>Ga0111538_10000950_pt1 | contig 40175 bp, 28 predicted proteins | sample SoiMethybrSBSTD1_FD_79669 | JGI IMG/M metagenome (GOLD analysis project Ga0111538, IMG submission 79669) | Bulk soil microbial communities from a Populus tree surrounding site in Tennessee, USA - Soil MetaG P. TD hybrid SBSTD1 (version 2)... | ecosystem: Environmental > Terrestrial > Soil >...
AAGCACGTCCACGAGCACAGCGTGGACTGCACCGATTGCCACCTCCATTTCGAGCACGTCACCCGGGGGTCTCCGGCGGGCTCCGCGCCGCGCATCGCGAGCGCCGCGAGCGAGTGCCGGGCGTGTCATGAGACCGGGCACGATCCGCAGCTCGATCTCTTCACGGGAACGGGAGGACGCGGCGTCCCGCCCATGCCGAGCATCATGTTCGCCGCCGGCGTGCGCTGCGAGGGATGTCACACGGTCACCGTGGGACACGGCACGGGAGGCGGCGTCAGCCGCGCCTCGGGAGCGTCGTGCGTGGCGTGCCACGGTCCGGCCTACCAGCGGATCTTCCGGAACTGGAAGAGCGGCACCGAGCAGCGTGCGGCGGCACTCGCGGCCCAGCTCGACCAGACCGCGAGCGCATTCAGCTCGCCTCGGGGAGGCGAGGCGACCCTGCTCGCCGACGCGCGCTACAACCTGGGCCTCGTGCGGCGCGGCCACGGCGTTCACAACGTCCCCTACTCCAATGCCCTGCTCCGGAAATCGCACGATTTCATGAACGAGGCGCGGCGCACTCAGGGTCTCGCTCCGCTGGCCCTGCCTTGGCACGAACCCCCGTACGAGTCGCCCTGTCTCCAGTGCCATTCGGGGATCGAGGATCAGAAAGGGACGATCTTCGGCCGCGCCTACGCCCACGCGACGCACGTGGCGGATCAAAAGATCGAGTGCACGGCCTGCCACCGCCCGCACGCGGAGAAGCCGAAGGGGGAGATCGTCCGTTTCGGCGCCGAAGGTTGCGAGTCCTGCCACCACAAGGCGGCCGTGGTCGCGAAGCCAGAAACCTGCGCACCGTGTCACGGCGGGATCAAGACCGGAACGGTCACGAGCTACCGGGGCGCGTTCAGCCATGCCCTTCACATCGACGACGCCGAGAAGACGTGCGCCGATTGCCACGACCTGTCGACCACTCCACCCACGCTCAAGAAGGAAGCGTGCAAGGAGTGTCACGACACCTAGGTCTTGGCGACACCCACCCGGTCCGCGCCGTTGCGGGAGGCCCCCGCTAGCCCGTCCAGCCTCGCGATCGAAGCCGTGCGATCGCCTCCGTGCGCCGATGCGCCGAGAGCTTCCCGAGCACGTTGTGCATGTGATTCTTCACCGTCGCCGGGCTGATCCCGAGCCGCTCCGCGATCGCCATGTTGGTGAGCCCCTGCTCCGCGAGCGACAGAATCTGATGCTCCCGCGTCGTGAGCGAGGTTTCCCCCGCCGGCACCCGGCCCGGCAGCGTGGACTGGCTCAGCCGGCGAACCAGCGCCGTCGCGATCCGCGGCGGACAGTGGAATTCGCCTCGCAGCGCCGCGACGACCGACTCCACGATGCCATCGCTCGTCGCTTCGGCCGGAACGAAGCCGGTGAGCCCGGCCTCGAAGAGCGGCAGGAGCTCGCTCTCGGTTTCCTCCCGGTTCAGCGCGATCAGCTTGAGCGCGGGATGAGCCGCATGAAGGCGGCGGACCAGCGTCCCTAGCTCGGTGGACGGAAGATCGAGCAGCACGATGTCGGGCGGGCTCTCCGTGAGCCGGACGATCTGGTCTTCATCGCCGGGCGTGATCTCCTCGACCGCGAAATCCTCCCGGTCCCGAAGGATTCCGAGAAGGCTCTCGCGATAATGACGGGCCCAGACCACCACGGCGATTCTGGGAGAGGTCTGGACCAAAATCGTTTCGTGCCCCAAAGCCGGGCTCCCACCGGGAATCGGGCGTTCCAACGCATCCGGTTCTTGGTCGCGCATAAAGCTCCCCTGGCGTTCCCCCCACGGGACCGGCTGGCGAATTGACCCCCATGAACAGAACGAGTGATGCGGGCATGGCTTTCCTGCGGACGAAACGGAGGGCGGGATGTCTGGCCCTAGACCGCCGCGGGCGAGGCGGCGGTAGCAAAGCACCCCCAAGGGCCTGAACTGAGGCTAGGCCCCGCGCAGTCCTCGGGGCAAGTTAAAAAGGTCCGGGCGGGCTCAGTACTCCGCGAAGGCGTCGTCCGGGAAGCAGTAGAGCCACTTCTCCCCGGGCTCGGCCGAGGCCACGACCGGGTGTCCCACCTTGCGGGAGTGGGCGCTCGCGTGCCGGTTGGGCGAGGAGTCGCAGCAAAGCGTCGTGCCGCACTCCTGACACGTCCGAAGGTGGACCCAGCGGTCCCCCGTCTTCACACACTCGTCGCACTGGCGCTTCTTCGCGTGCTTCACCGAGGCGATCGCCTCCAGATGGGCGCACGTGTCGCTCATGCTCTCCTCCGTTCCAATTCATCGCGATTCCACCCGGCCAGCCGGGCGCCCGCGTCATAGGTCGTCTCGAGGAATGCGGTGAGCGCGGCCTCGGGATCCCCCGATTGCCGCACCGCCTCGTAGGGGAGGATGAACTCGCCCAGCTCGGTGCTCCAGCCGGCCGCGGCCGGCTCGACCTTGGCCTCGGCCAGCCCATCCGGCGGAGGCGCCGCGTAGGCATAGAACGCCGCCTCCTGCACCGGGCCGCTCCCCGGCCAGAAACCGTGGCTGATCACCTCGTGCGAGTAGGCCTCGCGCGTCATACCGTCCGCCTCCGGGCGCTCGGGGGCGCGCTTGCCGGAGAATCGCGTGACGGCCAGATCGAAGCTCCCCCAGAAGAAGTGGACCGGGCTGCACTTCCCGAGGAACTGGCAGCCGAAATCCTCGAACACCGGCTTCATCGCGACGAGCGCCGACCAGAAGGCGTGCGCTTGCGCCGGGTCGTAGGTGTGATGGATCGTGTCCTCCGGGAATCGGATGGGGTCGGGGATCTCGACCGGCATCGTCCAGATCTGGACCTTCATCCCGAGGCCTTCGAGCGTCTTCATGATGAGCGCGTAGAAATCGGCGACGCTGCGCGGCTCGAGCGGGATGCGGCGGCATTCCCCATCCGAGACTTCGAATCGGAGCTCGTGGCGGACGAAGTCGAAGGTGATCTGGAGGGTGCGGTCGCGATGGAACATCACCGGTGTCGCGAGCCCGGCCGGCGTCACCTGGAAGGCGATGTTCCAGTAGTGGTTCTTGAGCGGCGTGAGCGCGAGGCAGACCTTGCCGACGATCTGCGTCCACATGTGGAGCGTCGCGTAGGTGTCGCGCCAGCGCTCGAGCGGCAGGGCCGGCCACTCCGCGGTCCGAAGAGCCATGGGACGAGGATAGTCCCATTCGAGCCGGCGCGATAGCCGGCTTCGGCTTCTCTTGACTCCCCCGAGGGGCTCCCCCACACTGCCGCCGTGTTCGACCGATTTGATCTGAGCGTGATCTACGTCGGCTCGTTCGCCGTCGTCATCGGTTCGGTCCTTCTCGGGTACGCCCTCGGTCAGTTCCAGCGCCGTCGGGCGGTGGATTACAGCGAAGGCCCCGTCGGCGCCGTGGTCGGGGCCATGCTGGGACTTCTCGCCTTCATCCTCGCCTTCACGTTCGGCATCGTCACCTCCCGCTTCGACACCCGGAAGCAGCTCCTGCTCCAGGACGTGAATGCCATCGCGACCGCGACGCTGCGCTCCGAGCTCTTGCCCGAGCCGCACCGGACGGAGTGCCTCGCGCTGATGAAGCGCTACCTCGATCTGCGGGTCGAGGCCATCCGCGACATGAGCCGACTCCCCGCCCTCGGCGCGGAGTCGGAATCGCTCCAGGTCCGCCTCTGGGGCCATGCCGTGGCGCTCGCGCGCCAGGATATGAACTCGGACATCGGCGCACTCTTCGTCGAGTCCCTCAATCAGCTCTCGAACACGCAACGGGATCGCTTCACGGTGGGACTCCTGTACCGGATTCCGTCGCAGATCTGGTTCGGCTTGATCTGGATCACGGTCGCGTCCATGACGGCGGTCGGATTCCAGTTCGGTCTCGCGGGACGATTGAGCTGGATCATGATGATCACGCTGGCGATCACGTTTTCCTCGGTCATCCTGCTGATCGCGCGGATCGACCGGACCGAAAAGGGGGCCATCTTGGTGGACCAGCGGCCCATGATCGAGCTCCAGCACAAGCTCTGGCCGTGAGGGGCGGGCGATGATCGGGTTCGTGTTGAAATTCCGGTATCTGGCGGTGATCGCGGTCGCGATTCTCCTGGTGCATTCGATCGGGTTGCTCGGGCTCGCGGTCGTCCGGACGTACGAGGCCTATTCCGTTGCGTTCCAGGGGGGTGTCGAGGCCGGACACATACGCCCCGGCATTCCGATCGCCGAGTCGGTGGACGCCGCTCTCTTCGCACTCGTCCTCATCGTGCTCGCGCTCGGCACGGTGAGCCTCTACCTCACAGGCGATGCCGCCGATCCTCGGATTCCCGCATGGATGCGTGTCCGCAACCTGTCCGAGCTGAAGACGCTCCTGTGGGAGGCGATCCTGCTCGTGCTGGTCATGGCGGCCCTGACCTCGATCATGGCGAACACCGACCACCTCGGCTGGGATCTGCTGGTGCTGCCGGCGGCCGTCCTCATACTCGCGGCCGGGTTATTCCTCAAGGCACGGGTGGAGTAGTTGGGGAACACGATTCGCGCCAGGGTCGCGTGCGATAATGCGCTCCTGAAGGCGATGGGTGCCCCCGTCGAGGACTCATGGTCGATCTCCTGGAACGTCTTCGCGAAGCTCTGGTTCCTCGATACCGAATCGAGCGCGAGCTCGGAGCGGGTGGCATGGCGGTCGTGTTCCTCGCGGAGGATCTCCGGCACCACCGACGTGTCGCGCTCAAGGTGCTACGCCCGGACCTGGGTGTCGAGATCAGCTCGGGTCGGTTCCTCCGAGAGATCGAGACGGTCGCATCACTCACCCATCCCCACATCCTCCCCATCCATGATTCCGGCGAGACCGCCGGACTTCTTTACTACGTCATGCCGTACGTGGAGGGTGAGACGCTTCGAGGGAGGCTTCATCGCGAGAAGCAGTTGCCCGTCGAGGATGCGATCCGGATCGCCCACGAGGTCGCGGACGCGCTGAGCTACGCCCATGGCCGCGGCGTGATCCACCGGGACATCAAGCCGGAGAACATCCTTCTCCAGAGCGGACACGCGGTGGTCGCCGATTTCGGAATCGCCAGAGCCGTCAGCGCGGCAGGCGAGGCGACCACCGCGACCCTCACCGCTACGGGAACCGTGCTGGGAACCCCGGCCTACATGAGTCCGGAGCAGGCGTCCGGCGATCCAGAGGTGGATGGCAGGACCGACCTCTACTCGCTCGGCTGCGTGCTGTACGAGATGCTCGCGGGTCAGCCTCCCTTCACCGGGCCCACGGTCGAGAGCCTCCGTCGTCAGCATCTGGTTGCGGAGCCCCCGAGCATCACAGCCCTCCGGCCCACGGTTCCCGGTGGAGTGGCTGCGGCGATTCGCCGTGCCATGGCGAAGGCGCCGGCGGATCGATTCAGCAAGGCGTCACTCTTCATTGAGGCACTGAGCGACCCAGAGCGCGCCGTCGTGGAACCGAGCCTCCATGACCGCCCATGGAGCCGTGCTCTGCTCGGATTTTTCACTCTGGGTCTCGCCGTCGCAACGGTTCTCCTCCTACACCCTTGGCGAAAGCCGCCCGTCCGATCTGTCACAGCACCTGCGCCCCCGCGAAGTGCCGTCGCCGTTCTGCCCTTTCAGAGCCTGAGCACTCAGCAGCGGGACGCGTATTTCGCTGGAGGACTCCACGAGGAGCTCTTGACCCAGCTGGCCAAGGTCGCGTCCCTCAAGGTAACCAGCCGGACCTCGGTGATGGGGTACCAGGAAACCTCGAGATCTTTGAAGGCGATCGCGCAGGAGCTGGGCGTGGGGAGCGTGGTCGAAGGGAGTGTCCAGGTAGACGGCCAGCGGTTGCGTGTGAACGTGCAGCTGATCGACGCCGCAACCGACGAACACCTGTGGGCCGAGCGGTACGATCGCACACTCGCGGATGCGTTCGCCGTGCAGAGCGATATCGCGCAGCGGGTCGTGACGGCGGTGGGTGCGGCGCTGACCGCGTCCGAGCAGGGCAGGTTGGCTGCCGCGCCCACGAAGAGCACCGAGGCCTACCTCCTCTACGTGCAGGGTCGCGAATACCAGACTCGACCCGGCAACCGTCGCCAGGACGTGGAGGCGGCGCAACATCTCTTCGAGAGATCGCTCGACCTCGACCCCTCCTTCGCGCTGGCGCACGCGGCTCTCGCGAATGCACACGGGACCCTCTACTGGTTCTACGACCCTACCCCGGAGCGCCTGGCGCGCGAACGCGAGGAGGCGGAGGCCGCGCTACGGCTCGCACCCGGCCTAGCGGAGGCTCGGGCGGCGATGGGATGGGCGCGCTATCGGGCCCATGATTACCCGGGCGCCCTCACGGACTTCAAGGCTGCGCTTCGAGACCTCCCGAATGACGCGGAGCTCGTGGAGAACAAGGCATACGTCGAACGCCGTTTGGGCCACTGGAACGAGGCAATCGCCGGCCTCAACAAGGCTGCGCAGCTCAATCCGCGGAGCGCCGACATTCCCTACGGCTTAGCCGGGTCCTACTATTGGGAGCGTCGTTTTGAAGACGCGATCCGCGCGTATGATCGCGCACTCGAGCTGGCGCCCGATTTTCACGATGCGGCGGTCGGGCGAGGATGGACGTACTTCGTTTGGCAGGATAAGCCCGACACGATTCGGGCGACGTTGAGACGGCTCCCCGGGGACGCCTCGACGAGTCTCGCTCACCAGCGTGCCGAGCTCTTCCTCTGGGAACGAGAGGCGGACAGCCTGCTCCTGATGCCCGAGATCAAGCGAGGCGATGTCTTCGCGCAGGGCGAGTACATGCCGGCGGTCATGTATGCCGGCTGGGCACACCTCCTCAAGGGAGAGCCCTCGGCGGCGCGGCCTGCCTTCCGATCCGCGCTCGCGCTTCTCGATTCACGGCTGGCCAAGCTTCCGGACGACTCCGACGCCCACTTTTATCGTGGGTTGGCCTTGGCCGAGCTGGGACGCCGTGACGAAGCACTCCGAGAGGCTCGATGGCTCCAACAATCCGTGGTCTACCGCCTGGACGCGTTGAAGGGCCAGGACATGGCTTGGGATCGGGCTCTGATTCTCGCGCGGGTGGAAGACGTCACGGGGGCGGTAGCCGAAATCGACCGGCTGCTGTCCGGGCACTGGGGTCTCACCGTGCGACGCCTGAGGCGTGATCCTTTGTTGGACCGGATTCGCGACGATCCGCGATTCAAGATCCTTCTCGCCAAGTACGCCTCAGGACCCGCGGCGTGAGGTGGTGGGCATCGCGCGTAGCATCAGGTTACAGAAGTGGAGCTGGACGAGGTTTGGGCCGCGTCGGTTGGGGGACTCGCGCTCCGCTACGGGGTTGTACCTCAAAGGCAAGTAGACCGCTACGGGTGAACGGGATAAGGCGGACGCTTCCAGGGCCGCTTCTTGACCGATCTCAGAGCGTCGAGTCCCGCCTTCACCGCCGCCTCGAGCTGCGGATCCTTTCCCGCGCGCCAGGACTCGGGATCGAGCTCGACCGTGATGTCGGGCGCCACACCCATGTTCTCGATCCCCCACGTGCCCGCGGGATCGTACGCCGCACGGTTCGGGATCGCGATCCTGCCCCCGTCGATCAGGTCCGGTTGATCGAGAGCGGCGCCGATGCCGGCGCCGTAGGTCGGCCTGCCCACCAGAATTGCGGCTTGGGTCAGCTTGGCCATCAAGACACCCGTCTCGGCCGCCGAGCCGTTCCTCTCATTGATGATCAGCACCTTGGGACCGTCGAACGTGTTCTGCGGGACGACGACGTCGGCTCCGTACCGGTAGCGGTAGGCATACCAAGGCTCCGCGCGCAGCATCTCGATCAGTACGTCGGGTGTGATGCCACCATTGTTGAATCGCTGGTCGATGACGAGACCTTCGACCCTCCCGGCGTAGCCGAGGAAACCCGCCAGGAAGTTCTCGATACCGTCGCCGTAATCGGGAACATAGACGTAGCCCAGACGCCCCCCAGACAGTTCCTCGACGCGCTTTCGATTGGCCGCGGCCCATGCATAGCGCCGGATCGTGTTGCTGCCGGCCGTGGGCACGACCGTGAGGGTCCGCGCTCCCGAGCTGTCTGGCCGTGACGAAACCGTGATCCGGGTCGGCTTGCCGGCTGTGCCCACCAGAAACCGGTACACGTCGTCTCCGGCAGCCAGCGGTTTTCCTTCGATCGCCAGCAGGTAATCCCCCTCGTGGACGTTCAGCCCGGGGAGATCGAGGGCCGCGACTGCAGCTCGGCTCGCGAGTGCGAAGGGTCCGCTCCGGTAGATCTTCGCGATGCGAAGCTTCCCGTTCGCGGGCTCGAGGTCGACGGCCAAGTCCCCGGCGATACGCGCCGCGGTGCGCGGCATGCCTCCATCATCCCCGCCCCCTACCTGAAGGTGGCTGACGGATACCTGTAAGAGCATTCGCCGGAGGAGTGTGTTCAGATCCTGACGCCACGTGATCCCGGGCAGGTACGCAGCGGTCTCCTTCTCCAGGGCGACCCAATCGCGCCCGTGGAGGTTGGGATCGTAGAAGGTGTCGCGCATCTGGCGCCACGCCTCGCGGACGATTTGATGCCATTCGACAGGAGGGTTCACATCGATCCGGGCCGAGTCGATCGCAACGGCCAGCGTGTCCGCCGTGCCATCGGATCGCAAGTGCAGCCATCCGGTATCGGACCCCACGCGGTAGACGATGTCCTTGCCACCGCCTCCGACCTGGAACCAGTCGACGTCGTCCAGGAGCTTCGTCTCCTCGCGCGGCTTCGAGAGATCGATGCGGATCAGCGGAGTGCGCGCAGGTGCGGGCGAGCCCGGCGCGGGAGGATAGTCGATGGGGCGCACGTAGACGACGCCGGGCTCCCCGGCCGCGAGCTCGACGTAGTCGCGCGGCGGAGCGGGAATGGGAAGGATCCGGCTGCCGAGACCAGGCAGGTCGACTCGAGTCGCTGCGGCGAGACCACGAGGGTCCACGCCGGGATTCGGCGTGAACGGCCCCACCAGAAATGGCGCTGGTTCATCCTTCGAGAGCACGGCCACGTGCAGCCGCTCCGTGACCAGGGGTTCGTGCCAGATCGAGGAGAGGATCGCCCACCCGATGTCGCTCGCCGGCGCCATCCGCGCGTCGTTGCTGGACGTGAGATAGAGGTAGCGTCCGGTCCGGTCGAAGACCGGGTTGTCCGCATGCGTGAGGGAATCGGTGACCGTTGTGCCCTGTGACGCTCCGGCGCTCCAGACGCGGATCGCGCGCCGTCCGCGGCCGTCCGCCTTTGCGTAGGCGAGCCAGGCGCCGTCCTTCGTCCACGTGGTCTGGAACGCCCCCTGCGCGACGTACTCCGATTGATCGATGACGCGTGCCTTGCCGTCGCGCGTGTCGACGACCCAGAGCCGAAGCCGCGCATCGCTGAAGGCGAGGCGCTTCCCGTCCGGCGACCAGTCGATGTGACGGTAGAAGGTGGGATGATCCTCGATGCGAACCACTCGCGCCGCGCCCGCGCCGTCGGCCGTTCTCACATGGAGCGCGTACTCGCCCGAGGCGTCCGAGAAATAGGCGATCCGGGCGCCGTCCGGCGACCAGGCGGGGCTTCGCTCCGCGACACCCGGGGTCTGGGTGAGGTTTCGAATTCGTCCGCTCGCGCGATCCAGGACGAAGATGTCGCCGCGAGCCTCGAGGGCCAGGCGATCCCCGGTCGGCGACGGCACGGCCGATTCGAGATAGTCGGCCAGAGAGGCCGTCCTCGGCGCGCGTCCCGCGGCGGGCACACTCAGGGTGATCGCGACTTCGTGCGATGTCTCGGTCTCGAGGTCGAACAGATGGATGCGCCCCTGCCGGGTGAACACGATCGTGTCCGGCCCGATCCCGGCCGCGTCGACGCCGTGGTCTCGAAAGGAGGTCAGGCTCCGGTCGCGCTTCGTGCGGGTGTCGTACACATGGAGATTCATCACGCCGGTGGCGTCGGAGAGATAGTAGATGCGATCCCCGCGCCACATCGGATACCTGAGGTTTTCGTTCTTCCGAGGGAGGCGGTCCACGACGCGGCTCGTCGCCAGGTCGACGATCCAGAGCGGGCTCGTCGAGCCTCCGCGGTAGTACCTCCACTCGCTTCTCTCGAACGGGATCGAGTACGGCTGGTACACGACCTGTTTCCCGTCCGGCGAGAGCGACCCCTGGTAGGCCGAGGGAAGCGGCAGCATGATCTGGGCGCCCCCGGAAGGCGAGCCCGTGTAGAGGCGGGTCAGGCCGTCTCCGTCCCTGTTGCAGGTCATCAACAGCGTGGTCCCGTCCGCCGACCAGTCCCTCAGGATCTCGACTTTCGGATGAAAGGTGACCTGGCGCTCGTCCCCGCCCCCGCTCGATGCCACCCAGACATCACCGCCGCCGGCGCCATCGCCCCGAGTCCACGCGATGCGATTGCCGTCCGGCGAGAGGAACGGCATGTCGTCCTCCCCGACGCCTTGTGTGAGCGCACGTGCACGGCCGCCAGCGCGATCGACGACCCAGAGATCGCCAGCGAGGGAGAACACGATCGACGTGGCGTTTACGTCCACGTTTCCGAGAACGAGAGGCGGCTGAATATCGATCGAGTCCGAGGGTGAGGGCGCTGCGCCTGCGCTGCCGGGCAGGAATGCGCCGAGTGCGATGAGTGCGAGCGCGAAACGACGTCCGAGCATGAGCGTGAGCCTCCGAAAGACGCGTCGACCGGAACGGCACGAAGCGTAGCGATTCCGGCCGGAAGGCATCTTGTACCGGTGAAACCTAGGGGGTGGGGCTCAGATCTCCCGGCGGTAGGCAGCCGGAGATCGGCCCAGACCGGAGCGAAACGTCCGGCTGAAGTGGGCCTGGTCGTAGAAGCCGGCTTCCAGGGCGATGTCCGCGAGCGGGCGCCCGCGGTGCCTCATCCCCTCGATCGATCGTGCCAGTCGCAGCCAGCGCACGTAGTCGCCGACGGTCCCATGGAGGCGCTTTCGAAACACGCGCGCCAGGTAGACCGGATGCACCCCCACTTCGTGGGCGAGTGAGGACACGCGAAGCGGCTCGTCCGAGCGCGCATGCAACAGGTCGAGGAGCCGCCGAAACCAGGGCGGCTCCGGGCCGCGCGCGTCGCGTGCGCCGCGATCTCGCGAGCGCGCGTCGCCGCCGGGCAGTCGCGCGAGAACCTCCAGAGCGAGGCACTCGAGAACCAGATCGGTTTCAGGATCCGATTGCCAATGCTCGCGACGGGCACGGAGCATCAAGGCAAGCGGTGGTCCTCCGGACGCCCACGCGTAGTTACGGAGATTGCCCTTGCCCAGCGAGTCGTCGATACCTGTCCCATGGAGCTCGATGCGGAAGAGACGCGCACCATTCGAACGGCACCGGTTCGCATGTGGAATTCCCGCCGGCTTGTAGACCACGTCGCCCGCGACCCCATCGTGGCTCCGCCTCCCCACGCGCTCCTCGATGGAGCCGGACAGGACGATGCTGATGTTCGCGAATTCGTGATCGTGCTTGGCCTGGGCGTGGCCTTGAGGGTAGGTGGATTCATCGAAGGCGAGTCGGGTGGTGGTCCGGGTTGCTGTCATCGTAGGTAAGACGTTCGCGAACCAGGCCTGGTTCCAACGATGTGCGGGCTAGTGGGCCGAGCCGTCATTCTTTGGCCGCGACGCATGGAGGCATGCGCCGCGGCCGTGATCCGTCGCAGACCGACGGTTATCTCAAGAGCACCATCTTCTTGGACGCGGTGACACCATCCGGGAAGGTGACCTTGTAGAAGTAGGCGCCGCTCGGAGCGGGCTGCCCGGATGCGAGCTCGCCGTTCCACCGGGTCTCCTGGTGACCGACTTCCTGAGAAGCGTCCACGAGCGTCCGCACGCGTCGTCCTGAGGCATCGAAGAGATCGATCCGCACGTGCCCGGCCTTGGCCAGCTCGTAGGAGATGACGGTCTCCGGATTGAACGGGTTGGGCCGGTTCTGGATGGGGCGCTCCTTCGGCGCGGGCGCCGGCTCCGACTCGACCCCTGTCGCATAGGCGCCGCACTCCGGGGCCAGCCGCATGGCGTAGATCTCCTGGTCTCCCACGTGCACGCTCCGAGGATCGGTCCACGCCATGATCGCGCCTCCCACGCCGTCCGGGGCGATCACCGCTGCGTACTGGTTCTCCGGCGCGGCGCAGACCGTCACGCCACACGACCCGCAGTGCGCGGCGCCCGAAGCATCGAGTCGCTGCGCGTGAATATCGCCCGATCCACCCCCAGCGTCATGCCACGCGACCACGGCGCCTCCGGCTCCGTCGGCCGTGATCACCGGGTCCTCCTGGGGTCCCGGGCCAATGCAGACCGGAACTCCCGATGGCGCCCAGAGTAGCGTTCCTGACGAATTCAGCCGCTGCGCATCGACGTGGAACGCGATGCCGCCCTCGTCCCTCCAGGCGAGGATAGCGCCGCCCGATCCGTCCGCCGCGAGGACGGGTTGCTTCTGAATGTCGGCATCCGCATCGACGGGGATGCCGTCCACGGGCCAGGACGGAGCGCCGCCAGCCTTCACGCGCTGAGCGTAGATGTCGATATTCCCGGCCCGATAGTCCTCCCACGTCACGATCGCTCCCTTCGCCCCATCGATCACGAGGCGCGGGTCGAGCTGGTCTCCCACGGCGGTGCACACGGGCTGCCCGCTGGCCAGCCATTGCCGCACTCCGAGCTGGTCGATCCGCTGAACGTAGATGTCGGCTTTTCCGGACCGCATATCTTCCCAGGCGACGATGCACCCGTCGGCGCCATCCGAGGCCACCTGCGGCGAGAACTGCTGCGAGACGATCCCCGTGATCACGGCGAGGCCGTTCACGGGCCATCCCGGCGCGATGGCGCCGGCACTCGTGACCTTCTGCGCAAAGATTTGGTCGCCGCCGCCCCGCTGGTCGTACCAGACGATGATCGCTCCTCCCGACTCGCACGCCACGATGACCGCGTGGGACTGGGGATCCGGATCGATGCAGACGGGGATCCCGTGCGACGGCGGCCAGAGGCTGACGCCGGTGTCGTTCACGCGCTGGGCGTAGATGTCGGCATTCCCGCTGCGCTCGTCGGTCCAGACCACGATGCCGCCGCCGGCGCCGTCGGAGCAGACCTGGGGACCCTGCTGGCTCCCCACTGCGCCACAGACCAGCCGGCCGTCCAGTCCGGCATGCCGGCCTCCCGAGGCGTCCAGCCGCTGGACGTAGATGTCGCCGTCGCAGGCATCCCTGTGATCCTCCCAGGCGACTACTGCTCCCCCGAGGCCGTCCGGGGCGATCGCGGGGGCGGACTGCGGAACAGCGGGTGCTGCGACGACGGTCCCATTCGGATTCCAGAGCAGCGTCCCCGCGCCGTCCACGCGGTGTGCGTAGATATCATATCCGACGAACGATGGCGCGAAGGGGCCGCTTCGCCGATCCTGCCAGACCACGATCCCGCCACCGGTCAAGTCCGGGATCACCTCGTCGTACTCCTGTAGACCGATGGCCCTGCAGATCGGGACGCTGCCGCCCCACGCGAGCGCACCGGCGGCGGTGACTCGCTGCGCGTAGAGATCGTAGAGTCCGTCGATCCCCGTATCCTGCCAGGTGATCATCGCACCACCGGCTCCATCCGGCGCAATCTGCTGAATCCATTCCGTGGTCGGAGCGACGCTCACCGGGAGCCCGGCCAGATAAGGCCAGAGGAAGGCCCCTTGGGAATCCACTCGCTGGGCTCGGATGTCGCCGGCATCGGTCCAGGCAACCACCGCCCCGCCGGCGCCATCCGAGACGACTTGGGGGGAGTACTGCGTGCCCGGAACCGGTGAAATGTCGAGGCCGTCGAGCGGCCAGACGTTCCCCCCGGTGCTCTTCAGCCTCTGGACGTACGCATCCACATTGGCAGGGTTGCGCGCGTCCTGCCAGCTTATGATCGCGCCTCCAGCCCCGTCGGCGACGATCGTCGCGAAATCCTGAACGTTCGGAGCCGAGCACACCGAAACGCCGCCTGCGGGCCACATCGTGACGCCGACCGCGCTGATGCGCTGAGCATAGAGATTCCAATCGCCGCTACGGTCATCGATCCAAGTCACGATCGCTCCACCCGCATTGTCGTTGCAGATGGCGGGATTCAGCTGAGTCGCCGGCAGGGCCGCGACGGGGATTCCGTTCGCCGCGTAGACCGAAGACCCGGACGAGGTGACGTGCTGGATATAGAAGTTGGGCCCCCCGGACCGCGTATCGCTCCAGACAACCAGGGCCCCGCCCGCGCCGTCCGAGACGGCCGCGTGGGTGAAGTGCTGTACGAACGACTGATTCCCGAGCACGTTGCAGATGGGGATGCCGCCGGGGGCCCAGAGGGTCGCGCCTGTGGGGCTGATCCGCTGCGCATAGATGTCGAGGTTGGCTCCGCTGCGATAGTCATGCCAGAAGATGATCGCGCCGCCCGCGAGATCGGTGACGATCTGCGGCTGTGACTGGGCATCGATCACCGTGCAGACCGGGACCCCGTCGGTTCCCCAGAGGGGATTGCCCGCGGCATCGAACCTCTGGGCGAAGATGTCCGCGTCCCCGCGACACGTATGAACGTCCTGCCACACCATGATGGCCCCGCCCGTCCCGTCGAGAGCGATCCGAGGCTGGACTTGAGCGGTTCGAGGGGGGGCGACGGGTTCGCCGTCCGTAATCCATTGGGCGACGGCGCGCGGCGGTGACACGATCGTGGCCGCCGCCATGAGGGCGGCCGTCAGGAGACGGCAGATACTGGATTGAGGCAGTCGTGTGGTCGGCATGACTTGGTTCCCCCGTTCAGGAGGCCGGGGCCGATTCGGCCCCGGCCGGCGCTCCGGGATCCGCCGGCACCGGGACGCCCGTCGCGCCTGCGGTTCGGATCTCCGGGACTCTGATGGGGACAACGGAAGGATCGGGGAAAACCGGACAGGGGGGACGCGCCCGCTGGTGGACGCCGCGGGGCGGCGTGGGCTCAGCCCTGGGTTGAGCCGGACTGGGGCAGGTGCTGTTTCAAACGGGCGAGCGCACGCCGGATCGAGATCCGGGCCGCCTCTTCCGAGGGGCTGCCCTGCATTTCGGCGATCTCGCGGTAGGTGAACCCCATCTCCAGGCGCATGACGAGGGCTTCGCGCTGCTTCTCGGGAAGGGTGGCCAGCGCGGCCTCGTAGCGTTCCATCGACTCCCGCTCGATCGCCTCCTCCAACGGCGAGGCACCATCGTCCGGGAAGTCCGACGACAATTCTTCGACATCCGCGCGGCTCGAAGCGCGCCGCATCTCGTCACGGATCTGGTTCCGGATGATCTGCCGCATGTACGAAAAGAACGCCCCCGTTCGCCGCTGCTCGAAGCTCCCGACGCGACCGAGGCCGCGGATCAAGGCAACCTGCACGAGATCCTCCGTGTCCGCCAGATCCCGTGCACGCCCCGGTAGGCGGCCATGGGCCCAGCGGCGAAGGATCGGAAGATACCGACCAGCCAGACGGCCGGCCGCGCGTGGATCCCCGGCCCGGATGTCTTCGAGCAGCGCTGCGGTCGGCGCCTGACCGCGCGTGGAGGCATCCGTAGGATCCAGACAGGCAAGGGCCTTCCGGATCGCAGGCTCGAGTTTCAGTCCGCACCCATCGGCCCACGCGCGCTCGAACTCGTCTCCAAGGGCGGATCGGAGCCGGTCGGTCAGCGCATCACGATCGGACCGCTCCCTCGGGGTGAGCGGGCTGCCCATGTCTTGGGACAAGGACTCCGCCGCGGCCATCAAGACCACCGCGTCCCGCGCCCGCCCCGAAACCTCGAGAAGCGCGGCCGACCGTTCGAGCGCGAGCTCCCCCGCGCGCCGATCGCGCAGCTCCTCCACCATCGCGAGACTCTCTGTCAAATGGGCTCGAGCGCGCTCGGGTTCGCCTAGCTGGAGCAGGATGTGTCCCAGCGACGAGAGCCGAAGGGCCGTCGATCCGAGATCGCCGACCTCGCGGACCAGAACGAGCCCCTCTTCTGACAGGCGAGCGGCCGCCTCGAAATCTCCCTGGAGCTCCGCCACGCGCCCCGCATTGCTGAGCGCGATGCCGATGCCCCGGCGATAACCCGCCTCCCGATATCGGGCCAGGGCCTGCTCGTAGTACGACCTGGCGGCGGCGTAATGGGAATCCCCGAGATCGAGATTTCCGAGCGCGACGAGCGTGTGGGCCTCTCCCATGGTGTCGCCGAGTACTCGGAAGATTCCGATGCCCTCGTCGCAGTAGGCTCGCCCCTTAGCTCCATCGTGGAGATGGAACGCCAGTGCGGCCCCGCCGAGAAGGGTCTCGGCGCGGGCGCGTGTCGGTTCCCGGGTCGCATCGAGGCCGAGCGCCTCGTCTACCGCCTGGCGTCCGATCACGAAATGGCCGCGCGCCAGCCAGAACCTCCAGAGCGCAGCAGTCAGTCGGAGCAGCTGCCCGCGGTCTCCGGTCACCGCACCGTGGGCAAGCGCTGCCAGAAGGTTGGCGTGCTCCGCGTTCAGTCGAGATAGCCAAGCCCCCTGTTCCGGGCCGGTCAGCTGGGATGCGGCCTCCTCCGCCAGCCCCACGAAGTAGCGGAGATGCCGCGCACGGAAAGGGTCTTCTTCTCCCGAGTCCTCGAGCTGCTCTCGAGCGAACTCGCGGATCGTCTCGAGGTAGTACTGCCGCGGGGCCTCGTCTTCCACGGGATCCGAGGCCACGAGCGATTTCTCGCGGAGACGTGTCAGGAGGTCGAGAACGGCGAACTCGTCCCTGTCCGCTCCGCAGACCGCATTCGCCGACTCGAACGTCCACCCTCCCGCAAAGATTGAGAGCCCGCGGAACAGGGCCCGCTCTTCGCTCGTGAGCTGCTCGTAGCTCCACTGCATGGTCGCCCGCAGGGTCCGATGCCCCGGAGTCGCCGCACGTCCCTCGAGCAGCTGAAAGCGCCGATCGAGCCGGGAACGGATCTCCTTGAGCGCGAGAACCGATGCGCGCGAGGACGCGAGCTCGATCGCGAGCGGGATTCCGTCGAGCCTCCGGCAGATTTCCGCCACATCGGCCGCGTTTCTCTGGGACAGGGTGAATCCCGGCCGCGCGCGCGCCGCGCGATCGCAGAAGAGCCGAACCGAGGCGACCTTCGCGAGCTCCGCGACGTCATACGAGCTCTCAGCTCCTGGCGTCTGGAGCGCCGGCACCTCGAACGTAAGGCCTTGGGGAATCCGGAGCGCTTCCCGACTCGTGGCGAGGACCCGGACTCCTTGACAGGCCCTGAGGAGCGCATGGGCGACCTGCGCGCAGGGCTCCATCTGGTGCTCGCAGTTGTCGAGCACGAGGAGCAGGTTCTTGTCGCGGAGCGATTGTTCGAGCCTCTCGAGCGGCGCTCCCGATTCCTCCCGGACTCCGAGCGCCGAGAGGATCGTGGGTACGACGCGCTCCGAGTCCGCGACCGGGACCAGATCGACGAACCAGACGCCATCGGGACATTCATGGACCCAGCTCTCGGCCACCCGCAGGGCGAGGCGCGTCTTTCCGCAGCCTCCCGGCCCCGCCAATGTCACGACTGGGGCGCGAACGAGCATCGCCTGGCATTCGGCGACTTCCGTTTCGCGTCCGACGAACGTCGTCGCGAGGACGGGCATGTGGTGGAGGTTCAAGGACTCCGGGCTCGGAGAGGAGGCGAAGCGCCGGGGCGCTCCCACGATCGCCTCCAGCTCCGTCCTCGCTTGTCGCATCTGCGGGAGACGGCGGCTTGTGTCCTTCTCGAGGCAGCGCTCGAGGAGGGTCCGAATCGTGGGCGGCAGCTCGTTCGGAAGGGCAGACCAGTCGGGGTCTCGACTCAGGGAGGCAGCGATGACCTCCTCCACCGACTCTCCTCGGAACGCTCGCTCCCCCGCGAGGCATTCGAAAAGGACGCAGCCGAACGCGAAGACGTCGGTTCGGGCATCCTGCGTGGCTCCCAGGATCTGCTCCGGGCTCGAATAGCCCGCTGTGCCCATCGCTTGGCTCTTTCCCAGTCGGGCGCGTCGCTTGGACGATAGCGCGGATGACGCGGAAGCTGCTTCGCGACGCGCGAGCCCAAAGTCGAGCACCTTCACGAGGCCGCTCGCCAGGAGCATGACGTTGCCCGGCTTCAAGTCACGGTGGACGACTCGCTGCGCGTGGGCAAACTCGAGCGCCTCGGCGATCTGTAGAGCGATCTCCACGGCGGCAACACGTGGAAGCGGGCCCCGCCGGACCCGGTCCTCGAGGGTCTCTCCCTGGATGAGCTCCATCGCGAGGAAGTCGACGCCTTGATCGGCGTCGAAGTCGTGCACCGTCGCGATATTGGGATGGTTCAGCCGGGAGAGGGCACGGGCCTCCCGTCGAAAACGAGTGCGGGATTGCGGGCTCTGGATGAGACCCTGCGGCAGGATCTTGAGCGCCACGTCGCGCTGCAGCCGGACGTCTCGGGCGTGATAGACGACACCCATGCCCCCCTCCCCGATCCTCCGGAGGATTCGAAAATGGGAAATCTTCTTCCCGATCAGGGAATCCATGGCTTGGCTTCCAGCGGCGCGATTCGTGGACGATTCGGCCTGCTGCCGGCCGAACGCTGCTCGTTGTCTGCGTGGTGGGCCGTGTTGGACTCGAACCAACGACTCCCTGCTTAAAAGGCAGGTGCTCTACCACCTGAGCTAACGGCCCGTATGAGACGCTATTCTAATGTCTTGCGACTACTGAGGGAACTCGGGTTTGGCTGTCTTTTGGGGGCTGTTCCCGGTTTTGTTCCCGGTCTGCCGTAGCCCAGCTGGCGTGAACGCGACCCGCGTCGATCCGAATGGCCTTCGCATTCGGACGACCATATCGCTGTGTCGTGACAACTGATGCGTGGCCGAGGATCTCCTGAAGCATCGCGAGTTCTCCGCCACCCTCGATGTATCGGCACGCGAACGTGTGCCGCGTTTGGTGAACGTGGAACCGCTGGATCCCGGTCTTCTTCACGACCTTCGCGTTGAAGCATCCGTTCGACTTCTCCGACCACGGCCGCCCTCTGTTTGTGAGAAAGAGCGGTCCCTTCCGCCGAAGGATCTCGGCGATTAGCTGCGGCGGCACCGGCACAGTCCGCGGCTCTCCGTCCTTCGCCTCGCGAATCAGGAGCGATCCGTCCGGCAGGAGATCCGTGCGCTGCAGCCGGCAGAGTTCTCCCCAGCGGCAACCGGTTCCGATCGCAAGGCGCAGGTTGAAGCCCAGTGGATCCGGTAGCGAGACGAGCTTCGTGACCTCCGAGTCGGTCAGGCGGTCCGGCGGCCGTTTCTTGGACTTCGGCATGAAGTCTCGCCGGGGCCAAGGGCTTTCGACGATGAGTTCCACGTCTTCGGCCCAGTTCAAGAGCTCCCGCAGATCCCGCAGGTAGTGGAGCAGTGTTCCCGGTTTGAGCTTTGGCCGCGTCACTCTCAAATGGGCTTTGTAGGCGTGGCAGTCGGCCCGCCGGATGGAGCGGAGTGGCCTTGAGCCCATGTAGGCGAGCAGGCTGCTCTCGACTCGACTTCGGATCGTCGCCCGGTTCGCTGGCTGGTGAACCGGATCGATCTGCTCTTTGAGCCACCGCTTGGCCGCCACCGCAACCGTCAGGTCCGGCTCGGCCTTCTCCACGGCCGGCTCGCGTGGATCCTTGCCGGCGAGAACCGCTGCCTTGACCCGATAGAAGGCCGCGACCGCCGCGCTTGGATCGGATCCCAGGGGAAACGATTGTTCACCTCCCTTCGTGTGGATGCGAGCGAAGTACCGCCCTCGTTTCTTCACGACGCCACGGGGAAGCCTCATGGTCTTCCTCCCTCGGCCCGCTCGAGCCAAGCCTGCAGGGCGTCGGGGCGGATTCTTACACGATTCCCGACCCGGGCGGCAACCAAGTGGCCCTGCCGGATGGCTTTGAGGATCGTCTTCACCGAGAGCTGGGTGACGTCGGCTGCCTGGGGCGGCGTGAGGTATCGCGAGAGCTTGATGTTCTCGCTCACTTCGGCGCCTCGCAGAGGCTCCCCTTGGCGTAAGGGGAGGCAGTAAGGGGAGGCCGCAACTCCGCGAACAGCTTATGCAGAGCGGAGCTCGGGCTCTCCGGCGCAACCCACAGAACATGCGGGACAACCCATGCTTTCTTGAGAGCGGAGCCGAGGGCCGCACGACGGAAAGTGGCGTAACACGCGACCGCGATGCCGAAGCGCTCCCAGCCGAACAGCCCCGGCGCCTTCCCCCAGAGCGAGCGGTATGTCTCGAGCTTTCGGTAGAGAACAGCTTGGGACTCAGTTCCGCAGTCCACTTCTACCGCGATCGGGTACAGATCCGACCCGACCCGCGCCAGCATGAACAGGTCAGGTACGACATGAAGTTCACTGACCGAGAACTCCCCGCGCAGCTCCCAATCCGGAAGGCAACGCTCAAGCGCGATGTCCTCGAGCGCCGAAATCGCAATCCACGTCTCGACAATGGAGAGGTGGTGTTCGCGATGACCGCGCGGAACACGTCCGATCTCGATACCCGATTCAGCGAGGTATCGCTTCCCCAACGGACCAATCCGGTAGACGTTCTCGGAGCCGCGCTCGGGCGGCAGGACGGCCAGGTAGCCAGAATCAAACAGCCTTCTAATTCTGGTCGCCGCGGTGTCCCGTCTCACTTGGTTGAACCCGTAGCGGATGAGGTCGGAGGTCCGAGCCAGACGAAAGCGTACGAGGGCGTGAAGCACCTTTTCATCGCGCTCGGTGAGCTGGACCACGACGCCCTTCCGGCGGCGGTGACGCGGCTGACGGTGGATAGGCTCGTTCATATCCAAAGTGGGTTCCGGACCGGCAAGCCACAGACGCCGCAAGCCAAGAATGCACCAGTCTCATGACAGTTCACACAGCGGGCAAAGGCCCATCCGTCGAATCGACTGCCACATGCACAATCCCAAAGCCCATAGACAGGAACCCGGTGACCTCTCGGACAGAGAAGTACCTGCGCGTTGATCCGCCGCCAGCGGAGGAGAAGCATCGCGGAACGCCGAAGCGCTTTGCCCCCGATCCACACGGTCTCGAGCAACCACAAAGCGACGCCCAGCGTGGTCTGTATGATTCGGAGAGCAGCCCTTAGGTCGCGCATGTGGTCTTAGCCGAGCCTGGGGGTCCGACGGCGCTTGTCCGGAGGAAGCGGTGCGACGCGAGGGTCAGGATCCGAGGCGAATTCGGGTGCGACTGGGTTATCGGCCACTACCCGGGGGACGGACGCCGAGCCAACGCGAATGCGCTCGCGTTGGTCTAGTGGGAGGGACTCCGCGAGCCTTGTGAGGGCATCCGCATCCAGCCTCGGGCTCTGGAGACGCTGCGGCCCATGGGCTGAGTCCCGAAGCCAGAGGAAGAACGAGCGCCGGGGCAAGGTCGCGATTTCCTCAACCATTCGGCTGCGGGCCTGCGACAGCGTCTCGTCCGCCCCCCGAGTCGAGAGGCCCTCGGAGAGAGTTCGGGCGTCCTCGACCGAGGAGCGAAAGATGCATTCGGCCGCAAGATTCGTGCGGAGCATCCGAAGTAGCGTCCGGTCCGCTTCCGCGATTTGTCCGGGCTGCTGATTCGAAAACCAGAGATTGATTCGCTTAAAGCGGCACAAGGCAATGAGCCGCTTGAACATGTCAACCTGATGTGAGCCAAGGAGTTGCTGAAACTCCTCAAAGCAAACGATTGCGGGCGAGGTGTCCGGGCGCATTTCCCGCGACAAGATCGCCCGACCGAAGCGCCCCACCACCGGCCCGGCGATAAACTTCATCGCAGCCTCTGCCCCGCCGGGGGGTGAGCCGAAATCCAGGATGGTGACGCCGGAGTCCAAGCACTCGTCGCAGGACAAACACCGCGGCGCCGAGAGCGCTTCGCGTACCTCCGGAAGATGGAAGAGAAGGTCGAGCCGTGCTCGAAGAGAGTCGAGCGAGGCGCGGTTTTCCCGCGGCAACTCATGAAGCGCGTAGGCGCGGATCATTGGGTCAGCCGAACTCGCCGCCACACGCGCGAACGTCTCCGGCGAACGGAGCCACTCCGTGAGGACCGGCAGCGGCAGGTTACGCTCGACCGCCAGCCCGGCGGTGGGTAAGAGCGCCCGCAACATGCGTGGACCGAGATCGCGCCCAACCGCCTCGCTCAAGCTTTGAGCGATGTTCATACTCTGAACTTGCGGCGAGATACGCGGTTCGGCCTCGCTCAAACGCAAGAGCGGTATACGGCCTGGTTCGAACGGCCGGATGATGCGCACACGATGGAGCAGGTCCTCTTGGCCGCGGGCGATGACCGCGGGCACGATGACCTGAAGGAGCAGGTCGGCTAGTTCCGATTTCATGTCAACGACAACCAAGGGGACGCGTCGGGTAATGAGCTGAAACAGAAGGGCCGCGATCATGTAGCTCTTCCCTGAGCCAGTCGCGCCAGAAATGCCGAGATGCATGGCGCACAGGGCGGTCAGATCCATGCCGCACCACTGATACTCACCATCGATTGTCTGCGCCCGGCCGAGACAGACGCGGCCGTCGTTTGGAGAGCACCGGAGCTCCCGAAGGAATGCCTCGCGGCGAGCGTGACCGTCGGCGTCTCGGCCGCGTTCAGCGATGGCATGCCACTTTTGACCCGTTTCCCGCTCCGATCCCTTGAGCAAGCGGCGAAGCTGTGCGGCGAAGCGTTCAACCATTAGCTGTTCATTCTCCACTCCCGATCGCGGGATCCGCGTCCGGCGGGTACTTCCGCCCGACCTTCATGGGAGGAACGCCCTCGGCGGGTTGGCGCTGGCGCTGCCGCCCGCCCCGCTCACGAGATGCCCGTTCTCGGGCAGCACGCGGGTCGCGTCCGGCGATGAGCTGAACACCTCGGGAAATGAGTCCGATGAAGAAGCAGACGATGATCGCGTCGGCCAGTGCCCCCGCGAAGAACGCGCTGACACCCGCCGAGGCGGAGACCGTGCCCATGAGAGCCGCGTCGATCACCCGAAAGACGACATGCACCAGAAAGAGGAGCACCCCCAGGGTGACGATCAGCCTCAGGACACGGTCAAACATGATGCCTCCGCCCAGTCTCATATGCCCGACTCAACGGCGGCGGTGTTTCCAGAGCGTCCCTACGAGCCAGATAGCCCCGATGCCGAGAAGAGCCGGCGCCGCGCGTTCGACACTCGCCGCTTCCCGTTCTCTCGCCTCCGCCTCCAAGCGTCGGTGATAGGCCTTAAGAGACTCGCTTTTCTGCTCGTAGAGGCGAATCATTGCCAATTCCTTGTCGTTCTCGTCGTCTTCGCTATTCATCTGGGCCATCGCGGTCATCTTGCTTCCTCCGTAACCAGCGCTCGAGCCGTCGGCTAGCTTCGTTTGCAACGACGTTGACGATCACGCCCCCGACAAGTCCCCAAAGCAGGCTTCCCAAGTCGGGGACCATTACCTACCACCAAAACCTTGGCGCCTGAGGCATGCGCCGCTGGACGCTCGGAAAAATGAACATTCCACAGGCAGGACAGCGGAACTGCGGGCGGCGCAATCCGTTCACCCAGATCCAAGGCCTTTGCCGCCACCTCTGACAGTGGACTGAACGGTGGCCATTCCGGCAAACTGGGGCACCCATGACTCCTCCTCTCTCTCATCGACGCACTCTTCCTGGCAGCGCCGCTTTGGCGACTAACCAAGGGGTATTTTGAAGAAGCGATCCCGGATCATCCCGGAGAGAGTTGGGAGCGTCGTTCAGCGGCCCGCAGGGAACGAAACCCCAGAGCGGAGGGCACAATGCGTCCTAGCTGTGCTCGTGTTAGCTAGCGTATGGAAGGTCAGGTTTCCAGATGGGTGGGTAACCGACGAGGAGTTTGGGGAGTTCAGTCGTCACATACCGTCACCTAAGGACGCCGACCTCACTCGTCGCGACACAATAAAGCGCTACATACGAGACGCGCTGCAGGCCGTGGCGGCTCTCGATCTCCAGGCTGTTGTCCAACGCCGTACGGTAACCAAGCTCTCACGGGTGAAAGACAAGCGCGAACGAGTAACGCGCCTCAAACAGCCACTTCAGCCTCAGACACTGGAATGGTTCACCCGCCACGGGTTGCATTTGTTGGAAGACGGCGCTCAAAAGATATTCGATGACACATGCTACGACAGTCTTACATCTTCTGACACCGCGGCTACCGCATTGAACGAGGGCGTCGTCTACAGCCTGCTAGAGCGAAACGATCTGGAACTTGCCGCTGCTCATGCTAAGTCGGTTCTCCGCAGGGCATCCAGTGACCACGAGCGTCGTACATTCCACCTTGCGTTAGCCACGATTGATGTTCACCGGCACGCAGCAGCTCCCCTCTGGGAAAAGGGCCCTGCAATGGCGCACGCGCTCTCCTTACTTCGTTCCATGGTGCGGGGACACACCACGCTAGAAACACCATCCGAGCGGGTGCTCCAGACAAGAATCCTGACCACCCTAGCTAGCGCAATAGCAATTCACGAACTAGACCGGATGACGCACGAGACGGAGGAAGCGCGCATCTACCTGAAAATGGCCCGGGACCTGATTCCGCCCAGCAGTCTTTCAGAGCAAGGCGATCTTCTCTTCGCCGAAGCCATGGTCGAAGAGCAGGAAAGCATCTTTCAGCTGGCAATTGGTGGGGACAGGGAGCTCGGCTATACCTTGCGTTACAAGGCAGCATCATCCCTTCTCGCGGCGATAACAGCTTGGCGCCTTTCCCAGCGCTGGGACCGCCTCCGCCATGGGGTCCGTTTTCTGTATGCGCTTCCGTTCGCACTGACACTTGCCCATATTGAGAATGCCAAGGCAGGCCTGATCTTCCGCTGGTTGCATGCTGCACACTCATATTTCAAGGTCGTGGCACCCCAAGATAGCTACGTCATAGAGGCTATTCGTTCTGCGATCTTGGATCTGTTTCAGAAGCTGCCTGTCGATTGCGGCGCGGATGCACTTCCCCTACCCCTTAACGAAAGTTATGACCTGGTAAACGAGTGCGTATCTCGCCGGGGCCCGCGTACCAAAGACCCAGCATTGTCGGAGTTATTTCAACGTAAGTGGTATCTCTCTGAGCGGAAGAGCAGGGACAAGAAAAAGGGGCGACCACCCTGAAAGTGGCCGTCCCTTGGATGTTACTGGTTCGCGAGCGGAATCATCCGCCCGATGACCTGGGCTATGATGCGCAGCGTCATGCTGACTGACTCCGGACGTCTTGGCACCGAGAACTCTACGACCAGCTTTCCTCGGCGGGTAACCGCTCCCATTTGGGGGAGAGCGGTCACGATGTGAAGGCCATGCTTCCTCCCGAGCGTCGAGCGATTGATGGCTCTCTCAGCCTTCCAGATTTCACACTCACCATTACACTCGAGTATGAGGCGATACCTAAGGTCCTCCGCATGATCGCCAATCGAGATGACTTGAGCCGTTCCAAGTCCCGTTACAAGAAGATCTACACTTCGGAGCTCTACAGACGCGCGCACAGAAGGCAACCTTTCTGCCGCGCGACGATATCCCGGGCAATCCGAGCATTCTGCGCAGCGGTCACCCAATGTGGCTTGTACTCGGGGTGGTCGCTGCGCCGGATGATGGTATCGACAATGAGCTTGTTTACCCTAGCAGTCGCTGGCCAGGTGTCAAGTTGCCGGGCCTCGGTCGCTCTGGCTAAACGCCCTCGACCCTACGATTCCACATGACCCGACCAGATCAGGCAGACCGATGATAGAGATAACTTCTGGATCCCGTGAATACCCTTCCAATTTCCACAGGGACACCCAAGTCGGCTACGGCCTTCCACGAGGCAGCAGCGGTAGCCGACAGAGAGATCGCCAGTCTGGACCAAGCTGACCAGGGATACGACTTCGAGATCGCGCCTGGAGAGGAGTGAGCGGTGGCAAATGAGAAGCGCAATTCAGGATAACCCTACCCCTCCCGGAACCCTCCGCTGTCGCCTCTTGTACTGGATGATGCGAACGAGATCCACTGCTGCCAGGATGTCAAGAGTGATGGCCACGCCAGCGAGGGATCCGGCAAGGAAGACGAGGAGGGTGAAGGTGTTGGGAGACATGCGTGATGTACGGTAGCCCGAGATGGAACGGCGGTCAAATCTCAGTCACGCGGGGCAAAGAGGCGGTCCATCAACTGGGCGGCCTCGTTCTGTCTATTGTCGCGGTGGCCTTCAGAACTTCCTGGCGGTCTGTGGCAAGGCTCCGTGTGGTTTGGTTCGTCCCATACTTCGAGGATCTTCGCCCGGCCCACGGCGGTTCGCAACCTACCGAAAACACGCCTCGAATTGGGTGTACGCGGTCGGGTTCCACTGGAGCCCCGAGAGCACAAAGCTCCCCCCGTCAGGCTCCGGGCGTCGGCACGAAACGGACACGTACCACGTGTACCCCACGCCGCTCGTCTGTCCGGGGCAACTGGCGCAGCCCACTTCTACAAACTCATGAGGGATATCTTGGGCCATGGTGAGTGGTGGGTTGTAGTCCTTCAAGGCCCCACAGTTGGAGTTGTCGAAGCTTTGGTAGGCTACCCGCGTGACGAGGATCGGCTCGAGCTGTGCGACAAGGGTTAGCGGGTAGGCGGCCGCACTACACCCTCCACTCGGCTGAGCGAAGCAGACCTGCGGCGGCGTCGGATTTCGAATGTAAGTGAGCGCCGTCGCCTGGGCCGTCCCCCCATTGCCATCCGACGCGGTCACGGTCGCGCTTGCCTGGCCCCATTGGTTCCCCGCGGTGAAGGTCGCGTTGGTTGACGTTGGACCACTGGTCGATACCGTCCCGAGGGCGGAAGACCACGTGAAGGTGACCTGATCGCCGTCCGCGTCCGACGCCGCGACCGAGAGCTGCGCGGTCCCGCCGTACGATAGGTGCGTGTTGTCGACGTTGAGATTGACGGTCGGCGCATGGTTGATATTGCCTCCCCCGGGGGGAACCACCGGATTCTTACCACTGTCGCCTCCACCGCAGCCAGTGAGGGCGGAGATCAGCCAGACGAGCACGGGGCGACTTGGTTTCATGCCATGACCTCCATGGGCTTGTGGTCCGCATCCGGCTGAACGATCCACGGTGATCGCTCAAGCCGGTCAAAGATCGCCAGGCGGTGGTGATCGGTGATGCGGGCGTAGAGTGAGGTCGAACGGATATTCCGGTGCCCGAGGTGGTCCTGGACGAACTCGAGCGAGCAGCCAGCGTCGAGAAGATGCGTCGCGATCGAATGCCGAAGTGCGTGGCAGGTGTACCGCGGTGACAGGCCGGGTGCGTTCCTGTACTTCGAGAAAAGGGACTGGATCTGACGCTTCTTGAGAGGACCGTGGCGGCCTGGAAACAGCGGGCCCATGTCGTCGCGTGACGTATTCCGGAGCTGTCGCGCCAAGGGTGCGCGAAGGGAGGAGAAGATCGGCCGTTCGGACCATGATCCACTCTTCAGCCGGCGAATGACAATCCGACCCCGATCGAGATTGACGTCCGCCCGGCGTAGGAGTGCGACCTCGCCGACCCGTAGTCCGTAGAGATACGTGAGAAGAAAGATCAGCCGGTCGCGTGGGACTGTGATTGCACCGAGAAAGAGACGGGTTTCCTCTTGGGTAAGGTATTTGAATGGTTGTTGCGGGAGGGGCACAAGGGTAGGCGTGGAGGTGCCTCGACTGCACCTTCTAGCAGAAGGGTGCAGTCGGGCGGATTTTGGCTAGCTCGAAGAGTATTGGACTCGACTCTGCCGTCCGCGCGATGGCGTCGCACTGGAGGATCCGATGGAACCGGCAGGCGATCGAGGGCTACTGCGTGGTTCTGCTAAAGGGTGCACCCCGAACTCGTGTATATTAGCTCGCCTGAATTGAGGAGTCAAACAATGGTGAACACGCAACGACGCAAGCGAGCACCCGACTCCGAGGTGGCTTCGCCGCACGCAGCGAAGGCGCCTTGGGGAAAGCCCTACCTCGCCGATACCTCTATCCGGATCTACCAGCGCAGGGACTGGCGTGCGTCTCTTTGCCTTCGAAGCTACCTCATGATCCCGACGAACGCCGGCTTCAGCCTTAGAGCTTATCTGAAGAGCATCTCGTGCACCCTATTTCTTCCCTCTGGCCAGAGGATTCCATTCGACTCGACCGCGTACAGTGAGACCAGCGACTACAAGCTCAACATCATGATGCACGACTTCTCGGCGAAGGCGGTCATCGATATGCCCACCGTCCGGCATGGCATCGGTCTTCTTCGTGTGGACTACCACATCAGCTTTACTGGCCATCCTTCGGAGAAGCCTGCTTTTTTCGAGATCCATGTGCCCCTCGTAGACCGTACCCACGCTCTACGCGATTGGTCGCTGCCGCGCGACGCACGCTAGCAAGGACCTCTGCCCAAGTGGAATTTGATGACCAGCTTCTCCGGCGGGTGAACCGCAGCCGAAAGGGATATACCGCCTTGGCAGCCACGATTGACCTTCTAGCGATACGCAGCATGACGTCCACTGATCCTCGCGAGGCGAGACAAAGGTTGAACGACCTGCAGGGCGGTGTGAGTGCCTCCATCACGCTTTACCCCGGTGGAGCTGACTACAGAGTCTGTTTCGCGGGAGACTCGGTCTTTCTCGTGCAGGAGCTTGAGCCCGAGGTTGATGGAACAAACGCTTGGGCCAATTTCTGTGGCCATATCTTCGCGATTTCCTGTCTGTTAAACGATATGGATCGTGGAATCGAGAATCCGGGGCTTCGCGTTATTATTGCCGCAGGGTCATTGCTGCAAATCACCGATCCGGATAGCTGGAAGGGAACACCGTGGGCAGCCCAAACAGAGCATTGGTTCGTTCTCACGGGCGCTAGCGAAGGGCTCAGGAAATGCACCCGCGCAGAGGGAGTTGGAAGCGGCGGCGGCTTCGTTGGCGGTTATTGTTGGCACGAGAGGCCTGGAGTCCCGGGTGAGTTCCTTGGCACGCGCCTGAGTAAACTATCCCCGTTTTCCTATCAACGAGCTGAACTCTACCCGCAGATTTACGACTGGATGAAGGCAAGTGCCGAAAGGAGTGCCGTCCTGGCGTCGGATCCTTGATTCCGCGTTTGAAAGACGTAGTTCTAGTCGGGTCTGGACGTGCGCTTCTCCCTTCCTCCGAACGGTCCAGCGCCTTTACGAAATGGCCAGGAGGGACGCAGTCGTGCTCAACGCGAATAGCGCCTCGCGGTTAAAGAAACAATGCAGGCCCTTATTGGCGCGATTTAGGTAGGACCCTCAGCCCCTCTCAGAAATGAAGGCGCCTTCCCCATAGTCCTGTTAGCACTTCGCCGATCGAATCGCCAAGCTCGCAGCGGCTCCCAAACGAGCCGCCTGAACCGTCATTTTGGCTCCCCAAAGCGCGACTCAGTGGGTTGACGAGCCGGCCCCAATCCACTTGGGTGTACCTCGGATCCGGCTATTCTCAGTTTCACGGATTCCCCTCCCATCGGAAGTGGTTCGAGAGCACCCATAAGAGGCTGTGGCTATACCCTGTGATGAGCAAACCCCGTCGAATCCCCTCCAGGCGTCGTACTCCCAACGTCACCGTAAGGCGGTACGCGATCAACAGGGCTACCGGGATCATGCCCGGCGCGTACAAGTTCCAGTCCTCGTAGACCCCGATCTGGGCCCTCCACAGAAACGTCATGAGAAGCGTTGACCCCGACGCGACCTGCAGGAGCCGCGAATAGGGGTCGGTACCGAGGTGCCTGAGTACGGTGAGTACGGGAAGCATCGCGATGGTCGGAAGTAAGAGTGCGATAGTATTCACAAGTCCCCCGAAGTATCGCGCCCGAAGTGGGGGCAGGTACCGCTCATAGTGTCCCCCCATCCCCGAAACATGGCTCGAGTCAAAGAGGCGTTGAATGGGCAGCCCGTGAAAGTGGAGGTAAATGAGAAGGCCAGAGACCGGGAGGATCAGTGCAGCCAGGATCGCTGGGAGGTGCAATTGACGTCGGCAGCGCCAGGCATGAGCGATCAAGTATATATTGGAAGGCAACAACCACCCTGCGACGAGGTGGAAGCAAATCGCCACAGAGAGCGCGAGAGTTGGCACCCAAAGTGGAAGGCGTCCCTCGAGAGTCGACCAGCACAGGGCCAAATAGGTGAGTATCAGCACCGTCACAAGTGTATAGTTCTCCACGTCGCCGAAGAAGAGTTGAACATAGCCGCCGCATAGCGCGAGCGCGACAAAGTCGGCTTGTCCTTGCCTCGCACACTGGCGCGCGAGCGCGCACAATATGATTACAAACACGACTCCAGCAATGGCATCGGGGACCTGGTATGAGAGCTCGACGGACCATCCCCAGAACCGATGGGCAGCTGCGAAGATCCGCGAGTGAACAAGCAGTTCGAGCATCTCATCGTGCGTCACGAGGGCTCCGTGGTTCAAGACAGCTGATGGCATGTCTTCCGTAAGGGTCACGCCGTCTGGATTCGGAGTGTTGCTGCGGAGCAGGAAGAATGCTGTGCCTGCACCTAAGGCAAGCATTGCGCCGAGTAGAATATCTAGCTGTGGCGCATGCTCACCAGCCTGTAACTGCGAGCGCCCGAGCAGAGTTAAGATCCAGGCGACACTGATCACGGCGACCACCGCAAGTGGGCCACCGTACCGTAGTTGGTTGAAGCCGTAGAAGTGGTTCGGAGCGGTTAATGCTCCAATTGCGTATCCTATCTGTAGGATCACAAGGGCGAGGGCGAACGCGCGAGTCTCATGCTCTCGAAGCACCGATCCTCCTCAAGGACCAATTTATGAACCGACTGAAGGGCACCGATCCATGACCTTCACGGCCCTGGTTAGGCTGACCCTTGTAACCGGAATCGTAACCGTCGCCGCCGCGTACGTAATTCTGGGTGCACGAAGCCCTTGGGATTTCGCGACCTACTACTACGCAGCCTCAGCGTTACGTTCCGGGCTCAATCCATACTCGCTCGGAGCCTTGTCGCAGGTGGCCGGGAAGAGGGTTGATCTCCCCTTCATTTATCCTCCGGTGACGCTAGCACTTTTCCTCCCGTTCACTCTCTTGCCGGTGGCGGTAGCGGGTACTGTGTGGCTCGCGCTTAAGGTGGTTCTAATGGTCCCACTCGTATGGGTCTGGAAGCGCTTCTTCTTGCCTGACACTAACGCCATCGTCCTGCTTGCAACGACATTGCTCGGTTTCAACCTTGCGCTGCTATGGGACCTCCGCACCGGCAACGTAGCCGTTGTGGAGGCCGCGCTCATCTGGTTTGCTTTCGCGTTCTACCTAAGGGGGCACACCTGGCTTGCCGCGTACATCATCTCCGTGGCGGCTTTGCTCAAGCAGCTCCCGCTGCTCCTTGTCGGCGCGATTGCCGTGCCGCCCGACTCGTCTCAGCGGAAATGGATACTGTTGGCGTCTGCGGTGGGCTTTCTCACCCTGAGCATCGCGCTACCCCCGCATCTCTCGGCTGAGTGGCGGCGGGGGTTGTCGACTGCAGCAGCGGCACCGCGACCCACAGGTGATATAAACCCGAGCGCTTTAGGTCTGGCTGACTGGGTGACGGGCACACTGGAACTTCCGATGCGCTTCGCGCCTGTCCTTGCCTTTGCGCTCTACCTGGTGTACTGCGCCATCCTGTTGCTTTGCAGCTTGGGGGCGATGCTAAGGGTACAAAGGTCAGGCTCCCGCGCGGAGCAGATCGTTCTCCTTGTACTTCTGTGGTTACTCCTCTCACCGCGCGTTATGGTCTACTCGTACATCATGGCGATCGTTCCAGTGCTTTACGTGATCGAGACTCGGATTCGTCCGGGGGGCGGCCGCAACGCCGCAGTTGGCATTGTATTACTGCAAGGGATGGTACGACTTCTTCCTGGCCATCCACCCACCCTCCTCGCACCACTCTCCTTTTTGATTCTGGGTGGCGCCTGGATCCTGTGTCTACGCCCCCGAGTCGCAGGAGTGCCAGCTTGATAAAGAGAGTCCTCCCTCGGACAGCCTAGAAATACGGTGCCCCGGCAGGCTGTCGCCGCCGGGGCCCGGGCACGCTCTTGCTAATGGTCGTTGACGGAGCTTGAAGCCCAGCGCGCAAGGCCAGAGCCGCGAACCAGCTACTTCTACCTCAATACGATTAACTTTCGGACAAGGTTCCCGTCATGTGTCTCCAATCGGTAGTAATACACGCCACTTGCCACACCATTGCCGGTGTCCGAATGGCCGTCCCAGTACACGAGGTGAATTCCCGCATACATATGGACGTTGACTAAGGTTCGCACCAGCCTGCCTTGAATATCAAATACTCGCAGTACTACCCGCCCATCCCTCGGGGTCGTGAACCCTATGCGTGTCGACGGATTCATCGGGTTAGGAACGCACTGGTCAAGGGCAAGTCTTAAGGTAGGTGCTTGACCGCCTCCCGTTCGCGCTTCGTTTGTTGAGGTTGCCCAAAGTTCGGCGCCTAACACCCCCTCCAGCATCGCTTGTGCATGCTTCAACAGTCCTGGTTCAGCACAGCACTTGCGGAGTTCGGTTAAGGCAACTCGAGCCCGCTCTGCGTCCTTCAGTATGACTCCCTCGCTTACCGCGAGCTCAAAGAGGATCCCCTTTTTGTCAATCGTCGGATCTGCGATCAAATTCTGATATGCGCTCCTTGCGGAGTCGCGCATCCCCGCGGCTAGGAACACTCGCGGCGCCATTCGCCGCGCCACCCCCGCCAGAACGCTGCCACCACTTCCGGAAACGAGACTCCTGACACGTGCCAACTCGTCCCCTGCGCGCCCGTTTCTGATTTGCATCGACAGGAGGCAAACTAGCGCATCCGAAGCAGCGGGTTCTCCTGGATGGCCAACTACGATCTGGTCGTACTTCGCCGCCGCACCCTCAAAATCCTGTAAATACTCCATTTGCCAAGCAGCGTTTAAGGCAACGTCACCTTCTGGCATCGGGGCTGCTGGATTGAACCCTGCGCCTGAAGGGACCTCCTCTGCGGAGAGGTAGGCGCTACTTGGTCCATCAATCGATCCGCTGAAGCGCCCCAAATCCGGCGGATTGGCGCCCCAGTAATTCCACCGCGCGCTCATTTGGCTCGTGCCTGTGTACGACACGAATGGCGCTGTCGAGGAGGCCGTTGTGTATATGTTGTTGTGGCCAGAGAAGTACTGACTGGCGTCTCCGGAGCCGCTTCCGAGATTTGGCGTTCCATCGATAGCTCGCACGCCGTAGTTCTGGAAGCCCGTTATCGCGTTGCGCCCGTACTTCATGCTATCAGGTTCACTTGCCACGCCACGAAGTCGCGGGCTTGCATTGACACAGTACACGCCGGTACCAACACCGCTTATGCTGGACCAACGCAAGGTACCGGCACCGCCTACGCTGAATACTGCTCCGTCGTCGACAGCACCAGCTCCCAACGCAGGTGAATACCGTAACACGCAGTGCTCGATTTTCGGCGACCCTGTATTCGTCACAGCGATTTCTGCCCCATGATTCTGCTCCAGAACGGAATAGGTCACCTCAGGGTAGCCACCCTGCAAATATAGCCCATAGAATTGGCTGTGTTGGATTCTTGAGTGCGCAATCTTGAAGGCGTAATTGCTCTGCGCTGACGATACCTGCACGCCGTGAACGGCGTGACGCACGACATTATATGCAAGCTGGGAGGTTGCCCCGGGCGAGTTCAGCACTAGTCCGCGCCAGTCGCCCGAAATCGGGGGAATTCTTGCACTACCCCAGGTAATCGAGTCGGCCGCAGTTCCGACCGCGCTTAAGGCACCGTTGACCACGATCTCAATCCGAGCGGTGTCGGCGCCGCTTCCCTGGCTGTCAAAGCCTGGATGAACCGTGACGTGCGAGCCCTTTCCGATAGTGAGCGTTTTGCCGGTGTCGATTGTCAGATCCCCAGACACGTACAGGGGGCCATCAATCGTTTGCGAAACCGTCATATGCCCGCCTGGCGTCATCAGATTCGAGCCCCACAACGGGTTAGTCCGTGATGCGACCCTGTAGTAGTAAACGTCACTGCCGCCTGGCACTGTCTCGGTACGCGAAGCCGCACCGCATTCGCACGAATCGATCGAGGTAAACCCGCTTGGAGACCCTATGGCCCGCTGTATTAGATAGCCTGCAGACATTCCCTTCCCTTGAGGGTCCGACCACTTAAGGGTATCCGGACCCGAGTGTGAGCCTCGGTATCCCGCAGCATTCATCACCACACTTGGCACAGAAACAGTATCGACTCCGAAGGAATAGTCGTAATAGAGCCGTCGCGCGGTAACATTGACAAAGTTGCTCTCAGGGCGATCATCAGCGAGGTCTATTACGATAACCACCGACTTCACACTTGCGCCGAAACCGGGAATTCCCAAGCGTAGCGTCCCGGTGGCCTTATCCACGCATCCATCTATAACCTGGCCTGCTACATTGCCATAAAGATAGAGACTATCGCTGCGAACGGGGTACGTAATCGCAGAGACGCGCAGATTGTTCCCTGCCTTAGACAAGCCCGGGAGGCTGTCGGGAAGCCAGGCCATCTGAAAGCGCAGGATATTTTGCTTGCCGTTGGTTTCAAAATAAGGATCCGCCTCCAGCTGTACGTAGTCAGCGCTGTACGGGTAGACTGCAATTGAATCGCAAGTTAGGCGAGAGATATTGTTGGCGGTCTGATTGACGTCCACGAAACACCACCGGTGCGTCAGTGTATCAAGGTCTGCTGCTATCTGCTGCTGTGCAACGATGAACTTCGGCGGCACCTCGGTCGCGGTTCTCTTGTCCTTTGGATTATACGTATTGTCAAACATTGGGACAGCAGAGGGCACAAGACCGCGTGAAAAGCCGTACCTTCCTGAATAGAAGGACGGGGATGGGTTGTTTAGCCACTTCGCGATCGAATAGTTATGGAAGACAGTTCTTAAACGTTCGTCCCCAGGACGCGTGCCAGCTCCGCCAAGATAGCTGTAGTCGCTATGGTCCAACGCTCGGGCAAGGCCGAGCACGGTATTGTTGAGCCTCCCGGCCGCGTCAACGCTCCGAAGCCATCTGTAGAAGAGGTCGTCCTCGATAATTGTTGTGTCACCGGGAAACTGCTGCATCAGATATGCGGACCACAGGTACAGATGGCCGTATGGTTTACCCGAGAATAGGGAAAAGTCATATATGTTGTTGAAAATCGGGCGATCCGGATCCGCATTCGGTCCCCGCACGAGATACTCCGTCGCCATCGAGTTCAACTCAAGACTTATAAAGGGGGCCGGTGCACTCCTCGAAGAAAAGGTCAGGTGCTGGAGCTCGTGGTTAAGCCGAACGTTAGTATGCTTCTCACCGAGAAACCATAAGGGATCGGGCACTAGGTCTACCGCGAGCGGGTTCTGAGCATTGCGGTGCCCTCGGAATCCCGCCGTTGTTTGAATTGCGTTGCTTATGTACTCGTGACAGACGGTCGGGTCACCGTCCTCAGCTGGATCCGGAGGTGCATGCGGATACACATCATCTCCACCCTCATAAGGGTGCTTGAAATAGATATCCACATGATTTCGGTCGCCTAGGGCGATATTGGTACTATCGTAGGCGAAGAATCTCATCCTGGGGCCGGCCCCGAACGAGCCGTAGTATTGGTCGGAACTAGTCCCATGAAAGTAGTTGTAAACTAGTTGGAAGTCATTCCAGTTCTTGTGAAATTCGTTCTGCGATTGGTCAAAGTCGAGGGAGCGGAGACAGCTATTTATGTTCTCAGGCGTCATATATGTATAGGGGCCGTACTGGGTGAATCCTGGCGGGGGTGTCACATCGGGGCGGAGATAGTTGCTGTAAATGAGGTCGATGTCCTCGGCCACCTGAGGTGTAACAATGTCGACGAAACGCGTACCGAAGCTCACACACCCTGTTGTGTCGTAGTTGGTAGATGTGATTGTCTCGGCTGGACAGCCGTCGATGGGATATTCGAGGCTAGTTTCAGGGTCCGCTTTCGCTGCACCCGACCAAAGCAGGATTGCAACCACTAAGCCTCTCAAATACACGCTCGGACCCATTTCCGTTTCCTCCAGCGTCATGATCGGGACCTTCAGCGTAGCAAAACTATCCGAATGGCTTTCCCGGCCGAGCTTTTGCCCTCCTCTGCGAGTACTGCGTAGTAGACGCCACTGCCGACAACCCCACCGCTTTGCGTCTTACCGTCCCAGGTGGTTTCGTAGTAGCCTCCCGAGGCCGGTTGAACCGATAGGCGTTGGAGCACGCGACCCTGGACATCAAAGATCGTCACAATGCTCTTCTCGCCGCGCAGGTAACCTTTCAGCGTGACCACACCTGATGCCGGGTTCGGCCAAATAGTCATTTGGCGCAACTGCCCTGGAGGGATGGTCACTTCCCGGGGCCCGAGCCAGGTCGTCATTCCAGAACGCTGAATGAGTTCGACCCAGTAAGTCCACGTCCGCCCCTGAAGGGCGTCCGTATCCGTGAGGTACCCCTTGGTAGCTGCTGGTGGCTCGAACTGTCCTAGCACCAGGCTGGAGCAGGGCTCCGCTTTCCATGTGCAAAGAACTGTCCCAGGCTGCCTATGGACACGAGCCAAGATCACGTCCGAGCTGGCACGCCACGTAATCGCAATGGTGGATCCACGTGCCGTTACGTCGAAGGTCGCGTCATTTGCCGCTGTCGGCGATTCCAGTGTGTGGGTGGCAAAGACCTTCGTTACCGCCAAGTCTGAGGCGTACTTCATATAACCTACCCATTCAGTATCCACGTAGGGTGATCTCACGGTTGCGACTGCCGGCCATTCAGCTGCAGTGGTGTCCCGCAGTTCACCAACTCGGTGCGGTTGGCTCCATATTTGACCGTTCCAAGCGGTTGAGATGATGTCGAGACGCCCAGGAGTGTCGATATCCCCGAGGAGCCAAACAGCGCGAGGGTATCCCTGTCCAGGATGCTGAAGTGAGAGTTGTGCCTGAACTGTGTCAGGAGCAGCTATTGGATTGCTGATCCTATCGGGGGCTCCCCAATCCACGCCATCCCATCGAAGAGCCCAGATCGCTCGGCTGAACGGCCCAGTAGCTGGGTCCGCTCCCGAGCAGATAATCCACTTGGTTCCGTCCTGATCGAAGGTAAGTCGTGAGCGTACGAGACCGTGCGGCTCCGGAATCTGGCGAGACTGATCCCAATTCCCGTTGTGGAAACGTGTGAACCAAATGGTACTGCTGCCAGGTGATAGGGTCGGGACGAGGTACCATGACACCCATAGGGTTCCGTCGCTGTCTATGGCGAGCGTGGGCTGGTAGAGGGGAGCTTCCGTGTCTTCAATCATGTGGGACACTGGCGCCGTCCCAGTACTCGTGTGATACACAAACACAGCCGTGGTACCACTCGGCACCTGCCCGTCTCTGGCCACCCAGACCTCAGTGCCACTGACGGCTAAGATGTCTGCAGAATCGTATCGACCCCCATCCGTCCACACTGTGTCGGGACTAGTCCACCCGCTGGAGTCCCATCGCGAAATCAATCCCAGGTATATCTCAGGGTCACTCTTGTCTGTCGCCTGCCAGAGTGCCCAGAGCGCACCGTCGCTCGCACAAGAAAGCCTCGGAAAGCGATCATCGGTCTGGTTGGATGGATTGATAACGCCAGGTGACTCCCACTGCTGACCGTCCCATTTTGAAAAGAACGCCTCCTGATCGAGCTCAAGTGAGTCGAGGCCCATCCAGGCTATCCAGAGAGTTCCATCCGGCAAGGAGACGAGGTCGGGATACCCTTCCTCGTATTGGGCATTCGCGAAGATTGGTATCGGGGCTGACCAAGTATCGCCACGGGCTTTCATCGAGCCGGCCATAGCCAAGAGGACAAGAACCGTGCTCAAGATGAATGTACGCGGATTGACCTTGCCACGGCTCCCTGCCGCCGGGAGACTGCAGCCCCTAGTCCCTAGAAGTTGGTTCGGGGGTTCCATAAAAGACCCAGGAATGGGACCAAACGCTAGGATGAGGAGGACCGAAGGCTAATCCGCCATTCACCCATTAAGCAATCTCAAACTGGCCAAAAGCGTTTCGCTCTTGCAAAAAGTTGCTGACAGCAAGCCTAGCTAGTCCGAAAGGTCTAGGTGACCGTACGAAGTTCCCAACTCGGCACGCTCTCCGGCCACGTTCGATCGTCTCGAATACCAGCCCTGCCAGACCCGAGTCCAGTCTGACCCAGGACAGGTGCGCCCTTGCCCAGAACCCAGGCCTTCTGAGGCGCGGGGCAAAGGGGAGTTCATGACCGGGGATGGACAAAAGGACAACTGGGATCGTCTACGGCTTTGATCAGCATTGTTCTGGGTGTGTACTTCTCGATCGTCATCAGCCGAGGCAGCAGGCAGCTGAGCAGAACTCACGAGAGCGGGAGTTGGACGCGGCTGAGGTCGGGTGCCCGGGCACGAAGGCGGGCTCGACGCTCTCCTTATCTCGTTCTCGTCGGCGTAGTCCGCCCCACTGTCAAGATATCCAGGGACCAACTTGCCCAGAGCGCGGGGCGACTCTACCTATCGCGCTTTCTTCTGACGCACTTCTACGTGAATGTGAGGGCCGGTCCAGACCTTCTGCCCCTTGGGCTGCGTGCGCTCATCACGCACACGGTAGCCCAACTTTCGCATCTCACGGATGAACCGGTCCACTTGCTGCTTGGTCTTGCCACGCACACTAAAATCCACAGCCTTTCCTGCGCTGTGAAGGCTGCCCTTGTTGTGCTTCCCGCCGGTCGTGGATGTTGCTTTGAATCCGAGTGCGACCCCTTCCTTCACGATCTCCTTGTACCGAGAGGACGGAGTCCTCCCGCCACCTCCCGTCCGTGGTCCGGGGCGACTCGCACTCGACTTGGTGCCGCGCGGCTCATTTCCCTTACGCCCTCCTCCTTTGCCGCCCCGTCCGCCTCCGCCCTTCCTACCACCCGAACCGCCCCCACGGACTCCGCTTTTGCTCCCGCCACGTGGCTCATTTCCCTTGCGACCTCCCCCTTTACCGCCCCGCCCGCCTCCGTTCTTCCTACCACCCGAGCTGCCCCCACGGGCTCCGCCTTTGCCACCGCCGCTTCCGCCGCCCTTCCCGCCGCGAGCTCCGCCCTGGCCGGTTGAGCCCTTCCCAGATCCTCTACCTCCCGTGCCATCCCGCTCCTTGCGACCGCCCTTGGTGCCGGCCTCCTGGCTGCCCTCTCTCCCGTCAGGCACGCTCGACTCCTTTGTCAGGGTGAATCAAATCGCCGCCTCAATCGTGAATCGATCCCAACGTGGGTTGCCGCGGAAGTGAATCCACGGTAGTCGGTTCTCCGCTTAAGCCATTTCGTGAAAAAGCTGCGCCGCCGGAAGGGGTGGGAGGTCCGACAACAATTCGGAGTGCGCTCGATCGAATTCGGTCACGATGTCGGGATACATGCGTTCCCTCGTGCTCGTGGGATCTTATGAGTTCAGCAATGAGTCGGCGTGGAATGTCGCCGCGCGTGAAGTATCCTCCGTGGGGATTCCGAGACCCTACCGCAAGGGCCGCGGTGGACGGCCAATCTGCCAACAGGCTCAAGCGTGGTCCAAGCCACCACCGGTCCACGAATCGGGTTTGGAGCCACCGGGACAAAGCTCCCAAGGCGTAGAGGATCCAGAGCAGAACTGCGCACCACTGACCGATTCCACCCCACCGGCTCACCCAGAGCAGGACCCCAACCAGCGCGGCTACGAGGCCGGTCAAGACCCCCCACGCCACATCGCCACCAACGCTCCGACAACGCGAGCAATCATGGATGTGCAACTCGATCTCCTTGCATCCGGGATCGAGGCTCCAGGCCGAGCGCGAAGCGGGGACGTACACCTGGTTCGGCCGCGTAACCGGTAAGTAGTCTCCGGCAATGTACGATCCCTGGAGGTGCGCCGGCACGCTTTGGCTCTGCACGAGCAGTGCGTTGCCAAGCCGTTGACTGGACATGGCGTACCTGGGTTCGCTCGCCCAGTTCCCCAGATTGGAAGCCCACTTGAGAATCACATCGTGGTCGCTCGAGAGCACGTGCACCGACGAGCACCTCCGGAGCGAGGCGAGGAAGTAGTTGTTCCTTCCCGGGACGGCGAGTGCCGCGGGGATATCCGCACCGCACAGGACCATGGTGCGTAGCCGAATGGTGGAGGTGCGGCTTAAAGACGTGGTCTCATCCCCCGGGTAGTGGAAGAAGTCGCTCATGGTGCGGATGGCATTGACGAGGAGTAGGCAGCCCATGCTGTGCCCGACTAGGTCGATGTGCGCACCGAGGCGCCGGGGATTGATCTGGTCATCCAGGTCACGGATAAACTCCGCGAGATCCGGCACCCCGTAATGGAGCGCCCGGTAGCGATCGCTCAGGTAGGTGGACAACCGGAGGAACAG
>Ga0111538_10000951_pt1 | contig 40152 bp, 32 predicted proteins | sample SoiMethybrSBSTD1_FD_79669 | JGI IMG/M metagenome (GOLD analysis project Ga0111538, IMG submission 79669) | Bulk soil microbial communities from a Populus tree surrounding site in Tennessee, USA - Soil MetaG P. TD hybrid SBSTD1 (version 2)... | ecosystem: Environmental > Terrestrial > Soil >...
CCTTAGTCCACTCGGGCACACGGCCGGGCGAGCCAGACAATACGCTGCCGTCGACGCACGGGCAATCGTCCGGACAAAGGCGCCACATGGGTTTTGTGCAGTGTTTGCATGACTGCGGCTAGGCTCATGTGGCCATCATGCAGTCCGGAAACGTCAATTCGTCGCCGGCATCGGCGTCGCAGCAGCCGCCGACGCCATCACCGCCGCGATCGCGGGCTCGCATGCCGCTGGCCCGCCGACTGATCTTCATCAATCTCTCGCTCTTGGCGGCGCTCGCGGTGCTCGGCGCGGCGCTGGCTTGGAGCGTCTACGACATGCGCCACGCGGTCAGCAGCGCCGCCGACGAGTACACGGAACTGCAATTGGTGGAGCAGGCCATGTATCACTGTGCGCTGGCCAAGTCGGAATTCTCCGATCCCGATTCGGGATCGGCCGACGCCGCCGGTGAACTCAGGCTCGCTATCCATGCATTGGAGCGTTTCCGCGCGTTTCAAGCCCAGGAGGACGAGGCGGACGACGAACATCAATCGCGCGAACTGGCCAGCGCCGCCGAAGCCGACCGGACGCTGCGCGAGGTCCTGGCGGCCATCGAGCCGATGCACGAGCGCGGCGGCGTGGATCTGCAGCACATGCTCGCACTGGATGTCGCACTCCACCATTTCTCGGAACTCGCCGCCGACACCGATGTCGCCGGGGCCAAAGCAGCATCCGCCGAGCGGACCGTGACCGCCCTGGTGGTGGTGGCCGTGCTGGCGGCGTTGATCGCGCTGGGATCGATGCTGGCGTCGGCGGTGTGCTACTGGTCGGTGATCAATCCGCTCAAGCGGCTGCACGCCGGGGTGCGCCGCGTCGCCGCCGGCGCGTTCAACGAGCGGCTGGACGACGCGGGCAGCCGCGAGTTCGCCGATCTCGCCGGCGACTTCAATCACATGGCCGCCGAACTGGCCAACCTCTACGCGAACCTCGAAAGCAAGGTGCAGGCCAAGAGCCAGGAACTGGTCCGGTCGGAGCGGCTGGCGAGCGTGGGCTTCCTCGCCGCGGGCGTCGCACACGAGATCAACAACCCGCTGAACATCATGTCCGGATACGCGGAGATGGCCCAGGGCTGGCTCGATGATGCGCAGCGCGGCGGCCGACTGCGCGAGGTTCAGGAGGCGCTGGAGATCATTCGCCAGGAGGCCTTTCGCTGCAAGGAAATTACCGGCAAGCTGCTTTCGCTGGCGTCGGCGGGCGAGGCCGAGCGCGGTCAGGTCTCGCTGCCGCGGCTGGCCAACGACATGGTGCAGATGGTCGGCGGATTGCGCCGATTCAGGGATCGCAGCATCAGCGTGCAGGCCGACGAGGATGCGGCCCAGCCGGTGCGCGGCAACGCGGCCGAACTCAAGCAGGTTCTACTGAATCTGCTTATCAACGCGCTCGAGGCGGCCCCAACCGTGGGCGGCGAGGTGCGCATCGAATGCCGCCGCGCCGGATCGAACATCGAGGTCGTCGTCAGCGATAACGGCGTGGGAATGGCGCCGGATGTGCTTGCACACATCTTCGAACCGTTTTTCACAACGCGTCGCGGCGGAACGCAGTCACAGCGAACGCGCGGCGTGGGACTGGGTCTCTCGATCAGCCATGCCATCATCGCCAGCCACGGCGGAAGGTTGCGTGCGGAGAGCGAAGGCCCGCAGCGGGGCAGCCGCTTCATCATCGAACTGCCGGTCGCGCGCGAATCAGTACAGGAGCCATCTAATCATGCTGTCTCCCTCGCCTGAGAATGCCATAACGATGCGCGGCCGCAGTGTGCTGGTCGTGGAGGACGAATCTCGCCTGCGCGAGATGCTGCTGCGCGCGGTGGCGAACATGGAGTTCGCCTCAGCCGCGGCTGGCAGCGCCGAGGCTGCGTTGACGCTCCTCGACAAGCAGCCCTTCGACATCGTGCTGACGGACCTGAACCTGCCGGGAATGCCCGGCATGGACCTGTGCGAGCGCATACGCCAGCGCTGGCCCGATGTGCAACTGGTGATCCTGACCGGCTACGGCAGCCTGGATGCGGCCAAGGCGGCGATTCGGCTGGAGGTCGCGGATTTTCTGACCAAGCCCACGAGCCTGGGCGATCTTGAAGCGGCGCTCAATCGGGCCCTGCGCCGGCGGCTGAGCCACATCACGACGCGCCCCGTCCCCGCGATGGATCTTGATGAACCGATGACTGATGGGGGCGCATCTCCTGCCGGCGACCCGCCGCGCACGCTGCAGGACCTTGAGCGCGAGCATGTGCTGGCGGCACTGGCCCGGCACGACGGCAACCGTGAAGAGACAGCCGAGGAACTCGGAATCTCCATCCGCACGCTGTATTACCGCCTGAAGGAATACTCGCGACTGGGGTACATGACCGGGAGCGCACGCACCTGATCACAGGCGCCGGCCTATGCGCGGCCTTGCGCACCGGCCCCCCTCCGAGCCGCCGCGATCGCCAGCAGCAGCCACGCCAGCATGAATGACAGGCCGCCGAAGGGCGTGATCATGCCCAGCCGCGTCCACCCCGTGAGCGCCAGCGCATAGAGGCTGCCCGAGAATACAACGATGCCGAGGCACATGCACCACCCGGCGACTCGAACGAGCCGGTTGTGCGGGGCCAAAGCGCACAGGGCCGCGATCACCAGCATCGCGACGGCATGAACGAGTTGATAGCGCACGCCAATCTCGAAGTCCTCAAGGAGGTTCTCCGCAAGGCGTCCCTTGAGACCGTGGGCGCCGAACGTGCCGGCCAACACGCCGGTCAAGCCGCACACCGCGGCGGCGAACAGCAGACCGCGATCGACGCTGCCCCATGATTCGGTCGACCCGTTGGTCATCGGTCGTAGCCTACGCCATCGCGCAACGGTGGTCGATTCCAGTGAAATCGCCGAAAAGCACAGCCGCCGCCCGTTGATGGGCGGCGGCTGGGAGATCGGTCTTGAATTCAGTGGTCGATCAATCGTACTGATCGGTGATCGTGGGGACGCTGCTGCCTTCGAACAGGATGTTGGTCTTGATGCGGAACTGCGACTTGGGCTGCTTGCGCTCGGCGTGGAAGAACTTCATGATGTACATCTTGCCGGGCGTGAGATTCAGCCGCTTCAGGTCAAGGTGCTGCGTGCTGTTGGCTCCGATGCCGCCCATGTCGATCACCAGGCGATCGTCGATGAAGACCCAGATGTCGTCATCGCCCATGAAGTCGAGGTCCTGGCCGCCAGTCGGGTCGTAGACGAATCGGGCGTCGATCTCGAAGGTGAAATGCAGGTTCTTGCCGTCGGCGTCGTTGCCCAAGAGTGCTCCGTCGATGGGATGGAAGTCGTTGGTGATGAACTCGTACATGCCATCCGATTGCTTCGTAAGCGTCAGCGTGTGTGGGCGCGACATGTTCACGCCGGGCACATCGCGATACCACTGGGCATACGTCGCGGCGGAGGTGATGGCACCTGAGTCCACGCTGCCTTTCTGGCCCTTGCCTTCCTTGTCGTCCCACACATTCGAATAGATGCACCAGGCGATCGGCCGCGCCTGTTTGTCGCGCCACTGCTGAGCCACGCGGAAGCCACCGCCGACGAACTTGGGCTTGCCGTCGGAGTCGAGTTGCGGGGCGATGTTGCCGCAGTATTGGCCGTAGCCGTTGGACGGCACGACGTTGAAGTCCGGATGCGTCGGCAGGAAGTCGCGCACCACGCCCGTGAGATACTGCACGGTCGGCGGTGGCGTGCTACGCGCCGATGAACGCTGCGGCTGCTTGGACCACAAGGCGACATACGCCAACGCGACCAGCAGCACGGTCGCGAGACCTGCCATGATGACCATTCTTCGTTTGTGCACCTTCGACTCCTTCGGGCCTTCCCCGAGTGTGTGGCGGATTGCTGATGAGCGATGCGCCCACTCAGCCCCACGAGTGTTCGTCATGGAAGGCCCTCGTGCGTGGCTGTCAACCATGCTTCGCCACTGACTGCCGTCGCGGAGTTCAACCTATACAGCCCATGCGGCCTGCGCACGGTCCCACTGTCCGTATATGGGGTCACCAACTAGTGCGATGACTTATGGGCCTCGTGCCGCTCGAGCTTGTGGCGCACGGCTCGTTCGGCCTTGCCCGTGGCCAGTGTGATCGCCTGGTACAGGTCGCGGTCAGTCGCCTCCACCGCCAGCGGGTGATGGCCCGCCAGGCGGACCTCAAGCACGCACCGCTTGTCTTGGCCGTGCTTGGGGCCGTTGTCATCGTGCAGGTGGGCCTCGACGCGCGTGACCTGATCCGCGAACACCTTGAGGGCCGCCTCGACTTCCTGGCGAAGCCGGTCGTTTATCGCGTCCGAATTCGCGATGCCGTTGCTGTGAATCTGAATCTGCATGGGGAGGAATGCTCCGGCGGCGGTCGCTTGCGGCGAAAAGCCGGACTCCAACGTAGGCCGCAGGCCGCGTCGGTTCAAGCCGCGGCACGAACCCATCAGCGCAAATCGTGCTGCGTTCTCTGCTGGCCTTGCAGGTCATGGGCCGCGGCGAATCCACAGTCAAGCCCATCGATTGAAGGGTAGACTGCATTGGATCGAGATGTCGTTGCTTACGCGCATTTTCAGGTTGATTGAGCAGCACCATGCCCGACACAGGCTGGTTGTCGGGTGCATGATCGCCGCAGCCCTTGCCGCGCCGGCATCGGCGCAGCAGCCGCAGGTGGTTGATTCAGCCGCAGCGGTCCGCGCGCCGCTTCTGCGCGAAGGCAGCACGCTCGTTGAGGCTCGCGCCAGACTGCAGCGTCACGGAACTCAGGAATGGTGGACGCTTATTCTCGATGCCGATTCGCCTGGCCTCGCGCCGACGGGATCGACGACTGCAGGCTCGCATCCGCTGCATGAACTCATCGTTCTGCCGTGCTCGCGCCTGATGGAGATGGAGCGCATCCTCGCCAGCGCGCCCGAGCCAGAGGCATCGAACACGCGCTTCGAGGTGAGCGGACGCGTGTATGTCTTTCGCGATCGCAACTACTTCCTGCCGACGCATGCAGCAGTGATCAGCGCAATGCCGGCGCCGCCCCCACCGCCGCCCGCCGCCTCCGCGCCAGATGCCGGCGTGCCCAGCGCGACGACCACCCCCGCCGCCACGACACCCGAGGATGACAGTGCCGAGGCGATCGCACGCGCCCTGCAGCAGCAGGCCGGCCCATTGGCGCGCAGTTCGGGCGCGGCACGGCAGGTATCCGGCGCCAACGGTGTGCCGGCGTCGCAGGATGGCGCTCCTGATGCGCCGGACACATCAGCGACAGGAGCAACGCTGCATGAGAATGCGGCGGTCGTCAACCGGCGCGGCAAGATCACGCGCGACCGATCGGGCGGCTGGCTCATGGTCTTCGACGCCGACGCGACGGGCCTGGCCGATCCTCCGATGAAGCTTCTGCCGTGCGAACTGCTGGAGAAGATCGAGGACTACGCGCGGCGCAGCGGCAACAACTCGCCGATCATCCTCACCGGTCAGGTGTACGTGTACGCAGGGCAGAGCCATCTCCTTCCAACCGTGTACCGCATTCCGCGCGAATCATCGCGCCTGACGCCTTGATCTCATGCTGTACATGGCGGCATGTCACGACAACGTGCTTGTGCAGATGGAATTCGGCGGTATCGTGTGGAATGCGCGTCAAGTGGATCGGGCCCGGATGCCCGTGGTTTTCATCAACTCCGGAGGTGCATCATGCGCCGTGATTCTCTGCTATCTCGCATCGCGCTCGTTCTGGCGATCGTCGCCTTCGCCGGCCGCGCACTCGCCTCGCCACAAACCGCGCCGTCCGCACCGGTGGCGCCGCCCGAGGCACTGAGCATGGCGGACCTCGAGGAACTGGTCGGCCCCATCGCGCTGTACCCCGATGAGCTGCTGGCGAACGTGCTGGCCGCGTCGGTGTACCCCGATGAACTCAAGGAGGCCCAGGCCTATGTCAAGAGCACCGGTGACAAGGCCAAGATTGATGATCAGACCTGGGAATCACCCGTCAAGGCGATGGCTCGCATTCCCGACCTGCTCGAGTTCCTGGTCGAGAACATCGACTGGACCACCGCCGTGGGCCAGGCGTACATCGTGCAGTCGAAGGATCTCATGGCGGCGGTCCAGTCGCTGCGCGCCAAGGCCAAGGCGAACGGAGCGCTCAAGACCAACGAGCAGATGACAGTGGTGCAGGACGCCTCGACGATCATCATCGAGCCATCCGACCCGCAGATCATCTACGTGCCGGACTATGACCCGGATATCGTCTACGTCGATCACTACGACGACGATTCCGACGTGTGGGCGGCGGGCATCATCGGCTTCGGCGCAGGTCTCTTCGTCGGCGCATGCTTTGACGATGATTTCGACTGCTTCTGGGGTGGCGGCTGCGTCGGCTGGGGTTGGGGCCACAGCGATATCGACATCGACAACGACTTCAACATCGAGACCGGTGACATCAATATCGGCTCGGGCAATGAGATCAATCGCGGCGACCGCACCACCAACCGCGAGCGCACCCGCAACAACAATGCCGGCCGCGAGGGCAAGCAATGGCAGCCCAACTCCAGCAAGGTCAATACTGATGCAATTCGGCAGCCGGGCGGCGCGAGCAAGTTGAATGACTTCAAGGGCACTTCAACCGGCCAGGCGCGCGGCGGCAAGGTGCCGTCGCAGACCACCGCGCGCCCTCGAAATGCCTCGACCGGATCGCCAGCCCGCACCGGCAGCGGCGCATCCGCCGGCAACACGGGGCGGCCGTCATCGGCCAATCGTGCATCGTCCTCGCGAGCCCCATCATCAGCGTCGCGCGCCCCGTCGTCGGCGAGCCGCGCACCATCGTCGCGGCCGCCGAGTGCATCGTCCGGGCGCGTGCCGACGCCCAGGACCCAGGCCCCTCGCGCGCCATCCTCGGCCAATCGTTCGGCCCCGGCACGAAGCAAGCCCAGCGGCTTCTCGCCCAGCCGCGGCTCATCCTCGTCGAGTGCGCGCGGTCGCTCCAGCAGCGGATATCGCGGCGGCGGATCGCGCGGAGGCGGCGGACGCGGAGGCGGCGGACGGCGCTGATGACGCGTTGACCCTCTACTGCAATATCAACCTCTGCGTCCGACACCCGGAGTTCTCCTCATGACTTTCCGCGCTCGCATCACACGCCCTGCTCGGCTTTGCGCGCTGCTCGCTGCTGCGTGCGCCGGCTGCAGTTCCGATGGCGACACATGGTCGTCCAAGTCCACGCCCTTGCCGACGACCGCCCCTGCCGCCAACGGCCAGTGGACGTACAACACGCCCGAGGCTGCTGTTGAAGCCATGATCGAGGCTGCGCGGCACGAGGATCGTGAAACGCTCCGCGCGATCTTCGGTCCGGATCTTCAGATGCTGCAGTCAGGCGATGACCAGCAGGACCGGATCGACCTGCAGCAGTTCACCGCTTCCTACGACCTCAAGCACTCGCTCGCCAAGAACGACAGCAATACGCGCACGCTGATCATGGGCGTGCAGGACTGGATCTTCCCCGCGCCCCTCGTTCGCGAGAACAAGCGCTGGCGCTTCGACACCGCCGCCGGCGTCGACGAGATCATCGTCCGCACCGTCGGCATGAACGAGATTCACGTCATCTACTCGGCGTGCCCGGCCTTCGTGCGGGCCGAGGACGAGTACTTCGAAGTGGATTCCGATGGCGACGGCGTGAAGAGTTACGCCGCCCATCTCCGAAGCACATCCGGCACGCGCGATGGACTGTACTGGCCCGATGCGCCCGGCGTTCCGCAATCTCCGCTCGGTGATTTCGTCGATCAGGCGGTGGCCGCCGGCACACTTGAAGGCGGCAGCGTTGAAGCCCACAAGCCGTATCGCGGCTACCACTACCGCATCATCACCAGCCAAGGACCCGGCGCGCCTGGCGGAGCCATGAACTACATCGACGACACCGGGAAGATGACGCGCGGCTACGCGCTGGTGGCCTGGCCTGCGGATTACGGCCAGAGCGGTGTCATGACATTCATCGTGTCCAAGGACGGCATCGTGTATCAGTCGGATCTGGGCGAGGACACTGCCACAATGGTCGAGAAGATCACGACCTACGACCCAGCCGGTTGGGACCTCGCGGCCAATTGACGTCCTCAAGTGATGGTCGACGGTAGGTGGTTTCCCAATTCGGCGCAATGCCGCGCAGGCGCAGCACAACACGTGACCGTGGCATATCGCTTGCGCACCGTCAATTTGCGCAGCGCATCTTGTAAAGAACCAAAGGCGCGGTACCGTTTGGGGGCTTCGTCATCGAACGGGCCATGGATGCCGTGTTGGTCTACAACTCCGGAGGTGTGTCATGCGCCATGGTGTTTCACTTTTTCGTCTCGCATTTGTCCTGGTGTTGCTCGCGGCCACCGGCCGCCTGCTCGCCACGCCGCAGGCTCCGCCTCCGGCCACGCTGAGCATGGCCGACATCGAAGAGATGATGGGGCCCATCGCGCTGTATCCCGACAGCCTGCTGGCCAACGTGCTGGCGGCGTCGGTGTATCCCGATGAAATCACCGCGGCCAATGACTTCGTCAAAGGCGGCGGCGACGCGGCCGGCATCGAGCAGCAGGCCTGGGAGGCGCCGGTCAAGTCCATCGCCAAGGTCCCGGAGGTGCTGAACTTTCTCACCGACAACATCGAATGGACGACGGCCGTCGGCGAGGTGTACGTCACGCAGTCGCAGGATGTCATGGCCGCGGTGCAGTCACTGCGCGCCAAGGCCAAGGCCAGCGGCGCGCTGCAGTCGTCTGAACAAATGACCGTGGTGGAGAGCGCTCCTGCGTCCGCCAGCGCTCCGCAGACCATCATCATCGAGCCCGCGCAGCCCGAAGTCGTGTACGTTCCGCAATACGACCCACAGGTCGTCTATGTCGAGGACAACGACTCCGGCGATGCGCTGTTGGGCGGCATGATCGGCTTCGGCGTCGGCCTGGCCGTCGGCGAAATCTTCGATGACGACGACTGCGACTGGGATTGCGACTGGGACGATGGCTGCGTCGGCTGGGGCGGCAACGACGTCGATATCGACCGCGATGTCAACATCGAAACCGGCGACATCAACATCAACAGCGGCAACACCGTCCAAGGCGGCAATCGCGAGCGCAACACCAACGTCCAGGGCGGCGACAAGACCAATGTCAAGGGCGGCAGCCAAACCACCAACGTCGGGCGCGAAGGCCAGAAATGGGAGCCGAACAAGCAGAAGGTCGATCAGCGCCAGGCCCAGACCGGCGGCAAGCGCGCATCCGACCAGTTCGTCGGCGCCTCCAACAAGGCCTCCGGCGCGCGCTCCAGGGTGCCCACAAAGACTTCAGCGGCTACGTCGCGCCAGCCATCAAAGCCGTTGAAGGCGAACAACAGCAAGCCTTCGATCACACCTGCGAATCAAGTGGGCGGTGGTTCCGGCGCCGGTGCAAACAATCGTTCGGGTGCGGGCGGCAATGCTGGCGGCAACGCCGGCCGCGACATGTCCAAGCCTGCGCCCAAGCCCGCGACCAAGGCGCCGCCTTCGCGCCCGGCCCCCAAGCCAAACACACCGTCGGCGGCACCAAAGCCCAGGCCCACGACGCCTTCGGCCGCGCCCAAACCGAAATCATCGGGCGGGGGCAAGGCGCCCAGCGGGTTCTCGCCCAGCAGCGGATCATCCAAGGCCAGCAGTCGCGGGGCCAGCAGCCGAGGCGGAGGCGGGGGTGGCGGCGGCGGCAGGGGCCGTTGAGAATCGACGCAGCACAATCGACTCGCATCTCAGACACCTCACTGGACTCACTTTCATGAATCAGACTCGATTCAACTCGTCGATTGCCTTCATCGCTTGCGGATGCCTGCTTGCCGGACTCGCAGCCTTCGTCGCCCAGCAGCAGCCGCCCGCCAGCACGCCGCCTTCCGGCACAGCTGGCGGCAAGCAGCCGACCACGCCCGGACAGGCCGATGCCGTGGCCCAGGTGCTCTTCGACTCTCCACAGGACGCTGCGGTGGCGCTCGTGGAAGCCGTGCGCGCTCGCGATCGCGACGCCCTCAAAGCGATCATTGGTCCGTCATTCGACCGGTTGGCCTCGGGCGATCTTGATGTCAATGACGAGGACCTGCAGCGCTTCACCGCCGCATACGACGCCCGGAACACGCTCGCCGATCACGGAAACGGCACATACACGCTGGTCATGGGACTTCAGGACTGGGAGTTCCCCGTGCCGATCGTCGGCCTCAACGGCAAGTTCTGGTTCGATGGCGAGCAGGGCGTCGAGGAGGTTCTCAACCGCGTCATCGGCGAGCATGAGCTGCAGACCATCGCCACATGCCGGAAGTATCCGCGCCTGCAGCAGGCGTATTTTGAACTCGATCCTGATGGCGACCGCGTGAAGTCATACGCGATGAAGATCAAGAGCAGCGAAGGCAAGCGCGATGGCCTGTACTGGCCCGATGTCCCGGGCGAGCCGCAATCGCCCATCGGCCCCGCCGTCGCCACGGCGCATGCCACGGGCGAACTCCACGCGGGTTCCGCCAATCCCGACCCGTACAACGGATACTTCTACCGCATCCTGAGCAAGCAGGGACCCGGCGCGCCCGGTGGCGCGATGGACTACGTTGACGCCAGCGGCCGCATGACCAAGGGCTTTGCGCTCATCGCCTGGCCCGCGTCGTACGGCGACAGCGGCATCACCACGTTCATCGTGTCGCACCACGGCGAGGTCTATCAGCGCGACCTTGGTGAGAAGACTGCCGATGAAGCCGCAAAGATCATGGCCTTCGATCCCGCGGGCTGGACGCTCGTCGGCCCCGACGGCATGCCCGCGCAACCGACCGCCAGCAATGCCGGCAACCCGGCACCTAACAAATAGAGTCATTCGCTCGAAGTCTGGATCGATCGGCCAGCGCGCCGCGCGGACCATGCTTACACTGCAGAGCGTTTGAGAGGGCACTCCGCATGACGCTGCGAACCGTGGCCGCCATTCCCTTGCTCGTTGTCGCTTGTGGAGGCGTTCTGTCCATGTCGCAGGCGACATCGTCCGAACGCAGCACGCCGCGTTCAGCCATCGCAATGGTCGAAGGCCCCGCCCTCGCTGACGACAAGCCGCGCGATCTCCCGGGCCTGCACAACGTCGTCGCGTTCCACGAAGGCTTCTATTCCGGCGGTGTGCCCGAGGGCGATGAAGGCTTCGATGCGCTCGCGGCCATGGGTGTGAAGGTCATCATCAGCGTCGACGGCGCCGAGCCCGACATCGAGCGCGCCATGGCTCGAGGTATTCGATACATCCACCTGCCCATCGGCTACAACGGCTTCGACGAGAAGCGCAGACTGGAGTTGACGCGCGCCACGCGCGACGCCATGCAATCAGGCCCGGTGTATCTGCATTGCCATCATGGCAAGCATCGAAGCGCGGGCGCAGCCGGCACCATCGCCGTAAGCCTCGGCTGGCTGACCAACGAGCAGGCCACTGGGCGCATGAAAGTCTCGGGCACCGCGCCCGATTACAAGGGTCTCTACGCCTGCACCGCCAACGCGACGGTGCTCGATGCCGGGATGATCGATGCGGTCCCCGCCGATTTCCCAGAGGTTTCGCACCCGGCGACCTTCGTCAAGGCCATGGTCGAGATCGATGAGATCAACGATCGTCTGAAACTGATCGAGAAGGCCGGCTGGGTGGCGCCAGCGGATCATCCGGACCTGGTGCCGGCGGCGGAGGCGGCCCGGATGGCCGACCTGTTCCGTCTCGTCGCCGAAAGCGACAAGGCCAAGCGAAATCCCGGGGATTTCGCAGCCGCGCTCAGAGAGGATTCCGCTCGCGTCACGACGCTGGAGGAGATGCTCGTCGCCCGTGAGAAGGATCGAGCCAGACTCAGCGAGCGCCTCAAGGCCATCCAGACCTCGTGCAAGGATTGTCACGCGAAATATCGCGATTGACGCAGTGGCGCCGCCCGTCGTTCTCAGCCAACCTCGATTCGGGGGTCTACCCACGCGTACAGCACGTCGACGATCAGGTTGAAGAGGATCAGCATCGTCGAGTACGCCAGCACCACGCCCATGATGAGCGTCAGGTCCTTGCTGAGCACCGCATCGACAAAATGCTGGCCGATGCCGGGTACAGCGAAGACGCGTTCCACCACGAACGAGCCGGTCATGGCCGCGGCGCATGCCGGGCCGAGGTAACTGAGCACGGGCAGGAACGCGTTCTTGAGCGCGTGCTTGAGAACGACCACATGCTCGGGCAGGCCCTTGGCCCGGGCCGTGCGCACATAGTCCGACTGCATCTGCTCGATCATGCCGAATCGCGTCAGCCGCGCGATGTATGCAGCGAACGGCAGCGCCAGCGTGATCGCCGGCAGGATCAGATGCCGCAGACCGCCCCAGCCGCCCACCGGCAGCGCCTTCAGCCATACGCTGAACACCACCAGCAGCGCGGTGCCCACGACAAACGACGGCAGACTGATGCCGATCAGCGCCAGCATGAGCGTCAGGCCGTCGCGCCACGATCCGGGCCGCAGCGCGCCGACCACGCCCGCGCCCAGCCCGATCGCGCAGGCAAGCAGGATCGCGGCAAGCCCGAGTGTGATCGACACCGGCAATCCGGCGCCGAGGATGTCATTCACGCTCCAGTTCTCGTGCGTCAGGCTCGGCCCAAGGTCGAACGGCCGATCGTGCCTGCCCATAAGCCAACTGACACCCGATGCCTTGCCCAGGTAGTCCCAGTAGAAGGCCCACGGATTGTCCAGGTTGTACTGGGCCTTCATCGCATCGACGATCTCGGGCGGCGGCGCGCGGCCCTCTCTCTCCAGCGGGTTGCCGGGAATCAGCCACGCCAGCGCGAAGGTGATGCTGTAGATCGCCAGCAGGATCAGCGGCATCTGCAGCAGGCGGTAGGCGACTAGGCGAATCATGGCGAGTCCCGGCGACGTCCGGGCACTGTACCGGGCCGGCTCGCGCATCGCGGCGAACCGCACGTGCAGGCGCCTTCAGTTAGACTCCGCTCCAGCGCATGACGGCTCGACCATCAACGTACATTCTGATCCCGGGCATTCTCCTGGCGTGCGCGTTTCTGCACGCCGGCTGCAAGTCCGAGGGCAAGGCCTCGCGCGTCGAGTCGCTGAACGGCAGCACCGCCGGTCAGACCGGCCCGCTGTCGCCCCTGCAACTCCAGGGCAGCCTCATGGCCTATGCGGATCGCTACCTGGCCCGCATCGAGCAGGCGACCGACGCCATCGTGTCTGCCAGCACCGATCCGCGCGTGCGCATGCTCGCCCAATCCGCCAAGTACTACCCGTCGCTGGCGGTGGTGACGACCGCCGTCGATTCCGATCCCGACGTGGCCCTGCTGGACATGCTGACCGTCGCGACGCTGGAGCGCGCAGTGTGGGAGGCTGGCCGGGCCCAGGAGGAGTTCGGCTCTCTGGGCGCCGATCTGCTCGCCGCACACAGCGAACTCGAGGCAGATGCGTGGCACATCGCTGCCCGGGTGCTGGACGAGGGAGAACTGACCGCGATGCACGCGCTGCTGGATGGCTGGCTGGCCGAGCATCCGAATCAGCGCAATGTCTCGATGGTCCGCTTCGATGACTTCTCGCATCTGCGTGACAACCAGTTGCGCAGCCGGTCATCAGTGATCAAGGTCAACCTGGTACTCGCGGACACTTCCCAGGCGGCAGCCGAGGTTCGCCGCACGCGCCTGTTCGCCGAACGCGCCATGTTCCTCGCTGGCCGCATGCCGCTGCTCACGGCGTGGCAGGTGGAACTGCTGGCCTACAACCTGGCTCTGGCGCCGGAAATCAGGCAGGCCCTCGGCAACGCCGACACTGTCAGCGATTCGATCAGGCGGATGGCCGACGAAGTCAATGCCCTGCCGCAGAACCTCGACTCGCTGATCAAGGATGCGCGCGACGGGCTGAATCAGGCCGACGCTGTCGCCCAACGGCTCACAAGCGTGACCGAGGGAATGAAGGAGGTCGCCGCCGAGACCACCGACGCCGCCAACGCGCTGAACCAGATGGTGCAGAGCGCCGATCGGCTCGCGGCGCGCTTCGGCAAGCCGGAAGGGGAATCCACGACGGCGCCGGACAGCCGCCCGTTCGATGTCCGCGAATACACGCAGGCATTGACGGAACTCACGACGGCGGCCCGCGAACTGGGGACGCTCATGGAGCACAGCAACCAGATGCTGGCCTCCCCCGCATGGGAAGCACGCGTCGGCGAGATTGATGCAGCGCTCTCGCGGCGCATCGACCACGTCGATCACGTCAGCATGAACTGGCTGGACAGCCTCGACGCGCGGGCCCAGGTCCTGTCGGACCGCCTGACCGTTCGCGGCATGTGGCTGATCGGCATCGGGTGCGTGGCAGCCGTGGCGACCGCCCTGATCATCCGCTTCGTGACACGACCGCGCGGCCAGACGACACGACAATAATAAAACGCCGCCGCTCCCGAACAAGGGAAGCGGCGGCGAGTTTGAATCAACGACTGTCCCGATCGGGCGAACCCGTTTACAGGCGGTCGAAGTTGAACTTCTGCCCGCCGACGGACGCCTCGCCCATCAGGCCCTGCATGTTGTATACGAACACCATGACGCCCTCCTTGTATCGCGCCGTGGAGCCCGTTCCGGAAGCGGCCGCGACGGCCGTGGCCTGAGCCGACATCGCCCATTCGCCTGTGGTGAAGCGATCGAGCGCGGCTTTGTCCTCGAAGAGAATCAACTGGCTGTACGACTGGCCGCCGGCCTGCAGGCCGACCGTCGCCTGGCTCATCGTCGTGTAGCCGATCATGCGGCCCTGTTCGTACACAACGCCGCGGCCGCCGGCGCCGCCCACGACCAGGCCACCCTTGCCGATGGTTGGGAACACCGCATAGCCATAGGCCTTGTTGATGTGGTTGGCGATGTCAGCATCTGAGCGCCGGAAATCGGCGAGTGTGGTCTCAGCCTCTTTCTGCAGTTGCGATTGCTCCTCAGTGCCTTCGGGAGTCGTGGAGCAGGCGGTGAGCAGGGCCATCATCGACACCAAGCCCAGAGTAAAGATCGCGATCATTCGCATGGCGTGGTTCCTTTCTTACTTCGTGTGTGAATGGCGAGTTTGCCAGAGTTCCAGGGAGCATGACCTACACAGGCGGGCGGCGAGTTGGGAAGCGCGAGCAATCAGCGGCGTGGCTGATGACAACAGGCGGAAAACGAATGGCGCGGCGCCGGCAGGACGAACCTCCGTGCCGTCGCGTCAGCCTTGACCAGTATTCGTCAGTGGATACGTAGGAACGTCGCCTGCGTCATCCCAGCAAGCCGCAGGATTCTACGGCGATGCCAGAGGGGCGAATAGACCTCCCGGCGCTCGCGACGAAGTCCGTCGCCGCAACCACTTGATTGCCATGGACTTGCACACAGGTATCCATCCGCAGTATTCGGTTCCTGCGATCACTGTGGCGCTGAACGAGGCTTCTCTGCCACCTCCAATTGCCAGAGGTACTGCACCAGGCGCGGGTGACTGGCCAGGCCGCGCAGCCGGCCCGGTTCGTACATGTACGGCTGCAGCAACTGGCACACCGGCATCAGCGGCGCCTGCTCCACCAGCATGTAGCGCTCCGCTTCCGAGAGCATCTGCAAACGCCGGCCCCGATCCTGCTCGTCGGCCGCGGCGTCCATCATCGCGTCGTACTTGGCATCGCTGAAGCCGCGGTCGTTGTTGCCGTTGCCCGTGCGGCTGATGTCGAGAAAGGTCGTCGGGTCGCCGTAGTCGCCGTACCACCGGCCGCGCGCGATCATGAACTTTCCCTGGATCAGGTCCTCGCTGTAGAACTTGGTGTCGGCCCCGCGCGGCTCGACACGCACGCCCAGCGCCGCCTGCCACTGGGCCCGCAGTTCAAGACTCATCCACTTGTAGCGGGCCGTGTTCACCGTATACAGCAGATCGACGACGGGGAAGGGCCGGCCTGCGGTGTCCTCGATCAGCCCGTCGCCATCGCGGTCGCTCCAGCCGGCCGCTTCGAGTTCGCGGCGCGCCTGCGCGCGATCGAAACCCAGCCCATCCGGCGACTGGTAGCCGGGAATCGAGCCCGGCGGAATCAGGACGCTCACCACCGGCTCTTCCAGCCGCGTCGCGGTGCTTACGATGGCGGTCTTGTCGGTCGCCAGCGCGAAGGCCCGGCGGACGCGCGCGTCGGCGAACGGATTCGCCCGGCCATCGGGCAGCGTCCTGCGGCAGTTGAAACTGAAGAAATCCACGCCGAAGGTGGGCAGCGCGCAGATGTTGCGGCGCTCGCCAGTGCGCGGCGCCGGCAGCGAGCCCAGCGCCTCGTCCAGCGACAGTCCCTGCGCCTGCAGCCGTTCGATCTCGGCGCGATGATGCTCGATGTAGGCCCGCCGCTCATCGAGCATGTCGGACTGGTATTCGACGCCGACGTCGGCCAGCCAGTCGACGCCGCCTGCATCGAACGCCAGCACCGCGGTGTTGGGATCATCGATCGACAGCATGAGCACCGAGCGATTGCGCATGATCTGCGGCGAGTGGTAGAGGGGATTCTGATCCAGCCGCACGTCTCGTTTGTAACGCCATTGCGTGAGCACGTACGCGCCGTTGCTGACCAGGCGTCCGGGCCGTGCCCATTCGTGCCGCTGCTCGAAGCGCCCGGTGACCGGATCGAGTTTCACGAACTCGCGCTGCGGCCAGGCAGGTTCCTGCACGGCGATCCAGCCGCGATCGGCATCGATGAGCCGATTGGCTCCGGGCCAGCCTTCGACCGTCGGCCGATGCACCGGCGAAGCGGGGCCGAAGCACAGCAGTTCGAGGAAGTACGGCACAGGCCGCACGAGCGTGATGCGCAGCGTGCGGTCATCGATCGCGCGAATGCCAACGGTTTCATCGAAGCGCCGCTCGGTTTGCGCGAAAAGATCGGCAGCGGCGTCGGCCGAGGCGTTCGGCGATTTCATGTACGCCTCCAACTGCTCGCCGCGCCAGCGGAAGAACTCTGCCGCGCCTTCGATGTCGAAGAACATGTTCGAGTAGTCGGCGGCGGTATCCGGCAGCAGCAAGCGGCGCCAGGAATAGACAAAGTCGTGCGCCGTGACCGGATCGCCGTTGGACCATCTGGCGTCGGGACGGATGTGGAACGTGTAGGTTCGCTGATCGTTGGAGATCTCGGGCAGGTCGGCCGCCGCCGGCTCGATCGACATGTCGACGTTGTTGCTTCGCACCAGCCCTTCGTACAGCGCGTAGCCCGTGCGGAAGTCCTGCATGTAACTCATGCGCTGCGGGTCGAGGGTGAAGACCTCGCCGCGATTGATCATGACGATGTCCGCGCTGTCCGGCGTGCGCTCACGCGCCACGGCCAGCAGGGCCAGCAGGACGACGAGAAATGGCACGACAAGCTGCATCATGAGGAAGCCTGCGCCATCGTACGCTTCGTCGGCATGAACCACGCGCACCGTCGGCATGAACCACGCGCACCGACAGCGGCGCTGCCCCGATGCAACCTGCTGAACTTCGAATCAGGGCTTGTACGGCGCCTTGTCGAGGACCCCCTGCCAAGCCTTGACGCCCGTCTCAAACTTTGGTTTGTCGCCGGCATCCCAGGCGCCGCGCATGTCGCTGGTGGGAGCCGGGCGCTTGCCTTCGACCAGGACCGTATCGAAGAACTGCAGCAAACCCTCGGCTGCAGCCACGAACGTCCGCATGTCGTTGTCGATGAGCGGATCCTTCTTGACGTCGTCCCAGTTGGCGCGGGCCCATTCGAGCATCTTCCCGAGGGCGGGGCCCAGCTGGGCGCCGATGCTCTGCTGTTCGTTTTTCGCGTAGGTCGTGATGCGCACGCGCAGCGTGCCGACCGCCGAACCCATCGCAGTCACCATCGGGCCGGACACCTGCGCCGCGGCGGCAGCGCGCTGCGCGACGGAGGCGATCGATTCGCCAATCAGACTGCGAAGCGTGGTTCGATCAGCGGGCGTGAGCGCGGTTGTATCGGCGGCATCGAGTGCGGCCAGCTGGCTCCGCAGGACCAGACCATTGTCTTCGCGCAGGATCGCGTCGCGGAGTTTCCTGGCTGCATCCAGCGTCTTGCGCGCATCGAGCGAAGCCCCGGTGAGCAGCAGTTTCTCGCCCTCGGCGGCCCGCAGGCGGATCTGCCACGCCGGCTGATTCTGCAGATCGACGTGCAGAAGCAGGAGATTGGAAGCGCGGTCCGAACCCAGTTGCGACAACACGATCACCGCGTTGATGGCGCGGTACATGTTGTTCGAATTCAGCGCCTTCTCCATCTCCGGCACGGCGAAGCGTGCGAACGTGCCGCGGAAGTTCGGCGAAACCATCCGCGATCCGCCCGGCTGATTGAAGTGCTTGGCCAGTTCATCGCGGGCACGCTCGACTTCGGCCGGTGTCGATTGCTCGCTGTTGAGAACCCCGGACCAGCACTCGACGAAGGCCTTCACCTGCGCGACCTGCTGCTCGGACAGTTCCACCGCGGAGGTGACGTCGGTCCCGAGTGGAGGGCATCCGCCGACGGAGACGGACACTTGGGCCGTGCACGTGGTCGCCAGTGACAGCGCGGCGACAAGGCCCGATAGCATGCGCAGACAGCGTCGAGTAGGCATCCGAAATCAACAACTCCAGCAGCACAGAACAGGCGAGTCCCACACGCCGCCGAACCCGCGAAGAACCCACGACCGTACCAGTCGGCGTGAAAAGTGTCAACGATCCCAGCCGAGCGCGGCGCCTGCTTCCACAGCCGCGCTTGGCCCCTTCCACCGCCATCCCCTACAGTCTCGCCGGCAGCCGATTTGAGCAGCCAGCGGCCCCGGCGCACCGATTGTTCGGACGGATGATGCCTGCGGTTGACCCGTCCAGTCGATTCCCCTGCGATTGGCGGCAGCCGGGGGCTCGACCGGCGAGCCGGACGCGGCCCGCTCTTGGAGGATTCATGCGAAGCATGCTGCGGCTTGCACCCACTCGAATCTCATTCCGGTTCCTTCTGGCAGGCATGCTGGCGGCCTCGGCGATAACCCCGCGCCTTGCGGCGCAGACCATCGCCCCCACGCCCGAGCAGCGGCTGGCCAGCGAACTGATCCGGGGCGCTTTGCAGTTCGCCAGCGCGACCCCCCTCTCCAGCCACGCTCTTGACATCGCGTGCATGCTGGGATCAGAGGCGGTGGCGCTCGACCCGGATTCGGCCGGGTTGTGGCGGCTGGTGCTGGGCATCGCCACCCTCGCCGAGCGCGATGATCTTCGGGCACAGGCCATCGAACGCCTGACTGCTCTCGATCCCGCCGATGAAGGCGTTCGACTCCAGCGATTGAACCTCGCCCTCGATCGGTGCCGCACCGTGGAGGAGCGAGGCGCCGCGTATGAACGACTGCTCGAGGCGGACAGCGTCCAGCGCATCGGCTCCGCCGCGGCATCGCGCCTGGCGCTGGATCTCGCTTTGCTCAAGCAGCGCACGGGCGAGACCGAAGCGTTCAGCCGCTGGCTTACGCGCGCCTTGGAACTCGATCGCTCCAATCGCTCGGCGGCGGCCCTGGCGGCGGGCTTCTTCCAGGCCAATGTCAACGATCCAGTCGGTCAGGCGGAGCTTCTGGTCAACCTCGTGCTGGCCGATCCCACCAACGTGCAGACGCAGGTCACGCTCGCCCAGCACCTGCTGGAGCATGGGGCCTATCACGCCGCGACGCGCGTATACGCGATCGCTGCCAGCGGCCTCAAGGCCGCGCACATGAAGACCTCCACGGGGTTCATGGCTGACATCGCCGTGGCGCAATGGGCGGCCGGCGACACCACATCATCGCTGGCGACCATCGACCGCCGGCAGGCCGAAATCGACGAGGCGTATCGCGCCGGAATGGCCCGCGCCAATCGCAACATGACGATGGTGCAGATCGGCGAACTCAAGGGGCCGGTCGATCCGACGCTGGCGGCGGTGGCTGCGGTGATCCATGCCGGCCGCAAGGACAACCAGGCCGCCGCCTCGGCGAAGGTGGCCATCGACACCGCCGAGCAGCAGATCACCCGCGCGGCTGGCGCGAATCCCCCCGCCGATGCGGCCGAACTGGCGACTCAACATCTTCAGGTGGCATGGCTGGCCTTGTGGCTGGGCGATGATGCCGCCAAGGCCGCCGAGCACGTCGCCGAGGCGGAGAAAACGCAGCCGCTGACCGACGAGGCCCGCCAACGATTCGATGGCTGGCAGGCGCTGAAGAAAGGCGAGATCGACAAGGCCATCGAACTGCTCACGCCGCTGGCGCAGGACAATGCCGCCGCGCGTGCCGGACTGGCGCTTGCGCTCGAACAGGCCGGGCGCACCAAGGATGCGGCCGTCGCGCTGCTTGAACTCAACAAGGCCCAGCCGGGCACGATGATCGGCATCTGGGCGTCGGAGCAGCTGGCGCGGCTGTTGAGCCGTCGGCTGCCGCTGAGCGCCCAGGCCACTGAACTCGAGCGCCTGATCTCGTCGATCGCTGGAACATTCGATCGCTACTCCATCGATTCCTCGATGGCGGTGACGCTCCGGGCAATTCCCGCCAGCGACAATCCCGGCGCCTTCGATCCGATTCCGATCACCGTCTCGCTAACCAACGCCACCTCGCTGCCGCTGGCGCTGGACCCCACCGGGCCGCTGCGACCGCAGGTGCTGGTGATCCCGCAGGTGAACACGTCATTGGCGATCGGCGCTACGCCCATGCCGCTGGTCATCGATCTGGGTTCGCGCCTGCGGCTTGGCCCGCGCGAGACGGTGACAACGACCTTCGACCTGCGCTGGTATCCGGTCGGAACACTGCTGAACGCTCTCGCGACCGTCGGCGGCATCGTCAAGATCACCCTCGATTCGAATTTCATGATCGACGAAGTCGGCAACGCGATGCCCGGGCTTTTTGGCCAGGAGGTGCGCGCGCCGTTCCTGCGAATTGACGGTGTGCGGCAGGACCCGCAATGGCTCGAGAAGGCCCTGGCCTCGTTCGAGGATCCCGCCGCTCCCCCCGACACCGTCATGCTGAATATTGCCCTGCTGTCCAACGAACTGATGCTTCAGGGCACGCCCAACGCGCTCGGTCCGGAGCACAGCGCCACGCTGGAGAAAGCTCGCGCCGCGATGCCTGCGGCGTTCGGCCGTCTCGATGCGACGCGCCAAGCCTGGACCCTCGCCGTCATGAGCCATCCAGCGCCTATCGAAGGGATCCTCGACATGGCCCGTAAGAGCGATTCGCGCCTCGTGCGGATGGTGTGCCTGATGCTGCATCGATCAGGCCCCAATGATCCGATGCTGGATGCGGCCCGCCGCGGCGATGATCCTGTGCTGCGAGACCTTGCCGATCGACTTGCGCAGCTGTCCGGCGAGGCATCCGCCCCGACGCTGCCAGCTGCGGCGACGTCTCCTGCCGCGACATCGCCTGCGTCCACGACTCCTTCCGTGCCGTGATTCGTCCCCCGCCAACCTCCGAGCCAGCCGCGAACTCCGCTGGATCGGCCGGTCGCCGTGCGATGCTTCGGCGCACGGTCGGTGGTGCGATCGGCCTGGGGCTTCTGATCGCTGCGATCGTCGTCGTCGCGCGCCAGCATTCGAGCATTCGACTCGCGCTTCAGAACGTCGCGGACCAACCGATCGGCGATCGCCTCTCGCTGATCGCGATCATGCTCGCCAGCATCCTCGGCAACATCATGCTCACGGGCGCAATGTTCTGGCTGCTGCTGTCGCGCTACGGGCCGCCCAAGCGGCGCGCCGGCGCTCTCGAGATGCAGGCCGTCATCGCCAGCGCCACGCTCATCAACTATCTGCCGCTGCGGCCGGGCGTCGTCGGCCGCGTGGCGTATCACAAGGCCGTCAACGGCATCGCGGTGCGCGATTCGATCGTCACGGTCATGCAGGCGGCCCTGCTCAGCGGACTGGCGGCGTTGTTCCTCACGGCGGTCACGCTCATCGCGCGGGAGCAGCAGTTCTCGCCCGGGCCTGCCGCGCTCGCGCCACTTCCGATTCTGCTGGCGGCGGGCGCGCTCGCACCGCGCTTTGCGCGCGTCTTCCTCTGGGCCGGCGCGGCCCGGCTGCTCGATGTCCTGGTCACCGCCCTGCGATATCACGCAGCGTTCGCGCTCATCGGCTCACCCATCGACTGGACGGCCTCCATCGCGTTCGCGTGCATCAGCGTGCTGGCGACGATGGTGCCGCTGGTGAGCAACGGCCTTGGCCTGCGCGAATGGGCCATCGGCCTGCTCGCCCCGGCGATCGCTTCCTATCAGATGGAACTCGGCCTGACCGCCGATCTGCTCAACCGGGCTGCGGAACTGGTGATGGTCACGCTCACAGGCGTGCCGGCGACGTTATGGCTGGCCAAGCGCGTTCGGCGCTGAGAGCGCCTGCCGCCACGCCTCCCGCGTCACGCCGTAGCGCACCGTGCCTTCCTCTGATCCCGCGCCGAGCGACGTCATGCCCAGTCGGCGCATCACGCCCAGCGATGGAATCAGATGCGGAAACGTCTCGGCGTCGATGCGCTTGACGCGCGGATCGCGCAGCGTCCATTCGATCAGCGCGCTGGTCGCCTCGGTCGCGAAGCCCTGGCGCTGGAACTCGCTGACGATGCCGTAGCCGACTTCGATCACGCCATTCGCATCCGGCGGGCCTTTGACGCCGCTGCCGCCGATCAACGTGCGCGAGGCGGCGTTCGCGGCGGCATTGGGTTTGAGAACGGCGTGCCACGCGAACCAGCCGCGATCGTTGGGATGTGCGCGGGACCTGTCGATGAGCCATTGAATCGCCGACGGCTCCCAGTGTTCCGGCGGCCAAGTCGAGGGGATCGCGGCATCCAGCAGCCGCGCCACTTCCTGCATGTCATCAAGATTCGCCTGGGCCAGTTCAGGCGTGACCTCGACCAGTTCCAGCCGCGGCGTTGTGATCCGAAGCGGAGTCAGGTCGCTTACTCTCCGGATATGCCCAGATCACGCACGGTGAACAGCGCATCGAACGCAAAGCCCGCCTTTTCGATGTTCTCCCGCGCGCCTTCAAGGCGATCGATCGTGGCGATGATCTTCGTAATGCTCGCGCCGGTTGCCGCGATCACCTTCGCCGCCTCCAGCACCTGGCCGCCGGTCGTCGCGACATCCTCGACGATCACCACGCGGTCGCCTGCGCCCAGCACGCCTTCCAGCTGCTTGGCCGTTCCGTAGTCCTTCTTCTGATTGCGGATGAACACGCAGGGCAGGCCGGATGCCAGCGACGCCGCCGTCACCAGCGGAATGCCGCCGAGTTCCGCGCCGGCGAGCCGCGTCGTGCCCTCAGGCAGGCGCTCCGCGAACATGCGGCCCAGCCCCGCGAGAATATCCGGCTGCGTGCTGAAGAGGTACTTGTCGAGGTAGTAGCTGCTCTTGCGGCCGCTGCGAAGGGTGAACTCGCCGCGCAGCAGCGCGACGTGGGCGATGCGGCGCGCGATCTCCTCGCGCGATGGGCCTGCCGCCTCGCGCCTCGGCGCTGGCCGTTGACTGGTCATCATCCGCGCATGGTACACAGGAGTATGCTTGCTGCGAACCACAAGGAGACCACTCAACCATGCCACGCCTCGAAGAATTCCGCGCCTTTCGCGAGAAGATGAACGCCCGCATTCTCGCGCAGAAGAATCTCATCACCGATCGTTTCTTCGCGCTCGATGGCAGGACCTACGAGGACGGCACGCTGGATGCGAAGACCAAGGAACTCGCGGGGCTGAGCGCTTCGATGGTGCTGCGCTGCGATGACTGCATCGCCTATCACGTGATCCGGTGCCGCGAACTCGGCTGCACGCCCGAGCAGATCTGGGAGGTGTTCAACGTCGCCCTGATCGTCGGCGGCTCGATCGTGATCCCCCACTTCCGCCGGGCGGTTGCGCTGCTGGATGAACTGGCACCCGGTCAATCGACGTGAGGGAGTGTGCGCATCCTGTTGCTGGTATCGTGATGGGCCCTCCTTTCAGCACCCCGCCCCCGCACGCGAAGCGCCTATGCCCGAACGCGATGACATCGCCAATTTTCCTCCATCCGACGTCGCCGTGACATGGGGCGCCGCACACACGCTTGTGGCCGCGACGCCCAGCGAAGGCCCCGGCACGGTCATCGGGCCGTACAAGATTCTGCAACTCATCGGCGAGGGCGGCTTCGGCTCGGTGTTCATGGCCCAGCAGGACCGGCCCGTGCAGCGCAAGGTCGCGCTGAAGATCATCAAACTCGGCATGGACACGCGCCAGGTGGTGGCGCGATTCGAGCAGGAGCGGCAGGCCCTGGCGATGATGGATCACCCCAACATCGCCCGGGTGCTGGATGCCGGCGCGACGCTGGCGGGCCGCCCATTCTTCGTGATGGAACTGGTCAAGGGCGAGCCCATCACCGAGTACTGCGACAAGAACAGCCTCGAGATCACCGACCGCCTGAAACTGTTCGCGCAGGTGTGCAACGCGGTGCAGCACGCACACACCAAGGGCATCATTCACCGCGACATCAAGCCGTCGAACGTTCTCGTCTCGGCCCAGGATGGCAAGCCGCTGGCGAAGGTGATCGACTTCGGCATCGCAAAGGCAACCGCGGCCCGCCTGACCGAGAAGACCTTGTTCACCGAGCATCGCTCGCTCATCGGCACGCCGGAGTACATGAGCCCCGAGCAGGCCGAGGGTTCGATGGACATCGACACGCGGACCGACGTGTACGCCCTGGGCGTACTGCTGTATGAACTGCTGACGGGCGCGACGCCGTTCGACGGCGAGAAATTGCGCTCGGCGGCGTACGGCGAGATGCAGCGCATCATCCGCGAGGTCGATCCGCCCAACCCATCGACCCGCCTGAGCCAGAACACCGCGACGATCGGCAATGTGGCCGCTCACCGGCACACCGAGCCGCGCAAACTCGGCTCGATCATCCGCGGCGAACTGGACTGGATCGTGATGAAGGCGCTGGACAAGGATCGCACGCGCCGCTACGAGACCGCCAACGGGCTGGCGCTGGATATTCAGCGGTACCTCACGGGCGAGCCGGTGGTGGCCGCTCCGCCCAGCGCGTCATATCGCATCCGGAAGTTCGTGACGCGGCACCGGGGCGCGGTCGCGGCCGGCGTCGCGATTGCCGCATCGCTGGTCCTCGGCATCGTCGCGTTCGCCTGGCAGGCGCGGATCGCTCGCGATCAGCGCGATCGCGCGGTGACTGCCGAGGCCGAGACCAGCAAGCGCGCCGACGAATTGAAGGAAGTCGCTGACTTCCAGGCCCAGATGCTCGCCCAGGTCGATCCCGCCGCGGCGGGCGTGCAACTCACCGAGGATGTCCGGGCGCGGTTCGATGCGGCCGTCGCCAAGACGGGCGTGACCGAGGACGAGCGCCCGCTGCAGGTCGATTCATTTGTCGGCCAGTGGAGCCGCGTGAACGCCACCGACACGGCTCTGGAACTCATCAACGGCACGATTCTCAAGCCCGCAGTGACCGCAATCGACAAGCAGTTCGCCGATCAGCCGGTGATCGCCGCCAACCTGCGGCACGTGCTCGCCGAGCGCTACCACGATCTTGGCATGGATGCTGAGGCGCTCACGCTGGAAGAGCAGGTCGTCGCCGAGCGGCGGCGCGTGCTGGGCGAAGAACACCTCGAAACACTGCAGGCGATCTGCAACCTCGGCGTGTACATGAACGGACTGGGCCGGACCGGTGAAGCCGAGCCCTATTACCGCGAAGCCCTCGAGAAAAGCCGTCGCGTGCGTGGCAACGATGATCCCGAAACGCTGACGTGCATTGCCAACATGGGCAACCTGATGATCGACAAGGGGCTGTTCAGCGAAGCCGAACCGTACTGTCGCGAGGCGTTGGCAACGCGGCAGCGCGTGCTCGGTGAAGAACACCCCGACACGCTGCGATCGCTCAACGATTGGGCCCGGCTGCTGCAGGAGCAGGGCAAGTTGGACGAGTCCGAGCAGTACTACCGCGACACGCTGGCCAAACGCCGTCGCGTGCTGGGCGAGGACGATCGCGGCACGCTGTCGTCGATCAACAACCTCGCGGTGCTGTTGCGGGCACAAGGCAAACTGGATGAGTGCATCACGTACTTCCGCGAAGTGATCGAGAAGAAGCGGCGTTTGCTGGGCGAGATGCACCCTTCCACATTGACTTCGATTCAGAGCCTGGGCTCGGTGCTGAATTCCGCTGGTCACGACGATGAAGCCGAGGCCCTCATGCGCGATGCGCTGGCGAAACAGCAGCGGCTGCTGGGCGCGGATCACGAGAGCACGCTGGCAACCATGGGCAACCTGTCGGTGTTGCTGATTGGCCAGGATCGGTTCGCAGAGGCCGAGCCGATGTGTCGCGAAACGCTGGAGCGGCGGCGGCGCGTGCTGGGAGAGAATCACACGACCACGCTGATCGCCTACAACGTCATGGGCCTGGTGCTGATTCGGCAGGACAAGCTCGCCGAGGGCGAGCCGTATTGGCGTGAAGCGCAGGCGATCTCGAAACGAGTGCTGGGGCCGGCGCATCCCGAGACGCTTGTGTACACGCACAACCTCGCCGGACTGGCGTTGGACCAGGACAAGCCGGTCGAGGCCGAGCAACTGTTCCGCGAGGTCATTGACGTCGGCGGCCCGGCGGTCGGGGCCGGGCACCCGGTCGTGCTCAGCGCCACCCGCAGGCTCGGTGCGATGCTGCTGGAGCAGAAGCGATACGGCGAGGCGGACAAACTGCTTTCCAAGGCCGAGCCCGCCGCGCGAAAGTCATACACCGGATCAAGTGAACGCTCGCTCGGCATGCTCATGCGGGACCTTGCTGCGGCACGTATCGGGCTCGATCAGTTCGCCGCGGCGGAAGCCAATCTGCTTGAAGCCCACGCCATTTTCATCAAGACCCGTGGCGAGTCTCACGCCGATACGCGCGATTGCACTCAGAGGCTGGTTGATCTCTACGCCGCATGGGACAAGGCCGAGCCGGGCAAGGGATACGACGCCAAGAGCGCGGAGTGGAAGGCGAAGCTTGACGCGATGCCTGCGCCGGCGACGACCGCACCGGCCTCGGCCCCGGCGTCATCAGCGCCTGCATCGCGCGGCCCGTGAGCCGGCTGCACATTACCCGTCACGCGCGCACGCTGCTGGTATCGTGATGGGGCTGGTCGGAGCACATCGTCACATGCCGCAACCGGGCCCAAACGATCCTACTCATCCAGCGCCAACCATCGCCGCGGCCCACGCCGGCTCAGGCTCGCAGCGCATGATCGGCAAGCGCTTCGGGCGCTATCGCATCGTTTCGCTCATCGGCGAGGGCGGCATGGGCGCGGTGTACCTCGCCGAGCAGGACCGTCCTCACCGCCAAGTCGCGCTCAAACTCATCCGGCCGGGCGCCTCGTCGCTGCAACTGCTGAAGCGCTTCGCGCTCGAATCCGAGGCCCTTGGCCGCCTGCAGCACCCCGGCATCGCGCAGATTCACGATGCCGGCGTGCACGATGAAGGCGAAGGCGCCCAGCCCTACTTCGCGATGGAGTACATACGCGGCGATCCGCTCGATCGGTACATCCTCCAGCGCCATCCCGGCACGCGCCAGCGGCTGGAACTCGCAGCCCTCATCTGCGACGCGGTGCAGCACGCGCACCAGAAGGGCCTCATTCATCGCGATCTCAAACCCGGCAACATTCTGGTGACCGAGGACGGCCAGCCCAAGATCCTCGACTTCGGCGTCGCCCGCGCCACCGACAGCGACATCAAGACCACCACGCTGCAGACCGACATCGGGCAACTCATCGGCACCGTGCCGTACATGAGCCCCGAGCAGGTGACCGGCGATCCCAGCGATCTCGATACGCGCAGCGACGTGTACGCGCTCGGGGTGATGATCTACGAGATGCTCACGGGCCGGCTGCCCTATCAACTCGAGCGCAAGATGATCCACGAGGCCGTGCGGGTGATTCGCGAGCAGGAGCCGACGCGCCTGTCGAGCATTGATCGCGTGTTCCGAGGCGATGTCGAGACGATCGTGAGCAAGGCCCTGGAGAAAGACAAGAACCAGCGCTACCAGGCGGCCAGCGCGCTCGCAGCCGACATCCGGCGCTATCTGAACGATGAGATGATCTCGGCCCAGGCGCCCAGCCACTGGTACCAGGCAAAGAAATTCGCCAAGCGCAACAAGGCGCTGGTGATCGGGACGGCGCTGGTGTTCCTGGCGCTGCTGATCGGATCGAGTATCGCAACCTGGCAGGCGATCCGCGCCACGGCTGCCCAGGAGAACGCGAAGGAGAACGAGCGGGAGGCGCTGACGCAGGCCGCCGTGGCTGGACAGACATCCTCGTTCATCCGCACGATGCTCGAAGGCATTGAGCCCGGCACAGCCCGCGGCCGCGATACGACGCTGCTGCGCCTCATTCTCGAACAGACCGCCGCCCGGGCCGACTCGGAACTGGCGGACCAGCCCGAGGTCGAGGCGTCGATTCGATACACCATCGGGGCGGCCCTCAACAAGATCGCGCAGTACGACCGGGCCGACGTGGAGTTGTCGCGGGCCGTGCAGCTGCAGATCGCGACGCTGGGCGAGGACGCCCGGGAAACGCTCCGCACCAAGCAGGCGCAGGCAAGCGTCCTGGCCAATCGCGGCAAGCACGCCGAGGCCGAGACGCTCCTGCGGCGCACGCTCGGGCGGCAGCGCGAGTTGCTCGGTCCCGACGAACCCGACACGCTCGACACGGCCTATGACCTGGGCGTGGCCGTGTCGCGTCAGGGCCGTCACGCTGAAGCGGAGTCAATCCTTCGCGACACACTGCAGCGGCGCGAGCGCGTCAGCGGCAAAGAAGCCCCGGCCACGATCTCCTGTCGAAGCAGCCTCGCCATCACGCTGTACATGCAGAGCCGCTTCGACGAAGCCGAACCGCTGCTGCGCGAGGCGCTGGAGCAGCGCATTCGAGTCTCCGGGCCTGATCATGCCGGCGTGTACGCCATCCAATCGAATCTCGCGAGCGTCTTGAGGCAGCAAGGCAAGATCGACGAGGCCGAGAAGCTGAACCTGGAATCGCTGGCGGGCGTGACACGCGTGTATGGGCTGGAGCATCCCGAGACGCTCAAGCAGCGCAACAACCTTGGCGCGTTCTACTACGACGTCAACCGGCTTACAGACGCCGAGCGCGTCCACCGCGAGGTGCTGGAGATTCGCCGGCGCACGCTTGGGCCCGAGCATCCCGAGACGCTGTTCTCGCTGAACAACCTGGGCAACGTGCTGGCCCGTGAAGGGCGCCTCGATGAAGGGGAGGCGATGATTCGCCAGGCGCTGGAGGCCCGCGAGCGCACGCTCGGCCCGGAGCATTCCGACACGCTCAGTTCCATGTCGTCGCTGGCGCTCATCCTGGGCGGGCAGCGCAAGTTCCGTGACGCAGCCGACATGTACGGCCGGATCGCGCGCGGCATGAAACAGATCAAGAGCGAGAAGGATCCGGATCTGGGCCTGTACTTCTACAACTGGGCGGCGTCGCTGCAGAACGCCGAGGACGAGGAAGCGGCCGAAGCGGCGTATCGCGAGGTGCTGCGCCTGCATGTGGTCAGCGGCGGGGACGATCGGCCGTACATGGCCGCCGCGCTCAACGGCATGGCCAAGAGCCTGCTGGCGCAGAAGAAGTACGACGAAGCCAACGAGTACTTCCAGAAGGGACTGGTCATGCGCCGCCGCATGTTCACCGGTCCCAGCGGCGAGACCGCCTACTCGCTGCTTGACTTCGGCGATGGTCTGATGCAGCAGCAACGTTTCTCCGACGCCGAGCCTCTGCTGCGCGAGGCAGTGAGCATGTTGAAAGCAGCTGTGCCTGATGATGTCGTGCGCATCGCCGAGGTGCAGTGCACGCTTGGCGATTGTCTGACGTCCGAAGGCACGTTCGAGGAAGCCGAGGCGACGCTGCTGGCGGCGAATCGCGCGCTGTTCGAAGGCGGCGGCAGCGGGCCTGGCGCGGCACGGCCGGATGTGCGCGAGCGCTCGCTGACACGACTGGTGAACCTGTATGAACGATGGAGCGGCCAGCCCGGCGGCGAGGGCAAGGCCGGCGCCGCGCAGCAGTGGCGCGACGCCCTGGCCGAGTTCAAGGGGCCATAGTCTGGCACGGTGCGTGGCGCGACCGGGCTGCATTCATCAGGCTGCCGCGGCCGCGATGCGCCGAATCCTTGTTGATCACGCCCGGCGAAAGAACTGCGCCAGGCGTGGTGGTGAGGATGCCCGAGCCGCGGCTCTCTCCCTCGCAGGTCTGTCTGATCTGGATTCCGACCTGCAGTCAGCCGGCTTCCTCGTTCTGGACGATGCCATCTCCCGGCTCGAGCGGCTGGACATCGCATCGGCGTCGGTGGTGCGCTTGCGGTATTTCGCCGGCCTGAGCCTTGCGGAGACTGCGTCAGCGCTCGACATGACCGTAACAACCGTCAAGCGGCGGTGGGGCCTTCGCCCGCGCCTGGCTCAAGGACGCAATCGAATCTGATCACAACTGATGTGGAAGGACGCACGGCATGACTGACGCCAGACACGAGTTGCTGCGGCGCGTCTTTGATGACGCGCTGCAGGCCGATCGGTCGGAGCGCAACTCGATTCTGGAGCACGAATGCGGCGGCGACTCAGGGTTGCGCGCCCAAGTTGAGGCGCTGCTCGCCGCGGCCGAAAGCGATGGCCGTTTCCTCCAGGATCCGGTCACGCCAAACGGAGCCAGGGCGGCACAATGGAAAGCGCAGGTCGTCCCGTCGAACGCACAATCGCCGCCCGCGAATGGCACTTCACCATGAGGTTCGGAAGCGACGCTTCGCGAAGGGATGTTGTGGTCCTGATAATCAACTTCGCTGAACTCGGCGCGAACGCTGCGCCGCTTCCACGCGCCCGTGCGTTACGATGGACCGCCCATGGCCAGCGTCGTCTTCTATTTCCAGGTCCATCAGCCGTTCCGATTGCGCAAGTACTCGGTCTTCGACAACGACCCATTCTATTTTGGAAACGACGCCAACAAGGCCATCTGCGAGAAGGTCGCCAACAAGTGCTATCGCCCTGCGACGGCGAAGATTCTTGACCTGGTTCGCCGGCATGAAGGCCGCTTCCGCGTCTCGTACTCCATCTCCGGCGTCGCGCTTGAGCAGTTTGCCATGTGGGCGCCCGACGTGCTGGAGATGTTTCAGCAACTCGCCGCCACGGGGGCGTGCGAATTCCTCGGCGAGACTTCGCATCACTCGTTGTCTTTCCTCTTTTCCCGAGAGGAGTTCAGCGAGCAGGTGCAGATGCACGACGAGCAGATTCAGAAGCACTTCAACCAGTCGCCTCGCGTCTTTCGCAACACCGAACTGAACTACTCCAACGACGTCTCGACGCACATTGCGGCGCTTGGGCGATACAAGGCCGTCATCTGCGAAGGCGTCGATCGATTGCTGGGCTATCGCTCGCCCAACTATCTCTATGTGCCGCCCGGGATCGCGAAGGCCGGCGGCAACGGCGACCTGAGCAAGGCACGCGTCAAGCTCATGCTCAAGAACTATCGCCTGAGCGATGACATCGCCTTTCGCTTCGGCGATCGCAACTGGTCCGAGTGGCCGCTGCGGGCCGAGACCTTCGCCAAGTGGGTCAACGCCATCAACGGCAACGGCTATGTGTGCAACCTCTTCATGGACTATGAGACTCTCGGCGAGCACCAATGGGCCGAAACCGGCATCTTCCAGTTTCTCGATGCCCTGCCGGAGAAGATCTTCGACATCAATCCCGGCCAGAACGATTTCCTCACGCCCTCACAGGCCGTCGACAAATACGCGCCCATCGGCGAGTACAACGTGCCGTACATGACCAGTTGGGCCGACACCGAGCGCGACCTGTCGGCGTGGCTGGGCAACGCCATGCAGGAGAACGCGGCCGCCGAGTTGTATCGCCTTGAGCCGGCTGTCAAGGCGCGCCACGCCGCCGGCGACGAGTACATCCTCGAAGACTGGCGCAAACTCACCACCTCCGATCACGTGTACTACATGTCAACGAAGTATTGGGCCGACGGCGATGTGCACAAGTACTTCTCGCCCTACGACTCGCCGTACGACGCGTACATCAATTTCATGAACGTGCTGGACAACATCCGCACGCGCGCGGGGGAGTAGGCGGCGCTTCACGCCACCGGCGAAACCAAGTCCGCGAGGCGCTCGTGCACCAGCGCGACAAACTCCTGCTGCAATTCGATTCCAACAAAGCGCCGGCCCAGCCGCGCCGCCGCGAGCGCCGTCGTCCCCGCGCCCAGGAACGGATCGAGCACGACATCACCCTGCTTCGTGAACAGCCGGATGAACCATGACGGCAGTTCGATGGGAAATGCAGCGCTGTGATTCTTGTTGCCGCACTCGGTGGCCAGGTGCAGCACGTTGGTCGGGTACGCCAGTTCGCGCCCGACCCAGTTGGCGATCTTCTTGCCGAAACCGCTGTTCACCCGTGAGTTGTCGCGGCGCTTGTCGGTCGCGCTGAGGTTGCGCAGCCTCGCGTGCCGCCACTCGCCCATGGGGACGCGCACCGCATCCTGGTACATGGCGAAGTCGCGCTGCTTCGTGAAGTGCAGGCAGCGCTCCCAGGCATCGCGGAAGCGGTTGGGCCATTTGCCCGGATGACAGTTGCGCTTATGCCAGATGTACTCCTCGGTCCATAGCCAGCCCTGCTCGCGCAACTTCATGATCAGTTCGAGCACGTAGGTATGCCGCTCGCCCGCCACGACGCGCTCCTTGATGTTCAGGACGAACGATCCGGTGGGTTTGGTGACGCGCAGCAGTTGGGCCGAGATCGGCGCGAACCATTCGACGTATTCGCCGGGCGAAACGCCGCCGTAGGTGTGCTTGCGCTGGTCGGCGTACGGCGGCGAGGTCACGGTCAGGTCGATCGATTCATCAGGCAGCGTGGCGAGCAGCGTCCGGCAATCGCCCTGCAGAATCCGGTTCATCCACCGTGCCGCAGCCATGCGCGCATCCTCCGTGATCGCCGGGAGTATAACGATCGTCGGACCATTCCTGTCCGAATGATTGCAATGTGCGCGAACGGGGATCAAGATTCGCCGACGCAGCGAATATGATGGTGATTCGCGCCGCCCCCGGCCGCCGGTATCCGTTGCTTCCTGATGTCTCGCTGGTCCCGCCTGACAACATCTCGACGCGCCCTGACGCTGCTTGAGACGGTCATCGCCCTCGCGCTGATCGCCGTGCTGCTGTCGATTCTCGTTCCGGCCCTGACATCTGCCCGCGTCACCTCGCACCGCGACCATTGCGCGGATAACCTGCGAAACATCGGCGAGGCGTGGCAGACCTACCTCGGCGATCACGAGAAACGCTTCCCCCACGTGCCGCTGCAGCCGGCCTGGTACTACGGCGGCATGCGCTTTTCGCGCATCGACGGCACGGCGTGGCCCGACTACGACCGGCCGCTCACGCCCTACCTCGGCGTGTTCAAGACGCGCGACTACGACAGCCTGTGCGTGTGCTGCCCGGCCGACCGCGGCATCTCGACCCCGGCGTCGGCGGCCGGCACCGGCCAGCGCACGGCGTTCGAGTCCTACGGAACCAGTTACCGCGCCAATGCTCCGTTGATGGATGCGCGCCTCGCAGGCATCAGCGATGAGTCGCGCGGCATGAGCCGCAGCGAGATCTCGGCGTTTCCCGCCGCGCTCATCGTGTGCGGCGACGCGGTGTGGTACGAGGTCGCCGAGTCCACTGGCCGCAGCGCCGACTGGCACGGCGTGAGCGATTCCGGCAACCTGCTTTTCCTCGACGGCTCAGTGCGGTTCATGACCATCCGGCCTCGAAACGTGGGCGGACCGATCATCTTCGATCCGCGCGGCCGCGGCGCGCGACCGGCGCCGGCGCCCGCCACGGCGCCGTGAGCGCGTTCTCACGCAAAGATCATCTTTGCGGCGGCGATCATCAGTACAACCGCCAACAGCCGTCGTATCGCCGGGTTCCCCAGCCGTCGCGCGCCCAGGCCCGATCCAATCAGCCCGCCGATGATCGCCGCGGGCGCCCACAACCACAGTTCGTAGGGCAGATTCGGCAGCGAAGCGAGTTGTCCGCCCAGACCCGAGATGGAATTGGTGAGAATGAAGACCACGGAAACGCCCGCGGTGCGCCGTGGGTCGGCCCAGCCGCTGAGCACCAGCAGCGGGCTGAGGAAGATGCCGCCGCCGGTGCCGGTGAGCCCGGCGAGCAGACCAAGCGCACCGCCGACGATCAGGCTCAGCCAGATCGGGGGATACTTCACGGGGGCAGCGGCGACGCCATCGGTGGTTGCACGCTTGTCGCGCTTGAACAGCAGGTTGATTGCGGCGACGAACAGGACCGCGCCCACGATCTGCTTGTAGATGTGCCCGGGCAGCGTCGTCGCGCCGCCCACGAACGCCATCGGAATCGCCGCGAGAGCGAACGGCCAGAACAGCCGCCAATCGAAGCAGCCTGCCCGCGCGAAGCGGATCGTGCCGATCGTGGCCACCAGGATGTTCAGCACCAGCGCGGTGGGCTTCATCACCTCGGGCGCAAGGCCGATGAGCGCCATCGCCGCCAGGTAGCCCGAGGCCCCCGCGTGCCCGACCGACGAATACAGGATCGCCGCGGCGAGAATCAGACCGGCGAGCATGTAGGCTTCGGGCGACATGAGGTTCGCGGCAACTTCACAGCGCGTGTGCGAGCATCCGCGATCACTTAGGTTCAACCGCTTTCACGCCCAGCAACTTCGGCGGGTTGATCGGCCGGTCGCCCGCGCCCGTTTTCACCGCGCCGAGTTTGGTCACCACGTCGAGCCCGTCGACCACCTGGCCGAAACCGGTGTACTTGCTATCAAGGTGCTTGCAGTGCTCGCGCGTCAGGCAAATAAAGAACTGGCTGCCTGCGGAGTCGGGATCGTTCGATCGCGCCATCGACAGCGTGCCGGGCACATGCTGGCGACTGTTGAACTCGGCCTTGACGTTCCATCCCGGCCCTCCCGTGCCGGTGCCCTTCGGGCAGCCGCCCTGCACCACGAAATCCTTGATCACGCGATGGAAGATCAGGTTGTTGTAGAAGCCCGACTTGCCGAGTTTGAGAAAGTTCTCGACATGCCTGGGCGCGACGTCGTCCCAGAGTTCAACGGTCATGTCGCCAAGGTCGGTGGAGATGATGGCTCGGGGGTAGGGCATGGGATTGTCGCTTGATGATTGACGATTGATCAGTGCGAGTGACGAGTGACGAATGCCGTTCATGCTAAGCCGCAAGCGGCTTGCGGGGGACGAATCGTCAATCGTCAATCGAAAATCGACAATCGCGTCACCTCGGCACGCGCCCCGTCGGTCGCGTCGTCGGCTGGCGCGACTGCTCGGGCGTGACGCGCGCATCCGGCCGGCCCTCGCCGATCGAGCGCGGCGGAGCGGGCACGGCCTCGGCGTCCTCGATCACCGGCGGGTCCTTCGGCCGACCGGCCTTCACATCCGCCAGTTCGACTTCCGCAATCGCCTTGATCACCGGCGCGCCATCTACCGCGTAGCCGAAGGCGCAATACTGGCCATCGAGCCTTGCCGTGCCCTCGCGCGACAGGCAGATGAAGAACTGGCTGCCGTTGGAATCGGGATCATCGCTGCGCGCCATGGAGATCACGCCGAAGTCGTGTGCGAGTTTCGAGTCCTCCATCGGCAGCCAGTAGCCTGGCCCGCCGTCGCCTGATGCGGTGGGATCACCCGCCTGGATGACGAAGGGCTGGCCGTTGGCGGTCAGCGGCACGATGCGATGGAAGACAATGCCGCGATAGAAACCGCCGCGCGCCAGGTCCAGAAAGTTCCACGCGGTGTTGGGGGCTTCATCAGGCTTGAGGCAGATCGTGATGTCGCCCTTGGACGTGTGGAGGATGACATCGCGCTCGCTCCAGATGCGCAGGCCGCTGAACAGTCGCTCGCGCGGCTGGGGATTGGCCCGGGCTTCCTCGGCCTGGCGCTGGGCCTCGGCGGCCGCTGCTGCGGCTTCGGCGGCCGCGGCCGCTGCTGCGGCCTGCTCAGCACGCCGAGTCGCGTCCTCCGGATTCAGCGGCGGACGATCGGCCAACTGCGACTGCGTCTCCGGCACCGCGGCCGGGCGCGTCGCGGGCGGCGGCGTTGACGCTGGAGGTGGAGGAGGCATCTGCACCGACGGATCGTTCTCGTCGATCCATCCGACGATGCGCGTGCTCGGATTGCCCGTGACCGGATGAATCCGCACCTCGGTCTTCGGCACCATGCGCGACAGCATCGGCTGCAGCACCAGTGCGCTGCCCACCGGCTCGTTGATGTCGATCATCTGAAGGTACGCGGCCTTGCGGATCTTCCAGATCGCCGGCAGGCGGTCGTTGAGATCGACCCGGCCGGGATAGACCTGGATCGCATCCGCCAGCGGCAGGCCGTCGAAATCCATGAGCTGCAACGTGACGGTGCCGAAAGATCGCGGCGAGACGACGTTGATCATCACCGGCCGGTTCAGGCCGTGATACAGGCGCTCGACGGTGATGCCGGGGGGCGGCTTGGATGGATCGCGCGCCGGCCTCTGCGGCGTTTCCTGCGCCACAGCGCACGACAGAGCGATCAGGACGACGATTGGAGCAAGCAACGGAGCGAAGCGCATGGTCAATCATTATGACATGCCGCCCGCTGCAAAGCCGCGACCATTGGTCGCGGGTGGGCACACCGTCACGCTCATTTGGGCCAAAGGAGCAGCAGCGCCACGCCGACGGCGGCGTTCACGCCGAACAGCGTGGCCACGCGCGCCAGCAGCGTCGGCCCGCCGACGAACGCGACGATGCCCGTCTTGAAGCAGAGGTTCGCGATGCAGGCGATGATGATCGCGCGCCACGCCGTCGTCGTCGCCACCGCTCCCCCCGCCGCCATCTTCGACGTTGAAAGCGTGATGGCGTCCATGTCGGTCAGACCGCTGACCGCGGCCACGGCATAGATGCCGCGATCGCCCAGGTAGTGCTTGGCGGCTGCCACCGCCAGCAGCACGACTGCGAACATGATGCCGAAGGTGATTGCCGCGCGCAACTCCGTTGGATTCTCCTGCGGCGGAAGCTCCGTCTGCGTGTGACGATGCCGCAGCCAGACCAGAAACGCGAGAACAGCGGCCGTCACCATCATGACCACGATCGGCCCGGCAACGTTGAGCATGACGCTGGGCGCAACGAGCCAGATCTCGAACAGCACGCGTCCGTACACCACGGTCGAGGCGAGCATGATCACGAGCGTCGCCGCGGCGACCTGGCCTTCGACATGCGAGGCGCGACGTGCGTAACTCACGGTCGTCGCCGTCGATGAGATCAGCCCGCCCAGCAATCCGCCCAGCACCGTGCCGGCGCGCTGGCCGAAGATCTTGAACGCCACATAACCGCCGAGGCTGATGCCGCTGACCAGCACCACCATCCACCAGATCTGTCGAAGGTTGAACACCTGGAAGGGCCCGAACGTTGCATCGGGCAGCACCGGCAGGATGACCAGCGCGATGAGCGCGAACTGCATGAGGCCGCGCATGTCGTTCTCCCCCATGCGCTGCACCACCCCGTGCAGAATCGGCTTGGCGTACAGCAAGACCACCACCGCGCCGGTGAGCACGACGGCCGCGCTGCGATGACCGAACGCGAGGTACGCACCGATGCAGAACATCAGCAGGGCCGCCACCTCGGTGGTCATGCTCGGCGAAGGCGGCTCCTTGCCCCGCAACTTGATGACGTTGGCCATGATCATCAGGCCGGCAACGCCCGCGAGCCCGCCCACGATGACCCAGGCGCCATAGGTCTCGGCCATCAGGCCGCAAATCGTGCCCAGGACGGTGATCAGCGCGAATGTGCGGAAGCCCGCCGACTGCGACTTGACGCGCTCGCGTTGCAGGCCGACCAGCAGGCCAAGACCCAGCGAGATGCCCAGCGTCTGGAACGTCTCGGCGGCGGTCATCATTGCCCGTGGGCCTTGGGATAGAACTCGACCTTGGCCTCGCGGAACCAGATGTAGTTGGTGGGGGCGGCGGAGATGGGGCCGTTGATGCCGAAGATCGCCACCTGCACCTTCTCGCCGGGCTTCACATCGTTCGACAGCACGACGCGGTTGGGCTTGTTCCAGCCCGTGACGAGGTTGGGATTGTCCTGATTCAGAACGCGCGGCAACTGGCCGTTGACCCAGATCTCGGCGTAGTCGTCGACCGTTGCATGGAGCACCGCCACGCTGCCGGCGACATCGAGCCCGGCGAAATCCCTGGGCATGGTGAGCGTGACGCGATACCAGTTGAAGCACACCTTGCCTCCGGCGCGGCGCTGGCCGAGCGTGTCGGCGGCGATGATCGGCCACGATGAATCATCGAAGTCTGCCGCGCCCGCGAGCGGCGAGATCTCGTAGGTCGTGTTGGCTGGCCCGGGCGCGTTGCGATCGGCCCCAGGCGCGGTGTAGGGCACCTCGATGATCTTCGCATCGCTGTAGCGCCACTCGGCGCCGAAGATCGCGCTGCCTTCCTTGGTCATCAGGTTGACATCAGCCATCGGCTGCCCGGATGGCAGTGCAGGGCTCGCGGGAGGCGCCGGCCTGGTGCTTGCCGCAGGTGGAGCCTTGGGAGCCGGGTCCTGCGCAAGTGCGGAAAGGGTCAAGGCAACGGTTGCGGCGATGAAAAGGCAGTGGCAGCGCATGGAGTTCGATCCAGGGGAAGGAGGTTGTCGGGAAACGAAATCGTACAGCAGCGCACGATGGCCGGAACATGCGGATAATGAAAGGACTGCAGTCGCTGCAGACTCAGGGCTGACGCCATGCCCATCGATCACACAACCGAAGGCAAGCGTTTGCGGCAGGACGCCACGCGCAGCGCCAACTGGAAGCGCTGGGGGCCGTATCTCGCCGAGCGCCAGTGGGCCACCGTGCGGGAGGATTACTCGGCCGATGGCGACTGCTGGAACTCGTTCCCGCACGATCACGCCCGAAGCCGTGCGTATCGCTGGGGCGAAGATGGACTGCTGGGAATCACCGATCGCCAGTGCCGGCTGTGCTTCGCGCTGGCGCTGTGGAACGGCCGCGACCCGATCCTCAAGGAGCGGCTGTTCGGCCTGACCAATCCCGAAGGCAACCACGGCGAGGATGTGAAGGAGTGCTACTACTACCTCGACTCCACGCCCACGCACTCGTACATGAAGGCGCTGTACAAGTATCCGCAGCGCGAGTTTCCGTACGCCAATGTGATTGAGACCAATCGCCAGCGCTCGCACCTCGAGTACGAATACGAGATCACCGACACCAGCGCATTCGACGAGCATCGATACTTCGATGTGATGGCCGAGTACGCCAAGGCCGGGCCGGACGACATCCTGATTCGATTGACCGTCGCCAATCGCGGGCCGGAGGCCGCGAGCGTGCACATGCTGCCGACGCTGTGGTTCCGCAACACGTGGTCATGGGGCCGAACCAGCGAAGGCTACACGCGCAAGCCGCTCATCCGCGCCGAGGACACGCAGACACTGCTCGCCGAGCATGAGACGCTGGGGCGCTACCGCCTGCATCTTGAGCCAGCCAATACGGGCCGGCTGCTGTTCACGGACAATCACACGAATGTCGAGCGGCTGTTCAACACGCCGAGCCCCGAGCCCTGGGTCAAGGATGCTTTCCATCGTTTCGTGATCAACGGCGAGCGCGACGCGGTCAATCCCGCGCGCGAAGGCACCAAGGCAGCGGCCCACCACGTCCTGAGCATTCCCGCAGGCGGCCAAGTCGTTCTTCGACTGCGCCTGAGCGCGGAAGGCGGCGAGAGTGCATCGCCCTTCGCCGATTTCGACCGAGCATTTGCCGAGCGGCTGCGCGAAGCCGACGAGTTCTACTCGGCGCGGCTGGGTCCGAATCTCTCCGATGATGAACGCACCGTCGCGCGCCAGGCGTACGCCGGGCTTCTCTGGAGCAAGCAGTTCTATCACTACGTGATCGAGGACTGGCTGGAAGGCGATCCCACGCAGCCTCCCCCGCCCGCTGCCCGCTGGACCGGCCGCAACAGCGACTGGCGCGACCTGTTCAACCGCGATGTCATCTCCATGCCCGACAAGTGGGAGTACCCGTGGTACGCGGCGTGGGACCTCGCGTTTCACATGATCCCGTTCGCGCGCATCGATCCGCAGTTCGCCAAGGAGCAGTTGCTGCTGCTGCTGCGCGAGTGGTACATGCACGCCAACGGCCAGATACCGGCGTATGAATTCGCGTTCGGTGATGTCAATCCGCCGGTGCACGCGTGGGCGTGCTGGCGCGTGTACAAGGCGACCGCCGCCCGTGGCCAG
>Ga0111538_10000952_pt1 | contig 40144 bp, 32 predicted proteins | sample SoiMethybrSBSTD1_FD_79669 | JGI IMG/M metagenome (GOLD analysis project Ga0111538, IMG submission 79669) | Bulk soil microbial communities from a Populus tree surrounding site in Tennessee, USA - Soil MetaG P. TD hybrid SBSTD1 (version 2)... | ecosystem: Environmental > Terrestrial > Soil >...
ACGCCGCCAAAAATCGAGGCGTACAGCAGATAGTCGAGCAAATGAGCGAAACCAAACCACAGGGCGGTTGCCGCCGCGAGCTTCGCGTCGCCGCCGCCGATCCAGCCTTGCGAAAAGAAAACGAATGCAACGGCCAGCACAACCGCGGCAGCGGCAAGGTGCATGCCGATGGTGTAGAGGTCCATCCCGGTGACCAGCGCCAGCAGGAAGAAGCCGGCCGCTAGCGCGATCGACAACCGGTTTGAGATGGTCATCGTCAAAAGATCGCTGGATGCGGCAAAGGCCATCAGCGCGGGGAAAAGGAGTAATCTGATTGCGTCTGCGGCCATCGTCTGCATTCCAACTCGCGGTCCGGGGTAATCGCGAAGGTTAGGGCGCTCAGCTTGCGGTTCGGTTACTGCCGACGAAGTCCGGAGAAACCAGGAATTGCTCTACTGGAGCTGGGTGGAGATAGAGTCAAATTTGCCGTTCAATTTGCTTCCAAGTCCGTTTACGACTGCGATGATACCGGCGGAAATTCCCGCGGCCATGAGGCCGAATTCGATCGCTGTTGCCCCGGCATCGTCCTTCAGAAAGCGCACAAGCAAGTTCTGCGTGGCAACGGTAAGATTCGCGCCTTGCGCCGCAGTTAATGTCATTGAGAAAGCAGGGTTTTCTTTAGTTCCGTCAGACGGCGCGACTAATCTGGTTAACAACTTGTTAGCGCGAACTTTGCTCCCCGTTGACCCAAACGCAGGGGGCGCGGATACCGCTCTTTGCATTTCATTCACCAATTTGCAGTCAACTTGATTCATCGGCGCCGGCGGTCACGCCGGTTTTGTTGTACGGCGGCTGGAGGGCTTGATGTCGGGCTTGTCGAAGATCTGCCGGCGTTCATCAGGCTTGTGGGTCCTAGCATTTCTGGCTGCAGGGCTTTGGACACAGACGCCTGCACGCGGCGCCGATGAGGTCGTCAGTATCAATGTCGACCAGGCCCAGCTCCTCAATTTGCCCGACCGCGTCGCAACGATCATCATCGGCAATCCGCTGATCGCCGACGCCACCGTGCAGGGCGGCGGCATTCTGGTGGTTACCGGCAAGGGCTACGGCATGACCAATTTGTTGGCGCTTGATCGGAACGGTCGCGTTCTAATGAGCAGAATGGTGGAAGTTCGTGGCGTCGGCACCAGCGACGTCGTCACCGTCTATAAGGGTATCGAACGGGAATCCTACAGCTGCGCGCCGAATTGCGAGCGTCGGATTACGCTTGGAGACTCGCCGGGCTTCTTCAATGCGACCCTGAGTCAAAGCGGAGCGCGCAATGGCCAGGCACAGGGTGCCGCGAAATAGCTACGCCCGACGCAATTCACGGCTTCACGCTTACCGATCAGTTAACGCCGGCACCCGAGATCGACGCGTTTAAGCAACAAATCGACAAGGGGCCTTTGCTATGCAGGCCGGTGTTTCGACACCGTCAAGCCAGCGAGACGTTTGTCATGAATAGACCCGCGCCGAATAAGTTTTCAGCCTGGTTTCGCCGGTTGGTACCGTTCCGTTTGGTGCGCCGCTTTGTCCAGCAGCAGGACGGTTCCGCCGCCATCGAGTTCAGTCTGGTCGCAATTCCGTTCTTGGGGCTGACGTTTGCGATTCTGGAGACGGCGCTCGTATTTTTCGCCGGCCAGACCCTCGAAACAGCGGTTACTGATTCGGCTCGACTGATCATGACGGGACAGGCTCAGGACAAGGCCTGGACTAAAGACGATTTCAAGACCGAGGTTTGTAGCCGTATCCACGGATTGTTCGATTGCACCGGCGGTGTCTATGTCGACGTCAAGACTTTCGACAACTTCGCTTCTATCAACAATGATTTGCCGGTCACGGATGGAAAGATCGACGAGTCGAAGTTGAATTTTAGCCCTGGGGCGCCCGGCCAGATTGAAGTCGTGACGCTCTACTATCAGTGGCCGGTCTATGTTTCGCTGCTCGGAAACAATCTCGCCAACATAAACGCCAACAGGCGTCTGCTGGTGGCGACGGCAGTGTTCTGCAATGAACCGTTCTCAACCGCGACCCCTGCAAACTCCTGCCATTAGGCGACCCGCCATGAAAGCTGTGACATTGCGTTTGATCACGCTACTGCGGTCCTTCAAGCGTGACCGCGATGGAGCCTCCGCGATCGAATTTGCTATTCTGGCCCCACTCCTGATCACGCTCTATTTGGGCTGCGTGGAAATAACCGATGGCATTGCTGCGGACCGCAAGGTCACGCTGACGGCCGGCGCGCTTGCCAACCTGACGTCTCAATCACAAACGATTACCGTCGCCGGCATGACCAATATTCTGAATGCCTCTGCGGCGGTCATCAAACCCTACTCGGTCGGCAATCTCGCCGCCACGATCACTTGCCTGAAGATCGACGCCGCCGGCGTCGCGAAGGTCAAATGGAGCGCCACTTTGAACGGCACGGCCCGCGCAGACGGGTCCACGGTGACTCTCCCGTCGGCTGACCTGGCGGTTCCGAATTCTTACCTGGTGTGGAGCGAGGTGAACTACAATTATACGCCGGTGGTCGGTTACACGATCTCGGGCACGCTGGCGCTCTCAGATCAGATGTTCATGAGCCCGCGCATCACGCCGCCGGTCTACGACAGCAAGACCTGCGCCTAAGCGCATTTGTGACAAAATCAGGTCAGGATCCGGCGTCGGGCGTGGCGTAGGCGCGCCCCATTTTCTTCCAATCACCTTTTTGCGCAAGCATCTGCCGTAGATAGGCGACGTTCGCCGCGGCTTCGCTCTCCGGCAGGTCCGCGCTTGCAATTTTCTCTGCCTCATCAAAACGGCCGAGCAGGCTAACGACCAGCGCAAGATTCTGCCGCACTCTAGGCCCTGCATTTGGTTGGGCGGCGGCGCGCTTCAAAGTCGCCTCAGCGTTTTTCAGATCCTTTGTGAGCATGTACGACAGGCCAAGGTTGGAAAGCACCGACGCTTGGTTCGGCATAATTTTAAGCGCGGAGGCATAGTGTCTTTGCGCTTCGGGATGCCGGCCCATCTGATCGAGCACGGCCCCTTGCACGTTGAGAATACGCCAATCCGGATTGTCGGGTGTGTGGGCGCGCTCCAGCGTCGAAAGCGCTTGCTGATATTGGCCGGCATCTGCCAGCGCGCGTCCATAAGCCCCGAGCAACGGCATGCTGCTTGGATTGCGGATCGAGGCCTGCTCCAGCACAGCCACAGCCTGGGCACGCTGGTCGTTGGCCCGCAGCTCACGCGCGTAGGCGATTGCGACATCCCCATCATTCGGATTCTGGCGATAGCGGGCGCCGAGCACCTCAAGCGAAACTCGGGTTTGGTCCGGGCTGAGCGATGCCGTGTTCTCGGCACCCATGGTGCCTGTCGTCTCGCGCGGCCCGATATTGGCGCAACCGCCTGCCGACAGAGTGAGAATACCCGCCAGCGCAGCCGAGGCGAGCCGACAGGTGGGGCTGGTTCTCGATGGCATAGTCGAGCAATAAAACGTTAACCCTAATGTCTGGTTAACTTGTAAGCTCCGGCCTGCACCGGATTTATTGTCGCCGACATGGACTTGGACCTGGGCCTTTCCATCCACGAACTTGATTTACGCGATCGCGCCCGCGCTTTTGCGACCGAGGTCGTGCGGCCGCGCGCCGCGGCCATAGACCGCGACGAGCAATACCCCTGGGACATCGTCAGGGCGCTGAGCCAATCGGGCTTTTGCGGCATGACAATCCCGAAGGAGCTCGGCGGCCAGGGTCGCTCCTTCCTCGACGCGGCCCTGGTGATCGAGGAAATGGCGAAGGCGTGCACAGTCACCTCGCGAATCGTGGTCGAGACGAACATGGGCGCCATCTCGACCGTTATGGCTTACGGCAGCGAGGCCCAGAAGAAGTTGGCGGCGCAACTCGTGCTCGAAGGCGACAAGCCGGCGATCTGCATTACCGAGCCGGAAGCCGGATCCAATGCGACCGCAATGACCACGCGCGCCGATAAGCGCGGTGATGCGTACGTCATCAACGGCAAGAAACATTGGATCACCGGTGCGGGCATTTCACGCCTGCACCTGATTTTCGCGCGCGTGTTCGACGAGCACGGCGAGGAGCTCGGCATCGGCGGCTTTCTTGCGGTGCGCGAGCAATCAAAAGGCCTGCGCGTCGGCAAGCGCGAGCAGACCATGGGACTGCGGGGGATGCCTGAGGCGGAAATCATTTGTGAAGACCTCGAGGTACCGGTAAGCATGGCCGTACTGCCGCCATCGGGACTCCGCCGCGGATTTGGTGACCTGATGAATGCTTACAATAGTCAGCGTGTCGGCGCGGGCACGGTGGCGCTCGGCGTCGCGGCCGGCGCCCTCGACCATGCTTTGGAATGGGCAAAAACCCGCGAGCAATTCGGCCGGCCTATCGGCGAATTTCAGGGCCTGCAGTGGATGCTTGCTGATATGCAGACGCAGCTGACCGCCGCCCGTCTGATGCTTTATCAAGCAGCGCGCTCACGCGGCCCCGATAACGGCGAGTTTCCCGACCCAATGCTGGCCGCCCAGGCAAAAATATTCGCGTCCGAAACGGCCATTAAGATCGTGAACGATGCGCTGCAATTTTTTGGCGCGCGCGGCTATTCAAGGGAGCTTCCACTGGAACGCATGGCGCGGGACGTGCGGATGTTCACGATCGGCGGTGGCACCGCGCAGGTGCTCCGCACCCTTGTTGCTTCGAAATTGCTGGGCTGGAAACTGCCGCAGACGCGTGACGGCTACTTACCCAAGCCTTCAATGCGCGACGCCGCGGAGTAATCATGCATCCCGTCTTTGCGACCGCCGGCAAAAACCAGGTGATCCCGATCTGGTTCGTTTATGCCGCCAACTTTGACGCAGTGCGTAAGAAGCTTGGAAATTCCGAGCAGGCGTTCATCAGCACGGCTGCTTTCGAGGCAAAGCCTGGCCGGTTGCTGCTGTTACCGGGTAGTAACGGCAAGCTTGCCGGAGTCCTGCTCGGAATCGAGAACCCGGACGACCCGGACCGCGACCAGCTCCGGCCAGGACAATTGGCCAGTCTTTTGCCGGCGGGTACCTACTGCTTCGCCAACAGGCCGCATGACACACGGCTCGCTGCATTGGCATTTGCGCTTGCCAGCTATCAATTCTCTCGATATCGCAAATCGGAAGCACGCAATGTACGCCTCGTCCTTCCGGAAGGCGTCGATGGCGAGTTGTTGAGTCACGTCGTCGAGGGCGTAACGCTCTGCCGCGACCTCACGAACACGCCGTCGAACGACATGGGCCCCTCTGAACTGGAGGCCGCAGCCAGAGCACTCGCCAAAAAACACTCCGCCAAAGTCCAAGTGACCAGCGGTGCCGCGCTCGCCAGGAATTTTCCGCTCGTGCATGCGGTCGGCGCGGGATCGGCCCGCGCGCCACGGTTGATCGATATGACATGGGGAAAGGCGAGCGGCCCGAAAATTACGTTGGTCGGGAAAGGTGTTTGTTTCGATACCGGCGGGCTCGATATCAAGTCGGATACGGGCATGCTCAACATGAAAAAGGATATGGGCGGTGCGGCCACTGCTCTGGCGCTGGCGCACATGATCATGGCGGACGGGCTGAAAGTTCGGCTGCGCGTGATCATTCCAGCGGTTGAGAACGCAATATCCGGCACCAGCTTCCGCCCGCGCGACGTCTACGTTTCGCGCAAGGGCATTTCCGTCGAAATCGGCAACACCGACGCCGAGGGCCGGCTGATCCTGGCGGATGCCCTGACGCTCGCCGGAGAAGACAAGCCGTCGCTGGTGATCGATTTTGCGACTCTCACCGGCGCAGCGCGCGTCGCCCTCGGCCCCGATGTATCGCCGTTTTTCACGGACGATGACGCGCTTGCTGACGAACTTATGCGAGCAGCTGCAGCCGAGAGTGACCCTCTCTGGCGCCTGCCGCTGTGGCGTCCCTATGCCGGCTTGCTTGATTCGAAGGTGGCCGATCTCAACAACGTTGGAACCGGAGGACAAGCCGGAGCAATTACTGCGGCATTGTTCCTGCGCCGGTTCGTAAATACGAAAGCTTGGGTTCATTTTGATATTTTCGCGTGGACGCCCGTGGGAAAGCCCGGACGTCCGGAGGGCGCGGAGTGCCAGTCGGCGCGCGCCCTCCACGCATTGCTCCGCTCCCGATATTCTTGACCGATGGTCGCCCTCGACCCACGCATCAATCCCTTCCGGCCTGAGATCGCCGCAAATCACCTGCGCGGACATGTCGAGGCTAAACGCTTCGTCGAAGGCAGCCGGCACCAGATCATCGACCCGGTCACGGCCGTCCGTCGCACGCCATCGCACGACGCAAGGCTCGACACGGAAGCCCTGCTGGGCGAGCGGATGACGATCTACGAAACAACCGACGAGGGCTGGGCTTGGGGACAACTGGAAACCGATGGCTATGTCGGCTGGCTTTCGTCCAACGCGCTCGGAGCCGTCGGAGCCACGCCAACCCACAAAGTCACGGTCCCGCGCGCATTTGCCTTTGCGGGTCCGGATATCAAGCTGCCGCCAGCCGTCGCGCTGCCGATGGGTGCGCGTGTCGCCGTCACGCGGCAGGACGAGCGGTTCGCCGTCACGGCTCTGGGCTGGCATATCCCCGAGGTCTACCTGGCGCCCGTCAAGATGCGGCAGCCCGATTTCGTCGCCGTCGCAGAGCGGTTCGTCGGCACGCCCTATTTGTGGGGAGGCAGGACCTCTCTCGGGCTGGACTGCTCGGGCCTGGTCCAGATTTCACTGCAGGCAGCCGGCATCTCGTGCCCCCGCGACAGCGACATGCAAGAGCTTGCGCTCGGAAAATTGTCTTCGCTCGCAAGCTTGCGCCGGGGCGATCTCGTGTTCTGGAAGGGCCATGTCGCCATTGCGATTGATCCCGAAACGCTTGTTCACGCAAATGCCCATCACATGATGGTCGCGGTTGAATCAGCCGCGGACGCGATCATGCGCATCAAAGCGGCGGGCTCTGAAATCACCAGCGTTCGCAGAATCTAGCAAGCCACCTTCCGGCAGCTGCGCACCGAGCGGATCACGGCCTGCAATGACTTGAGACCGGGATGGCCGAGAATGGCGACACCATTGACGACATAGGCGGGCGTCGCAATCAGCTTGGCATCCGAACCGAAATCGGCGTTTTGCTTGAGAATGGCGAGCATGCTTTCGGTATTGGCGGACTCGGCCAGTTCCTGACGATCGAGACCTATGGCTTCGGCTGCGGCAAGCACTCGAGGCGCATCGATGAGGCCACGCCCGGCGTATATACGCCGATGAAATTCCAGATACTTTTCAGGAGTCAGCATCTCGCCTGCCGCAAGCTCGACGAGCGCGCCTTGAGCGGACTGCACGGAAAGAACTGCATAAGGCGCAAACACCAATTTGAGCTTTTTGTCGGCCCGCACGAGCGCGTCAACATCCGCGGCGGCCTCTCGGCAGAATGGACAGTTGAGATCGTAGAATTGCACAAGGGTGACATCGCCGTTCGGATTTCCGACCGAGACCTGGCCGGGCAGCTTTGCGAGCCGCGCCGACAGCTCCGGTTTCAGATCGAAATTGGTGATCGGATCGCCTTCGTCGCTCTTGATGGGGTACTGGTCGGGCCCAAATTGGGCCGCGCCTGCCGCCGTCGCCATAGCGCAGCTAAGCGCCACCAGCCAGATCATCAGAAGACGCATTATTGCGACACCACGCCTTCGGGCGCGATTTCCAGTTTGAAGGCCGCCGCAAACAGTGCGCGCGTGTAATCGCTCTTGGGCGCTTTGAACAATTCGGCGGCCGCACCTTCCTCCACGACTTTGCCATGACGCATGACTAAAAGCCGGCTTGCCAACGCGGCAACGACTCGCAGGTCGTGCGAAATAAACATATAGGTCAAGTCGTGGCGCTTCTGCAGGTCGCGCAGCAAGTCGACCATCTGCGCCTGAATGAGCATGTCGAGCGCGCTGGTCGGCTCATCGAGAACGATGAACGTAGGCTCCAGCACGAGCGCGCGCGCCAATGCGATACGCTGGCGCTGGCCGCCCGAGAATTCATGCGGATATCGATGTCGTGTCTGCGCGTCGAGACCGACGTCGTTCAGCGCCGCAACGATGCGCCGCTGACGTTCCGGCGCCGACAGTCCAGGATGATGCACCCACAGACCCTCTTCAATAATATCGGATACCGACATGCGCGGAGACAAAGAGCCGTACGGGTCCTGGAAAACGATTTGCATGTTGTGACGGTACGGCCGCATCTCCTTGAATTTGAGCTCCTGGATAGGATCGCCCATAAACACAATGGGGCCGTCAGACGAAATCAGACGCAGGATGGCGAGGCCGAGCGTCGTCTTACCGGACCCCGATTCGCCCACGACACCAAGCGTCTCGCCCTTGCGTAACTCGACGCTGACCCCGTCAACCGCCTTGATATGTCCGACAACCTTGCGCAGCACACCGCGCTTGACCGGAAACCACACCTTCAGATCTTTCGTCTCGATGACGACGGGTGCTTCCGGCCGCGGAGGTGCAGGATCCGGTTTCGGTTCCGCGGCAAGCAAGGCACGCGTGTAAGGATGCTCGGGCGCCTTGAAGACCCGCTCCACACTGCCCTTCTCGACGATCTTGCCGCGCTGCATAACGCAGACCCTGTCGGCGATCTTGCGGACGATCCCGAGATCGTGCGTGATGAAAAGCACGGACATCCCGAGACGCGTCTGGATATCCTTGAGCAGCTTCAGGATTTGCGCCTGCACGGTGACGTCAAGCGCCGTCGTCGGTTCGTCGGCAATGAGCAGATCGGGCTCATTCGCCAATGCCATCGCGATCATCACCCGTTGACGTTGGCCGCCGGAGAGCTGGTGCGGATAACTTTTAAGGCGTCCGGCCGGATCTGGAATGCCGACCTGATCAAGCAGGTCGAGGATGCGCGCCCTTGCTGCCTGACCAGTAACGCCCTGATGTAATTCCAGAATCTCGCCGATTTGCTTCTCGATTGTGTGCAGCGGATTGAGCGATGTCATCGGCTCCTGGAAGATGATCGTGATGTCGTTACCGCGCACATGGCGCATTTGACGCTCGCTCAACGGGAGAAGGTCGCGACCCTTGAACATGATCGAGCCTGACGGGTGATGTGCCGACGGATAGGGCAGCAACTTCATCACCGACAGAGCCGTGACCGATTTGCCCGATCCCGATTCCCCGACAACCGCGACCGTCTCTCCTTTGCCGATATCGAATGACACGCGATCGACGGCAAGAAATTCGCGCGCGCCGCTTCCGAAGGCGATCGACAGGTCGCGGATAGAGAGCAGCATCTCGTTCGCGTTCATCTGAAGGTCTTCCTCGGATCGAACGCGTCACGTACGGCCTCACCAACGAAGATCAGCAGCGAAAGCATGATCGCAATGCTGAAAAAACCGGTAAGCCCAAGCCATGGCGCCTGCACATTGGCCTTTCCTTGCGACAGTAATTCGCCGAGCGACGGCGAGCCGGGCGGCAGGCCGAAGCCAAGGAAATCGAGCGCGGTCAAAGTCATCACCGACGACGACAGAATGAACGGCAGAAAAGTCATGGTCGCGACCATGGCATTTGGCAGCAAATGCCGGAAAATAATGATCGCATTCGACACTCCGAGAGCGCGCGCCGCCTGGATATATTCGAAATTGCGGCCGCGCAGGAATTCCGCGCGCACCAAACCGACCAGCGACACCCAGGAAAATAAAAGCAATATCCCGAGCAGGACGAAGAACCCCGGCACAAGAACGGACGAAATGATCAGCAGCAGATAAAGCGATGGGATGGAAGTCCATATCTCGATGAAGCGCTGGAACAGAAGATCGGTCCAACCCCCGAAGTAGCCCTGAACGGCGCCGGCAGCGACACCGATGATCGAGGATATGATGGTGAGAGCCAGGCCGAACAGCACCGAAATGCGGAATCCGTAAATCAGCCGCGCCAACACATCGCGGCCCCCATCGTCGGTGCCGAGCCAGTTGGTCTCGAGCTCATCGCACTTGGCAAAACCATGGCTCGCCGCAAACTCGCAGTCTTTTTTCGTCAACATCCATGTGGGCTTGGACGGAAATGGCGACGGTGGTTTGCTCACCTGCGTGTTGTAGGAAAAATGGACCGGTGGCCAGATCACGGTGCCACCTTCTTTCTCGATGAGGCCTATCAGATATTCGTCTCTGTAGTCCGCAGCTGTGCCGAACAGGCTTGGATCATCTCCTTTGGCAAAGGCCGTATCGGGATAAGTGAAGACGGCAGGAAAAAAGAAACGCCCGTTCACGTGAATGAGAATCGGTTTGTCGTTGGCTATGAATTCGGCAAACAGAGATACCAGAAACAGCGCGAGGAAAATCCACAACGACCAGTAACCGCGGCGATTGGCCTTGAAGTTTTCCCAGCGGCGTTTGTTGATCGGCGATATTTTTATCCAACGCCGCTCCGCGGATGCATCAGGCGCCGTTCCTGCTTCCGTTTTGATTCCTGTGCGCGCGTCCACTTCAGACCTCTCGAGTCTCGAAGTCGATGCGCGGATCGATCCACGTATAGGTTAGGTCGGAAATCAGGTTCACGACGACGCCGATCAGCGAGAAAATATAAAGCGTGGCAAAGACGACGGGATAATCGCGGTTGAGAACGCTTTCGAAGCCAAGCAGACCAAGACCATCGAGCGAAAAGATCGTCTCGATCAGAAGCGCCCCGGTGAAAAATGCGTGCACGAAGGCAGATGGAAAGCCGGCGATCACAATGAGCATGGCATTCCGGAAAATGTGGCCGTAGAGCACCTGGTTGCTGCTGCAGCCCTTGGCGCGCGCCGTCAGCACATATTGCTTGCGGATCTCCTCAAGAAACGAGTTCTTGGTGAGCAGCGTCATCGTCGCGAATGCCGCCAGCGCCATCGACAGAATCGGCAGCGTCAAGTGCCAGAAATAGTCGAGTATCTTTTGCCACCACGGCAGCTCCGACCAGCGCTCCGACACCAGCCCGCGCAGCGGAAACCAGTCAAAGAAGGAGCCTCCGGCGAACAAGATGATAAGCAAAATCGCGAAAAGGAACCCGGGAATTGCGTAGCCGATGATGATAACGCTCGAAGTCCATACGTCGAAACGTGAGCCGTCATCCACTGCCTTCCGGATACCGAGTGGAATCGAAATCAGATACGTCAGCAGCGTCATCCAAATTCCGAGGGACATCGATACCGGCAGCTTCTCCTTGACCAGCTGCAATACGTTGACGTCGCGGAAATAGCTCTTTCCGAAGTCAAAGCGGATGTAGTTCCAGAGCATCAGCGCAAAGCGCTCGTAGGCCGGCTTGTCGAAGCCGAACTGCTTTTCAAGCTTCTTGATGAACTCCGGGTCGAGGCCCTGCGCACCGCGGTACTTCGAGCTCGCCGCGTCGACCTGCGAGGCCCCTTGCGCCATGCCGCGGCTACCGAAGTCGCCTCCTGCCGACCCGGAAATACGTGACGATGCGCCGGTCTCGGCTCCGGTCAGCTTGGCAATCACCTGTTCGACAGGCCCGCCGGGCGCAAATTGCACCACAACGAATGCAACAAGCATGATCCCGAACATCGTCGGGATCATGAACAGAATGCGGCGGATGATATATGCGCTCATTGCCCTGTCAGTATGGCATACCGCGGCGTTGCGAAAATGCGCCGCGACGCCCAAAAACGCCCGGCCACTGGTTTTACACCGGTTCTAGCCGTCCTTCTCGATCTTTGATGCCTTTCCGCCATCAGACCACCAGGTGTCCGGGATGCCCCTGAAATAGCGCGGCTGGGCATCCGGGCGGCCGAACACATCCCAGTACGCGATCCAGTGCGATGCCTTGTACCAGTGCGGGATCCAGAATCGGCCCGCACGGAAGACCCGATCGAACGCCCGGCAAGCGGTGACCAGCTCGTCTCGCGTTTTGGCGGCGACGATGACCTCGATCAGCCGGTCGAGCACCGGGTCAGCGATGCCCGCCCGATTCTGCGACCCTTTGATCGCTGCCGCCTGAGAGCTGAAATATGGACGCAAGGAATCTCCCGGCGTAGACGAAAAACTTAGGCGCTCGGTCGTGATATCGAAATCGAAGTCGTCCACGCGACGCCGGTACTGAACCGGATCGACGATGCGCAGGCTCGTAACAAGGCCAAGCACCTCGAGATTTCTGATGTAAGTTAAATGATGGGGCTTGAAGGTCGGCTCATCGATCAGAAATTCAATATCGAACGGCCGCCCATCCGGCATGACCCGCTTGCGGTTCACGAGCTTGAAACCCGCGTCGTTGAGCAGTTGTGCCGCATGGCGCAACCACCGCTTGTCCTGTCCCGATCCGTCCGTCACCGGCGGCACATAAGGCTCACCGAAAACTTCTTCAGGCAACTGACTCCGGAAAGGCTCAAGCAGCGCAACCTCGGCCGCACTTGGCTTGCCGGTCGCTTTCATCGGTGAATTCTCGAACACTGAATGCGTCCGGTCGTACGAGCCGTACATGATATTTTTGTTGGTCCACTCGAAATCGAACGCATCGATGAGCGCCTCGCGCAGGCGCCGGTCCTTGAACTTTTCTCGCCGCAAATTCATGAACCACCCTTGGGCGCCGGACGGCGTAGCGTCAGGAATCACCGCCCGCTTGACGCGGCCATCCTTGAACGCCGGGAAACCGTAGCGCGTAGCCCAGGTTCGCGAGGTGAATTCCTCACGGAACAGATAACTCTTTGCGGTGAAGCCTTCGAACCCGACTTCGCGGTCGCGATAGTATTCGTAGCGGATGATGTCGAAATTATTCAGCCCGCGCGCGACGGGCAGATTGGCGCCCCACCAGTCCTTGACCCGATCGAATTCGATGGAATGTCCGATCTGAAAGCGCCCGACCTTGTACGGCCCGCTGCCAAGCGGAATTTCCAGCGTCGATTGATCGAACGGTTGCTTGGAATAATAGGCTCGGGAGAAAATCGGTAGCCCGGCGACAAACAGCGGCACGTCGCGCGCTCGCCCTTCCGCAAAACGCACAACAACCGAGCGGTCATCGGTCGCCTCCGCGCCTTTGCAGTCGCGCAATTGCTGTGTGATGATCGGATGGCCATTTTCCTTCAGGGTGTTGATCGACCACGCCACATCGTGGGCCGTGAGCGGCGTGCCGTCATGAAATTTTACCTCGGGTCGCAGAGTAAACCGGTAGGTTAATCCACTGTCGGTAATTCGAACGCTGCGGGCGGCGAGGCCATACATCGCATCGGGCTCGTCACCTGAGCGCACCATCAGGGTCGCAAAGGTGTAGTCCATTCCAAACGCGCCTTCGCCCTTGAGAATGTAACCGTTGAGCGACGTGAAAGTCAGAAATGACCCGTTGTAGCCGCGTGATGCAACGATCTCGGAATAGATACCGCCTTTGGGTGCATTCGTATTGACGTATGTGAAGTGAGCAAAATCAGCGGAGTAGTTGAGGTCGCCAAAGGCCGACATCCCGTGCCTATCGGCATCTTGGGCGTTGGCGGGAATGACGGAACGGATGTTCGCGCCGACGACCGCGGCACCGGCAATTACGCTCAACGCATTGCGCCGGCTCAATTTCATGCGATCACGATCGTTGCGGCACTTTCGCTGCCTTGTCCTTGTCCCACCACCAAACCGTCGGAAATGCCGAGCGGCCGTATTTCGGCATGGTTTCGGGACGACTGAATCGATCCCATCGCGCCGTGCGGACGTAAGGGTAGGTCCACTGCGGCACGACGTAGAAGTTCCACAACAGGACGCGGTCGAGAGCCTTGGTGGCCGCGACCAGCTCGGCGCGATCCTTGGCGAAAATAACTTTCTCAATCAGCACATCGACGGCCGGATTCTTGATGCCGATGAGGTTACGCGAGCCCGGCCGGTCCGCTGCCTGCGAGCCCCAGAAATCACGCTGTTCGTTACCCGGCGAAAGCGACTGTGGCCAGCTCGCAATGATAACATCGTAGTCCCATTGACGAAGACGATTTTCGTACTGTGCCGCATCCACCACGCGCACATTCACGTTCATCCCAAGCCGTTCGAGCGACGGTTTATAGAACAGGACGAACCGCTGCGTCGCTGAATCGTCGACAAGAAACTCGAAAGTAAACGGCTCGCCGGTTTTGGAATCGACAAGCTTCGTGTTGCGAACTTCGTATCCGGCCTCGCGGAACAAAGCGAGCGCGTGGCGCAGGTTGTCCCGCACCGCCTGGGGCGTGCCTCCGACCGGATTGGTGTAGGGTTTTGAAAAGAGATCCGCCGGGACCTTGTCGCGGATGCTTTCCAGAATCTCCAGTTCTTTGCCTTCCGGCAAACCTGTTGCCGCTAGCTCGGTGCCCTCGAAATAACTTGCGATGCGAGAATACTGTCCGAAAAAAAGTTGCCGGTTCATTTCCTCAAAATCGAAGGCGAAATTGAATGCTCGGCGCACACGTGGATCCTTGAATTTGTCGCGGCGGATATTGAACACGAAAGCCTGCATCACCCCGCGATCACGAATCGGAAATTCCTCGCGCACAACGAGCTTCTCCCGGACGGCCGGGAAGTCGTACGACAAGGCCCAGTCTTTCGCGCTGTTCTCGAAGCGCCAATCCAGCTGGTCGCCCTTGAAACCTTCGAGCGCCACAGTCAGATCGCGAAAATATTCATAGCGGATCTGCTGGAAATTTCGCGTTCCGATGATGACATTGACGTCCTTGCCCCAGTAGCCATCCACCTTTTCGTAGACCAGCGTGCGGCCCGGAGCGAACTCCGCGAGCTTGTATGGCCCGCTGCCAAGCGGGGGCTCAAGCGTGGTCTGTGAGATGTCGCGCTTGTTTCCGTTCTTGTCGGTGCCTTGCCACCAGTGCTTCGCCAGGACCGGCAGCTGCCCGACGATATGAGGCAACTCGCGGTTACCCGGCCCATCAAAGGCGAAGGTAATCTCACGCTCTCCGGTCAGCTCGACCTTTGTGACATGGCGATAATAGGCGCCGTAAAACGGGCTATTCGCTTTAAGAACTTCAAAGGAGAATATGACGTCGTCCGGCGTTACCGGCTTGCCGTCATGCCATCGCGCATTTGCTCTCAGGCGATACGTCACTGCCGAGTGATCGGCGGGATGACTGACGGCTTCTGCAAGCAATCCGTATGCCGTCGAGACCTCGTCAAGTGCCGGCGTCATGAGCGTTTCGATAAACAACTCTGAGCCGGCAGCGATGCTGCCTTTTACGCCGGCGACGACGGTGTTGAAGTTGTCGAACGTGCCGAAGGCGCTCAGCCGCACCGTGCCGACCTGCGGCGCCTGCGGGTTCACATAGTCGAAATGCTTGAAACCTTCCGGATATTTGATGTCGCCGAACAATGACAGGCCGTGCTGCCAGGTCTTGGCTTGTGCCTCGGCTCGGGACAACGAATCGAGGCCAATCGCACTCAAGGCCGGCATTGCAAAACTGGCAGCGCTGGCACGCAAAACCGACCGGCGGCTGAAATTCATGCAATTGCTCCGACGCACAATGTACCGACCAAGATGCAATTAGCTCCGATTATGTCGGTTTTTCGATTCACCGCCAGCGGGTGCGGCCTCGCGCCCACTACGTAACAGTCACAAATCCGTGGCCAAACGCCGCAAGTACGAAATTATGCAAACGGCCGGGCGATACGCCGGCCGTTGAAATGATGGTTATATTTATAATTATTTCTTCTGCTCTCCGCCGGCCGGGGCATTTTCCGCCGCCTTCGGCAACGGAACCGGATTATCCGACAGCGTGTGCAGATAGTCGATCACGTCGGCGCGCTGCTCGGGCTTTGAAATTCCAGCGTACGTCATCGCCGTTCCCGGGACATATCCGCGCGGATTAGCAAGAAACTTGTTGAGCTCGTCGAAGGTCCATTTCCCGCCTTTGGCCTTCATCGCAGCCGAGAAGTTGAAGCCGCCGCGGCCTTCCCCACGCTCGCTCCCGACAATATTCCAGAGATTGGGACCGACCCGGTTCGGCCCGCCCTTCTCAAACGTGTGGCACGCCAGGCATTGCTTCGCGGTCGCCTGACCTTTTTCCACCGACGCTTTTGCCAGAAGGGCTTCGATCGGCTGCTCCGGTTCCTTGGCCGCGCCGGCTTTCTCACCGCCGCTCTCCTTGACGGCAATATCGAACCCAGGCTTGGTCGGCTTCTCCGGCGCGAACAGGGCACCGGCTCCGATGTTGAGCGCGAGCAGGATAAGGCAGGTGCCGAGAACGGCGCCGAGGATCTTGTTCAGTTCGAAGGAATTCATCGAAATTCGGCTCCCGAAGCGGGTCGTGACGTTGCGAGCGGATACCGCCAGGGACCTGGCGGCGGCGATGAGATACCGGTTTGCCTGGCCTCTGGCAACCCGTATAAGCGCCTGCGGCATTTTCGACGTTCGCACATGTGCCCAGGCACCCGGCACCCCGATGCCCGACACGATCATCCTCATTCCCGCACGCCTTGCATCGACTCGCTTGCCCGGCAAGCCATTGGCAGACCTACACGGCGCCCCGATGATCGTGCACGTCCTACGCTGCGCCGAAGCCGCTGGAATCGGCGATGCCGTCGTCGCAACCGATTCGGAGGCTGTCGCTGCAGCGGTCGAAAAAGCCGGGGGCCGTGCGGTCATGACGCGCAGCGATCATCAATCCGGCTCGGATCGCATTTACGAGGCACTCGAAGCCGTTGACCCCGAGCACCGTATCGAGATCGTCGTCAATGTTCAGGGAGATTTGCCGACCGTTGGCGGCGACGATATTCGCGCCGCGCTCAAACCGCTAGCCGACAGGAACGTCGATATTGCGACGCTAGCCGCGGTCATTACCGATCCGGACGAGCGAACAAATCCCAACGTCGTCAAGGTTTCCGGCCGCGAGATCGCGCCCGGTCGCCTTCACGCCACAACCTTCACCCGCGAAAATGCAACGGGTCCCGGACCGCACTATCACCACATCGGGCTTTATGCCTATCGCCGCGCGGCGCTTGAGCGCTTTGTAAAGCTGCCGCCGTCGGCGGGAGAACGCTGTGAGAAGTTGGAGCAGTTACGGGCGTTGGACAACGGCATGCGCATCGATGTGATGGTCGTGAAGAGCGTGCCGCTCGGCGTTGATACGCTGGAAGATTTGGAGAAGGCGCGCAAACTGCTCGCCGGTTGACTCGACCGCTAATGTCTGCGTACGGAACGCACGACAAGGTGAGACATGGCAAAGAAGAAGATCATTTTTCAGGGCGAGCCGGGGGCAAACTCACATCTTGCCTGCCGTGAGGCCTATCCGGACCACGAGCCAGTGCCCTGCCCGACCTTCGAGGACTGCTTTGCCGCGCTCGTAGCGGGCGACGTCGATCTCGGCATGATCCCGATTGAGAATTCCGTCGCGGGCCGCGTCGCCGACATTCATCACCTGATGCCCACTGCCGGACTCCATATCATCGCCGAATGGTTTCTGCCCATCCGCAACCAGCTGATGGCCGCAAAAGGCGCGACTCTCGAGACCATCAAGACGGTGCAAAGCCACGTGATGGCGCTTGGCCAGTGCCGGAATGTCATCCGCGAGCTGAAGCTGAAGCCCGTCGTCGCCGCCGATACCGCGGGCTCGGCGCGCGAGGTCTCGGAGGCCAAGGACCCGAGCCGTGCGGCGATCGCGTCACGGCTGGCGGCGGAGATCTACGGACTCGACATCCTCAAGGAAAATGTCGAGGACGAGACGCACTCGACCACCCGGTTCATCGTGCTTTCTCGCGAGAAGAAATGGGCCAAGCCGGGAATCGGCAAAGTCGTCACGACCTTTGTGTTCAGGGTCCGCAACGTTCCAGCAGCGCTCTACAAGGCACTCGGCGGGTTTGCGACCAACGGGGTCAATATGACGAAACTCGAAAGCTACATGGTCGGTGGAAACTTCTTCGCCACGCAATTTTATGCTGACGTCGAAGGGCATCCCGACGATCGCGCGCTGGTCTTCGCGCTCGAGGAACTCGCGTTCTTCTCCAAGGAACTGACGGTGCTCGGCGTCTACCCGGCGCATCCCTTCCGCGAGACGTTCAAGGAAGAGAAAGACTAGGCCTCATACCGCGACACGGCCGAGGAATCCCTCGATACCGCGTTGGAGGCTTGTTGCTGCGGTTTCGACGGTCTCCGACGCTTGCAGCACTTTACCTGCCGCACTGCGAGTATCGCCGACTGCCTGCGTGACTTCCTCGAGGACAGAGACCATACCCTTGGCCCCGTTCGCGGCGCTCGCAACGTTGTGCGAGATCTCATCAGTTGCGCTGTCCTGTTGCTGCAAGGACAGCGCCACGGCGGATGTATAACCGTCAATTTCGCGCATGCGGTCGGTATTGCGCCGGATGGCATCGACGGCCACCCGTGTCGAAGTCTGCACCGCGTCGATCTGGCTGGCGATTTGCTCGGTCGCCTTGGCGGTCTGCACGGCAAGCGACTTGACTTCGGATGCGACCACGGCGAAGCCGCGGCCGGCTTCGCCCGCGCGCGCGGCTTCAATCGTGGCATTGAGCGCAAGCAAATTTGTCTGTCCCGCAATGTTGCGGATCAGGCTGACGACCTCGCCGATCTCCTGAACCGTCTCGGTGAGGCGAGCCATATGGTCGTTGGTCGTTTGCGCTTCGGCGACGGAATGCGACGCGACTTCGGCAGCCTGGCTGATTTGGCGTCCGATTTCGCCAATCGACGCGATCAGCTCCTCGGTGGCCCCGGCAGCGGCGATCATATTGGCGGACGCCTCGTTCGTCGTCTGCACCGCGCTCGCTGCCCGCTCCGAGGTAAGGCCCGAAGAATTGGACAGCGCCCCGGCGATCGAGTTCAGGGCGGCGGTGCTTTCCGAAACGGTGCGCAGCACGGCAGCAACGCTCTCGCGGAACGCGCGGATTTCGGTTTCGATCGTCACACGGCGGCGTTCCTGCTCCGACAGCGCGGCGCTCTTTCTCTCGGCCTGGATGCGCTCGGTGATGTCGTCATGCGTCCCGATCCAGTACTTGCCATTCTGGATTGGCCGGTTGACCACCAGGACAGCACGCCCGTCGGGCGTCTCGACAATCCGGTTCATTACGGCGCCATCGCGCACCGCCGTCATGATTTCCGAGCGATATTTTTCGGGATCGATATTGAGGCTTCCGGTCGTGATGCGGTTCTGGATCAATTCCATGAGCGTGCAGCCGGGCTTCACGACCGCCGGCGACAACCCGTACATTTCAACGTAACGATCATTGACGACAAGAACGCGCTCGTGCGCGTCGAACAGAACGACGCCTTGCGTCATATTGTTGAGGACCATGGACAGCAGTGTGCCGTCGCGGCTTTGCCGTCGCCGCCAAAACGTCACGGCCACCATCACGGCTAAACCGACGATGGCTACCAAGACATATGTCTGGAGGTTCTGTGCGGAAAGATAATCCAAGGCCCGGCCCGCCCCCAAGGTCCGACTTTATAAGGTCGCAAGTTTTTATTAATTGTTAACCTGCGGCGGTTTGAGAACCCGCGTTCGTTCGAAATGGTCGACAAAGTGCGGCGAAAGCTTGCGCAAGCGGTCAAGATCGATGCGGCCGGAGCGCGTAATATAACTCATGGCGAAATCGACCGGCGCAAGTTGCATGTGCTCCGCAAATCGCTCGTACCAGATCGCGCTGCCGTTGGCTCCGGCGACCAGCTTTTCGAGGATGGGCCGCCGTGCGGCTTCGAAGCCCTGCAATGCAGTGGGGATATTGTTCACGCTGACGGACAACGCCCTATCAAGCGCAATCGCATCCTCCATCGCAAGCCTGGTCCCGGAACCAACAGAGAAATGTGCGGTATGCAACGCGTCCCCGATTAGCACGCAATTGCGAGCCGACCATTTTTCGTTATGGACGATTGGGAATTGCCGCCAGATCGAGTTGTTCGAAATCAATGAATGGCCGTCGAGGGTCGTCGCAAAAACTTTTTCGCAGAGACGTCTGCCTTCGGCCTCTTCCAATCGCGCAAGACCGGCGCGCGAGAATGTGGACTCATCAACCTCAACGATGAACGTGCTCAACTCCGGTGCGTATCTGTAGTGATGCGCGTTAAAGCATCCGAGCTCGGTCTCGATGAATGTTTGCGTCAACGTCTCGAAACGCTTGGTGGTGCCGAACCAGGCGAAGCGGTTTGTCATCAGGCGAACCGTCGACCCCAGTTCGCTCGCACAGCTGCGGCGCACCAATGAATTGACACCGTCGGCGCCGACAATGAGATCGGCTTTGCCCAGGTCATCGAGGCTTTGGATAGCGCACCGATAGACCGGCTTGACTCCTACGGAGGCCGCCCTCGCCTGCAACAACTGCAACAGCTTCAGCCGGCCGATGGCCGCAAAGCCGACACCATCGATCACCACGCGCTCGCCGCGATGCACGAGCGTGATATCATTCCATGATTCCATGTGCGGTGCGATGGCCGCATAGGTCTGCGGATCGTCCTCGCGGAGAAAGTCCAGCGCCTTGTCCGAAAACACGACCCCGAAGCCGAAAGTGGCACCGGCGGCATTCTGTTCGAACATGTTCACGTCGGCGTCGGCCTGCCGTCGCTTGATCAGATAGGCAAGATAGAGGCCGGCGGGACCCGCACCGAGAATGGCAATGCGCATGGCTCAGTGTCGCAGAGGGTCCGCCCCGACGAAAGCGGCAACGATGCTCAAATCGTCTGATTATATGCGCCGACTTCCGGATGCGTGCGCAAGACGCCATCGACCGCCTTGAACATGTCGCGCATTCGCTGCTCCGACACCGGGCTTTCCACAACGACCACCAGCTCCGGCTTATTGGAGGATGCGCGCACCAAGCCCCAGGTGCCATCCTCGACGGTCACGCGCACGCCGTTGACGGTGACCAGTTCGCGGATCGCCTGCCCCGCGACTTTCGTGCCGTCAGCCTTGGCCGCCTCGAACTGCTTCACGACGGAATCCACAACCGCGTATTTCTTCTCGTCGTCGCAGTGCGGCGCCATCGTCGGCGAGCCCCACGTCTTCGGCAACGCTTTGCGCAGGTCCGCCATGGTCTTTCCCGGATTGCGATCGAGCATGTCGCAAACCGCCAACGCGAAGATCATGCCGTCATCGTAACCACGGCCAAACGGCTTGTTGAAGAAGAAGTGACCGGACTTTTCGAATCCGGCGATTGCACCAAGCTCGTTGACGCGCCGCTTGATGTAGGAATGCCCCGTCTTCCAATAGTCGACCTTCACGCCGTTTGCCTTCAGCACCGGATCCGTCAGGAACAGGCCGGTCGATTTCACGTCCACGACGAAAGTCGTGTTCCGGTGCATTGTCGACATATCGCGGGCAAGCATCACGCCGACCTTGTCGGCGAAGATCTCTTCGCCTTCATTGTCCACAACGCCGCAGCGGTCGCCGTCGCCGTCAAAACCGAGCGCAACATCGGCGCGGTTGACCAGCACCGCGTCGCGCATCGCATGCAGCATCTTCATGTCTTCGGTATTGGGATTGTACCGGGGGAACGTGTGATCGAGATTGCAATCGAGCGGCACGACTTCGCAGCCGACGGCCTGCAGAATTCGCGGCGCAAAGGCTCCCGCCGTGCCGTTGCCGCAGGCCGCGACCACTTTGAGTTTCCGCTTGAGTTTCGGCCGCTTGGTAAGGTCGGCAATGTACCGCTCGGGAAAATTCTCGACGAATTCGTAGCTGCCGCCCGTCTTGAAGTCGAATTTCGCGCCAAGCACGATTTCCTTGAGGCGTTTCATCTCCACTGGGCCGAAGGTGAGCGGCCGATTGGCGCCCATCTTCACGCCGGTCCAGCCGTTGTCATTGTGCGAAGCCGTGACCATGGCAACGCACGGCACGTTGAGATCGAACTGCGCGAAATAGGCCATCGGCGTGATCGCCAGGCCGATGTCGTAGACCTTGCAACCCGAAGCCATCAGGCCCGACACCAGCGCCATTTTCACCGATGACGAATAGCTGCGGAAATCGTGACCGGTGACGATTTCTGGCTTCACGTTCAATTCGCGAATGAGCGTGCCGAGGCCTAGCCCCAATGCCTGCACACCCATCAGGTTGATTTCCTTTTCCAGAAGCCAACGCGCATCATATTCGCGGAAGCCCGTCGGCTTCACGAGTGGCGTGGATTCATAGGCATAGGTATTCGGCGTCAGCGCTGGTTTCGGCGTCGGAAACATCAGGTCCTCAAACAGGTGGAGGAATCCAATACCCTAACGCCGCAGCGCAGCAAAGCGCTCCATCGGAATAGCACCCGGTTGGAAGTGAAGAAGTCTTGCCTACTGTTCGAGGACTATACGTCCATTGGCATATTCGTAGCGTTTGAGCCGCGACAGGAAGGACACACCGAGCAGGTTTTTTGCGAGCGCCTCGTCGGGAAGCGCCATGGCGGGAACGTCATAGACAGTAATACCGCCTAGCTCGATACGGTCGATCGTGGCACGGGCCGCCTTGATCTTTCCATTGGCCGTTATCGCAGTCGCCGTGTAGTCGCTCGGCCGCGGGCGAATCCCGACCCGCGCGGCGTCCGATTCGCGCAACACGACGAGCGAGGCGCCGGTGTCGATAATGAAGTCGACGCTTCGGCCGTCGATCCTCGCCTCAACCTGGAAGTGCCCAAGACGATCCGCTTCAAGCATCAGGCTGCGCCCTGACGTCGTCGGTTCGCGCGGCTCGTAAGCCGGCTGCACCACCGCAACCTGCTGCGGCGGAGACGAGACCGCCTGATCGGCGTAGCGAGCGACGACACCGCCGAGCACGACCAAAACAACGGTAAAGATCATGAGCTGGCGCATGACTGGGTCCAGAGGTCAGGTCGCGAGACTAGCTGAGCAAGCTCAAGGGGAGCTTAACGGGACAAGCGCGCCTTACTGCCGTTTGCCCGTGGTCAGCCGCCCGTTAGCCGCTTTCAGACAATTGAATCTAATATTCAGCCACCACGCGGTTTGGCGCGCCGCGTCGCCGGCGCGGTCAGCGGATCGTCCGGCCAAGGATGCTTGGGATAACGGCCCCGTAGGTCGGACCGAACATCCTTGTAGCTGCCGCGCCAGAAGCCAGGCAGGTCGCGCGTGACCTGAACCGGACGATGCGCAGGCGACAGCAGCTCGATCAGCAACGGCACGTGCCCCCGCGCAATGACGGGGTGCACGGCGAGCCCGAACAGTTCCTGCACGCGAATGGCAAGCTTGGGTCCTTCTTCCCCTTCGTAGTCGATCGGCACGTTCGAGCCGGAAGGCGCCATGAAGTGCGTGGGCGCCTCCGCGTTGAGGCGTTGACGCAAATTCCATGGAACCAGGACATCGAGTGCGGCAGCGAGGTCGTCTGCGACAACTTGCGAGAGCGCGGTTTTCCCGTCGAGAAACGGAGCAAGCCAGTCCGTAGCTGTGCGCGCGAGCGCACGGTCGGACAAGTCGGGCCACTCGTCGCCTTCGGCCCTACGCAGGAAATTCACACGATCACGAAATTGCAGCTGCGCCTTGCTCCACGGCAACTTGGCCATTCCCAAGCCAGCGGCGCCCTCGGCGAGCAGCTTCGCGGCCGCGGCACCGGGCGCAACTGGCAGCGTCCGTTCGCTCAACATCAACGCGCGAAGCTTCCTGATGCGGCGCGAGCGAAGCGATGCCGATGCTGCCTCAAACGTGATCGCTTCATCCTCTTCGATTTGCCCTGCGAACTGCGCTTCGATCTCGCCAAGAGTGATGGCAGCTGCCAGGACGATGCGACTCGCAGCTGCCGCACCCGTGAGCTCAGCAACCGCCAGATAGGGTTCGCGCGCGAGCGGTGACGCCGGATCGACGTTGCCGCCACGGCCATTGGCAAGGAGAAAGCTGCCACCGCCGGCGCCGCGATTTTTCGCGATACGGTCGGGATAGGCCAGGGCGAGCAGCGAGCCGGGAGAGTGCTCGCTGGCCGCGGCCTTGCCACCGGCCGTTTCAGCCCACCGCCTCACCATTGCCCGCGCATCGTCCGCGCGCTTCGACCGGTCTCGGCGGAAATTGTCGAGCCGATGACGTAAATCGACATCATCGCCCCCGAGGCCTCGTTCGGTGACTACCGCTGCGATGCCGGCAGCCAATTCTCCGGCGCCCTCGGCCGCCGCGTCGACGACCATACGCGCGAGGCGCGGCGGCAACGGAAGCGCACGCAGCTTGCGGCCTTCCTCGGTGATGCGGCCGTCACTATCGATAGCGCCAAGCTCGGCAAGCAATGTCTTAGCCTCTGCAAGCGCGGCTCGTGGAGGAGGATCGAGAAACGCAAGCTTGCCGGGGTCGCTCACGCCCCACTGCGCCAGGTCGAGCATGAATGACGACAGGTCCGCGGACAGTATTTCCGGGCGCGTGTAGGCCTCAAGCGAAGCGGTCTGCGGCTCGTCCCACAGCCGATAGCAGACGCCGGGCTCCACGCGTCCTGCCCGGCCGCGCCGCTGATCAGCAGCGGCACGTGACACTCGTACCGTCTCCAGTCTTGTTATGCCGACATCGGGCTCGTAACGCGGCACGCGCGACAGTCCGCTGTCGATGACGACCCGAACTCCCTCAATGGTCAGCGAGGTTTCGGCGATCGATGTCGCCAGCACCACCTTGCGCCGGCCCGGCGGCGCCGGTGAGATGGCACGATCCTGCTCACGCGCATCGAGCGCACCGTAAAGCGCAACGATATCAACGGCAGTGTCATTGATGCGTTCTTTCAGCAGCGACTCGGTGCGGCGGATTTCACCGGCGCCCGGAAGGAACACCAGGAGTGACCCAGCCTCCGTCCGCAACGCGCGCTCGAGGGCTTCCGTAACTTGCCGCTCGATCGGAGCACGCGGATCGCGACCGAGATAGCGGGTCTCCACCGGAAAGGCCCGGCCTTCGCTTTCGATTGCCGGCGCATCGCCCAGCAGCGCTGCGACCCGCGCGCTGTCGAGCGTGGCCGACATGACCAGCAGCTTGAGGTCTGGCCGCAGGGCCTGCTGCGAGTCGCGCGCCAGTGCGAGGCCGAGATCGGCATCCAGCGAGCGCTCGTGAAATTCGTCGAACAGCACCGCGGCAACGCCTTCGAGGGAAGGGTCGTCGATCACAAGGCGCGTGAAAACGCCTTCGGTGACCACCTCGATCCGCGTTCGCTTCGTGACCCGCGAGCCGAACCGCACGCGCAGACCGACAGTGTCACCGACTTGCTCGCCAAGGGTCACCGCCATGCGGGTGGCGGCGGCGCGCGCTGCGAGCCTGCGTGGCTCCAGGACGAGGATCTTCTTATTCTTTGCCCATGATTCCTCGAGCAGGACCAGCGGCACCCGCGTGGTCTTGCCGGCGCCGGGCGGAGCAACCAGAACCGCAGCATTGCGGTTGGCGAACGCGGTCCTCAGCGCCGGGAGCGCCGCGTCGATCGGAAGACTCGTGTCGAATTGTCGTGCCACAGCGACTGCCTTCACCGCCCGCGCAAGCGGGTGGTCCCACTAACACAAACATCGGGTGAAATGCGAAGCGAAGGTGTTTTAGCGTGTCCCCCGCTCCCGCGGGGGACGACAACTTCTATTGAATGGCCAGGCTGTCCACATTTGCTAGTCCCGCGCCCGTCCAATGCCTTCGTAAACGAAGCCGCGGCGGGACATCTCGTCGGGCCGATATACATTTCGAAGATCGACAAGCACCGGCTGCGCCATAACCGTTTTTAGCCGGTCGAAATCAAGCGCGCGGAATTGCTCCCATTCGGTGACAATCACGAGCGCGGCGGCGCCCTTGGCGCAAGAGTAGGCGTCATCGCAAAAGGTGACATTGCCCATCACGCTCTTGGCCTGCTCCATGCCGACCGGATCGTACGCGCGCACTTTGGCACCCATGTCCTGCAATGCCGTGATCAGCGGGATCGACGGTGCCTCGCGCATGTCGTCGGTATTCGGCTTGAATGTCAGACCGAGGACGGCCACGGTTTTTCCGCGCACGTCCCCATTGAGCGCGGCCGACACTTTGCGCGCCATCGCACGTTTGCGCGCATCGTTCACGGCGGCAACCGCCTCAACGATGCGCAGCGGCGATGCATGATCCTGCGCGGTCTTGATCAAGGCAACCGTATCCTTCGGAAAGCAGGATCCGCCGTAGCCCGGTCCAGCGTGCAGGAATTTCGATCCAATCCTGTTGTCGAGCCCGATGCCGCGCGCGACTTCCTGCACGTCGGCGCCGACCTTTTCGGCAAGGTCGGCTATTTCGTTGATGAAGGTGATCTTGGTGGCAAGGAACGCGTTGGCCGCGTACTTGATCAGTTCGGCCGTGCGGCGTCCGGTGAACAGAATGGGCGAACGATTGAGGTAAAGCGGCCGGTAGAGCTCGCTCATTACCTCGCGAGCACGCGTATCGGCGGTACCGATGACGATTCGATCGGGAAGCTTAAAATCGCGGATGGCGGCGCCTTCGCGGAGGAACTCAGGGTTGGATACGACGGTGAAATCGGCCTCCGGTCGGGTTTCGCGGATGATGCGCTCGACCTCATCGCCGGTACCGACCGGAACCGTCGACTTTGTTATGACGACGGTAAATCCGTCGAGAGAGCGCGCGATCTCGCGCGCCGCGTCATAGACGAAGCTCAGATCCGCGAACCCGTCGCCGCGACGTGACGGCGTACCGACCGCAATGAAAACCGCATCGGCTTCGGCCACCGCTCCGCTGAGTTCCGTCGTGAACTTTAGACGGCCGGCACGCGCGTTGATCGCAACCACATCGTTGAGACCCGGCTCATAGATCGGCATCTCACCGCGCGTAAGTGCAGCAATTTTCTCTTTATCCTTATCGACGCAAACGACTTCGTGCCCGAAGTCGGCAAAACATGCGCCCGAAACTAGGCCGACATAACCGGTGCCGATCATCGCAACGCGCATCTACTAATCCGTTCGTACTGGTGGTTGATCTTTAGGACTGAGGCAGATGGCGCCTCAATAGCAGATGATCAATAGATGATCGACCCATTCGGAAACCTAAGTTCATCTACTGCTTAACCGGTTGGATGGTACCAAACTGGTTGCCTGTTCTGGGGCCGGTGCGTGGTTATGCCGGCACGCTTATTTCGAGCCGTTCTGCCTTGCGACGAGCGAAAAGTGCGGTCCACAGCCGCTCCAGAGCCGATTGATAAAGAGAAGACAACGGCCCACATTCGGGCCATGCCTGCTCCCGCAAAATCGAAAACCGCCAAGCCCGCCAAATTCTCGCCCGCAAAAGCCGCAGCGGCGTCGCCGGCGGCACGGCCGGTGAAAAAGGGCGACCACGTCTTTCTTGTCGACGGCTCCGGATACATTTTCCGCGCCTATCATGCGATCAGGTTCGAGCCGCGCGCTCCCGACGGAACGCATGTGAATGCGGTTTATGGCTTCTGCAACATGTTATGGAAGCTGCTTAAGGAAATGAAGCCGGACGAGCGGCCGACGCATCTCGCGGTTGTCTTCGACAAATCCGAGAAGACGTTCCGCACCGAGATGTACAAGGAGTACAAGGCGCATCGGCCTCCCCCGCCCGATGACCTCATTCCGCAGTTTCCTCTCATTCGCGACGCCGTGCGCGCCTTCGAGATTCCGTGCCTCGAGCAGGCGGGGTACGAAGCGGACGACCTGATCGCGACCTACGCACGGATGGCCTGCGAAGCCGGCGCAACCGCGACCATCGTGTCCTCCGACAAGGACCTCATGCAGCTCGTGAACGACTGTGTGATCATGTACGACACCATGAAGGATGCGCGCATCGGAATTCCCGAAGTCATCGAGAAATTCGGCGTGCCGCCGGACAAGGTGATCGAGGTTCAGGCGCTGATCGGCGACACATCCGACAACGTGCCTGGCGTCCCGGGCATCGGCGTGAAAACCGCGGCGCAGCTGATTGGCGAATATGGCAATCTCGAAACTTTGCTCAAACGCGCTGGCGAGATCAAGCAGGACAAGCGCCGTCAGGCCCTCCTCGACAATGCCGAGGCTGCGCGCATGTCCAAGAAGCTTGTCACGCTGGACGACCGCGTGCCGCTGGACGCGCCAATCGAAAGCCTCGGCGTGCACGAGCCGGACTACAAAGCGCTGATCGCATTTCTCAAGTCGATGGGCTTCAAGACGCTGATCCAGCGCGTCGCCGAGAAAAGTGGGGTCGACGCAACGCAGGTCGAGTCCAACAGCGCAGATTCGACCCCTGCGGCAAAGCCAAGCGCTGCCCCTGCTCCTTCGAGCCGGACCGCCGGACAGGGACAACTGCCGCTCGATGTCTCAACGCCGCGCAAAACCGCGGGGCCGAGCACGTCTGCGCTCACGCCGATTTCGTTGGCGGAGCGCCGGCTGGCCTCATTGCGGCAAGTGAAACTCGACACCGCGAAATATGAAACAATCGAGACACTTGACCGCCTGCAGCACTGGATTACACGCGCGCACGAGACCGGCGTGCTGGCGCTCAAGGCCGAGACCAGCATGCTCGATCCGATGCAGACTGCTCTTTGCGGCCTTGCAATCGCGGTAGCGCCAAACGAAGCCGCCTATCTGCCGCTCGGTCACCGAGAAGCCAGCCAGGGCGAAACGTCGGGGCTGTTTGCGGCCAAGCTTTGCGCCGGGCAAATCCCTGAGCGCAAGGCACTCGATGTGCTCAAGCCGGTTCTCGAAGACGAGTGCATCGTCAAAGTAGGCCACGATATCAAGCGCGATTGGCTGGTGCTGGCCTGTCGCGGCGTCCGGCTCGGGGCGACTGACGACACGATGTTGATGTCGTACGTAATGGACGCCGGCAAAGGCGCTCATGACATCGACAGCGTCGTCACGCGCTATTTCGGCCGCAGCCCGGCGCGCTTCACTGACGTGAAGAGCAAGGACAAAGCGTTATTCACGCCGGAAGCGACGCCCGTTGCGAGAGCCGCAGCATACGCCGCCGAAGACGCCGACGTGATGCTGCGGCTCTGGCAGGCCCTGAAGCCACGCATGGCCGCGGACAAGGTCGTCAGCGTTTATGAGACGCTCGAACGCCCCATGCCGCAAGTTCTTGCCTCGATGGAAGAGCGCGGCATCTCTGTCGATCCCGGCGTCCTGTCGCTGCTTTCCAATGAGTTCGGCAAAAAGCAGGTGGCGCTCGAGCAGGAGATCAACAAGATCGCCGGGACGCAGGTCAACCCCGGCAGCCCGAAGCAGCTCGGCGACATTCTTTTCGGACAAATGGGCCTGCCGGGCGGCACGAAGACCAAGACCGGTCAGTGGTCGACGGGCGCGCGAACACTCGAGGAACTGGCCGAACAGGGACACAAGCTTCCGCAGGTGATCCTGGACTGGCGCCAGGTCTCGAAATTGCGTTCGACCTACACCGAGGCCCTGCCCCAATACGTCAATCCGAGGACACACCGCGTTCACACCAGCTACGCGCTCGCTTCGACTTCAACCGGTCGCTTGTCATCATCCGAGCCGAACCTGCAGAACATCCCGATCCGTACCGAAGATGGCCGCAAGATCCGGCGGGCCTTTGTTGCCACACCGGGAATGAAGCTCGTTTCGGCCGACTACTCGCAGATCGAGCTTCGGCTTCTGTCAGAGGTTGCCAACGTGCCGACGCTTCGCAAGGCCTTTCAGGACGGCGTCGACATTCACGCCATGACCGCGTCGGAAATGTTCGGCGTACCGGTCAAGGACATGCCGGCTGACGTGCGCAGACGTGCGAAGGCGATCAATTTCGGAATCATCTACGGCATTTCCGCCTTCGGCCTTGCCGCACAGCTTGGCATCGCGTCGAAGGAAGCAAGCGACTACATCAAGAAATATTTCGAGCGCTTCCCAGGCATCCGTGACTACATGGATGAAACGCGCGAGTTCTGCCGCGAGCACGGTTACGTGCTCACCTTGTTCGGCCGCAAATGCCACTACCCCGACATCAAGGCGAGCAATCCGTCGATCCGCTCATTCAACGAACGTGCTGCGATCAATGCCCGCTTGCAGGGATCGGCGGCCGATATCATCCGACGTGCGATGATCCGCATCGAGCCCGAGCTCAAGAAAGATAAGCTCAAGGCACAGATGTTGCTGCAAGTGCATGACGAATTGATTTTCGAGGTGCCGGCCAACGAAGTGGAGCGGACGCTGCCGGTCATCAAGAGCGTCATGCAAAGCGCCCCTGATCCAGCGGTCGCATTGCACGTGCCGCTGCAGGTCGACGCCCGCGCAGCCGACAACTGGGAAGAGGCGCACTAGGGCACCAAAGCGAAGAACAAGAATGCGGCGAATATCACGAGATGGACGATGCCCTGAAGGACCGTGGTTCGTCCGGTGCCCAACGTGACCACGCCGACGATAAGCGTGAGAGCAAGTAGCACCTGGTCTTTGCTGCTCAGTCCGAGCTCAAGCGGCTTTTGAAGCACGATTGAGACGGCGCCGACCGTTGGAATCGTCAGTCCGATACTTGCCAGCGCCGATCCCAACGCGAGATTGAGGCTGGTCTGCAGGCGATTGGCCTGGGCCGCCCTGACAGCAGCGAGGCCTTCCGGTAGGAGCACCAGCGTCGCAATCACGATACCCACGACCGCTTCCGAAGCGCCAAACGAGGCAACTCCGATCTCCACTGTTGGAGTGAGTGTCTTGGCCAGACCGACAATGGCGACGAGGGACGCGAGCAGGATGCCGGCGCTCACGAGGGCGGTTGAATTTGAAGGCGCCGCCGCATGGGCTTCGTCGTCGCCGGCCTTCATTGGAAGGAAGTAGTCGCGGTGGCGTACGGTCTGAACGAATACAAAAGAGCCGTAAAGCAGCAGTGAGACGATTCCGGCAAAGACGAGCTGGGACGTGCTGAAGTACGGCCCTGGCGCGGTTGTTGCGACGTTCGGCAGGATGAGCGTGAGAATCGTTAGCGCCGCCAGCACGGCCAATGCAGCGCCCGCGCCGTGGACCTGAAAGCCCTGTTCGCGGTGACGGGCGCCGCCCCACAGCAGGCATAACCCGACAATCCCGTTGCACACGATCATGACCGCAGCGAACACGGTATCGCGGGCCAAGGCCGCTTTTCCTGTCGGCACCGCAATCATCACGGAAACGATCAGCGCCACCTCGATGACCGTCACCGCGACTGCCAGCACGAGCGTGCCAAACGGCTCGCCCGTGCGATGCGCAACCACCTCGGCGTGATAAACAGCGGCGAAAACCGTGGCGATCAAGGCTGCGCCTGCGATTGCCGCAACGAACCCTCGGATTTGCAGGAACGGCGTCAGCAGCAGAACCAGCCATGCTGCTGCCGGCCAGGCCCAGGCCCACCAAGGAATCCGCATAGCGCTCGCGCGCCGCCGACCGGCTGGAGTTTTGCCCATTATTCGGCTGCTATTTTCGCTTCTTTCGGCGCGCCTTTGCAGATCCGCGGCGGACCGAGGATTTCGCCTTGGCAGCCTTCGCCCCTTTCGCCGGCAGCACCGCGATCGCCTCGATTTCGAACAAGGCACCGGGCCGCGCCAGCTGCGAGATCGCCACTGTTGTGCTCGCCGGCGGCGCTGACATGTTGAAGTGTGCGTCGCGCACCTCTCGGAAAATCGCGATGTGCGACATATCGACGAGATAGTTGTTGATTTTAACAACGTCTTTGACTGTCGCGCCCGCGTCGGCAAGTGCGAGCTTGAGATTTTCGACCGCCTTGTTTGCCTGAGCGCGGAAATCACCCGGCTCGCCGACGAGTCTGTTCTCCATGTCGAGACCAAGCTGTCCGGCGATAAAGATCAAGCGATTCGGCCCGGTCGCCTCAACGACATAAGAGTAGCCTGGTGGCTTGGCGAGCGTTTTCGGATTTGTAAAGCGGACGTTGGCGGCCACGATGTCCTCCTTTTGTACGACCCTCTCCTGGGTGCGGGATTATGCGCGTATCGTCGCGGTCGGCGAAAGCCCTCGCTTGACTAGATACTGCTACCGGACCTTATAACGAAGACAGGGAGCCTGAAATCGATGTCGACATTGCCAGCAACCGGATTTGTCGGATTTGCACTTATTGCCCTCGGGATGGTGCTCACTCCCGGGCCGAATATGGTCTATTTGATCTCGCGGTCGATCTGCCAAGGCCGTGTCGCGGGCCTGATCTCGCTTGGCGGTGTCGCACTGGGCTTCGTATTCTACATGCTATGCGCGGCCTTCGGCATTACGGCAATCGTGTTTGCGGTGCCCTATGCTTATGATGGGCTTCGTCTCTGCGGCGCTGTATATCTGCTTTGGCTCGCTTGGCAGGCCGTCCGGCCTGGTGGACATTCGCCGTGTCGTTTGCAGCCGCTGCCCGTCGATAGTTCCGCAAAACTATTCATGATGGGCTTCGTGACCAACCTGCTCAATCCGAAAATTGCCGTGCTGTATCTCTCGCTGCTGCCGCAATTCATCGATCTGCACGCAGGCCATGTCCTGATGCAGTCGCTTGCTCTCGGTTTCACCCAGATCGCAATCAGCGTAACGGTGAATGCGATAATTGCCGTTACCGCCGGGTCGATTGCCGCTTTCCTCGCCTCGCGTCCGACCTGGCTATTGCTGCAGCGTTGGTTGATGGGCACCGTGCTCGCGGGACTTGCGCTGCGGATGGCGACCGAATCCCGGCGCTGATCGCGCAGTATTTCCAAGCCGTTCTTTGCTTGACTATCAGTTACGGCTGCCGGACTTTGTGAAAGGGAAAGGGTGCGTAAGGCCGCCACGGCCGGGCGCCCGGGACTTGGGGAGCTCGGCAATGACCGCACAGGCGGTTTCTCACGTCTATTTTGGTCTAAACGCGATGTGGGTTTCTACCTGCATCCTCGCGATCACCTACGCCGTCATCATGTCGGAGAAGGTCAACCGCGCGATTGTCGCGCTGGTGGGCGCCGGCGTCATGATTCTCGTCGGGGTCCTCGATCAGGAAGAAGCCATCAAGGGCGTCGATTGGAATACCATCGGCCTGCTGACGGGCATGATGATCCTGGTCTCGATCTCGCGCCGCTCCGGAATGTTTCAATATCTGGCGATATGGTCGGCAAAAGCGGCAAAGGCCCATCCCGCCGGCATTTTGTTCATCCTCCAGATCACCACTGCGGTCCTGTCTGCCTTTCTCGACAATGTCACGACAGTGCTTCTGATCGTTCCAGTGACACTCGCGATCTGCAACACACTCAAAGTGCCGGCCTATCCGTATTTGTTTGCGGAAATCTTCGCTTCGAACATCGGTGGCACTGCCACGTTGATCGGCGATCCGCCCAACATTCTGATCGGCTCGCAGGTAGGCCTGTCCTTCAACGAATTTGTCTATCACCTGACCCCGATCATCATCGTCGTGATGGTCGTGCAGGCGGTTATCATTCATTTCCTTTGGGGCAACGATCTTAAAGCTTCATCGACGGCAGAAGCCCGCGTCATGAAGATGAAGCCGGAAGACACGATCGAGGACTGGTTGCTGCTCAAGCAGTCACTCGTCGTACTCTCTATCGTCATGGTTGCTTTCGTTCTTGCGCGGCCATTGCATCTCGAACCCGCCACGATCGCCATGTTCGGGGCCGCCGTCCTAATGCTGCTCGATAACTGGGCGCACCATTCTGAGAAGGCGGCGAAAAACATTCACCAGACGTTCAGCGATGTCGAATGGATCACCATCTTTTTCTTCATCGGACTGTTTATCGTGGTGCATGGTGTCGAGGTGGGCGGACTGCTTCACCTGCTTGCAGACAAGCTCGTCGCGGCGACCGGCGGCAACCTAGCGCACGCGGGATACGCGATCTTGTGGGCATCTGCATTTTTGTCGGCAATTGTCGACAACATCCCCTTTGTGGCCACGATGATTCCGTTGATCAAAAGCATGGCTCCCGCTTATGGCGGCGCCGACAAGATCGAACCGCTGTGGTGGTGCCTCTCGCTCGGCGCCTGCCTTGGCGGCAACGGCACGCTGATCGGCGCCTCCGCCAACCTGACTGTTGCCGGTATCGGCGATCGCAACGGTGTGCCGTTCCGCTTTATCACTTACACTCTCTACGCGTTCCCGATGATGGTGGTGTCAGTTGCGATCTGCCATGTCTATGTCTGGTGGCGGTACTTTTAGGCGGCCTGAGTTCAGGCAACTGTGATAGGCCGTGCTTGACCCGATCCCCGCATTGGGCAGATTCGGCACGAGAAAATCGCAGCAACGGACGGCATCATGCGCCCCGCCATACCCATTTTATCTGCGCTCGCCTTTGGCGTTTTTTTTGCCGGGCCCGCCGAAGCGGCAACCTGCCGCAACACCGGCAGCTTCGAAAAATGGCTTGCGGACTTCAAAAAGGAGGCCCTTTCACAGGGAATTTCGCCGTCGGTGCTTGCCGATGCATCGCCCTATCTTCAGTTCGAACAGCGCATCGTCAACCGAGACCGCGCACAGGGCGTATTCAACCAGTCATTCCTGAAATTCTCCGACCGGATGATCGCCGGCTACCGGATGCAGACCGGCCAGCAGCAAATGAAAAGTCATGCCGCGCTGTTCGCTCGGGTGGAAAAGGAATTCGGCGTGCCGGCACCTATCCTGACTGCGTTCTGGGGCCTGGAAAGTGATTTCGGCAAGAACACCGGCAAAAGCAACGTATTCGCGGCCATCACGACACTCGCCTATGACTGCCGGCGACCGGATTATTTTCGGCCGCAACTTTTCGATGCTTTACGTATCGTGCAACGTGGCGACCTGACGATCGACGAGATGCAAGGCGGCGACTGGGCGGGTGAACTCGGTGCCATGCAGTTCACGGCATCCGATTACTACAAATACGCCGTCGATTACGATGGCGATGGCCGCCGCAACCTGGTCAAGAGCACGCCGGACACGATCGCGTCGGCAGCGAACTTTCTGAAAAACCTGGGCTGGAAGCGCGGCGAGCCATGGCTTGAGGAAGTCAGGCTGACGCAAGAGTTGCCGTGGGATCAGGCCGACCTGGCCATCCAGCATCCTCGTTCCCAATGGACGGCCTGGGGCGTGCGTTCCGCGCACGGCACATTGCCGGCGGATGGGGCGAAGGCATCCTTGCTGCTGCCGATGGGCCGCCGCGGACCGGCGTTTCTGGCTTACGACAATTTCCAGGCATTGCTCGGTTGGAACTCCTCCATGGTCTACGTCACGACCGTGGCCTATTTCGCAACCCGGCTCGCAGGGGCGCCGCCCGTCAACCGAGGCGATCCCGATATCGAAGTTCTGCAGCCGGAGCAGGTCATGGAGTTGCAGCGTCTGCTGACACAGCAGGGTGACGACATTGGCGACATCGATGGGAAAGTCGGCTCCAAGACGCGTGTCGCTGTCAAGAAAGCGCAGCTGAAAGTCGGACTGCCCGCGGATTCATACCCGAGCACCGAGCTGATCGAACGGCTGCGGGCGCGCGCCTCGAGGCGGTAGCGGGAACTTCGGCAAACACCGACGAATATTATTAAGGCCCGTTCATCTTCGATCACATCCGAATGATCGACCGCCGGGTTGGTGAACCCCCGTCCGTTTAACCAGTTGAATGACGGAACTTAAGTTCCGCGCTGGTGGAGGACGGACGATGATGATTTTGGGTGGACGAATGGCGTTGGCCGCCGCGCTGGCCATCGCGGTTCCGATGACAGCTGCTGCACAGGATCCCAGAGCTAAACCCGGTGCGGCACCGCACGCCGCGCCTGCACGACCCGCGGCCCCGGCCGCGCGGCCTGCGGCGCCACAGATGGCACCCCGCGCTGCGCCGCAGATGGCACCGCGCGCCGCACCACCGCAAGTCGCAAGGCCGCAAGTTGCAAGACCGCAAGCCCCGCAAATGTCGGCACCGCACGTCGCGCGCCCGTCGGCGCCGAACGGGCCGAGGCCAAATTTTGCGGCCCCGCAACGCCACCAGGCGCCTGCGGTGGTCAACCGCAACGTTCAACAACAGCAGCGGCATGTTCAGCAAGAGCGCCACATCCAGCGACAACAGCTGCGTGCAGAACGCCAGCGACAGCTCGCGCCGGCCGCGCAGGCAAAGCAAAATGCGCCGAGCGCGCAAGCCAGGACAAACGTGCCGAACGCGCAAGCCAGGACCAATCTGCAGACGCAGCGGCAGCAACAGCTCAATACACCGCAACAGTTGCGGGCTGAACGCGCCCTGCAGCGCCGCGAAGACCGCGAGTTGCGGCGTGTTCCGGCAGCGCAGAGAGCACAGCGCCGGGAAGAGATACGGAGCGCACGTCAGCAGCGCGCATTGAATCGGCAACAGCTTGTGCAGCCCAATGCGGCGCAGGCGCAGACGAATGCGCGTGCACAACGTGCGAACCGCCGTGATGGTGCTGCGCGCGTAACCCAGGATGCGGCGCGGCGTGGCCGGTTTGCCGCACCATTTGCAGCGCAGGCCGCCAACATCGGCGGGCGTAACCGCTTCGCACATCTCGCTGCGCATCGCGCCTGGCGTCACGGGCACCGGGCAGCCTTCGTTGCCTGGTACGGGCCGGTGTTCTGGCCCTACGCCTATTCCGACGTCTTTGACTACACGTTCTGGCCCTATGGCTATGACGACGGCTACTGGGCCTATGTCTACGACGACTTCTTTGACGGCGTGTTCTGGGGCGAGGCCGGACCGCCCGAGGAATATGCCTATGCAGGGCCGTCCCCGCGTCCGTCTTACGGTTCTGCTTCTGCGCCCCGCCCCAATTACGCTGCGGTTCGGGACCTTTGCAGGCAGCCCGGCAGTGGGGTCACCGCGTGGCCGTTCGCAGAAATCGAACGCAAGGTCGGACTCAACGCGGAGCAGAAGGACCTCCTCGGCGAGATCCGCAAGGCAAGCCAGGATGCCGCCGCCGTGTTCAAAGCCTCATGTCCGCCGGATGATGCGTTCCCGCTGACGCCTCCTGGCCGCCTCGATGCGATGACTGCGCGGCTGGAGGCGACGCTTCAGACCGTGCAGACGGTGCGGCCAGCGCTCGAGAATTTCTACGCGTCGCTCAGCGACGAGCAGAAGGAGCGCTTCAACGAGCTCGGCCCGAAGCCCACCGCCGCTAATGCAGAGGCACGCGAGGCGGCGCAAGCAGTGGATTCCTGCAAGCAGCCCAAGCCGGGCCTCGCCAACCTGCCGATCGAGAAGATCGAGGACGTGATCAATCCGACCGACGCGCAGGAAGCTGAGCTGAACAAGTTGCAGGATGCGACCAGCAAAGCCGTCGAGATCATGCAGGCAGCGTGCCCGGATGAAACGCCGCTCACGCCTCCGGGCCGGCTCGACGCCATGGAAAAGCGCTTGCAGTCGATGATCGACGCGGCCAAGACGGTGAAGCCGGCACTGCAGAGCTTCTACTCGTCGCTTAGCGGCGAGCAGAAAGCCCGCTTCAACCGGATCGGCCAGCAGCTGTCGCAGTCGAACGGCTGACAAAGGAAAAAACGAAAAAGGGCGGCCGCCACGGCCGCCCTTTTATTTCATGGCATCAGGCCTATTCAGCCGCGATGCGAACCTCCGGCGCCGCCGCCTTGATGTCCGGCGTGACGTGCTTTTCGAACCTGGCAAAATTCTTCTGGAACATCGCGACTAGATCGCGCGCGGTCTTGTCGAACTCCGCCTTGTTCTTCCAGGTTTTGATCGGGTTCAGCAGATGCGGCTCGACGCCCTTCACCGAGGTCGGCACGGAGAAGCCGAAATAAGGATCGGTCCGGAAATCGACGTTCTTGAGCGAGCCGTTGAGCGCGGCGGTCACGAGCGTACGCGTCGCCTTGATTGGCATGCGCCGGCCTTCACCATACTTGCCGCCGGTCCAGCCCGAATTCACCAGCCAGACGTCGACATTGTGCCTGCTGATGTAATCGCGCAGCAGATCCGCATAAACCGAAGGGTGCCGCGGCAGAAACGGCGCGCCGAAACAGGTCGAGAATTCCGGCTGCACACCTATCAGCCCTTTCTCGGTGCCCGCTACCTTCGCCGTGTAGCCGGACAAGAAGTGATACATCGCCTGCGTGGGCGTGAGCTTTGCGACCGGCGGCATCACACCGTACGCGTCGGCGGTCAGGAAGATGATGTTCTTCGGGTGACCGGCGCGTCCAGTGCGCGATGCGTTCGGGATAAAGTCGAGCGGATAGGCCGAGCGCGTGTTCTCTGTCTTGGAACCATCATCGTAGTCAGGAATGCGCGTAGCGGGATCGAAAACGACGTTCTCCAAAACGCAACCGAAACGGTTGGTGGCGTCCCAGATCATCGGCTCGGCTTCCTTTGAAAGCTTGATCGTTTTCGCGTAGCAGCCGCCTTCGAAATTGAAGATGCCATCCGGGCCCCAGCCCGTCTCGTCGTCGCCGATCAGAATGCGATGGGGATCGGCCGACAGCGTGGTCTTGCCGGTACCCGAGAGACCGAAGAACAGCGCGCTCTCGCCTTCGTGGCTCACGTTCGCCGAGCAATGCATTGGCACGACGTTCTGCGCCGGCAGATAGAAATTGAGCGTGGTGAAGACCGACTTCTTCATCTCGCCGGCGTAAGAGGAGCCGCAGATCAGCACGATTTTGCGCGTGAAATCGATCGCAACCATCGTATCCGAGCCCTCGCGGCCGCCATGGCGCTTCGCATCCGGCTTGAATGATGGAAAATCGAGGATCGTAAGTTCGGGCTCAAACTTGGCGAGATCGGCACGATCAGGGCGGATCAGCAGCTGGCGGATAAAGAGCGAGTGCCAGGCGAGTTCGGTGAAGATACGCGTCTTGATCCGGTATTTCGGGTCGGCGCCGCCGTAGAGGTCCTGCGCGAACAGCTTCTTGCCTTCCGCGTGCTTGAGGAAATCGGCAAGAAGATTGTCGAAGTTCTCCCTCGACATCTTGCGATTGCCATCCCACCAGACGGAATTTTCGGTGAGCGCATCGACGACGGTGTGCTTGTCCTTGGGGCTGCGGCCGGTGTGGTGACCGGTCTCGGCGCAGAGCGCCCCACCTGCCACGACCGAAGCTTCACCCGCCGCAATGGCGTGCTCGTAGAGCAGGGGCTCGGTCAGGTTCCAGTGGACTGCGGCGAGATTCTTGAAGCCAAATTTGTCAGCGCCATAGGCACTGTTCCGCATACCCAGCTCTTGCACGCGAAATTCCTCCCAACTCAGCCGCTCTGATAAAATCCCTCGCGGGCATTTAGGTCCCGCCGGCGGCTCATTACCACGTCAGTATAGCCCCTTGGCCAGAAGCGCGCGACCATAGTCAGGGGCCGTGTTAAAGCCAAGCCAAAATGCCATGCAAAGGCGACGGGCGACATTGCGCTGCGTCAATAAGTTAACGGATCGGGCAGCCATCGAAGAAATGATGTTTAATGCGTCAGTTCGGCGCTCTAAACACATTCGGTCATTTTGACCGAGCCTTGTCGGCAAGCTCTTTAAGTATGGCGCGCAAGGGGCCAAGCGCGATGATGCGCTGCGGAAATTGCAGCCGTAGTGCCATGCGGCCGTTTTGCAATTCGATGCCCTCGGGATCGATGCCGACACATCGCCAATCCCCATCTCCCGCACCGAGCAGCTCGGTCGCATAGAGACGGCAGGCCTCGGCATGATCGGTATTCATATGCCCGATAGCATCGGCTTCGGCTTCAACAAGGGCCATCGCATCGGAGGTATCAGTCAGCACGTCCTGCGGCTTGAGGTCGACGATGCGACCAAAACCGGCAACCAAATGCGCGCCTCCTATTTCCATCCGATAAAATGAAAAGTCGGAAAAATTTGCATACAGCTCCGCATCCGGATGGCGTCTCAAATAGGCAATCGGCGTCGCAGCATCGTTGTCCCTGACGCAACGTCCCATGAACATGACCCGCGCGCCTTCAAGGGGATCGCCTTCCTTGCGCTCATCGAGCATCAATGAGACGCGGGCATCGGAAAGAATATTTTTGGTGTGCATCGCCAATTTCGACAACAGCAGCACCGGCGCGCCGCCAACAGTTGTCGCGACATTCACAAGCGAACAATAGGGATCGCCGGAGTCCTGCATCAGCGTCGCCAGCGCTCCAGAGCGCGCTTCGCGCAGCAACTTCTTGGCTGCCAGTCGAGGGTTAAATGTCTTATCCAACTTCATTTCCAAACCCGCCGAAGCATCAACGATTGTAGGCCCGTAGCACGGTTTTCGGGCCTTGGGCTTGAAATCGCTACCGAATCACATAGTTGTTGCAAAGAGGCCACATTTCGGACCCCGTTTATAGGGTTCAAAACGCGCGGGACGTCACGGTCTAGAGGGGCTCATGCCGACAATCGCTCTCGTCGACGACGACCGCAATATTCTGACTTCCGTTTCGATGGCACTCGAAGCGGAAGGCTACCGCATCATGACTTACA
>Ga0111538_10000955_pt1 | contig 40047 bp, 38 predicted proteins | sample SoiMethybrSBSTD1_FD_79669 | JGI IMG/M metagenome (GOLD analysis project Ga0111538, IMG submission 79669) | Bulk soil microbial communities from a Populus tree surrounding site in Tennessee, USA - Soil MetaG P. TD hybrid SBSTD1 (version 2)... | ecosystem: Environmental > Terrestrial > Soil >...
CGCGAATCGCGGCCATGACCGGCTTCGCGTTGATCAGGTCGTGCGGCATGGCGGTCGCCATTTCCTGGTAGACCGACATCTTTTCCTTGATCGCCCGCTCCATCCGGACCAGGCCGATCCGGAACTGGTTCTCGAGCAGCTCGCCGACCGACCGCACGCGGCGGTTGCCGAGGTGATCGATGTCGTCGATGCCGGCCGGGTTCTTGCGCAGCTTCAAGAGGTACTTGATGACCTCGTAGAAGTCGGCCGGGTGCAGCACCTTCTCGTCGAGCGGCGTCTGCGCCTTCAGCTTGGTGTTCAGCTTGAGACGGCCCACGCGCGAGAAGTCGTACTTCTGCGCGTTGAAGAACATGTTCTCGAACAGGTTGCGCGACGAGTCGAGCGTCGGCGGATCGCCGGGCCGCAGGCGCCGGTAGATCTCGATGAGCGCTTCCTCGTGCTTCTGAATCGGGTCCTTCTTCAGCGTCTGCGAGAGCACCGGGCCGATCTCGTCCTTCTCGGGGAAGAAGAGCTCGATCGCGTCGACGTTCTTCTCCTGCGCCATCGCGATGACGCGCTCGGACAGCTCCTCGTTCGCTTCGAGAATCACTTCACCCGTGGACGGATCGATCACGTCGCCGGCCGCGAACGCGCCTTCGCGCTCGGTGTCGACGAGCTCGACGCCCTCGACGCCGGACTTCTTCAGCGCGTCCACCTGATCCTTGCGGATCTTCTTGCCCGCGTGGAGCGCCAGCTCCGTGCCGGGGATCGGGAACTCGGCAGCCGACCGGCGGCCGATGAGCGAGTCCGAGATCTTCCACAGGACCTTGCCGCCCCTGAGGCGCAGCTCGTCCACCGTGTAGAAGCTCTTCAGGATCTCGTTCGCCCCGCGCAGCCCGAGCGCGCGGAGGAAGACCGTCGCCAGGAACTTGCGCTTGCGATCGATGCGGACGTAGAGCAGGTTCTTCGTGTCGTACTCGAACTCGACCCACGAGCCGCGGTACGGAATGATCTGCGCGACGTAGAGCGTCTTGTCTTCCGTGTGGAAGAACGCGCCCGGCGACCGGTGCAGCTGCGACACGATGACGCGCTCGGTGCCGTTGACGATGAACGTCCCGTGGTCACCCATGAGCGGTATGTCGCCGAAGTAGACTTCCTGCTCCTTGATGTCGCGGATGGTCTTGACGCCCGTCTCCGGGTCCTTGTTCCAGACCACCAGGCGGATCGTCACCTTGAGCGGCACGGCGAACGTCATGCCGCGCTCCTGGCACTCCTCGACGTCGTACTTGAGCTTCATCTGCACGGTCGTGCCGCACAGGTCGCAGACGTCGCCGCGCGCCTCGTTGGCGCGGCCGCACGTCGGACAGATCACCGCGCCTTCGCCGTACGGATCGGCGATGAGCGTGGTGCCGCACCCCTCGCACTTCTTGCGCAGGTGCTCCAGGCCCGTGAGCCGGCCGCACTTGCACTCCCAGTTGCCGATCGAGTACTCGATGAACTCGAGCGAGGAGTTCTCGCGGAAGTCGCTGATCGGGAAGACCGACTTGAACACCGATTGCAGCCCGACGTCCTCGCGCTCGGCGGGGAGCCGGTTCATCTGCAGGAACCGCTCGTACGATTTCTTCTGAATCTCGATCAGGTTCGGGATCGGAACGGTCGTCTTGATCTTCGAAAAATCGATGCGCTCGCGATAGACGTTCTTGGGCAGGCTGTACATTCAGTAACCCTCAGGCGCCCGGATGTCAGGCGCGGCCAGCCAGAAAAAAAAGACTACAGACGGACGCCCGGCGGGCGTCCGTCTCTTTGTTTCAAAACGCGTTCGATCGGGGGCAGGGGATCCCGACCCAGGCTTGTCTCGCCAACACCCACTTCGCCGAAGCGGCGAAGGCGGGCGAAAGCAACCTACTTGACCTCGACCTTGGCGCCGGCCTCTTCGAACTTCTTCTTGATGGCCGCCGCTTCGTCCTTCGACACGCCTTCCTTGATCGGCTTGGGGGCCGACTCGACCAGATCCTTGGCTTCCTTGAGGCCGAGGCTCGTGACCTCGCGGACGACCTTGATCACGTTGATCTTGTTGCCGCCGATGTCGGTCAGCGTCACCGTGAACTCGGTCTTCTCTTCGACCGCAGCCGCGCCGCCGCCCGCCGCACCGGCCATCATCGGCATCCCCATCGGCATGGCCGCCGCTGCGGATACGCCGAGCTCCGACTCCAGCGTCTTGACGAGCTGCGAGAGCTCGAGCACCGAAATCCCCTTGATGTAGTCCACCACCTGCTGCTGCGTCACTTCGGCCATGGTTCTCTCCTAAAGAACAACGTGAAACTTAGAACTCCGAACTCTGAACAAAAACTGTCGCGCTGGGCCGCGTCATCAGGACGCTGGCTCGCCCGCTTCTTCGCGCTTCTTGCGTTCCGCCGCCGCGAGCACGTTCACCAAATCGCGGGGCACGGCCGAGAGCACGGTCACCAACTGCTGCATCGGCGCCTGGAGGATGAACAGGAGCTTCGCGTACAGCTCTTCCCGGCTCGGCAGGCTGGCCAGATCGTCCACGGCCGTGGCGGCCACGGGCTTGCCCTGCACCACCGCCGCCTTCACCTTGATCGACGGCGCGGTCTTGGCAAACGTCGTGATCGCCTTGGCCATCGCCACCGGATCCTTGCCGGTGTAGACGACCGCGGTCGTGCCCTTGAACTCCTTGGCGAAGACCTCGAACCTGGTGCCGGCCGCCGCCCGCTTCGCGAGCGTGTTCTTCACGACGCGATAATTCGCCCCGGCCGCGCGAATCTGCCGGCGCAACTCGGTCACCTGCGGCACCGTGATGCCCTTGTAATCGACCAGCACGGCCGTATCGGCCTGCGAGAACGCGCTCTGAAGCGCATCCATCTCGGTCTGTTTGTCCGCTCTGCTGACTGCCATCTCAGTGATCCCTTTGACTTCCGGCTCCCCGCTTTCGGCTTCCGCTCTTGCCCGCCGTCAGCGAGCTCTTCCGGACGCCGACGCCTGAAGGCCGAAGCCGGCCTTAGTGCTTGATCAACTCGTCCACGTGCGACGTGTCGATCGTCACACCCGGTCCCATCGTTGACGACATCGTCACGCTCTTGAGGTACTTACCCTTCGCCGCGGACGGTTTGGCCTTGACGATGTTCTCCATCAGCGCGTGCGCATTGGCGATGAGGCGATCGGCCTCGAACGAGATCTTGCCGATCGGGGCGTGCACGACGCCGGCCTTGTCCACACGGAATTCGACCTTGCCGGCCTTGATCTCCTGCACGGCCCTGGCGATGTCGAGCGTCACCGTGCCGGTCTTCGGGTTCGGCATCAGGCCGCGGGGCCCGAGCACCTTGCCGAGACGGCCGACCGCGCGCATCATGTCCGGCGTCGCGACCACGGCGTCGAAGTCCATCCAGCCGCCGTTAATCTTCTCCACCAGCTCTTCGCCACCGATCTCGTCGGCGCCGGCCTCTCTGGCCTCGCGCTGCTTCTCGGCGTTCGCAATCACGAGCACGCGCTTCGACTTGCCCAGCCCGTGCGGCAACACAACGGTGCCGCGGACCATCTGATCCGAGTGCTTCGGATCGACGCCCAGGCGCACGGACATCTCGACGGTCTCGTCGAACTTCGTGAACTTGACCTTCTGGATCAGGGGCACGGCCTCTTCGATCTTGTGCAGCCGGTTGGGCACCTGCTGCCGGGCCGCTGAGTACTTCTTGCCTCGCGTTCGCATTGCTTGTCCTTCCGGTGGTCAGACGGCCGCTCCGCGGCCTCCCACCCTTACTCGAAAACTTCGAACTCTGAACTTTGAACTCTGAACGACTGACTCAGTTCTGAGTTCAGAGTTCCAAGTTCCAAGTTGCGACGATCAATCAATAACGTCCAACCCCATCGAGCGCGCCGTGCCGCGCACCGAGCGCTCGGCCGAATCCATCGACTCCGTGTTGAGGTCCGGCAGCTTGAGCTTCGCGATCTCACGCACCTGCTTGACCGTCACGGTGCCGACCTTCGACTTGTTCGGCTCGCCCGAACCCTTCGCGATGTTTGCCGCGCGCTTGAGCAGCACGGCGGCCGGCGGCGTCTTCGTGATGAACGTGTAGGACCGGTCCGAGTAGATCGTCACGACCACCGGGATGATCAGTCCGTCGTCCTTCGCCGTCTTCGCGTTGAAGTTCTTGCAGAAGTCCATGATGTTCACGCCGTGCGGACCGAGCGCGGTCCCCACCGGCGGCGCGGGCGTCGCCTTGCCCGCGGCAATCTGCAACTTCACCTGAGCTTGTACTTTCTTCGCCATCTTTAATTCCCTGCTCGCGGGGCCTCACCCCCGCTCGCCCGCTCAGCGCCGCTCCGCTCGTCGCGGGCGTCGCGGACTTCCTTAAAGCTTCTCGACCTGCAAGAAATCCAACTCGACCGGTGTGGCGCGACCGAAGATCGTCACCATCACCTTCAACGTGTTCCGGTCCGTGTTCACGTCGTCGACCACCCCGTTGAAGCTCGAGAACGGTCCCTCATTGATGCGCACCTGATCGCCGCGCTCGAACGTGTACTTCGGCTTCGGCTTCTCGGCGGCGACCGTCACCTGATGCAGGATCTGGTCGACTTCCTCGCGCGAGAGCGGCGACGGCTTCGGGCCGGCGCCGACGAACCCGGTGACCTTCGGCGTGTTCTTGACCACATGCCACGCGTTGTCGGACATGTGCATCTCCACGAGGATGTACCCCGGGAAGAACCGCCGCGAGCTCTTCACTTCGCGGCCGCCGCGCTTCTCGACGATGTCCTCGGTCGGGATCAGCACTTCGCCGATCTCGTCCTGAAGGCCATACGCCTGAACCCGCTGCTCGAGCGACTCGCGCACTTTGTTTTCGAAGCCCGAGTACGTATGGATGATGTACCAGTGCTTCGTCTTGTCGTCAGTCACGTCCGCTACGCCCCGAGCCATGTGAACAGCTTCTGCACGAACCACGACAAGAACAAATCGACGCTGTAGAGATAGATGCCGAACAGCAGCGAGACGAGGATGACGACGACAGTCGTCGCCCAGACTTCGCGCCGCGTGGGCCAGGTGACCCGGCCCAGTTCCGCGCGCACGTCCGCAATGAACTTCCGCGCGCGCCCGAACCAGCCGCTGACCTGCTCTGGCGATTCTTTCAGGTTGTCCAACATCGCTACCTTCATATCAATCGCTCGTTACCACTCGCTCGTCGTGACGCTCGTTGCCGCTTGCTCGTCGTGCGCTCGTCGTCACCGGCTCGTCGTGCGTTCGTTCTCAGTCGCTCGTCGCCGTGCTCCGACAAGTTGGCAGGCCAGGAGGGACTCGAACCCCCAACTCCCGGTTTTGGAGACCGGTGCTCTACCAATTGAACTACTGGCCTAAGTTCCTTCCGCTCACCGCCAGTTACTTGCTCTCTTTGTGAGCCGTGTGCTTGCGGCAGAACCGGCAGTACTTGCTGAACTCCAGCCGCTCGCTGCTCTTCCGTCGATTCTTCGTCGTGCTGTAGTTACGGCGTTTGCAGTCGCCGCAGGCCAGCGTAATGATTTCGCGCATACAGACTCGCTTCGCTCACAAGGGCCACCGGCCGAAGGCTGCGGGCCACAGCGTGTGAACGCTGCATCCCAGCGGCCAGCGGCCATTGGCCTGTGGCCTATTCAGTGATCTCCGTAATCGTGCCCGCGCCCACGGTGCGGCCGCCTTCGCGAATGGCAAAGCGGCTGCCCTTTTCGATCGCGACCGGCACCATCAGCTCGGCCGAAATCGTCGTGTTGTCGCCCGGCATCACCATCTCCACGCCTTCCGGCAGGTGGAGCGATCCGGTCACGTCCGTGGTCCGGATGTAGAACTGCGGACGATAGCCGTTGAAGAACGGCGTGTGGCGGCCACCCTCTTCCTTCGAGAGGATGTACACCTCGGCCTTGAACTTGGTGTGCGGCGTGATCGAGCCGCCCTTTGCGAGCACCTGGCCGCGTTCGACGTCGTCTTTTTCCACGCCGCGGAGCAGGACGCCGATGTTGTCGCCGGCGACGCCCTCGTCAAGGAGCTTGCGGAACATCTCGACGCCGGTGACGACCTTCTTCTCGGTCGGCTTGTAGCCCACGATCTCGATTTCCTCGCCCACCTTGACCTTGCCGCGCTCGACGCGGCCGGTCACGACGGTGCCGCGGCCGGAAATCGAGAACACGTCCTCGATCGGCATCAGGAACGGCTTGTCGACCTCGCGCTGCGGCAGCGGGATGTAGGTGTCGAGCGCTTCCATCAGCTTCATGACCGACTCGACGCCGCCCGGATCACCCTGCAACGCCTTGAGCGCCGACACGCGGACCACCGGAAGATCGTCACCCGGGAAGCCGTAGCTCTTGAGCAGGTCGCGCACTTCGAGCTCGACCAGATCGAGCAGCTCCGGATCGTCCACGGCGTCGACCTTGTTCAGCGCGACGACGACGAACGGCACGTTGACCTGTTTGGCGAGCAGCACGTGCTCGCGCGTCTGCGGCATCGGGCCGTCCACCGCGCTCACGACCAGGATCGCGCCATCCATCTGCGCGGCGCCCGTGATCATGTTCTTGATGTAGTCGGCGTGACCCGGGCAGTCCACGTGCGCATAGTGCCGGTTCTGCGTGCTGTACTCGACGTGGCTGGTGGCGATCGTGAGGATCTTGGTGTCGTCACGACGGCCCTGCGACTCGGAAGCCTTGGCCACTTCGTCGTACGGCACGAACTTCGCCCAACCCTTGTCAGCGGCGACTTTGGTGAGGGCCGCGGTCAAGGTGGTCTTGCCGTGATCGATGTGGCCGATGGTGCCCACGTTCACGTGCGGCTTTGAACGATCGAACTTCTCCTTCGCCATTGCTCTCAGTCTCCGTGTGTGTACTGCCCGTTAGTCAACTGCTTGAACCGTTCTGACCCTGGAGCCGATGACCGGGATCGAACCGGTGACCTCGTCCTTACCAAGGACGCGCTCTGCCAACTGAGCTACATCGGCCGATTCTCTTGGCTGGGGGGCTCTGCCCCGCCAGCCCCCCGACGCGCTCACTCGCGGGGCCCCACGATCCCCACTCCGTTCGCGCGGCTCACTCGCTCGCGCTCGTTCGCTCCCGATTACCCATCGCCTCGCGTGCTGCGCTGTGCGCGCAGCGAGGCCGAACGGGCTCCGGGTCCCGCAGGCCGAGCGAGCGTGGCGGGGTGCAGGGGTCCCGCCATTCAAAAATGGAGCGGGAGACGGGGATCGAACCCGCGACCAACAGCTTGGAAGGCTGTGACTCTACCACTGAGTTACTCCCGCCTTCGTTATCCTCCGAGGGACTTCGTCCCTCGGACTCCCTTACACGCTCACTTGCGAGATTCGGCACTCGGAAAACCTCGGCGCTCAAATCTCGCTCCGTTCGCGTGGCTCAACTCGCTCTCGCTCGTTCGCAACCCACGAGGGACTTCGTCCCTCGGACTCCCTGACACGCTTACTTGCGAGATTCGGCGCTCGGAAAACCTCGGCGCCCCAATCTCGCTTCGTTCGCGTGGCTCACTCGCTCTCGCTCATTCCCGCGCCAAACTCTCAATCCCTGTCCCGCTGGCCTGCCAGCCGAAGCCACGCGCGAACCGCGCGCGCTCGGCGAAGGCTGGTGGCGAGGGAAGGATTCGAACCTTCGAAGCCGCTAGGGCGACAGATTTACAGTCTGCTGCGTTTGACCGCTTCGCTACCTCGCCAGTCTGTGTCTCAGGTCTCCGCTGCGGCCCTCGGTCTCCGCGTGTCTTGTGTCCGGCTCCACCACTCCAAGGCGACGCTCCACCTGTTGACTCCCGCGTCTTCAATCACCGGGGAGCCGCCACCGAATCCGCCATCAGCGTGGAACGTGTGGTTCCTTGCGACGTTGCGTGTGGGGCGAGGCTCGGAACTTGGAGCTGGCGAAGGGATTTGAACCCCCGACCGGCTGATTACAAATCAGCTGCTCTACCGGACTGAGCTACGCCAGCCAGACAAAACAGGAATGGTAGCACAAGGTCAAGGCCCCTGGGAAGACAAGGGCACAGATCTTGAACGCGGCCGCGACCGGTCACCCGGTCCTACCCAGCCTCCACTCCCCTTTTTGGGTGATGCCCTATCGCTGTCCTTTCCGCCGCCGCTGCCTCACGGCCTCGAACAGCGCAATTCCCGCGGAAACCGAGACGTTCAGGCTCGAGACTTCCCCCGCCATGGGGATCGAGACCAGCCGGTCGCAGGTCTCGCGGACGAGCCGGCGGAGCCCGGTGCCCTCCGCCCCCAGGACGAACGCCGTCGGCACGGTGTAATCGACCTCGTCGTACTGATCCCTCGCGTCCCCGTCCAGACCGATGGTCCAGACGTTCAGCGCTTTCAGGTCCTCAACCGCCCGTGCGATGTTGACGACCGTCGCGATCCGCACGTGGCTCACGGCGCCGGCCGACGCCCGTGCGGCGGCGCCGTCCAGTCGCGCGGCATGACGCGCCTGGCGAATGACGCCGTCCACGCCGGCCGCATCGGCCGAGCGGAGGATGGCGCCGACGTTCTGCGGATCCTCGATGCTGTCGAGCACCACGAGGAGGGGAGGACCAGCGGATTGCTCGACGAGTTCCTCAATTGTATAGGCAGCGAGCGGCTGCAGCTCGGCCGCCACGCCCTGATGAATCGCGCCCTTGGCGAGCTTGTCGAGCGCGCGGCGATCGGCGGTTTCAACGGCAATCCTCAGCTCATGCGCGCGCGCGACGATGGCGTCGACGCGAGGCCCGGCGCCGCGCTCGTGGACGAGCCGCGACACGCGACGCGCCTTCAGCGCTTCATTCACCGCGTTGATGCCGTAGATCAGGGACATCAGGAGACCACCGATTCGGCGACGGCTCGGGCGCGCGCGGCGCACGCGGCGACCGTCGCGAGGCCGCCGGCCTCGCCGATCGCGGCGGCGCGATCGATGGCGGGCACGGCGAGATCGAGTTCAGGACCGGACTCCGCCGCGGTGAGCGCGACACGGATTGGATGAAAGAGCGCGCGGCCCTTGAGGCCCGTCTTCTCGCGCGCGCGTCCCGCGGCGGCGCGGAACGTGTCCTTGTCGAGCGCCGTGTCGCCGGTCAGCTCGTCGGCAAATGCCGCCACGGCGCGTGCGCCGTCGGCCTCCGCCGTCACGAGCGCGGCGGCGCGCTCCGGCGTCCAGTCGAACAGAAACGCCACCCGCTCGGGAATCTCCTCGAGCCGATCCACCGATCCGACGGCCATCGGCAGAATGGACTCCACGAAGGCGAGCGACGCCTCGGTCGGGCGCGTCACGTACCCGGCGCGCGCGAAGTACGGCATCGACGCTTGCGCGATCCGTGAGGGAGGCGACTCCTTCATGTAATGCCGGTTGATCCAGGCGAGCTTGCCCGTGTCGAAGACGGCCGCGCTGTGACTGACGGTGGCCAGATCGAACCGGCGCGCCATGTCGGCCGCGCCCATCAGCTCCTGCCCTTCGCCTGGCGACCAGCCCAGCAGCGCGAGGTAATTCACCAGCGCTTCCGGCAGAATGCCGCGCTCGCGGAACTCCGCCACGCTGGTCGCGCCGTGGCGCTTCGAGAGCGGCGCATGATCGGGTCCGAGCACGAGCGAGAGGTGCGCGAACGACGGCAGCGGCGCGCCCATCGCTTCGTAGATCAGGATCTGCCGGGGCGTGTTGGAGATGTGGTCCTCGCCGCGGATGACGTGCGTGATCGCCATCTCGTGATCGTCGATGACGACGGCGAAGTTGTACGCGGCGCGGCCGTCAGAACGGACGATCACGAAGTCGCCGATGACGTCGGTGCTGATCGTGACGTCACCGCGTACGAGATCGCGGAACGTGACGTCGCGGCCGGGTGTCACCGCGAAGCGGATCGCCGCCGGTTCGCCGGCGGCCGCGCGCGCGGCGGCCGTGGACGGATCGATCGCGCGGCAGCGGCCGCTGTACTTCGGCGGCTGCTGGGCGGCAAACGCCGCCTGCCGTTCGGCGTCCAGTTGGTCCGCCGTGCAGAAGCAGCGGTACGCGAGCCGGCGCTCGAGGAACTCCGCGGCCACGCGGGCGAACATCGCCAGTCGCTCCGACTGCCGGTACGGACCGAACGGTCCGCCCATGTCCGGACCCTCATCCCAGGTCAGGCCGAGCCACGTCAGATCCTCGAGGATGGCCCGCTCGGACTCGCGCGTCGATCGCTCGGCGTCGGTGTCCTCGATGCGAAGGACGAACGTCCCGCCCTGGCCGCGCGCGAGCAGCCAGTTGTAGAGCGCCGTGCGCGCGTTGCCGACGTGCAACTGCCCTGTCGGACTGGGTGCGAACCGCAACCGCATCGCGCTCATCGCCGGCCGCCTGACACGATCACGGCGACGGCGTGCGCCGCGATGGCCTCGCCGCGCCCGGTCGCATCAACGCCTTCGTTGGTCTTGCCCTTCACGCTGACCTGGGCGGCCGTGACGCCGATCGTGGCCGCCAGCGCCTCGCGAATGGCCGCAAGATGCGGCGCGATCTTCGGCCGCTCGAGAATCACCGTCACGTCCGCGCTCGACAACGTCCAGCCGCGTTCGCGCAGGATCGCATTGGCGCGTCCGAGCAGATCGAGGCCGGCGGCGTCCTTCCACCGCGGATCGGTGTTGGGAAAATGCTGACCGATGTCGCCGGCGCCGGCCGCCCCCAGCATCGCATCCACGAGGGCATGGCACACGACGTCGCCGTCCGAGTGGCCGAGCGGACCAACCGTCGAGGGCAGACGGACACCCGCGAGGACGAGCGCGCGTCCATCGACGAGCCGGTGCAGGTCGTAGCCTGTGCCGACGCGCGGCGGCCCGAGAATCCGCGCGCGCGCATCCGCCAGGTCATCGGCCGTCGTCACCTTCACGTTGCGCTCGTCGCCGTCCACGACGGTCACGCGATGCCCGGCCGCTTCCGCCAGCATCGCCTCGTCTGTGGCGGCCCGATCGGACGCGCCGCGGGCGATGACGTCGTTCAACACGGACCGCGTGAATCCCTGCGGGGTCTGCGCGAGCCAGATCTCCGATCGCGGAATCGTCTCGACGATCTCGCGCGCCCCCGTGCGCACGCGCTTGAGGGTTTCACGCGCCGCCGTCGCGGGGATCGCCGCGCCGGTCGCCTGGGTGGCGTCGATCACGCGATCGATGAGCGCGGCATCGGCAAACGGGCGCGCGGCATCGTGAATGAGCACCACCGTCGCCGCATCCGACAGAAGCGCCGCGCCGGCGCGAACGGAGTCATGCCGGTGCGCGCCCCCCGCCGTGAACCGGCACGGACGCGACGTCGGCCCGACCATCGTTGCGCCGTCGGCCACGAACTCCTCCGGCAGCACCACGATGATCTCGCCGACGGCCGGATGCGCATCGAACGGCGCGACGCTCCGCGCCAGCATCGTCAGGCCGCCGAGATCGGCAAACTGCTTGGGGACATCACCGCCCAGCCGCGTGCCACGGCCCCCTGCGACGACGATGGCGGCGACAGACATGAACCGTTAATTGTAGCGTGCGATTCGCTCCTGCGTCAGCGCGAGGGCTCGCCGCGCGGCCTGCTCGTACGCGGCGGGCGCGAAGATCACCACCAGCGCGCGCGTCGTCGCGGTCGTGACCATCGTCCGCGCGGAATCGGACGTCGGGTTGCCGAACGGGCCCAGGTCGTCGGCGAGCGTCAGGCGGCCGGCGACGTGGACGGCGTCCTTGCGGATCCCCGGATAGCTCTCGCCGTCGCGGCCGAGCCGCAGCGTGACGTCACCCTGAATCCGATCGAGATCGTAGAGGCCGAACGACAGCTGCGATTCGAGCGAGCACCAGTTGATGACGTCCACGAGGCTGTTGATGCGCGGGAGCTCGTCGCCTTTCCGCACGCGTCGCAGCAGCGCTTCGGACGAAGGCCGCGTCTTGGTGGGATCGATGCCGACGCGCTTGTACATCGTGCGCACGGCCGTCGTGAGGTCGGCCGCTTCGTTGGCCGTGCGCATCCCGGCCGCGCTCTGCCGCAGCGGCTCGTCCATGCGCGGATCGCGATCCACGACGCGAACCGGCTCCGCCGTGCCCCAGACCGCGACGACGATCCCGTCGAGCTCGGGCGCGACGGTCAGGTTCATGAGCCGGGCGTTGCGAGGTGCTTCGCGATCCACGCGAAGACGCGCTGGTGCCAGCGGCGGCTGTCCAACGCGCCGAGCACCCAGTGGCCCTCGTTCTCGAACACGAGCGCGGCCGACGGCGTGCCGTTGCGCCTGAGCGCCGTGAACAGCTGCAGACCCTGATCGACGGGCACGCGAAAATCCTGCTCGTTCGTGATGACGAGCGTCGGCGTCTTGATCTTGTCCGCCGACAGATGCGGCGAGCAGCGCGCGAAGTTCTGCCGCGCCGTGGCGCTCCACGGCGCGCCGCCGAATTCCCAGTCCACGAACCACAGTTCCTCGGTGGCGAGCGCCATCGACTCGAGGTTGAACACGCCGTCGTGCGACACCGCGGCCTTGAAGCGCGTGTCGTGGCCGATGATCCAGTCGACGGCGTACCCGCCGTAGCTCGCGCCGGCGATGCCCGCGCGCGCAGGATCGACGTACGGGAGTTTCAGACCGGCGTCGATGACGGCGTTGAGATCGGTCATCACCTTGCCGCACCAGTCCTGCGAGATCTCGTCCACGAACTTCTGGCCGAAGCCGGTCGAGCCGCGCGGGTTCGGCGCGACGATCACCCATCCCTGCGCGGCCCACAGCGCCGCGTTCCATCGCGATGACCACGCGTCCTCCCAGGCGCCCTGCGGGCCGCCGTGGATGTAGAAGACGACGGGGTACTTCTTCGACGGATCGAACGCGGGCGGTTTCAGCACCCAGTACTGCACCGGCGTGCCGCCGGCGCCGGGCACGGTCGCAGACTCCGGCGTGGCGAGGTCAACCTGACCCAGCCACGATGCGTTCTCGCGTGACACCGGCTGCACGCTGCTGCCGTCAACATTGACTCGATAGACGTCGGCCGGAGCGATGAGCGTGGACATCGTGTACACGGCCGATCGGGCGCCGACCTGCAGACCGCCGACGGCGCCACCGCTGGCGATCTTTCGTGGTGTGCCGCCGCCAATCGGCACGGCGTACGCGTTCGCGCGGCCGTGATCCTGTGCGACAAACCACACGGTCGCGCCATCCGGCGACAGCGCGATTTCCTCCGCGGAGAGATCCGGCGCGTCGAACAGCGTGCGCTTCGCTCCGGTCGCGCGGTCATACACGTCGATGTACCAGCGATCGGATTCGAATCCCGCGCGCCGTTGCGCGCGAACGACGACGCTCTTGCCGTCCGGGGTGAACAGCGGCTGCACGTCCGCGGCCGCGTTGGGCGTCAGTTTCTTCGCGGCGCCACCGGCGACCGGGACGACGAACACGTCCTGATTGGTGGACCACATCTCGCGATCGGGCCCGTCGTGGTTCGAGACGAACGCCAGATCGCGGCCGTCCGCCGAAAACGCAATGGCGCCGTCCTCATAGAAGTGCGGTGGCGCGTCGAAGTCACCCGGCGTGAGATCGCGAAGGTTCGTACCGTCCACGTCCACGACGAAGACATGGTGCCGGACCTTCTCGCGCCATTCGTCCCAGTGCCGATACGGCAGCCGCGTGAGCTCGCGGACCTTCACGGGATCGTCGGAAGCGGCCGTGATCGCACGTGCGTTGCACGCCTCGTCGGCGCACGCCGGATCCACGTCCGAGACGAAGGCGAGACGACGGCCGTCGCTCGAGACCACGAGTGGCGGCTGCACGCCCGCGGCCACGTGCGTGACCTGGCGGGCGACGCTCCCGTCGGCCGCCGCGACGTACACCTGTGCCGCGCCGCCCCGTGTCGAAATGAACGCCAGGCGTCCATCCGGCAACCAGTGCGGTGTCGTGTCACTGCCATCGCCGGCAATCAACGGCCGCGGCGGCCCGAGCACATCGACTGGCGCCACCCAGATGTCGGCGTTGCGCTTGCCCGTTTCCAGAACCGTCGTCGTGCGCGTGTACGCAACGCGGGTACCGTCGCCCGCCAGCGCCGGCTCCGACACGCGCACCGCGCCAATCAGATCGTCGATGCGCATCGCGCGCTTCGTCTGCGCGTGCGGCCACGCCACGATGCCGCAGATGCTCAGGACAACGAGAAGACCAACTCGGCGCACGGGACCCTCCACGGTGATTATGTCGAAAAGCTTTACACCACGTAGAGCACGTCGGGCACGTGGCAACACGGCTCTTGGGAAAAGACTGCTGCCCTACGTGGTGAAGGCTTTTGGCACGCTCGCGGCGATCACCTCGCGCGTTTTTTCCGCGAGCGCGCGGGCGTCGTCGCGCGTCATGCCGATCGTCGGGATCGTCTCGTGCACGACGACCTCGACGTCGGCCGGGCACACCATCAGACGGCCCTTGGGCATCACGGCGCGGCTGTTGATGACCGTGATCGGCACGATCGGCAGTTGGCTCTCGATGGCGAGCAGGAACACGCCGCCCTTGAAGCGCCCGACCGTCCCGTCGGACGTGCGCGATCCTTCCGGGAACACGATCAGCGACGCGCCGTCGCGCGTCATGCGCTGCATCTTCTTGAAGATCGCCGGCCCCGGATTGGCGCGATCGACGAGCAGGTGGCCCGCCAGGCGCAAATGCCAGCCCATGAACGGAATGCGTCCGAGCGACGACTTCGCCATGATGCGCAGCTGATGCGGCAGCGCGCTGAAGAGGATCGGAATGTCGTAGATGCTCGAGTGATTCGAAACGAAGACGGCGCTGAGCGCCTCGGACGGCAGCGCGGCGCCACGGCGCGTGATGCGCACACCCGTCGTGCCTGCGATGAGCTTCGCCCACGTGCGGGCGCACTTGTGCGCGAAGTGCCCGCGCCGATCAACCAGGGTGGAGACGAGTGAGACGACGCCGCAGACGATCGTGTAGAGCGTGACGGCCGGAATGAGGAAAAAGACCGTGCGCCACCAGTGGAACGGTGGCAGCGTCACGCCTGCGCGGCAGGCCGCGGCCGGCGGCCCGTGTCGTCACGGTCGTTGCGATCGGGTCGGTCTGTGGTCTTGCCGGCCCCCGTATCGCCGGACGCGGCAGGCGGCGGTTCGGCGTGACGCCCGAAGATCATCCGGCCGGCCGTGGTCTGCAGCACGCTCGTCACCACAACGTCGAGGTTTCGGCCGATGCGGCTGCGCGCGTTGTCCACCACCACCATCGTCCCGTCGTCGAGGTACGCGACGCCCTGGTTGTATTCCTTCCCCTCTTTGAGGATGAAGACGTTCATCACCTCGCCGGGCAGGACGACGGGCTTCAGCGCGTTGGCCAGCTCGTTGATATTGAGCACCTCGATGCCGCGCAGCTGCGCCACCTTGTTCAGGTTGAAGTCGTTGGTCACGATGCGAGCGAGCAGCGTGCGCGCCAGCTCGATCAGCTTCATGTCCACTTCCTTGACCTGCGGGAAATCCACATCCGAGATCAACACTTCGACACCGGACATCTTCTGGATGCGGTGCAGGATGTCCAGGCCGCGGCGTCCGCGATTGCGCTTCAACGGATCGGACGAGTCGGCGACGAACTGCAGCTCCTTGAGCACGAACTGCGGCACCACCAGCGTGCCGTCGATGAACCCGGTCTCGACGATGTCCGCGACGCGGCCGTCGATGATCACGCTCGTATCGAGGATGCGATAACGCTTCTGCGGCCGCGCGTCCTTGAAGAGCGAGGCGAACTTCGCCGGCTCGAGCCACTCGCCCTTGCGCGCGCCCAGCACCAGGCCCAGGTACGGCAGCACGACGAGGATCAGCGAGTGCAGGAACTGCACCTTGGCATTCGCGCTGTTCGCCCAGAACAACGCCTCGCCGATCGCCTTCGCGATGAGCAGGCCGACCGAAAAGCCAATCAAGCCGCCGAGCATGCTCGTCACAGCCGCATCGCGCAGCCGTGCTTCAGCCAGCACGATCCCCAGCGCGACGGCCAGGCCCAGCCCTGCATTCACGTACACCGTGCCGTCGATCGGGTGAATCAGAGTCGCCGTGTACACGACGACGGCGACGAAGATGCCCCGGACCAGGAGGAAACCGTGCATGGGACGATTCTAGACCGGGTTCGAAGGGCGGGAACAGGTTCGAAAGGGTTCGGACGGGTTCGAAAAGGTTCGGACGGGTTCGAAGGGTTCGGACAGGTTCGAAAGGTTCGGACAGGTTCGAAAGGGTTCGGACGGGTTCGGTGGGTTCAGCGCACGGTGAATCTGATGTCGCGGCGATCCTGTGCCTTGTCGAGCGTCGTTTCCACGCTGAGGAGATACTCCCCCGGCAGCAGACGCGCCAGGGGCAACGGCAGCTGATAGTCGGCGGCGCGGGCTCTGGCGAACTGCTCGGGCGCGAACGTGCGTTGTTCGTCGAACACCGCCTCGTCGTGCGTGCCGACGATGCGCGCGCGCAGCGTCGCTGGCTTGAGGGCGCCCTTGCCGCCCTGGTAGAGGCGCACAAAGGCCACCACCCGATCGGCGCGCGCGAAGGCACGATCGGCGGTCGGCACGATCGGGATCAGGTTCGCGAGCGCGTTGGCCGGCGCGACCTTCGTGCGCGGCGAGCGCTCGAGGACGAGCCCGGACATCGACAGCGGCGTCTTCGCGAAATTCGGAACATCGAGATCGACGAACACGCTGCCGGCACGGCCGCCCGCTTCCGCAGCGAATCGAATCTCATAACGGCCGGCCTTCAACGGCAGTCGCGAGATCACTTCATAGCGCAGATCCGACGTGCTCTCGGGGGCGAGCGTGAGCTCGATCGTCTGTGTCTGCGCCCCCTTCGACCTCCAGCCGTCATCGAAGGCCGTTGCGATCACGCTGACGCGTCGCTTCGTCGTTCCGGCCGCGACGCGATCGCGCGGCTCGTCGAGGCCGACGATCACGGCCAGGTCGGCCGTGTCCCGCCCGGGCACGGCAAACGCGGCCGTCGCGAGACGTAGCGGCAGGTCGCCGGCGGGCATGCCGCGCGCGATCGCCTGATCGATCGGACTCGGCGGTGGTTTCTTCGACGGCTTCTCGAGCTTGGTGTCGAAGTAGCCGGTCCGCGTACGGACCATCGTATCGGGACGATTCACGCGCACGGTGAGCGTTCTGAACCGATTGTCGTGCTTCGGCTCCAGCGGCCGGATCCCAATCAGGTAGTACGAGTCGTTTTCGACGAACACGTCGTGGACGAGCCGCTCCGGCACGTTCGTGTTCGCGATCGTGCGTCCACCGGTCGCGTTCGACGCGACGCGCAGACTGTCGGTGTCCGCCGTCAACGTCGCGCGTTGCAGCCCGTTCGGATCGAAGGAGTACACCGTGATGTTGGCGCGCTGAAGCGTGTTCAGCATCTCGGTGAACGGCGTCATCTGACTGAAGAGGTTGGGATTCTCCGTCGACATCAGCGGAAAACCGTTCGGACTGATGTAGATCATCATCTTGCGGCCCGCCGGCGCGCTGATGAGCGCGTCGCCGATGTGGCGCAGCAGATCCGTGCTGCAGCCACCGACGTCGGTCTTGAGAGCGCACGCCAGCGGCGGTCCGGCCGATGCGCTGTTCTTTGGGACGTACGTGTCGAGGGCCTTGCGCAGTTGAGCGCGATCCGAAGTGAACGTCTGCTGGCGGCCGAGGTACGTGAACGCGACCGCCGCCAGATCAGCTGGTCCCATCTCGTCGATCACGCGACTGGCGATGTCGCGCGCGGACTTGGAGGCGCCGTAGTCCCACCCCGTCATCGCGTCATCCATCACGATCATGATCAGCCGACGCGTGTCGAGCGCGTTCGAAGTGACGTCGGGCGCGATGTCGCGTGTCCACGGCGCGCCGTCGACGACGCGATCGGGCAGATCGATCGCGGCGAAGCCGGCGATGGGCTGCGGCACGCCTTTGTCGAGGACGGTGAAATCCGCCTCCGTCAGCCCGCGAACCGGCCGACGATCCTTGTCGAGGACCGAGACGTCCATCGTGATGACGTCGATGCCGGCGCGAAAGATCGGTGGCGCCGGCTGGGGTGGCGCCTGCTGAGACGGCGTCGCCTGCGCGGCGGCGAGACACACGGCCGCTGCGCCGAACGCGCACGCGATCGGAACGACGAGGGGCCGCACCGTATCCTCCTGCAGGCTGGCGACGTCAGCTTACATCAGGGCGTCGAGCGCTTCGCCGACGGTCTTCACACCGATGATTTGAACGGACGCAGGCGCGTCTTTCGGCGAGAGGTTACCTTCCGGCAGCACGCAGCGCGTAAATCCGAGCTGCGCCGCTTCTTTCACGCGCAGCGCCGCCTGCGACGTCGCGCGCACTTCACCCGCGAGTCCGACCTCACCGAATACGACGACGTTGGAAGGAATGGGACGGTTGCGCAGGCTCGACGCAACCGCGGACAACACGGCGAGATCCGCCGCGGGTTCGTCGATGCTCAATCCGCCCGCCACGTTCACGAACACGTCGTCGGTGGCCAGGTTCAAGCCCGCGCGTTTGTCGAGCACCGCCAGCAGCAGCGCGTGACGGCTGCGATCGAGACCGTTCGCCGTGCGCTGCGCGTTGCCGTAGGTCGCCGAGCTGACGAGCGCCTGCACCTCGACGAGGATTGGCCGCGATCCTTCGATGGTGCACAACACGGCGGAGCCCGGCACGTTGGCGGGCCGCTCGGCGAGGAACAGCTGCGACGGATTCGGTACCGGTCGCAGTCCCGCCCCCGTCATCTCGAACACGCCCAGCTCGCTCACCGCGCCGAAACGATTCTTGACGGCGCGCACGATCCGATGCGCGTGGTGCTGTTCGCCTTCGAAATACAGCACGGTGTCGACCACGTGCTCGAGGACTTTCGGTCCGGCCAGGCTGCCGTCTTTCGTCACGTGCCCGACGAGCACGGTCGGCAGATTGCGGCCCTTCGCAGTGAACAGCAGATCGGTGGCGGCCTGCCGCACTTGTCCGACGCTGCCGGGCGCTGACTGCATCTTCAGCGAGAACACCGTCTGAATCGAATCCACGATCAGCAGCGCGGGTTTCAGCCGATCGACTTCTTCGAGCAATCGCTCGACGCACGTTTCCGCGAGCAGATAGAGTGACGCGTCACTGACACCCAGCCGCTCGCCGCGCAGCTTGATCTGGTGCTCGGATTCTTCGCCGGAGCAATACAGCACCGGACCAATCGCCGTCGCGAAGTGCGCCGCCGCCTGGAGCAGCAGCGTCGATTTGCCGATGCCCGGCTCGCCGCCAAGCAGCACGAGCGAACCCGGCACCACGCCACCGCCCAGCACGCGATCGAACTCACTGATCCCTGTACTCAGTCGTTCGCCGACAACGGTATCGACGTCGGCGTACAAGCGCGCCTGACTGCCGCCCAACGCCGCCGCCGCACCGCGCCGCTCGCCGAGCGCCGACGCGCCGGCCGCAACAGGCGACACTTTCTCTTCGACGAACGTATTCCACTCGCCGCAGTCGGGACAGCGACCCAGCCACTTGGGGGACTGCGACCCGCAGCTACTGCAGGAGAACACCGTCTTTGCTTGCTTCGTCATGCGTGTCCCAAGGCAACTTCAAACTTCGAACTTCAAACTCCGAACTACCGTTCGGGCACGAACATTGCTGGCGTGCGCGACGATGTCGCCTAACGAGCTCGAGTCCTTTCAATCACGATCCTTCCGGCTGGCCTGCAGCGTCGTCGCACTTTACGTCAAGCTGGCGAAAACAAGGACGGTGCCGGGCCTGATTCTCAAACAGTTCCTGAGTGCGGGCACATCGATTGGCGCAAATCTCGAAGAGGCGCAGGGTGCCCACAGTCGATCCGATTTGACCGCCAAGTTCTCAATCGCCCTTAAGGAAAGCCGCGAAACCGAATATTGGATACGTCTCATGATTGCAACCAAGCTGGTTCCGAGCACTGCGTTCGGATCCACAGCCGCTGAAGCGGGCGAAATGATCGCCGTCCTTACGGTGGCCCGCCGGAGACTCAAGGAGGAAACTGGGGAACGGTCTGACCCTGCGCCGAGTGAATGAGGGGTAATGGGTTCCCGCCGACAAAATGGTCGGAGCACCAGTTCGAAGTTCGCAGTTCGAAGTTTGAAGTTTGAAGTTGCTCTGAGACAAGAATCGGGCCCTGCAGGCTCTGGTGCTGTTCAGTTCGTGTACGTCCGAGAAATCCGGCTGCCCAACCTGCACACGATCTCCCAAGGTATCGTCCCGATCGCCGCAGCAATTTCCCTCGCGCTGATCTCGTCGTGTTCCTGTTTTCCAATCAGCACCACCTCGTCGCCCGGGGACACGTCGAGCCCGGTGACGTCGATCATGATCATGTCCATGCACACCGAGCCGACGATCGGCACGCGGCGGCCGCGCACGAGAACGTTTCCGCGACCGGACAGGCGCGTGTCGAGCCCGTCGGCGTAGCCGGCGGGCACGATCGCGATCGTGCGCGGGCCGTCGGCGCGCCAGCGCAAACCGTAGCCGGTGCCTTCGCCCGGGCGCAGGCCCTTCACCGCCACGATACGGCTGGTGAGTGACAGGGCAGGTCGCAGGTCGAGATCGGCCGCCGCGAGCGGCGGCGGGACGATGCCGTAGAGGAGCAGGCCGGGACGAACGGCGTCGTACCACGTGCGCTCGTCGCGCAGGATCGCCGCGGAGTTGGCCGCGTGACGCGGCACCGGTCCGAGGCCCAGCGCGCCGAGCGCGGCCATCGCGCGATCGAAGCGCGCGCGCTGCTCGTCCAGAAACGGCGACTCCGCGTCGTCAGCCGTCGCGAAGTGCGTGTACACCGCCGCGATCTCGAGCGAGGGACTGGCGATGAGCTCCGGCAGCGTCCGCCGCAGGTTGTCGTGACGGAACCCGAGGCGATTCATGCCGGTGTCGATCTTGAGATGACACCGCAGGCGCACCTTCCGGCGCACGGCAAGATTCACGAGCGCGCGCGCCGCCGCCGGCGTCGAGATCGTCGGCGTCAACTCGGCGTCGATGACGCCGTCGAGATCGCTGACGCTGAGCGCGCCGAACACCAGAATCGGCAGCCGCAGGCCCGCGCGGCGAAGCGCGACGCCTTCCTCGATGTCCGCGCACGCGACCATCGAGGCGCCCGCCGCTTCCAGCGCGAGCCCCACATCGGCGGCGCCGTGGCCGTACGCGTTCGCCTTGATCACCGCGATGACATCCGGCGCGCGATGCCCGGACGAACGCGGCTCACGCGTGACCAGCCGCTGCACCGCAGAGAGGTTGTGTCGTACGGCGTCCAGATCGACCGTGGCGATGGTCGGCCGAATCACGCGCCGTCGCCGCGGTCGTAGCCGCGGCCGCTCGCCAGGTTTTCGAAGCGCGTGTACTGCTTGAGGAACGCGAGCCGCGCGGTGCCGGTCGGTCCGTTGCGCTGCTTGCCCACGATGATCTCGGCCGTGCCTTCGGCCTCGGGATTGGGCTCGCCGCCTTCCGTGCGGTACATGTCCTCGCGGAAGATGAACATGACGACGTCGGCGTCCTGTTCGAGGGCGCCGGACTCGCGCAGGTCCGAGAGCTGCGGCCGATGGTCGCCGCGCGTCTCAGGCGCGCGGCTGAGCTGGCTGAGCGCGAGGATCGGAATCTCGAGCTCCTTCGCCAGGATCTTGAGCGCGCGCGAGATCGACGCCAGCTCCTGCTGGCGGTTGTCGAACTTGCCGCGGCCCTGCATGAGCTGCAGGTAATCGACCACCAGCATGTCGAGGCCGTGCTCGAGCTTCAGACGCCGCGCCTTCGCGCGCATCTCGAGAATGCCGGCCGACGGCGTGTCGTCGATGAACACCTTTGCGTCGTGCAGCCGCGCGAACGCTTCGACCAGCCGCGCGTAGTCCTGCTCGCCGAGGAAACCGCCACGGAACCGGTGCGCGTCCACGCGGGCCTCGGACGTGAGCATGCGCATGAACAGCTGCTCTTTCGACATTTCGAGGCTGAAGATCCCGACGGTCTTGCCCGCCTCGATGCCGCCGTGCATGGCGATGTTCAGCACGAAGCTCGTCTTCCCCATCGACGGCCGTGCCGCGATGATCACGAGGTCGGACTTCTGGAAGCCCGACGTCATCTCGTCGAGGTCGACGAAGCCGCTTGGTACCCCGGTGACCAGGCCCTTGTGCGCCTGCAACTGCTCGATCAGCTGGTAGCCGGAGTCCACCAGGTCGCCGACGCGCACGAACCCCGATCGCAGGCGGTGCTCGGCGATCTGAAAAATCGATCGCTCCGCCTCGTCAAGGAGCAGGTCGGCGTCTTCCTCGGCGTCGTACGCCTTCAGCAGGACGTCATTGGCGGACTGAATCAGCCGCCGCAGCGTGGACTTCTCTTTGACGATGCGCGCGTAGTACTCGATGTTGGCGGATCGCGGCACGCCGTCGGTGAGCGCACTGATGTAGGCGGGGCCGCCGACCTCGTCCAGCTCGCCCGCGCGCGTCAGCTCGTCCTTCAACGTGATCAGATCGACCGGCTGGCTGCGGTCGGTGAGCCCGACCATTTTCTCGAAGATGCGCCGGTGCGCATCGCGGAAGAAATCCTCCGCGTCGATGACTTCCGCCGCCTGGTTGAACGCCTGGTTGTTGATCAGGATCGCGCCGAGCACGCTCTTCTCGGCGTCGAGATTGTGCGGCAGCGTGCGGTCCATGTGGGGCAAAAAGCATACACCCGGCGACGCACGCGAAAACACAACGGGCACGAAGATCTTTTCTTGAAGATCTTCGCGCCCGTCGTGTCTTCGCGCGCGTCGAGCAGGTGCTCGATGTGGCTGGCCTATGCCGCGGGAACGATCTTGACCTTGACGTTCGCCGTCACTTCGCGATGGAGCTTGATCGGCACGGTGTGCTCGCCGAGCGTCTTGAGCGGGTCGGCCAGCTGGATGCGGCGCCGATCGACCGTGAGATCGCGTGCGGCAAACGCATCGGCAATGTCGCCGGTCGTGACCGAGCCGTAGAGCGTCTCGTTCTCGCCCACGCGCCGGGCGATGGCGATCTCGATCGCCTCGAGCTTCCGCTGTAGCGCCTCGGCTTCCTTCTTCTCCTCGGCTTCCTTCGCCTCGGCCTTGGCGCGCTCGCGCTCGATCTGGCGCTTGTTCTCCTCGGTCACCGCCAGCGCGAGCTTGCGCGGAAACAGGTAGTTCCGCGCGTAGCCGTTCGCCACCTTGACGATCTCGCCGCGCTGGCCCAGGTGCTCGACGTGTTCCTTGAGAATCACTTCAACCGACATCGTCGCCTCCTAGTCCGTGACGTACGGGATCAATGCGATCTGGCGCGCGCGCTTGATCGCGGTCTGCAGGGCGCGCTGATGCGTGGCGCAGACGCCCGAGATGCGGCGCGGCTGAATCTTGCCGCGCTCCGGGATGAACGGCGCCAGCGTCTTCACGTCCTTGTAGTTGATGTAGTCGATCTTGTCGACGCAGAACTTGCAGACGCGCCGGCGCCGGAAGAACCCGCGGCGTCCGCCCTTGTCGCCCTTGCCGTCCTTGCCGCCGTCCTTGCCGCCGAAGCGGCCGCCGCCCTTGTCCATGTCGCTCATCGGTCACCCCCGGCGCGGAATCCGTGCTCCAGGCCGCCTTCCATGTCGTCATCGTCGTCTTCGCGGCGATGACGCTCGCCCTCGGTGGGCTCGGGCGGCAGGCCGCGGCGAACGCGGCGCTTGGCCATCGAGTCCTTGCGGTTCTGGCGCGCGCGATCGGCAATCGCCAGTTCCTCGTCGACGCGTACGATCATGTGACGGATGACGTTGTCGAACACGCGCAGCCGGCGATCGAGCTCGGCGGTCACCGCGCCCGGCGCGTTGATCACCTCGAGGACGTACACGCCCTCGCGCTCGCGGCCGATTTCGTACGCCAGCCGGCGCCGGCCCCAGTTCTCGGTTTTTTCGATGGTGCCCCCGAAGCGCTCGACGATGCCGGCCACCTGCGTGTGCAGATCGGCCAGCGCCTGTTCGGTCGTTTCGGCGGGCGTGATGTAGATCAGCTCGTACTGCCTGACGGTGCTCATATGCCTCCTTCTGGACATCAGGCCGCTTCCATGAGAAGCGGCAAGGAGCGCGGCGGACCGGAACACCCGGTCTACGCCGTGTCTTCCGCGCGATTGAACAGATTCATCATCCGTTCCAGCCCCGTGTCGAGCCAGTGCTCGACGGCGTCGGCTGCCCGCGCGATCGCGCTTTCGACCGCGGGACGCTCATCAGACTCGAACCTGGCCAGCACGTGATCGGCCAGCTCGCGTCGTGTATCACCGCGGCCCACACCCACCCGGAGCCGCGCGTAGTCGATCGTGCCGAAGTGCTGCGCGATCGACTTCAACCCGTTGTGCCCGCCCTCGGTGCCGGTCGCGCGCGCGCGCAGCCGGCCGAGCGGCAGATTCACGTCGTCGCAGACGATCAACACGTCGGCGATCTCGATCTTGAAGTAGCGGCAGAGACTGCCGGCCGCTTCGCCGCTCAGGTTCATGAACGTGAGCGGCTTGGCGACGAGCGCCGTGTCGTCCGCACGCCGCCACTTCGCCATCAGCGCGTGCGGACCCACCGGCGCGGTCTCGAACGTCAGTCCGTGCCGCGCGGCCAGCAGGTCCGCCACGTCGAACCCGGCGTTGTGCCGCGTGCCGCGATACGACGCGCCCGGATTGCCAAGGCCAACGACCAGCTTCATAGCGGCCAGAGGCCCGTAGCCTACTTCTTCTCCTTGTCCTTCTCTTCCTCGCCTTCCTTCTCGATCTTGCCCTTCTTGATGACCTCGGGCTCGGCCGGTGCCGCCGGGACTGCCGCCGCCTCGGCCGGCGCGGGTTCCGCTTCGGCCTTCGGCGCAATCACGTGCACGATCAGCATGTCGGCGTCGCTCACGGCCTTCCACTTGCCTTGCGCCTGCAGGTCGCGCACGCGAATGCCGTCGTGCAGCATCAACTCCGTCACGTCCACGCTGATGTGTCCGGGAATGTCGGCCGGGAGGCACTCCACCTCGAGTTCGCGGTGCACGAAATCGACGATGCCGCCCTGCGCCTTGATGCCCTTCGCCTCACCGGTGATGTGAATCGGCACCGTGACGCGCAGCACCTTGTCCATCGCGACGCGATAGAAATCGGCGTGCAGCAGCTTGTGCGACACGGGGTCGAGCTGGTACGCCTTCACGAGCACGCGCACCTCGCTCGAGCCGTCGAGCTTCAACGCGATGAGGGTGTTCACCCCCGACGAGTGCAGGATGCGCGAAAGCTCCTTGGGATCGACGTCGATCGCTTCGGACTTGCTCTTCTCGCCGCCGTAGAGCACGGCGGGGATGCGGCCCTTCGTGCGCAGCCGTCCGGCCTCATTGCGTCCGCGCGATTCGCGCTTGGTGACTTCGAGTGTCGCTTCCATCATTCGCTCCTAAATCCGACTTCCGACTTCTGGCTTCCGGCCGACGTCCGGCTTCCGCGGAAGCCCGAAGTCCGAAGCCGTTCACACAAAGAGCTTCGAGACCGAGGTCTCCTCGTGAATGCTCCGGATGGCCTGCGCGAGCAGGCGCGCCACCGAGAGCGTCACGATCTTGTCGCACTTGGCCTTCTCGCCATTGACCGGGACCGTGTTGGTCACGACCAGCTTGTCGAGCGGCGCGGCCTCGATCCGCTTGATGGCCGGACCGCTCAAGACCCCGTGCACCGCCGCGGCCAGGACCCGCGCGGCGCCGTTGTCCTTCAGCGCCTGCGCCGCTTTCTGAATCGTCCCGGCCGTGTCGATGATGTCGTCGGCGATGATGCACACGCGCCCGCGCACGTCACCGACCACGTTCATGACTTCGGCCGTCCCGTCCTCGCTGCGGCGCTTGTCGATGATCGCCAGCTCGGCATCCAAGCGCTTCGCGTACGCCCGCGCGCGTTCGGCGCCGCCGACGTCCGGCGAGACGATCGTCACCGGTCCGAAGTTCTGCTTCGCCAGGTGCTCGATGATGACCGGCGCCGCGAACAGGTGATCGACCGGGATGTCAAAGAACGCCTGAATCTGCGCCTTGTGCAGATCCATGGTGAGCACGCGATTCGTCCCGGCCGCGCCCAGCAGGTTCGCCACGAGCTTGGCCGAAATCGGCACACGCGGCTTGTCTTTCCGATCCTGCCGCGCGTAGCCGTAGTACGGAATCACGGCCGTGATGCGCGACGCCGACGAACGGCGGAACGCATCGATCATGACGCACAGCTCGACGAGATGCTCGTCCACCGGCGCCGATGTCGGCTGCACGATGAACACGTCGGTGCCCCGGATGTTCTCGTCGATCTGGAACGAGACTTCCGTGTCAGGAAACCGGTGCAGTCTCGCCGCGCCCAACGGAATCGTCAGGTGCTCGGCGATTTCCTTGGCGAGCGCGACATGCGCACTCCCGGTGAACAGTTTCAGAGGACCGTGAGACATCACCCGATGTAATTGGTTGGGGCGGAAGGATTCGAACCTTCGAATACGGGATCCAAAGTCCCGCGCCTTACCAGCTTGGCCACGCCCCAGCATCGCCCCACCGGGCGCGTCGCGAACCCAGAATGGTATCACACGGTCTGACGCCGCCCAGCCTCTCGCCGGCTCAGCGTCCTGGTGAGCATCACCAGCCAGTCCGGCCGCTGCAGCCGCCGGGCCGCCTTCGTCGCAACGGCCTCGGAAAACAGCCCAAACACGGCCGATCCGCTGCCCGTCATCGCCGCCCCGAGCGCCCCTTCGCGGCGGCAGGCCGCCACGATTTCGTTGACCCCCGGGTGGCGCCGGCCTACCGGGGCCTCCAGGTCGTTGACGAGCGTGATCCCGCCGTGCGGCCAGCCGACGTCCACCTCGCGCCCTTCAGGAGGCGGCGCGCCGTCGCCAGGCGCGGCGCCGCTCATCCGATCCTCATCGAGCCAGCCGTACGCGTCGGCCGTCGAGACGCCAAAGGACGGCTTGATGACCACGACGCCCAGGCGCGCGATGTCGTCGACGGGATAGATCTCGTCGCCCTTGCCCGTGCCGAGCGCCGTGCCGCCCTGCAGAAAGAACGGCACGTCGGCGCCCAATTCCGATCCGAGCCGCATCAGGTCGCGTCGCGATCGGCGCGCCTCCCAGATCGTATTGAGCGCGACGAGGGTGGCCGCCGCATCGGCACTGCCGCCGCCGAGGCCGGCCGCCGTCGGGATCTGCTTCTCGAGCTTCACGTGCACGTCGCGCGGATCGCCGGCGCGTCCGATGACGCGCCAGAGCCGCGCGGCCGCGCGCCAGATGAGGTTGGTCCGATCCGCCGGCACGCCGGGCGCGCGCGTCGCGAGCGCAAACGGTCCGCGGCGCGGCGAGAAGACGAGCGTGTCCGTGATGCCGACCGACTGCATGAGCGTCCGGACGTCGTGAAAGCCGTCCGCGCGGCGCGGACCCACCCGCAACGTCAGGTTGATCTTCGCCGCCGGCCGCACGATGAGCGAACGAGAGACGGCCATCACCGCTCCTCGCCGCGCAGCGGTCCGGCTTTGCGCAGCTCGGCCAGACTCATCGGCGTGGCATCGGGCGGGACCGGCATCTGGAACACCGCGGGCGGCAGCGTGGGATTGATCTCGATGACGCGGACGTCGAACTTCAGCGTGACCGCCGGCGACCGTCCCGCATCGGACCGAATCGTCAGCTCCGCCGGCCAGCCGTCGCGGTAGCGCGGGTAGTCCACGCTGAACCCTTCGAACGCGCCCGCACGCGGCGTCCAGTGTCCTTCGCGCTGCTGCAGGTACACCACGGCGTCGCCGGTGGTGACGGTGAGCACATCGCCGTGCTGTTCGATGCGCGACGCGCGTTCGTCGCGTGAGACACAACCGCTCACGAGCGCGATCCATCGCGCGGGACTCAGCTTCACGCCGACGAGCGCATCCACGATGTCTTCGGCGGGCGCCGTGACGACGCGGTTGTCATCGGCCAGGAGAAGCGTCGCCGCACCCGCTTCACCGGCCAGCCGGAACAACAGCTTGCTCGACACACGCGCTTCGAGGCCGAGCGCGCGGGCACCGTCCACGGCCGTGCCGACGGTGACGCCCGCCACGCGCTGACCGGCGATGCGTCCGGAGAGGCCGAGCTCGGCGCGAATTACGCGCGCGTCCGCGCAGTGACTGAACGCCGCGCGCCACGCTGCGTCGCCGGCGGGCGCCGGCGTACCGGGTCCGGCCGGCGGGCGAAACGCGCCCGCACACGCGGCCGTCACGACGGCGATGGCCGCGGCGGCCGCCGCGGGGCCGAGACGCGCCGGGCCCGGGCGTCGCGGAGCGGACGCCGGCATCAGAACTTCGCCAGTTCGCGCGCGCGATCGCGCTTCTTCGTGACGCCGGCGCGATCGATGCCGCCGCCGTCGCCGGCCAGCGCGCGCCCGAACGCATCCGCCGCGTCCTGATATCGCTTCAACTGAAAGTACAGATCGCCCAGGTGATCCTGAATCACGGACACCTTCGGCAGCGCGGCGGCCGCGCGCTCGAGCGGATCGCGCGCAGCGTCGAGCTTCGACTGCTTCACGTACGCCCAGCCGAGGCTGTCGAGGTACGACGGGTTGTCGGGTTCCTCGGCGAGCGCGCGCTGAATGAGCGTCACGGCTTCGTCGAGCTTCTGACCGTGATCGGCCAGCATGTACCCGAGATAGTTGAGCGCGCCGGCGTGCTTGGGATCGGACGCGATCACATCGCGGAACATCCGTTCGGCGTCGGAGAGCCGCTTGTCGCGCTCGTACACGCCGGCCAGCGCGTACAGGAGATCGTCGTCCTCGGGCGCGCGCTTTCGGGCGGACTCGAGCGCGTCGGCGGCGTGCTTGCGATCGCCGAGTTCCAGGTACGCCTCGCTCAGCTCGCCCGCCATTCGGGCGAACGCGCCCGACTCGATGTCGTCAGCCGTCGCCGCGGCGAGGCGCGGCTCGAGCACAGTGATGACGCCGCGATAGTCGTGCGCCGTCGAGCGTGCCTCGGCCAGCGCGAGCGCGGCGCGCGGATCGGACGGGTCGAGCCCGGAGATCTTCTTGGCCGCGGCTTCGGCGGCGGCGGCATTGCCCGCGCGCGATTCCACCTGCGAGAGTAGATACCACGCGGACACGTCGTCAGGCTCGTCCTTCAGCACCTGCTGGAGCGCGGTGCGTCCGCCCTCGATGTCACCGCTGTTCACGAGCGCCGTCGCGTAGCGCGCCCGGTACGCGGACGCGTCGGGGTTCGCCTGCAGCAGTCTCGCCCACACGGTTGCGGCAGCTCGCCACTGCCCGGCGCGCTCGAGCGTGTCGGCCTGCTGCGCCTGGGCGGCCACCTGATCGTCCGGCGTGCGCCCGCGGCCGAGCTGCGAACGGATGGCCGCCGCCTCGTCGGGTTGCCCGTTCGCATCGTAGGCCTGTGCCAGGAGCAGCAGCGCCTGCGGGAATCCGGGCCGATCGTCGAGAAACTTCTTCAGCACGGGAATGGCTTTGGCCGGCATCTTGTTGCGCACGTACAGATCGGCCAGCGTCAGCTGCGCGGCGGCATCGGGGAAGTTGCCGGCCAGCGCCCGCTCGAGGTGCCCGATCGCCTCGTTCACGGTCGCCGGCGTCGATCCGGCCGGGCTGCGCTCGAGCAGCGCGCCCTGAATCAAACCCAGGATGCGGTGGGCTTCGCGATGGTCCTCCTCGAGACCGAGCGCGGCCTGCGCTTCGCTGATGGCTTGCGGAATCTGTCCCTGCTGCGCGTAGAGTCCTGCCAGCTCGGCGTGAAGATCGGCGGATTTCGGCGCCAGCGTCAGGGCCTGCTTGTAGGCCGCGATCGCGCCGGGGAGGTCGTCGCGGCCTTCCAGCAGACGGCCCTGCAGGAAGAAGTAATAGGCCTGGCCGAGATTCTCGGTGGTCAGCGGTGCGGCCGGCGGCGCGCTCTGTGGGGCTTGCAGCGCAAGCAGCATCACGAAAAGGTAAGCAGGCATAAGCGTGACTCTGAATCGATTGTTTCATAACCGCGGAGGAAAGCCTCGCTTGGCCCGCAGGCGCGGCCGGTCTATATTTTCGAGATGCCTCTCGACCCCGCGCTGCTCGAGATCCTCGTCTGCCCGCAGTGCAAAGCGCCCGTGCACCTCGTGCATGACGGCGCCGGCCTCAAGTGCGACACGTGTCGTCGCGTGTATCCGATCAAGGACGACATTCCGGTGATGCTCATCGACGAGGCGACGATCGAGCCCTGATTCGGGCGCCGTGCAGATTCTCCTGGTCCGCCTGCGCCTGATTGGCGACGTCGTCTTCACGACTCCCGTCATTCGCGCGATCAAGCGTCGCTTCCCTTCCGCGCGGCTCGTGTACGTGGTCGAACCGGCGGCCGCGCCGATTGTCGCCGGCAATCCTCACCTCGACGAAGTGATCGTGCTACCGCAGGTGCGCGGCCTGCAGCGGCTGCGCGAGGACTGGCGCGCCGCGCAACGGCTGCGGCGCGCGCATTTCGATCTGGCGATCGATCTGCACGGCGGCCCGCGCAGCGCCTTTCTCACCTGGGCCAGCCGCGCCCGCGTGCGGGTGGGCTACGATGTCCCGGGCCGTTCGTGGATGTACACGCACGTCGCGCACCGGCCGCGGACGCTGCGCGGCGGGCACTCGGTCGAGAATCAATGGGATCTGCTGGCGGCGGTGCCCGGCGCGATCGCGGGCGATCAGCCGGACGCCGCGTTCGGTGGTGCCCCCGAGCCCGATCGCGATCGCGTGGAGATGCCGGTGGACGCCGCGGCGGCGGGCGCCATCGATCGGCGGTTGCGCGCGTGGCAGGTGCCAGGCGGCGCGCCGCTCGTGGTCGTGCACGTGAGCGCCGGCAATCCGTTTCGCCGGTGGCCCGAGACGTCGTTCGCGGAATTGACGGCGGGACTCGCCGCCGGCGGTGACGATCGGCGCGTCGTGGTGACGAGCGGGCCGTCGGATCGTGACGCCGCCCGCCGCGTGATGGACGCCGCGCGATCGGCCGCGCCGGCCGCGGCGAACCGCATTCTGGATGGAGAGGGCTTGAGCCTGACGGAGCTGAGGGCACTTCTGGATCGCGCGGCGGTGTTCGTCGGCGGCGACAGCGGCCCGCTGCACATCGCCGCCACGTCCGACGTGGCCGTCGTCGGCCTGTATGGACCGACGCTGCCTTCGCGCTCGGCGCCGTGGCGGCCGCGACACCTCGCGACGATCTCGATTGATGCCGGCGATCTTCCCTGCCGCCCGTGCGATCAGCGTGTGTGCGCGCCGGGAGACTTCCGGTGTCTCACCACGATCCCGGCCGCGCGCGTGCGCGACGCCGCGGAACAGCTGCTCGCGGGAGCGCGCTGATGCCCATCGCGCCGCCCTTCTCTTCGTCAACGGAACGCGCCACGTTCTGGCTGCTCGTCGCGAGCCTGGCGATCGTGCAGATCAAGCTCCTGCCGGCGCAGGTCGCGTTCGGCCTGGCCGCGATCCTGTGGCTCCTGCTGGCCATCAGCGACCGGCGCCGCCCGGATGTGCCGGCGTTCTTCCTGCCGCTCGCGCTCTACGCCGCGTGGACGCTCGTCAGCACCATCTTCTCGCTCGACCCGCTCGAAAGCCTCAGGGACGACAAACAGCTCGTGCTCTTTTTGATGGTGCCCATCGTCATGCGGCTCGCGCGCGGCGACCGCGCGATGCTCACGCTCGACGCGATCATTGCCGTGGGCGCGGTGAGCGCCCTGATCGGCGTCATCGAGGCCGCGCTGCTCGGCTACGACAACCTCGACAAACGGCCGCGCGGCATGCTCAGTCACTGGATGACGTACTCGGGCATCCTGATGCTCGTGACGTGCGCGGCGGCGTCGCGGCTGCTCTTCTATTCGAAGAAGCGAATCTGGCCGGGTGTCGCCGTGCCCGCGCTGCTCACGGCGCTGGCACTCACGCTGACCGTGAACGCGTACGTCGGCACGGCGCTCGCCATCACGCTGCTCGTCGCACTGCGCAACTGGCGCCTCGTGATCGTGCTGCCGATCGTTGCGCTGGTGGCGTTCGCCGTGTCGCCGGCGCAGGTGAAATCGCGCGTGCGCAGCTCGCTCTCGAACCCGACGGCGTCGGACTCCAACCGCGATCGCATCGACATGCTGCTGATGGGCCGCGACATGATTCGCGATCACCCCGTCTTCGGCGTGGGACCCGAAATGGTCGGCAACGTGTACGGGAAGTACCTCCGGCCGAACCCGGTGCACACCTACAACCCACACCTGCACGACGTGCCCGTGCAGATCGCCGCCGAACGCGGTCTGCCCGCGCTCGCGCTCTGGTTGTGGTTCGTCGTCACGGCCTTCGTCGGGCTGCTGCGGCAATTCCGGCGTGGACCGGCGCGGGCGCTCGCCGGCGCGGGCCTGGCGGCCATCGTCGCGATGCTGGCCGCCGGGTTGTTCGAGTACAACTTCGGCGACTCGGAGTTCCTGATGCTGTTCCTTGGGATGATCACGCTGCCGTTTGCGGCGGCGCGCAACGGCGGCCCGCCAGAGGCGGCGCGGCCGTGAGCTCGCACCCCGACGATCTCGTCTCGCGCTTCGCCGGCCGCCACGTCGCCGTCATCGGCGACGTGATGCTCGACCATTTTCTGCTTGGCCGCGTGCTGCGCATCTCACCCGAGGCGCCGGTGCCGGTGGTGCACTTCGACCGCGACGAGTTCCGCGTCGGCGGCGCCGCCAACGTGGCCCACAACATCGTCACGCTCGGCGGGCAGGCGTCGCTCGTCGGCGTCGTGGGCGACGACCGCGCGGCCGCGGATCTCGCGCGCGAACTCGGCGCCGCCGGTCTGCCAACCGCCGGCCTCGTGGCGGATCCGGCGCGGCCGACGACGAGCAAGGTGCGCGTGGTCACAATGCGGCATCAGCAGGTCGCGCGCATCGACTACGAGCGCGACGACGACATCGCGAATGAGACCGAGCGCACGCTGATCGATCGCATCACGGCATCGGCGGCGTCGGCACACGCGCTCGTCCTCTCTGACTACCGCAAGGGCGTGGTCACGCGCGGCGTCATCGACGCCAGCGTGGCCGCCGCGCGCGCGCATCGCGTGCCGCTGCTCGTGGATCCCAAAGTCCCGCGGCCGGAGCGCTATCGCGGCGTCACCGTCATCACTCCCAATCACCACGAGGCTGAAACGATGACACTGACATCGATTCGGACCGTGGACGACGCGCGCCTGGCGGCGCGGCGGCTGCACGACGAGACCGGCGCCGACGTGCTGATCACGTGGGGCGAGCACGGCATGTGGGTGCTCGACACGGCCGGCGGCAAGACCATCGAGGAAGCGCTGCCCGCGGTGGCGCGCGAGGTCGCTGACGTCACCGGCGCCGGCGACACGGTGATTGCCGTGATCGCGCTCGGTCTGGCCGCCGGCGCCCGGCTGGCGGAGGCCGCGCGCGTCGCCAACGCCGCGGCCGGGCTGGTGGTGGCGCGCTTCGGCCCGGCGACGCTCACGCGCGACGAGCTCTCGGCCGCTCTCGACGCGCTCGGCCGGTAGCCATGACGGCCGCTCCAGAGACGCGCCTGCTTTCGAGGCGCGAGATCGCCGCCTGGATCGCGGCGTACGCGTGCATCGCCGCGATCCTCGTGGCGATCCGCTTCACCAGCGACGATCCCGACTCCGCGCTCTACGCGGCCCTGTCCGATCGGCTTGCTGCCGGGCCCGTGTCGCACTGGATCGCGCCGCAGTGGTGGGGACAATGGAACAGCGAAGGCTGGTTCCGCGAACACCCGATTGGCGTCTTTCTGCTGCCGACGATCATGGGCGCGATCGGGATTCCTGCATCGCAGGCGGCCTACATTGCCGGCGTCGGCTTTGGTCTGGCGTCGCTCCTCCTGCTGTGCGTGCTCGTCTCTCGTGTGACGTCACGAGTCGAGGCGCGATACGCGCTGGTGCTCCTGCAGCTGATGCCGGTCGCGTTCATCTTCCGCATCCGCGCCAATCACGAATACCCGATGCTGCTCTGCCTGCTGGCCGTCCTCGTCGGCATCGACGGCGTGCGCCAATCGTGGCGCTGGGTACCGGTCATCGCCGCGGCGCTGGCGTTCGCGCTGCTCGTCAAGGGCGTGTTCATCGTGATGATTCTTCTCGCGGCGACGCTGTGGCTGCTGCTGAATCCGACGCGCGCGGCCGGCTCGACGGTGCGTCCGGTGGTGGCCATGGCGATCGGGATCGCGGCCACTGTCGCCGTCGCGTTGGTCTATGACGCGCTGTACCTGCGCGTGACCGGTGAGACCTTCTGGCGGCCCTACTGGGAACGTCAGCTCGGCCCGCTCGACATCGCGACGCCGATCGCGGGCGGCACGACGCTGCTCGGTCACTTGCTGTTCTACGTCATTCGTTTGCTCTGGCATCCCGCGCCGTGGAGTCTGGCGCTGGTGCTGGCCGCCTGTTCCGGCGGCCTCGTCGCACGTGTACGCGCGCTGCCGGTCACCCGGCGCCGCGGCCTGTTGTTCGCCGTCGGCTTCGCGCTCGCGGCGATCGCGCTGCTCAGCCCGTCCAGCCGCTTCGCCGAGCGCTATGCCTTCTCGGCGACGTATGCGGTCGCGGCGGCTGGCGCCGTCGTGGCGCTGGGCATCTGGCCGCGCCTGCGCGCCCTCGTCGAGCGACTCGACGCACGCATCCCCCTACTGCCCGTCGTCGTCTGGACGCTGCTGATGGTGCTGCGTCTGGTGATCGGACCGACCCTGCCGCGGATTTGAGGTCGTGGGGGCGTCGTGGGGTCAGATCTTGGGATGCAAGGTCGCCGGGCGACCTTGCATCCCAAGATCTGACCCCACGACGCCCCCACGACCTGACTCCACTACCTGCATCTGTTCGTGACGAGCAGCACGTCCGGCGGGGGGCGCTGGTCCAGCAGATCTCTCAGCTTCGCGTCGAAGCGCGGACGGCGATAGGCGACGCACAGGTTCGGAATCACGGGGCGAAGGGATTCGTAGTCTTCTTCGCTCATGAGCACCCACGAGCCGTTCGCGCTGAAGTAGTACGCCCGCACGTGATCGACGGTGCCGATGTCATCCACTTTCCGGCCGACGTAGTAGACCAGACTGGGCAGGCTGAGGTGGTACGAGCCGACCTCCGCTTCGGGAGGCGTGTGCGTCTTGATGAAGTCCGCCAGCGGCACCACGGGTTTGAGGCGCTCGAGTCCCGGCAGGACGCGCGCGACGAACACGTAATCGATGGCGATGAACGTCACGGCCAGCGCCACGACGGCGCCCGATGTGCGTCGGGCGAGCAGGGCCACCAGCGTGAGCACGCCGCCGGCGACGAGCAGCGTGGTGACGATGGCGGCGGCATCGATCGCGTAGTAGCCGGAGCCGAGCCACCAGAACACGAACGCGCCGAGCGCGATGAGAATCACCGCCACGAGTCCGAGGATGGTGTTGACGACACGCGTACGTGCCCTGCCGCCGGGACTCATGATCGCGTCGGCCACGAGCGCGGCCACGGCCGGCGCCACCGGCAGGATATAGAGATCCTGTTTCGTCGCAGAGAACGAAAAAAACGCGACGAAGGTCACGATCCAGACCCACAGCAGGCGCCGGATCGACGCGTGCGTCGCCTCCTCATCTGTGTCGCGGCGCCGCCAGGCGGTGGCGATCGGCACCAGCACCACGGGCGCCCACGGAAACAGCATTCCCAGCAGCACCGGGATGTAGAAGAACGCGCGCCGATCCTCCGAGGCCATCGACGTCGTGAAGCGCGCGACGTTTTCCTCTGACAGAAACGACATCAACGGCGCCCAGCCGTGCTGTCGCGCCAGCGCCACGTACCACGGCGCGACAATGACCGCCACGATGAGCGCGCCGGCGACGAGAGACATCCGGCGCAGATCGCGCAGCCGTCCTTCGAGCGCGAGCCACACCAGGCACGCGAGCGCCGGCAGCGCGACGAACGCCGGGCCCTTGGTGAGCACGGCGAGGCCGATCGCCACGTACATCGCGAGCAGCCACGGGCGCCGCCGTGCCGGATCGCGCTCGGCGCCCACCAGGCACGCGAGCGCCACCGACGTAAAGAGGGTGACGTAGATGTCGATGAAAATGCGGCGCGCGAAGAACACGAACCAGGGCGACGTGGCCACGATGAGCGCCGAGAGCCAGCCGGCCGATTCCGAGCGCAGGGCCCGGCCGATCAGCCACGCCGCGGCGATGATCCCAATCGCCCCACACGCGATCCCGACGCGCTCGGTCGTGATGGAGACACCAAATAGTTTGTAGAGGGCGGCGACAACCCAGTAGCTCAGGACCGGTTTGTTGAGTCGCAGCTCGTCGTTGAACCAGGGCGTGATGTAGTCGCCGCGCAGCAGCATCTGCCGGGGCGTCTCGACGTAGAACGCCTCGTTCGCTTCCCAGATCGAATTGGCGCCCAGGTACACGAAGAACACAGGCAGCGTGGCCCCGAGCAGCAGCCACAGGACGCGGCCCGGCGCCTTGTCGCGAGCCACGCCCGTGTCTGTGGAAAACAGATCCGACCCCCTTAGTGGCGAAAGTGGCGCCGGCCGGTCATCACCATCGCCAGGCCGTGCTCGTCGGCGGCGGCGATGACGTCGGCGTCCTTGACGGACCCGCCCGGCTGGACGATGGCGGTCGCGCCCGCGGCGGCGATCGCGTCGAGGCCGTCGCGGAAGGGAAAGAACGCATCCGACGCCGCGACGGATCCGCGCAGCCGATCACCGGCTTTCATCACCGCCGTCTTCACCGCGTCGACGCGGCTCATCTGTCCCGCGCCGACGGCCAGCGTGACGTTCGCGCCGGTGAAGATGACGGTGTTCGACTTCACGTGCGCGCAGACGCGCCACGCAAAGCGCAGCGCCGTCCACTCCTCCGGCGTCGGCGCCCGGCGCGTGACCACCGTCGGACCATCAGCGCCCGGCCAGGCGCCGCCGGCTTCCACCACGCGATCCTGTGCCTGCACCAGCCACGCCCCCTGAATGGATCGCACGTCGCGCGCCGCCGCGGCGGCGTCGAACGTCGCCGTCACGACGCGGAGGTTCTGCTTCGCCGACAGGATCTTCAGGACGGCCGCGGCATCGGTCAGCGACGGCGCGACGACCGCTTCGATGAACGTGGCCGTCAGCGCGCGCGCCGTCTCCTCGTCGATCGGACGATTGAGGCCGACGATGCCGCCGAACGCCGACAGCGGATCGGCCTCTCGCGCACGGACGTACGCGTCGGCGGGCGCGGTCCCGGTGGCCACACCGCACGGGTTCGTGTGCTTGATCACGACGGCGGCCGGCTCGTCGAACTCGAGCGCAATGCGGGCCGCCGCGTCGAGATCGAGCAGGTTCGTGAACGACAGTTCCTTGCCTTGATGTACGACGGCTGCGCCGAAGCCCGTGGCCGACTCCGCGTACCACGCGCCGCGCTGGTGCGGATTCTCGCCATACCGCAAATCACGAATCTTCCCGAGGCGCGGCGACCACATGCGCGGCAGCAGCGCATCCTGCTCTCGCTTGAACGCACCCGACGCGTCGTCCACGTTGACCTCCGCGAGCGTGGAGGCAATCGTGGAGTCGTACGCGGCGGTGTGCGCGAGCGCGCGCCGCATCAGATCGAATCTGAACGAGAGCGGCGCACCGCCGGGTCGATCGATCGCCGCAATGACCCGCTCGTAGTCCGCCGGCTCGACGACCACGAGCACGTCGTGAAAGTTCTTGGCGGCCGCGCGGACCATGCTCGGCCCGCCGATGTCGATTTCCTCGACCAGGTGATCGAACGGCAGATCCGGTTTGGCGGCGGCCGCCGCGAAGGGATACAGGTTCACGGCGACGAGATCGATGGTCGTGATCCCGTGCGTCGCCAGCGCCTCGAGGTCGTCCGGGCGATGGCGCCGGGCAAGGATGCCGGCGTGCACCTTGGGGTGCAGCGTTTTCACGCGCCCGTCCATCATCTCGGGGAAGCCGGTGACGTCGGAAATGCCGATCACCGGAAGTCCCGCGGCCGACAGCGCCTTGGCGGTGCCGCCCGTGGAAACCAGTTCCCAGCCACGCGCGGCCAGCTGCTGCGCGAAGGGAATCAAGCCTGTTTTGTCAGAAACACTAATCAGCGCACGCGGCACTCGACGTCGCTCCGGAAGAGGATGGCGGTCTTACAGAATCGTAATAACCGATAAAAACGCGAGACCAGTTGACAATCGGCAAACTCCTCTCTAGCATTTTCGGTTGACGTTGGGCGGGCCGGCGTCAAACTGGGGACCGCGTGTGGCGGTCTTTTTTTGTATCCCGTCGTGCTCGCAGAGCAACACGGCGGGAGGTAAATGCGGCGAGTTTCGCCGCGTGTCTCGTAAGGCAGGCAAGTACATGCGTATCACCGGAAAGGTCAAGTGGTTTAACAACGCCAAGGGCTACGGATTCATCGAACGCGAGGGAGGTAACGACGTGTTCGTTCACTTCTCCGCTATTCAGGGATCCGGCTTCAGGACGCTCGAAGAAGGCCAGCAGGTCGAATTCGAGATCGTCGACGGTCCGAAGGGACCTCAGGCCGGCAACGTCACGAAGCCGAGCTAAACCACCTTGGGGGACCGGATCAGCGGGTTCCGGTCCCTCAACCTCCGCACTCGATAGTTCCTCTCCACCCCGTCTCACCATTCCACGCACTACCGAATCAGGCACCAGACCAGCGGCAGCCACAGCTCGCGCGCGTACGGCAGCGGCCGATCGTCGACGAGCACTTCGTGATCGGGCTCCCCTGACACCAGCTCGTACAAATCGCGCAGGCGCAGCGGACGATCGTTCGGAAAGAATCGCGCGCGATGGCGCGTGACGCCGCCGACCGTCACTTCGACGTACTCGTCGGCCGCTTTGGCCAGCTCGATCGCGCGCGCGTACGTCTCGCCCTCGAATTTCGGAAAGACGACGGAAATCGAGAACGGCAGCGCCGGCGCGCCGAAGAGCGCCTCGCGCAGCTCCGGATGCAGCCTGGCCAGCTCTTCGTCCGTCGGTTGTTCGGGCAGGTCGGCGTACGGCCAGAAACGCTCGAGCGGCCGGTAGACCGGCTGATCGGCAAGTACGCGCTCGGGGATTTTCGACTCTGACATGAGGTGGCTGCGGAGGGACCCGCCGACCAAGTCGAATCGAGATGGTATCCTGTCGCCCCCGCGGTCGCAACCGCAGCAATGACTCGTCCGCGCGATATCCCGTCGATCGATCGCCTGCTGCAGCGCGCCGGAGTGCAGGCGCTCGTGGCCGAACACGGCCGTGCCGCCGTGACGGAGGCGCTTCGGCGCTCGGCTGACGGATACCGCGACTTGGTGATCGAGACGGCGGATGCCGCGGACGGCGACCCGGCGGCCTTCATCGAAGCCGACACGCGCCGGAGGCTCGACGCGCGCGGCACGCCCTCGCTCGTGGACGTCATCAACGCGACGGGCGTGATCCTCCACACGAATCTGGGACGTGCGCCGCTCGCGCGACAGGCAGCCGACGCCGCAGCGGCGATCGCGAGCGGCTACTCGAACCTCGAGTACGACCTGGCCGCCGGCACGCGGGGCCATCGGCACGTGCACGCGGAGCGTCTGCTCACCGGCCTCACCGGCGCCGAGGCCGCGCTCGTCGTCAACAACAACGCCGCCGCCGCGCTCGTCGTGCTCGCGGCGCTCGCGGCTGGACGCGAAGCCATCGTCTCGCGCGGCGAGCTCGTGGAAATCGGCGGCGGCTTCCGCGTGCCCGACGTCATGGCGCAGTCGGGGGCGATCCTCCGCGAGGTGGGCACGACGAACCGCACGCGCGTGAGCGACTACGCGGCGGCCATCGGTGAGCGCACGGCGCTGATTCTGCGCGTGCACCCCTCGAACTTTCACATGGACGGCTTCACCGAGCGCGCGCCGTTGAAGGCGCTGGCCGATCTGGCCCACCGATTCGAGGTGCCGCTCGTCGAGGATCTCGGCAGCGGCTGGCTTGGCGATGCGAACGCGCCCGCCGTCCTGCGCGACGAGCCGACGATCGGCGCGAGCCTGACGGCCGGTGTCGATCTGGTCACCTTCAGCGGCGACAAGCTGCTCGGCGGCCCGCAATCGGGCATCGTCGCGGGCCGACGCGCGCTCGTCGATCGCGTGCGCAGCCACCCGCTGATGCGGGCGCTGCGCGCCGACAAGATCACCTATGCCGCGCTCGAGACGACGCTCTCGCTGTGGGCGCGCGAACCGCTCCGGAAGGAAATCCCGATCTACCGGATGCTCACGACGCGCGTTGACGAGATCGATCGCCGCGCCCGTGCACTCGCGGCGCGCCTGAAGGACATGGC
>Ga0111538_10000957_pt1 | contig 39989 bp, 38 predicted proteins | sample SoiMethybrSBSTD1_FD_79669 | JGI IMG/M metagenome (GOLD analysis project Ga0111538, IMG submission 79669) | Bulk soil microbial communities from a Populus tree surrounding site in Tennessee, USA - Soil MetaG P. TD hybrid SBSTD1 (version 2)... | ecosystem: Environmental > Terrestrial > Soil >...
CCTTGGCGCTCCACTTCACGCCCTTCTCGTCCCTCACGTCGAATCCGCGGCTGTAGCCCGTGCTCTTGCGCGAGAGGAACTCGAAGCGGCCGTCGGCCCGGGGTGCGTGGTCCTCGCCCCACGGACCCCAGAAGAGGTCGCGGCCGGCCGGCTCGTCCGGCTCCTGCCAGAACTCGGCCACGACATCCGGGCCGGGCGCGGTGGCCGGCGCGTGGATGGCCTGGTGGTGGATGGCGCAGCCGGAGAGGAGCAGGCCCGCGCCGGCGGCGGCGCGGAGGAACGAGCGGCGGTGTAGGGTCACACTTCCAGAGTAGCGAAAACGGCCGCTACCCGCTGGAGGGCCACGTCAAGTTGCTCCGCGCCGTAGCCGAAGCCGAGGCGCAGGTAGCCGTCCATCCCGAACTGGTCGCCCGGCACCACCAGCACGCCCTGCTCGTTGAGCAGGCGCTGGGCCAGCGCGGTCGAGCCCACCCGCCAGCGGTAGCGCACGAAGGCCACGGCTCCGGCCGCGGGCGGGACGTAGCTCACGTGAGCGCTCTGCCCGGCCACCCAGCGGGCGAAGCGGCCGTGGTTCTCGCGCAGGATGGCCCGCGTGCGGCCCAGCACCTTCTGCCGCCGCTCCGGCTGCAGCACCGCCGTGGCCACCGCGTCCGAGATCACGGGCGGGCTGATGGTCGTGTAGTCGCGCCGGCCCCACAGGTCGGCCACCAGGTCGGGCGGCCCCAGCACCCAGCCCAGGCGCAGGCCGGGCAGGCCGTAGGCCTTGCTCAGGCCCGAGGTCACCAGCACGCGCTCGCCCCGGCCCCAGAAGCTCGGGGCCGCCTCGCCCTCGCGCACCGCGTCGCGGTACACCTCGTCGGCCAGGATCCAGCTGCCGTGCACGGCCGCGATGGAGGCCACGGCGTCCATCTCCTCGACGGACAGGATGGTGCCGGTCGGGTTGTTGGGATGGCAGATGCAGATGGCGCGCGTGCGCGGCCCCACGCGGGCCCGCAGCTCGGCGGTGTCGAGGCGCCAGGCCGGGCCCGGCTTCATCCAGACCGGCACCAGCGTCGCGTTGAGGCCGGTGACCAGCCCCGGCAGCTGCATGTAGTTGGGCAGGACGGCCACCACCTCGTCGCCCGGTTCCACCAGCCGCCAGAGGGCCACGAAGTTGGCCTCCGCGGCACCGAGGGTGGCCACCACGTTGGCGGCGGCGGCCCCGGGATAGAGCGACGCGATGGCCTCGCGCAGAGCGGGCGTGCCGCTCGTGTGGCCGTAGCCCAGGCGCAGGCGTCCCACCTGCTGCAGCTCCTCGCCCGAGAGCGCCTCCTCCAGGGTCAGGGGCGCCACGCCGCTCTCGGCCAGGTTGTAGGGCGCGCGGTTCTCCCACTCGGACTGCCAGCGCTCGAGGGCGAAGGGCTCGATCTTCATGGGGAAGGCTCCATTCTAGCCACCCAGGCGGCCAGCGCGCCCAGGCCGTAGATCGCGCCCACGGCCAGGAAGGCCACGCGCAGCGAGACAGCCTGGGCCAGCCAGCCCAGCAGCAGGCTCATCGTCATCTGCAACACGGTGGAGAGGAAGGCGAACGCGCTCTGCACGCGGCCCATCAGCTCGTTGGGCACGGTGGTCATGAGCGTCGTCTGCAGGGCCACGCCGCCCAGCGCTCGGCAGCCCCCGAAGAGGATCTGCGCACCCACCGCGGCCGCCACCAGCGCGAGCGAGGGCAGGAGGCCGTGGCCGAAGGCGAGCACACCCAGCGCCGCCACCGGCAGCGCGGCCGGGTAGCGCCGGGCCAGCCGGCCGGCCATCAGTCCGCCCAGCACGGCGCCCGTCGCCCATCCGCCCTCCAGGTAGCCGTACCCGCGCGCGCCCGAGTGCAGGACGTCGCTGGCCAGCGCGACCAGCAGCACGGTCCCGCTGAGCACGCCGCCCATCATGCAGGACCAGGCCGCGCCCACCGCCATCACCCGCCGCTGCCCGCGCAGGTAGGTGAGCCCCGCGCGCACCTCGGCCACGAAGTGGCGCCGCTCGGGCGGCGCCACTTCGCGGGGCACCGCCGGCAGCGCGGCCAGGCAGGCCCCGGAGAAGAAGTACGTGCCGGCGTCGATGAGCAGCACGCCGGAGAGGCCGAGCCCGGCGTAGACGAAGCCGACGGCGGCGCCGGCGGCCATCATCCCCGCCTGCACCGCCACCTGGTAGGCCGCGTTGGCCCGCACCAGGTTCTGGGGCGGCGTGCGCTCCTGCACCAGCGCGGCCATGTTGGGCCAGCCGATGGTCCAGCCCGCGCCCAGCAGCGCCATCAGCACGTAGACCGCGGGCAGCGCCAGCCCGGGCCGCCGCACGGCCAGCGCGGCCGCCACCACCGCCAGCCCGCGGGCGGCGTCGAGCGCGGCGTGGAGGAGGCGGCGGTCGGAGCGGTCGATCAGCACCCCGCCCAGGGCTGGGATCAGCAGGCCGGGCGCGGTGACCACCAGCCACAGCAGGCCCACGGCCAGGGTGGAGCCGGTGCGCTCCAGCACGAACCAGCTGGCGGCGGCCGCGCTCATGCCGGAGCCGAAGAGCGAGACCACCACGCCCAGCCAGAGCAGGCCGCGGCGTGGAGGCGGGCGGGACATGGCGCATTCTAGTGGGGCACCATAGACCCATGATCATGTCCACGCGCGTGCGCCTGCGGCGGGTGGAGCGCGCCGACCTGGCGCACTTCGTCGCCTGGTTCAACGACCCCGAGGTGCGGTACCCGCTGGCCTACATCTGGCCCATGGGCACCGCGCAGGAAGAGTCCTGGTTCGCGGCCCAGCTCCAGACCGAGCCGGCGGTGCAGCCCTTCTCGATCGACATCCGCCAGGAGGACGCCGAGTCGGGCTGGCGCATCGTGGGCAACATGGCCTTCCATTCGGTGGACTGGCGCAACCGCAACGCCGAGCTGGGCATCGCCATCGGCGACAAGACGGTGTGGGGCCGCGGCTACGGCACGGAGGCCACGCGCACCCTGGTGCGCTGGGGGCTGGAGGAGCTGAACCTCAACCGCGTGTGGCTGCGCGTGTACGAGGACAACGCGGCCGCCATCCGCTGCTACGAGAAGGCCGGCTTCCGCGTCGAGGGCCGCCTGCGCCAGGACCGCTACCGCCAGGGCCGCTACCTCGACACCCTGATCATGGGCCTGCTGCGCGGAGAGCTGGTGGAGTGACGGTGGGCTTCCACCACCTGGCCCTGCGCGTGGCCGACTGCGAGCGCTCCGCCGCCTTCTACGGCGGAGTGCTCGGCCTGCCCGAGCGCCGGCGCCTCCACGACGGCGACGGCGCGCTGCGCGCGGTCTGGCTCGACCTCGCGCCGGGGATCCTGATGCTGGAGCGTGCGCTGCGCGGCCAGGGGCCGGCCGAGGGATCGGGGCACGTGCTGGCGGTGACGACGGACGACCTGGCCCGCTGGGAACGGGCGCTGGCCGCGGCCGGCGTGCCCCTCGACGACCGCACGCCCTCCACGCTCTTCGTGCGCGATCCCGACGGCCACCGGGTCGGGATCAGCGCCTTCCGTTTTTAGCGCGCCCCCCCTCGCCCGCGGGCCTGCGTGCTAGCGTCGAAGCACGGAGGGAGAGCGCGCCATGAGCAAGCTGCTGAGGGGAATCGCCGCCGGTTGGGGAGCCAAGAAGCTGGGCGGCGGATGCCTCAGCACGATCATCATCTTCCTGATCCTCTGGTGGCTGCTCGGCCACGTCTCGATCTTCCGTTAGTACAGCCGGAGCACGGCCTTGCCGGACACGCGGGCGGCGACTTCCTTGTCGCCCGCCTTGGCCGGCTGGTAGCGCCAGAGCGTCAGCACGCGGTGGATGCGGTTGATGTGGTCCGCGTCCAGCGCCGTCGTGATCTTGGGCGCGTAGAGGCGGCCGTCGGCACCCACCACGGCCGTGAAGTCGGCCTCGTTTTCGCGCCCGGCCACCGTCTTGCTCGTGGGCACGTCGGCGTCCACGGTGAAGAGCACCGTGGGCCAGGACGTGACCTTGAGCGCGGCCGCGCGGCCCTCGGCGGTGGAGCCCAGCTGGTTGTCGGCCACCACCGGGGGCGGCTGCTCGGGAGCACGGTCGAAGGGCGCCCCGCCGGCGGCCATGTAGCGCTCGATGGTGGGCAGCAGCCCGTCGAGGACCGCGTTGAGCCCGTCACCCGTCATCTTCGAGACGGTGACCGCCGTGGTGGGCGCGGGCACGCAGCCCTTGCGGCGCATGGCCCGCTTGCCCAGCACCTCGGGCCGCCCGACGTGGGTGAGGGTGAGCCGCAGCGTGCCCTGCTCCAGCGCGGCCGCCGTCACGTCCACCACGGCGTCGCATTCGCCGGCCAGGCGGGCCACGTCGTCGCGCTTCAGCGTCAGCTTCCGCTCGTCGCCCCGATGGCGGAGGACGCGCGTCTGGCCCACCAGCTCGGCCACGCCTCCCGGAGCCGCGGGTGCAGCCGGCGTGGCCCCGCCGCCTCCCTGCCCGCTGCGGCAGGCCGGGAGGGCCAGCACAGCCGCCACCGCCACCACGGTCCACGACGAAGACGATCTGCTCATACGTCCTCCCAGCCCGGGCCCGTGCCGCTGCGCGGAGCGCGGCGAGACTAGCACACCGTTTGACGATTCGCGCCCGCAACTGGCGCCGGCCTTGCACTAGGTACGTGCGAGCCAGGGACCACGAGAGACGCAAGACGGTTCAAATCCAACTCAAATAGAGAGTTAGAGGGAACCGGGGGGCGTGGCGGCCGTGACACCAAGCGTGGCTCGGTGACCACGAAAGCGGACGGTGCCCTGGCGGACCAGGAGGACGTCGATGAGTGTTCGCGTACGGCCTGCGTCGCTCCAGGACGGCTTGGCCGTGCTGACGCTGCTGGAAGATGTGGGCTACTTCCCGGAGCCCATCTCCTTCGCCAAGACGTACCGCAAGACCCTGTCGGATCCCCACTTCCTGGTGCGGGTGGCCGAGGTCGACGATCACATCGTGGGCCTGGCCACCATGTCCATGCGCTACCAGCTCGGGCTGGGCGGGCTGCTGGCCTGCCTCGACGAGCTGGCGGTGGCGCCGGGCGGCGCCGCGCCCGCGGTGGAGAAAGCGCTCATGCAGGCGACGGTGGGCAAGGCGCGTTCGCTGGGCGCCCGCCGCACCGTGGTGCGCGCCAACGAGGGCGTGGCGCCTCGAGCAGTGGCGTAGGGATCCTCTAGCGAACTCCGAGCGGCGCGCGCTTACACTGCGCGCATGTCCCGCAACGAGACCTTTGATTTCGCGGGCCCGGCCGGCCGCCTGGAGGCGGTGCTCATGCACCCCGAGGGCGCGCCGGCCGCGGCCGCCGTCGTGTGCCACGCCCACCCGCTGCACGGCGGGATGATGCACTTCAAGGTGGTGTTCCGGGCCGCCAAGGCCCTCCAGGAGCAGGGGCTGGCCGTCCTGCGCTTCAACTTCCGCGGCGTGGGGCGCTCGGAGGGCACCCACGACCAGGGCCAGGGCGAGCAGGACGACGTGCGCGCGGCCCTCGACGAGCTGGAGCGCCGCTTCCCTTCCCTGCCCCTGGTGCTGGGCGGCTTCTCCTTCGGCTCCCACATGGCCCTGCGCGTGGCCGCGGCGGACGCGCGCCCGCGGGCCGCCCTGGCCATGGGATTCCCGGTGCGCATGATGGAGGCCGGGTCCTTCGTGGACGGCGTGCGCGTGCCGCGCCTCTTCGTGCAGGGCGAACACGACACGTTCGCCAGCGGTGCGGAGATGGAGGCGCTGGTCGCGCGGCTGCCGCCTCCGCGTCACCTGGTGGTCGTGCCGGGCGCCGACCACTTCTTCAACGGCCACCTCGACGCGCTCCAGAAAGCGGTTTCGGACTGGTCCCAGGGCCATCCGTGGGCTCCCGCGTGAAGTGGGCGCGCCCCGCTGCGCTATCATCGCCGGCAGCGAGCGCATCCCTCGCGCGAGGTCATCACGTCTTTGCCCAAGAAGCTCCGTCTGGCCGTCAACACCGGTGGCGGTGACGCCCCCGGGCTCAACGCCGTGCTCCGGGCCCTCACCCTCTCCGCGCTCAACCGCGGCTACGAGGTGGTGGGCATCCGCAAGGGATACCTCGGCCTCCTCGACACCACCCAGCTCGTTCCGCTGACGTTCGACAGCGTGCGCGGCATCACCCGCCTGGGCGGCTCCATCCTGGGCACCAACAACCGCGGCAACCCGCTGGGCATCCGCGTGGAGGAGAACGGCCAGGAGCGCTACGTGGACGTGTCCGACCAGGCGGTGAAGAACTTCCACCGCCTGGGCTTCGACGGCCTCATCGCCATCGGCGGTGACGGCTCGCTGAAGATCGCGGCCGGCCTGGCCAAGAAGGGCATCCCCATCATCGCGGTGCCCAAGACCATCGACAACGACCTGGCCTCCACCGTGATGACCTTCGGCTTCGACACCGCGGTGGCCACGGCCACCGAGGCCATCGACAAGCTGCACTCCACGGCCGAGAGCCACGACCGCGTGATGGTGGTCGAGGTCATGGGCCGCAACTGCGGCTGGATCGCGCTCTCGTCCGGCATCGCCGGCGGGGCCGACGTCATCCTGCTGCCGGAGATCCCCTACACCATCGAGCGCGTGTGCCAGAAGATCATGGACCGCGAGGCCTCCGGCCGGCACTTCTCCATCGTGGTCTGCGCCGAGGGCGCGGCCCCCCTGGGCGGGCGCATGAGCCTGCTGGAGGAGGCCCACGACGGGCACGACGCCCGCCTGGGCGGCGTGGCGCCGGTGGTGGCCAAGCAGATCGAGCTGCGCACGGGCAAGGAGTCGCGCTCCATCGTGCTCGGCCACCTGCAGCGCGGCGGCCAGCCCACCCCGTTCGACCGGCTGCTGTCGCTGCGCTTCGGGGCCACCGCCGTGCGCATGGCCTCCGAGGGCAAGTGGGGCCACATGGTCACCTACTCGCCGTCGGGAATGGGGATGGTCACGCTCGAGGAGGCCATCGCCGAGCCCGGGAAGGTGCCCGTCGATTGCGACACCGTCAGGACGGCGCGGGAGCTCGGCGTCTCCTTCGGGGACTAGGCCAACGGCAACCGCTACGGACGGGCACGGGCACGGCACACGGGCACGGGAACGTTCACGTGCACGTTCACCGGCGGCGGGCGGGCTGCATTTGCTAATCGCCTCTGTGACTCTGTGACTCTGTGGCGTCCTTGCCGTTGCCGCGGCCGCTTCCCCACCACCACCTGAACGCGACCGCCTGGAGCGCCGACAGCCCCAGCAGCACCGAGTCGGTGGTGAGGTAGAGCGACACGAAGTTGCGCGCCAGCGCGCGCAGCAGCAGCGTCAGCGCCGCGCCCAGCAGCGTGTTCACCAGGGCGAAGACCACCGTCAGCCCCACACACTCGAGGGTGCGGAAGAGCGGCTCCCGCCAGGCTCCCGGCGAGGCGCCGCGGCGGCGCAGCAGGCGCAGGGCGGCCCACGAGGTGAGCGCCACCGGCAGCAGGATGAAGTAGGCCTCCACGCGCTACGACAGGGCCGCGGCGACGCGGTAGTAGAGGCGCGCGCCCAGCTCCTGGGCCCAGCGCCGGGCCTGGCCCAGGCGGTCCTCCGGCCGGTCCACGCTGGTGCGGATGCCGGTGACGGGGGCCGGGGCCACCGTGAAGCCCTGGCGCTCGAACTCCTCCCGCGCGCGCGGCATATGCTCCATCGAGGTCACCAGCAGGAGGTCGTTCACGCCCCGCGCCTGCAGCAGGCGGTGGATGCGCAGGGCCTCGTCGTGTGTGGTCTTGCCGCCGGCCTCGGCCAGCACGGCCTCCGCCGGCACGCCGAACTCGCGGGCCAGCGCGGCCCGCACCTCGGCCTCGGCCAGGGGGCCCTGCTGCGCGCCGGCCATCACCAGCAGCGGGGCCAGGCCGCGGCGGTAGAGCTGGATGCCGCGCACCGCCCGCTGCAGGGAGGCGGCCGAGAGCGTGCCGTCGGTGCCCATGTAGGAGCCCAGCACCACGATGGCCTGGGCCGGGCGCGGCAACGGCGCCGCCGGCGGCTCCAGCAGGTCGGTGAGGGGCGTGAAGGCCAGCACGGCCAGCACGGCCAGGGTGAGGGCCCCCAGGACCCGGCAGGCTTTCATCCCACGTGGATGCGCGGGCGCTCCAGCGGGTTCTTGATGGCCCGCCGCAGCACCTCGCGCGTGACCGGCGCCGTGTCGCCTTCGCCCAGGAACAGGTACTTGAGCACGTAGGTGACCGGGTTGCCCTCCGTCCACCCGAAGTAGGCGTGCGGGATGAGGCCGGTGTGGTCGCGGATGTGGATGAGCAGGGCGGCGATGGCGTTGGGCACGGCCGGGCTCTTGCAGCGCAGGATGTGGTGGCGGCCCACGCGCACGCCGCGCACGTAGATCTCCTCGCGGAACTCGGAGGCGTCGCCCTGGCTCACCTCCAGGAAGACCACCGGCTCCCCGCCGTCCAGGCTGTGGTCCTCGCGCGCCTGCTGCTCCTTCTTGTCGTACTCCTGCTCGGTGCGCTTGTCCGGGCGGTGGGCGATGATGCGCACCGCGTGGGGCGCCACCTCGTCCACGAAGCCCTGGGCGTTGGCCGAGAGCTGCACCGAGATGATGCGCAGCTCGGTGGAGCGGATGACGCGCGACACCATGGACGCCGTCACCATGGCCACGATGAAGAAGGACGCGATCTTCACGCCGTCCGGGCGCTCGTGCACGTTGGCGGCCAGGGTGTAGGCGAAGATGGCGGTCATGGCCACGTACATCCAGCGCCGGCGGGTCTCCCACTGGGCGATGGTCACGGCCACCGAGGCCGAGGTCATGAGGAAGAGCACGCCGGTGGCATAGGCCCCGCCCTGGGCGTCGACGTCGGCCTGGAACTTCCAGGTCACGGCGAAGGCGATGACCGTGAACACGATCACCAGCGGGCGCGTGGCCCGCGCCCACTCGGGCGCCATGCCGTAGGGGGGCAGGTAGCGCGGCACCAGGTTCAGCAGGCCGGCCATGGCCGACGCGCCCGCGAACCACAGGATGATGATGGTGACGAGGTCGTAGGCGGTGCCCACGTTTTCGCCCATGAGCTCGTGGGCCAGGTAGGCCAGGGCGCGCCCGTTGGCCGGCCCGCCGGGGGCGAAGGCCTCGGCCGGGATGAGCAGGGTGGTGACGATGCTGGAGCCGAGCAGGAACACGCTCATCAGCACCGCCGCCGTGAGCAGCAGGTGGCGCGTGTTGCGGATGCGCCCGTGGGGCGAGGCCGGCGGGTCGTCGGGCCGCCCGTGCACCAGCGGCATCACGGCCACGCCGGTCTCGAAGCCGGAGAGGCCCAGGGCCAGCTTGGGGAAGAGCACGGCGGCCATGCCGATCATGGCCAGGGGATGGCCATGGGTGCCGAAGAGGGCCAGGCGCCAGTTGGTGAAGGCGGTGGGATGGTGGACCACCAGCGCGTAGGCGCACACCGCCAGCAGCACGGCGTTGAAGAGGAGGTAGACGGCCACGATGAAGACGGCGATGCCGATGGCCTCCCGGAAGCCGCGCAGGAAGATGGCGCTGAGCGTGGCCAGCAGGACCATGGTGACCAGCACCGGATGGTCGAGCCAGTGCGGCACCAGCGGGTTCTCGATGATGTGGGCGGTGGCGTCGGCGGCGGAGAGGGTGATGGTGATGATGAAGTCGGTGAGCGCGAACCCCAGCAGGACCAGCACGAACACCTTGCCCCGCCAGCGCGGCAGCAGCTCCTCCAGCATGGCGATGCTGCCCTGGCCGTGGGGGCTGTAGCCCGCGACCTGCCGGTAGATGGGCAGGGCCACGGTCAGCGTCACCGCCACCAGGATGAGGGTGGCCACCGGCGAGAGCAGGCCGGCGGCCAGGAAGGCGATGCCGGGCTGGTAGCCGAGGGTGGAGAAGTAGTCCACGCCGGTGAGGCACATGACCTTCCACCAGGGGTAGGTCGCGTGGGTGGCGTGCTTCTCGTGGTGGCCGCTGGACCCCTCCATCAGCCAGCGGCCCAGTCCCCCGAAACGGCCGGTGGCCCGCGGGTCCTTGGCGGGATCCGACGACAGGGCGGGGGGAGGCGCTTCCACGACCGGGTCGACCGCGTCGTCCGGCTCTGCGTCGGTCGCGGGCTCCTGGCTGTCCAATCGGGCTCCTTCGTCCTAGAGCTTGAGGCTCAGGCCGGACGACTCGGCGGGCTCCTCGGCTTCGGGGGACGAGAGATCATACGGGAAGAGGCGTTCGCCCAACCAGGCCAGGAGGGCCGGCAGGGCGTGCAGCGGGCCGGGGGCCCCGCCGCCCAGCACGTAGGGCACGAAGAAGGCGTAGGCGCCCAGGACCGGCACCGCCCAGCGCCAGAACACGCTCCGCCGCTCCCAGCCGTAGATGGCCACGAAGAGGGGCAGCGCGAGCTGCGGGCCCAGCGGGTTGGGGGACAGCCACTGCGCCGCCACCTCCAGCACGGCGGCGGTGACGAACCCGCGCACCGCCCCCAGCGCGGTGCGGCCGTGTTCGTAGAGGTAGGGGAAGAGCCCGCCCAGGCAGATGGCCAGCAGGGCCTCCGGGGCCAGCACGGCCGGCGCCCGCAGCGCCGACAGCACGGCCGGTCCGAAGCCCAGCGCGAAGAGCGCGGGCGAGGCGTTGCGCACCAGCTTCAGGACCCGCGACTGCGGCAGCAGCAGGTGGTCGATGAACAGGTAGGCCAGGTAGAGGTAGGCGGGCAGCGCGGCCCGCAGCGAGCGCGTGCTCCAGAAGACGGCCGTGGCCGCGGCCATGGGCAGCAGCACCTCGTAGATGCGGGGCCAGGGCGAGGGCAGGCGGTAGAGCACGCTCTTCTTCAGGTCGGCCTTCACGCCCGGCAGCAGCGAGCGGTCCACCCGCCGGCGGACCTCGGCCAGGAGGGCCTCGATGGCCGGGTCTTCGGGCTGGCCCTGGTAAGGGGTCACGTCGATGGGCTCGTGGAAGCGGACGCGCACGCGGCTGGGCGTGGGCAGGGCCTGGTAGTGCGGCCACACGCGGTAGGCGCCGATGATGCTGGCCGGCACGATGGGCACGCCGGTCTCCAGGGCCAGGCGGGCCGCCCCCTCGCGCAGGGCCGGCTCCATCCAGCCCGTGCGCGAGCGCTTGCCCTCGGGGAAGAGCCCCACCAGCTCGCCCGTCTGCAGGAGGGTCCGCGCCTTCTCGTAGGCCTTGCGCCCCTGGCCGCGGCGCACGTCCACGGGGAAGGCGCCGAAGGCGCGCAGGAAGCCGCCCAGCAGGGGGACGCGGAAGACCGCGTCCCAGGCCATGAAGCGGATGGGCCGCCGGACCTCCAGCGAGAGCAGCACCGGATCGAGGTAGGAGGGATGGTTGGCCACCACCAGGGCCGGCCCCTCGGTGGGCACGTTCTCCTCGCCTTCGCACTGGTAGGTGAACAGCACGCGGAACAGCGCGTGCACCAGCTTGATGAGGATGGGGCGCATGGCGCTCATGCCCGGCCCCGCCAGCGCTGGAGCGCGATCAGGGCCAGGCTCAGCCACAGCACCGTGCGCGGCAGCGCGTAGTAGCGCAGCTCGGTGTGCTCCACCACCGCCGTGACCACGGCCAGGGGGGCGGACACCGCGTTCAGGAGGCGCAGGCTGGGCGGGCCGCGCCACACGATGGCGGCCGAGAGGGCCAGGAAGCCCAGCACCAGCAGCCAGGCCGCCGCCCACTCGGCCGTGGAGAGCGACCACCAGGGGCCCCGCGCGGCCACGTCGTGGTAGATCGCCCACTCGAACCCGAACAGGCCGCGGTAGAGGCGCAGCACCACCAGCGTGGCCAGCGAGATGGGCGTGTCCACCCGCACCAGGTAGGCGCCCGGCTGGGGCCGCTCGAAGATCATCGCGTCCACGCCCCACTCGCGGCCGGGGTACGAGAACCACGTGCGCATGTATTCTGGGTCGTAGAACCAGAAGTGGCCGCCGTGCGCCCACACGTTCAGGAACTGGAGCAGGGCGGGCGCGAAGCCGACCAGGAAGGCCGCCCCGTCGCGCATCCGCGCCCTTGGCGCGCGGCCCCGCGGCAGCAGCACCAGGGCCAGCATCAGGAGCAGCGCCGCCGGGAGCTGGCTGATCTTGAGCAGGAACGACGCCGCGCAGAGCACCCCGGCCAGCGCGCACTGCCACCGGCGCGAGGGGCCCTCCCCGCCGCGCATGACCACGCGCGCCGCCACCGCCACCGCCAGCAGGAAGACGGCCAGCGCCGGCAGGTCGCCCAGGCGCACGGGCAGGTGAGGCACGAGGTTGGGCACCAGGGACGCGAAGACCAGCGCGCCCAGCACGCGGGCCCGCGCGCCCCATCCCGCCAGCAGCGCGGCGTCGCCGGCGAACACGCGGTAGAGGCCGCAGAGGCCGGCGGCCGCGCAGAGGAGGTTCAGGGCCAGCGCGATGTAGGCGGCGTCCACCGCGTCCGCGGTGAGGAGGTGGGGCAGGCTCATGAAGAGCGCGACGCCGGGCGGCCGCACCGGGTGGTAGCAGGCGTCGAAGACCCGGCCTTCCTGGCCGGAGAGGGCGGCCGCGCAGGCGCGCCCGAGGCGGTCGTAGTCGGCGGCGTCCCCGAAGCTCGGGAAGATCACGAACGCGGGGTGACGATGGTCAGCGCGTCGCGCAGGCGCTGCAGCGCGCGCGAGGGCACCACCCGCACCTCGCGCACCCGCCGCGCGCCGGCCTGGCGCAGCGGCTCCACGGCCAGGGCGTCGGCGAAGATGAGGTCGGCGGCCCGGGCCAGGCGCCGCCACTCGCGGGAGGCCGAGAGCTCGCGCGTCTCCACCAGCAGCTCGTCGCCGCGCAGCGCGCGCAGGAACACGGTGGCCACGGGCAGGAAGGCGGGCGCGTGCGACACCACCAGCACGATGCTGCCCGCGGCCAGGCCGGTGATGGTCTTGCGGTCGGCGTCGGAGATCTCCAGCGTCACCTCCTCCACCGCCGCCCCCGGCGCCAGCTGCCGCAGCTGCTCCAGGTAGTAGGGCAGGGCCAGGACCAGCGCCCCGGCGAGCATCGACGGCTCGCGCGAGACCTGCTCCAGGGTCAGGGCCGAGGCCGGGCGGCCCAGCCCCGCCTGCAGCTCGTGCACCAGCAGCTCGCCCATCTGCTGCGAGGGGTCCACCACCAGCAGGCGGTCGGGCGGGGCCGCGGCCAGCCACCGCTCCACCGCGCCCCGGATGTCGGTTCCGCTGTAGCCCATCTGCAGCGCCGAGTGCAGGGCCAGGCGGATCATCTCGTCCAGGCCGCGCGCCTCCGGCAGCGCCGTGGGGCCGGCCTGGCGCACGAACACCCCCGACCCGCGCTTGAGCTGTACGTGGCCGGCCGCCTGCAGGTCCTGGTAGGCCGCGGACACGGTGTTGTGATGCACGCGCAGGCGCCGGGCCAGCGCGCGCACGCTGGGCAGGCGCTGGCCGTGGGCCAGCTCGCCCCCGAGGATCTTGAGCTGGAGCTGCGTGGCGATCTGTTCCCGGACGGGTACCCCCCCACGACGGTTGAGCACGATGTCCATGGTGCGCGGATTATGGCCCCCCTGGCACAGCCGCGCCATGGTGGTCCCGTACAGAAGCCGGACTGTCACCTGGGGTCCGGCCGCGCGACGGCCCGGCCTCGTATACACCCCAAACGCTGGTGTACGAGGTGTCATCATGACGCTGCCCATGCTGTTCCACACGCGCCGGGCGCGGGTGCTGGCCCGCCTCGTCCTCTACGGCGGGGCGCTGCTGGTGGGCCTGCCGGTGGCACTGTCACAGATGATGCTGGGCACCGTGCGCCAGCCGTCCCACCCGGTGGCGCCGCCCTTCGAGGAGAGCTGGGTGCGCAGCGAGGGCCTGCGCCTGCGGGCCTGGACGGTGCGCGGGCGGCCGGAGCGGGCGGCGGTGGTGGTGGCCCACGGCCTGGGCGACACGCTGGAGAGCTTCACCGGCGTCGCCCTCCGGCTCAACGCGCGCGGCCACACCGTCCTGCTCCTCGACATGCGGGGCCACGGCGCCAGCGAGGGGCGCTACACGACGCTGGGCGGGCGCGAGCGCGAGGACGTGCGCGCGGCCATGGCCGCCCTGCGCGCGCGCGGCCTGGCCGGGGCCGGCTTCGTGCTGATGGGCTACTCGCTGGGGTCGGCGGCCGTGCTGCGGGCGGCCGCCCGCGAGCCCGAAACGCGGGCGGTGGTGGTGGAGGCCCCGTTCGACTCGTACCGCGAGACGATGGCCCACCACGGCACGCTCCTCTACGGGCTGCCGCGCTGGTTCCCGCTCACGCCCCTGGCCATCGCGGTGGCCGAGTGGCGGGCCGGCTTCGACGCCGACGACGTGGACGTGGTGCAGGCCGCCCGGGAGACGCGCGCCCCGCTGCTGGCCATCGCCGACGGGGACGACCCGCGGATGCCGGAGCGGGTGGTGCGCCGCGTGTACGACGCCCACCGGGGCCCGAAGGCATTCTGGCTGGCGCCCGGCGTGGACCACGTGGGCGCCAGCCAGCTTGAGGAGTATTGGCCGACCATCCTGCGCTTCCTCGAAGCGCAGGGGCTTTAGTGCTATGCGGTCCGGGCAAAGCCCGGACCGCCGCACTGGGGGCTTACCGCCGCTTCGCGGCTTCGCCCCCAGACCCCCAAGGTTCGTGTGCCGGCGTTTACTCCGCGCTGGAGTACTTGACCGAGCAGCCGTAGGGCTTGCTGACCGAGGTGCGCACGGCCTTGCCGGCCAGGGTGTCGTCGAGGGCGGCGGCCACGTAGTTGGTGGCGCCGGCGATGTCGGCCTGGTCGGTGGAGGGCTTGTCGTCGATGCCACCCGCGTAGACCAGCGTGCCCTGGGGATCGATCACGAACATGTGGGGCGTGGTGCGGGCGCCGTACAGGTGGCCGACCTTGCCGCTCGCGTCCACCAGGTAGGCGGAGGGCGCGGCGCCCTTCTCGCTCAGCAGCGCGTTGATCTCGGCCGCGGTGTGGAAGCCCTCCTTGCCCTCGCCGGAGGAGTTCACCGAGAGCCACACCACACCCTTGCCGGTGTAGCCCTTCTGCAGCTTCTGCATGTTGCCGGCGCCGTAGTGCTTGCGCACGAAGGGGCAGCCGAAGTTGACCCACTCCAGGACCACGGTCTTGCCCTTGTAGGCGGAGAGGGAGTGGCTCTTGCCGTTGCTGTCGGTGAGCGTGAAGTCGGGAGCGGCCTTGCCGACCACTGCCCCCTCCTGGGCCGAGGCGAGGGCGGCCCCACCGAACAACACGACGGCCACAGCGAACAGTGCGAACTTCATTGGACGGTCTCCTTATTTGAGTGCTTTGGGTTTGGCTGAGATGTCGAGGGCTTCGACCGCGCCGTTCCGGCGGGACACGACCACGCCCGAGAGGACCTTGGGCACGGTCCCGTTGGGATCGCGCTTCAGCGACAGGCGCCAGCCGCCGGCGCCGGTGTCGGCGGCCTGGGGCGCGGCGTAGAGGATCACGTTGTCGTCGGCGGCGAAGAACTCCACCGGCGTGGAGGGCGCCTTCCAGGCCGCGGGCGGGCGCAGGAAGACGTGGTCGGCGCTGCTCTCGAACGTCCACCCGCGCGCCGGCCGCGGCAGCAGGCCGCGCGTCTCCTTGAACAGGGCCACCGTCTGCGGGTTGCTGGCCGGTGCGGCCGCCTTGACCGGCAGCTCCAGGCCCAGCGTGGTCTTGCCCGGGATGCAGACCTCGCGGCACTCCAGCCAGTTGACGGCCGCGCTCACCGGGACCATGGACCCGGCGGCGGCCGTGGGCGGGGCCGTGACCGGCACCAGCAACAGCACGCGGTCGTGGTAGCCGTAGCTGGTGATGCCGCCCGCCTCGAAGCGGGTGGGATAGGGCCAGGCGATGTCTCCGGCCTGGAAACCGGCCGGCAGGCTCCACTTGATCCGCGGCGGCAGGCCGGCGTCGCCGGCCTGCTTCCAGTACACGTGCCAGCCCTGCGCCATCTCGAGCTTCAGCCCCAGCCACAGCGTCTGCCCGGGCTGGATGGACTGCACCTCGCTCAGGAGCGTGGCCGTCACGTTCTTGCTGGACCCCGTGGTGGAGAGGGTGATGTCGGCCGCCGCGGCCGCGCCCACCGACAGCGGGACGGCGGCGGCCAGCAGGAAGAGAGGGAGCGTCATGCCCATGTGGTGCACCACGGTATCAGCTGAAACATACGACGGGCCGGCCGGCGATGCAGCCGGAAGCCTCGTTAAAGTTTGCGCCGCCGCTAGCGGGCCCGGGCCGGCGCCGGCGGCGGGAAGTCGACCGCGTAGCGCGGGTCGATGTCCACCGGCACGGCGCTCAGGCGGTCCAGGATGCGCTTCACCGGCGGGCGGATCACCGCCATCTGCGCCAGCAGCTCCCCCGCCGCCTTCTTGTCTCCATGGGCCTGGATGGTCATGATGCGCGCGGTCAGGTCGCGGGCCGCGGCCTTGATCTTCACCCGGTCCACGCGGAAGGTGCCGTCGGGCAGGGCCACGAACGCGCCCGCGTCGAGGAACGAGTTGAGCTGCAGGGCCACGCCCCGGCCGTGGGCCTCGTTGAGGCCGAAGCGGATGGAGCGGAAGGTGGAGGCCAGGAACGTGGTGTACATGGTCCGCTCCAGCGACTTGTCGAGCACGCCCTTGTCCACCAGCTGCTGCAGCGCCCACAGCCCCGACACGTCGGCCTTGGCCTCCTCCAGCGCGCTGCCGAACTCCTGCAGCTCCTGGCGCACGGTGGTGGCCCGGCCGCCCACGGTGATGGAGCTGGGTCCCAGACCGTGCATCAGCTCGTGCATGAGGATGTGGGTGAAGAAGGCGTCGAAGGAGACGTCCTTGCGCGCGGCCAGGGGCAGGGCCACGCCCGCGATGGGCAGCAGCACCTTCTGGAACTTGGCCTCCTGCACGTTCTTCAGCATCGTGCGCTTGGAGCCCTTCTGCTGCACGACGCGCTCGTCGTTGGGCAGGTTGAAGGCGGCCGTGTTCACGCCCGCGTTGGCGTCGCCGGCCCCGTACACGATGTCCACCACGCGGATGGGCGACAGCGCGCCCAGCTTGGGGTTGCGCAGGGCGGCGTCGATGGGCAGGGTGTCCTCCAGGCCCTGCAGCTCCGCGCCCAGGCGGGCCAGCTTGGCCGACTCGGCCTCGTCGCGCAGCGTGATGTAGGACTCGAAGGCCGCCTTGTAGCCGAACCACTTGTCCTCGTACACCTCGTAGGGGCCGATGGTGGGCTCGATGGCGCCGTCCAGCTCCATCCAGGCCACGTCGCTGTCGAAGTAGTCGTTGCTGAGGAAGGCGGCGGCGCGCTTCTCCAGGAAGTTCTTGAGCGTGGGCTCGGCGGTGAGGGCGGCCGCCTCCCGCAGCAGGCGCGCGGCCCGGGCCAGCTCGTCCTGGTATTCGGAGCTGTAGGGCACGGCGCGGAAGGCGCCGTCGGGGCCGCGGCGGATGGTGGTGAAGAAGCCCTGCGCGCCCGCCTTCTCGGCGGCGGGCAGGCCGTTCATCCAGGCCTCGACCTGGGCCTTGGCCGCGTCCTCCGGATAGAAGTTGGCGCCCTCCGGCTTGGGGCCCACTCCGGCCACGAAGGGCTGGTCCTCGTCGAGGCGCGACCAGGGGCCCTTGTTGAGCAGCAGGTACTTGAGGCGCGCGCGGCCCAGGGCCGACTCGTCGCGGGCCAGGCTCATCAGCAGCGGAGCGTTGCCGGCCGAGACCTGGCGCAGGAAGAGCACGTCCATGATCCGCGCCGCCTCCACCAGCCTGGCCACCGCCTGCTGCTCGCCCGGGGGCAGCTTGGACAGGGGCGCGCTCAGGCGCACGGGCGCGAAACGGGCGGTCATGGCCTGCAGCCGGGCCAGCGACGGCAGGGCCGCCGGCGCGGGGGGCTCGGCGGCCAGGGCCAGCGGCGCCGCCAGGCCGGCCAGGAACGTGAAGAGCGCGCGCTTCATCGAACCTCCTCCACCACCACCGCCGTCCCGTAGGCCAGCACCTCGGTCACGCCCTGCGCCACCTCGTTCGCGTCGTAGCGCATGCCGACGATGGCGTTGGCGCCCATGGCCTCCGCGTGCTGCATCATGATCTGGAACGCCTCCTGCCGGGCCGTCTCGCACAGCTCGGTGTAGAGCGTGATGTTCCCCCCCACCAGCGTCTGGAAGGTGGCCCCGATGTTGCCGACGATGCTGCGCGAGCGGACGGTGATGCCGCGCACCACACCCAGGTGGCGCCTCACGCGGAGACCTTCGAAGCCGAAGGTGGTGGTGACCCACTGCGGCGATAGAGGCATGGCGATCTCCTTGGCTCAGAGCTCGAGGAACTTGGGCACGCGGGTGAGGTTGCGCGATCCGCCCGGCGTCACCAGGGCCACGTCTTCGATGCGCACCCCGCCCAGGCCCAGGTAGTAGAGGCCGGGCTCCACCGTCACCACGTGCCCCGCCCGCAGGCGCGGCGTGGGCCGGGAGGAGATGGACGGAGACTCGTGGATCTGCAGGCCCAGGCCGTGGCCGGTGCCGTGGAAGAAGCCCTGCATGCGCCCGTCGCGCAGGCCGGTGTGGTAGCCGCGCTGCTCGAAGAGCTGCAGGATGCGGTTGTGGATGGCCTGCCCGCTGGCCCCCGGCCGCACCGCGCGGTGGCCCAGGCGCACGCCCTCGTGCACCAGCGCGTAGACCTCCTTCAGGCGCTCCGCGGCCCGCCCGCGCACCACCGTGCGCGTGAGGTCGCCGAAGTAGCCGGTGCGGCCCGAGCGCGGGAAGATGTCCATCACCACCGGCGTGTGGGCGCGGATGGGGCCGTGCCCCTCCTCGTGCGGGTCCACGGCCTGGTCGCCGGGCGCGCAGATGGTGTGCGCGGGCAGGCAGCCCGCGGCCATGATGCGGGTGTCCACGGCCGCCCGCAGGTCCTCGGCCGTGAAGCGGCGGCCGTCGCGGCGCAGGTAGCCGTCCTTCCCGATCGCGCAGGCGCGCAGCGCGGCCAGGCCCGCTTCCAGGCCGGCCTCGGCCGCGCGCAGGGCCTGCGTGATGGCCTTCACCTCGGCCGCGGCCTTGACCTCCCGCTGGGGCCAGAAGGGATCGGGCTGCGGCTCCACGCGCACGCCCAGGGCGCCCAGCTCGGCGGCCAGGCCCAGGGGGAAGCTGCGCGGCACGGCCGCGCGGCGCAGGCGCAGCGTGCCCAGCAGGTGGGCGATCACGGCGGCCATGGTGGCCTCGCGCCCCTTCTTGCGCACCGCCGCGGCCAGGGTGGTCAGCGAGAGCACCACGTCTTTGCCCGCCGCCTTGCGGTCGGGATCGAAGGCCTGGCGCCGGGCCCGGTCGATCTCCAGGTCGTTCAGCACCACCATGCGCCGGCCGCGGGCCTGCAGGAAGAGGAACGGGTCGGGGGCGAAGAAGCGGGTGGGATAGAGGAGGTCGGCGTCCGTCTCGGAGGCGGCGTAGATGAGGCGCGCGCGCTCGGCCATCAGCGCCCGGCGGGATGGCGCGGCGACAGCAGCAGCACCAGGGCCAGGCCCACGGTGCCCGCGCAGAGGTGCCAGGCCCGGGCCCAGCCGGCGTCGTCGGCCGCGTGGCCGGCGGCGGTGAGGGCGAAGAGGAACAGCAGCGGCAGCAGGCGCCTCTCGCGCAGGCGGACGAACTGCAACAGCGTGACCACGGTGGCGGCCACGAAGAAGGCCACCGTCACCGCGCGCTCACGCCGGAGCCACGTCCACCAGCACGTCGTAGAACGTGGCCCCGCCCCCCATGTCGGTGAGCTCCTGGGAGGTGACGGCGTTCGCGTTGTTCCCCCCCGGGCACATCTTGGCCCACCAGATGGAGAGGCCCACCACCACGCCCGGGCGGGCCGCGTCCGACACGTGGGCCTTGCAGAGGAAGGAGCCGCGGTCGTTGAAGGTGCGCACCATCTGCCCTTCGGCGATCCCCCGCGGGCCCGCGTCCTGGGGGTGGATGGTGAGCGAGGGCTCGCTCTCCCGCCGCACCAGCGTCGGCTGGGCGGAGAAGGTGGAGTTCAGGAAGTGGTGCGCGGGCGGCGAGATGAAGGCCAGCGGGAAGCGCCGGGCCAGCTCGGGGTTGGAGGTCGGGCCCTCGCGCGGCGGCACGTACTCCCCCGCCATCTCGCACTTGCCCGAGGGCGTGGGGAAGCCGCCCTGGGCGAAGGGCGCCCACGACTCGGGCACGTTCAGGCGCACCGTGCCCTCGCGCTGCAGGCGCTCGAAGGAGATCCCCTCCAGCCGCGCGTGGTCCCAGCGCAGGGCCTGGCGCGCCATCTGCTCGTCGCTGTCCTGCAGCCCGTCCTGCGTGAGGCCCATGCGCGCGGCCAGCAGGCGGAAGACCTCGGTGTTCGGCTTGCTCTCGCCCACGGGCGCGATGGCCGGCTGGCTCAGGCTCAGGTAGAGGTGGCCGTAGGCCTTGTGGATGTCGTAGTGCTCGAGGGTGGTGGTGGCGGGCAGCACGATGTCGGCGTAGTCCACGGTGTCGGTGGCGAAGAGCTCGTGCACCACCACGAAGAGGTCCTCGCGGGCGAAGCCGCGGCGCACCGCCTCCTGGTCGGGGGCCACCGCCGCCGGGTTGGCGTTGTAGACGTAGATGGCCTGCACCGGCGGGTCCAGCGTGCGGTCCAGGAGGATGCGGCCGATCTGGCTCATGTTCAGCTTGCGCGTGCCCGGCGGCGTGAGGTCGGGCCGCTCCAGCGCGTCTCCGTCCACGGGAAAGCTGCCGGAGGTGGAGAGGAGCAGGCCGCCGCCGGCGTGGCGCCAGGCCCCGGTCACCGCGGGCAGGCAGGCGATGGCGCGGATGGCGCTGCCGGCGCCGGCGTGGCGGTTGAGCCCGTAGTTGAGGCGGATGGCCGAGGGCTGGGTGGTCGCGTAGGCGCGGGCCAGCCGCTCGATGTGCGGCGCGTCCAGCCCCGTCACCTCCGCCGCCCGCTGCGGCGTCCACTCCGCGGCCCGCGCGCGCAGCGCGTCGCCGCCCACGGTGTAGCGCGCGATGTAGTCCTCGTCGGCCAGGCCGTCGCGGAAGATCACGTGCAGGAAGGCCAGGGCCAGCGCGCCGTCGGTGCCGGGCAGCAGGGCCACGTGTTCGTCCGCCCGCTCGGCCGTGCGCGAGCGGAAGGGGTCGATGACCACCAGCCGGGCCCCGCGCCGGCGGGCCTCCTCCACGAAGGGCCACAGGTGCACGTTGGAGCTGATGAGGTTGGCGCCCCAGGCCACGATGTAGCGCGACTCCACGATGGCCTCGGGGTCGAAGCCCAGCGACCCGCCCACCGTGGCCTTCATGGCCGCCGCGCCCGCGGAGGCGCAGATGGTGCGGTCGAGCAGCGTGGCCCCCAGGGCCTGGAAGAAGCGCCGGTCCATGGAGCCGTAGCTGAGCAGGCCCATGTTGCCCGCGTATGAATAAGGAAGGATGGACTGCGGGCCGTGGCTGGCGATGGCCTTGCGGAAGCCGGCGGCCACCGCGTCGAGCGCCTCGTCCCACGAGATCCGCTCGAAGCGGCCCTCGCCCTTCTTCCCCACCCGCTTCATGGGGTGCAGCAGCCGGTCGGGGCTGTAGACGCGCTCCAGGTAGTGGTTCACCTTGGCGCAGAGGAAGCCCTGGGTGAAGCGGTGGTCGGGGTCGCCGCCCAGGGTGACGGCGCGCCCGTCCTCGACCTCCACCTTCATCACGCACGTGTCGGGGCAGTCGTGCGGGCACACGACCTTGAATGCCTGGCGGGCCATACGGCTATTATCCTATGCCCGCGCCGGGGCTTCGCGTGGCATCCCCAGGGGCCTCAGCGCGCGGGCGGGCGGTACTTCTCCAGGTAGAACTTGTCCCGCAGGTAGCGGGGCCGCCAGTCCACCTTCTCCTGGTCGAGCAGCAGGCCCAGGCCGGCGCCGAAGGCGTAGAAGACGACCCGCTGGTCGGCGGCCATCGTCTGGCCGCGCAGGCCCTTCAGGACGCCCGACCGCAGGTCGGCGGCGGCCTCGGCGTAGGGCTGGTAGTCGAGCAGGCTGGAGTAGAAGCCCGGCACGCGGCGGAAGCGGGCGGCCGTCTCGGCCGTGCGCAGCTCGGCGTAGCGCGCGATGCCCTCCTGCCAGAGCTGCAGGGACAGGTAGCGGTAGTCCTGCGGGTTCAGCGCGCCGGCGAAGGAGGCGTAGTCGCTCCAGAAGGCGGCCCGCTCGCGCGGCGCAGGCCTCTCCACCAGGTCGGCCAGCCGGCGCGAGAGCGCGGCGAAGGACGCGCTGGTGCCCGCGTAGGGGAACGGGTAGTTGAGCATCCAGGCCCCCGTCTCGTCGCCGCCGGCGAGGCCGAGCGCCTTCGTCTCCGCGTAGTAGCGGGGATCGGAGTACTGGAGCTGGTGGAAGTGCTCGTGGAGCACGGTCAGGACCCAGGCCGTGGACCGCTTGCCGGTGGCCTCGGCCCGGCCCACCACGATGGTGGGCGCCCCACCGAAGGCGGGGAAGGTGGCCAGGAAGTCGGGGGCAAAGGTCTGCGGCCGCACCTGCGCGCTCCCGTTCAACGGCGGCCCGACCGAGGTCACGGCGAAGCCCGCGGGATGGGCCTGCGTACGGAAGAGGTATTCGGCCCCCGCCGTCACCAGCAGGACGTCGCCGGGGGCGCGGCCCCAGCCGGGCCACACGCGGTCGGCCACCTCGTCCATGAGCGCGAAGGCCTCGGCCAGCCGGGTGGCGTCGACCGCGTCCAGGTGCGGCACCGGTGGCGACGCCCCCGCCGCTCCGACGCCGGCCAGGAGCAGCAGCAGCGCCGACCACGCGGCCGCCCTCAGTCTTCGGGCTCCAGCGCGAGCTGGACCAGGCGATCGAGCAGCGCGCCGAAGGGGATGCCGGCGGCCTGGGCCGCCTTGGGCAGCAGGCTGTTCACGGTCATGCCGGGCATCGTGTTCACCTCCAGCACCACCGGGCCACGGGGGGTGATCATGATGTCCACCCGCGACAAGTTGCGGCAGCCCAGCGCGCGGTGCGCGCGCAGGGCCACGTCCTGGGCCGCCCGCGCCGCCTCCTCGCTCACGCGGGCCGGGCAGACCTCCTCGGACAGGCCCGGATCATACTTCGCGCGGTAGTCGAAGAACTCGCGCTTGGACACGATCTCGACCAGGGGCAGGGCCTGCAGCTCGCGGTTGCCGATCACGCCCACGGTGACCTCGGTGCCGCCCAGCCGCTCCTCCACCAGCGCCACCGAGTCGTATTCGAAGGCCTCGAGGAGCGCGGCCCGCATGCCCGACGCCTCCTTGACCATGCTCATGCCGATGCTGGAGCCCTGGCGGGCCGGCTTCACGACCGCCGGCAGGGCGGCCGTGGCCGCGCGGGCGGCCACGGCGTCCGGGGCCAGCCGGAAGTCAGCGCGGTGCACCACCGTGCCCGCCGGCACCGGGATGCCCTCCGCGGCGAACACCTTCTTGGCCATGGCCTTGTCCATGGCCAGGGCCGAGGCCAGCGTGCCCGAGCCCACGTAGGGCACGCCCAGCAGGTCGAGCATGCCCTGGATGGTGCCGTCTTCGCCGTAGGGGCCGTGCAGGGCCAGGAAGGCCACGTCGATGCGCGCCGCGCCGCCGGCCACGGTGATGGCCTCGGTGGCGGGCGCGGCGGCCGCGGCCGCGCTCCTGATCTGCTCCTGGAACGACTGCGGCAGCTCGTCGTTGCGCGCCGGCAGGGCCTCCACCTGGCCGCCCTTCTCCAGCAGGCGCTGCGCGCGCTCGCGCAGGGCGGGCGAGATCTTCCGGTTGTGGGCCATGAGGGCCAGGGTGTCGAGCATGACCACCTCGTAGCGGTCGCGCGGCAGGTGCTCGGCCACCATCTTGCCCGAGGCCAGCGAGATCTCGCGCTCGCTGGAGGCCCCGCCCATCATCACGCCCACGCGGATGCGCGCGGCCACGGCTAGCCCAGCACCGGCCGGGGCTGGCCGTCGTCGCCCACCGCCACCAGCACCACCTCCGCCTCCGTCACCATCACCTTCTCTCCCTCTCCACGGCCGCCGCCCCAGCGCTCGGCCTCCACCGTCACCTTCACCGTAATCGAAGTGCGGCCCACGCGAAGGGTCTCGGTGAAGAAGTTCACGATGTCGCCCAGGAACACGGGCTCGTGGAACTCGACCTCGCGCATGGCCTTGGTGACGTAGCGGTGGCGGGCCACCTTGCGCGCCTCCACCGCCGAGGCCAGGTCGATGTGGGACAGGATGACGCCGCCGAAGATGGTGCCGTAGGCGTTCGTGTCCTTGGGCAGCAGGAGCACCTTGATGGCCGGAACCATGTCCGCGCTCAGCGGCCGGCCCGCAGGAACGTGTTGACCTGCCCGCCCTCGCGCGTGCGCAGGCGCGTGCAGTCCTTCACCGCCTCCGTGACCTTGGCCAGCTGGCGGTCGGTGCCCGGCACCACGTGTTCGGGCTGGGTGAAGAACTTCTGCGCGCGCTGCAGGCGCTCCTCCGAGCAGCCGGCGGCGAAGCGGGGCATGAAGGCCAGCACCGGCTCCGGCAGCCGCTCCTTGAGCAGGCCGTAGTTCTGCTCCATGAACTGGTAGGGGCGCTCCTGGTTCTCCACCGCGCTGCCCACGTCGCCCGGGATGGCGAACATCTCGGTGGGCCGCAGCGTGCCCGAGGCCGCGTAGGCCAGGGCCGCGTCCACCACCTTGGGGTCGCGGAAGTAGCCCAGCGCGTCCACCAGCAGCGCGCGCTGGGTGGGCACGGTGGACCTGTCGATGCGCTGGACGTATTCGTCGAACAGCGCGCGGTCGCCCTGCAGCGCGGCCAGGCGCAGGGCGGTGCCGGCCACCGTGGGATCGACCGCCGCCGGGTCCTTCATCCAGGCCCGCGCCCACGTGAGGGCCGCCGCCCGCACCTGCGCGTCGCCGCCGTCGGCACCCAGCCACAGCAGGAGGTCCGGGCGCAGGGCCGACACCGACTCCGTCTCCCCCGCCTTCTTCTCCATGCCGAAGCGGCGCAGGGCCGGCGTGAGCGCCTCCCGCACGTAGGCGGCGAAGGGCTCCTGCGTCTCCACGGTGATGAACGTGTCCTTCACCCGCCGCAGGCCCGTGAGCACCGCCGCCACCACCTCGGGCTCCGGGTCGCGGGCCAGCAGGCGCAGCAGGCCCAGATAGGCCCCGCCGTCGAGGGTGCCGGCGTCGAGCAGGGCCGACAGGTTGCCCACCAGGCCCACCCGCTCGCTGAGCGAGAGGTGGTCGGGCGACGTGGCCAGCGCCTGCAGCATGGCCGTGGGCACGCTCCAGCGGTAGTAGCCGTCTTCGCCGGAGTTGGGGTAGACCCACTCCACGGCGCCCCGGCCGGGCAGGGTGGCCGTGGAGCGCTCGCCGCTCAGAAGCGTCGTCTGGCGGTGCACGCCGGCCGCGTCCTTGTAGCGCAGGCCCACCGGGATGCGCCAGCGCCCGCTCAGCACCTCGGCCCCCGCGTTGACGAAGCGCTTCTGGGAGAGGGTGACCGTGCGCCCGGCCACGCCCTCCACCGCCACCAGGGGCACGCCGGGCTGGCTCAGGAAGGTGTCGAGCACGGCCGGCACGTCCTGGCCGGAAGCCTTGGACAGGGCGGAGAAGAGGTCGGCCGCGGTGGCGTTCTTCCACTCGTGGGCGGACAGGTAGGCGAGCACGCCCTTGCGGAAGGCGGCCTCGCCCAGCCAGGCCTCGACCATGCCCAGCACGCTCTGGCCCTTCTGGTAGGCCAGCTCGTCGGCGCCGGCGATGATGTTGTCGGTGGGCTTCACCGGCTGGCGGATGGAGCGGGTGGAGGGCCGGGCGTCGCTGCGCATGGCCCCTTGCACGTTCTCCACCTCGGTGGACGGCAGCTTGAACTCGGGGAAGGCCTCGTTGGTGACCTTGTTGCCCATCCAGGACGCGAAGGACTCGTTGAGCCACAGATCGTCCCACCACTTCATCGTCACCAGGTCGCCGAACCACATGTGGGCGATCTCGTGGGCGGTGATGGCCACCAGGCCCAGCCGGTCCCGGCTGGTGCTGCCCTTGGGGTCGAGGAGCAGGAAGATGTCGCGGTAGACGATGGCGCCCGGGTTCTCCATGGCCCCGTACCAGTATTCGGGCACGGCGATGAGGTCGAGCTTGGCGTAGGGGTACTTGCGCCCGAAGTACTTCTCCAGCGCGGCCAGGATGGGCGGCGTCACCCGCACCGCGTCGGCGGCCAGCGCGGAGGCTCCCTTGGGCGTCACCACGCGGGTGGGGATGGAGGTGCCGGGCACGTCCACCGTCTCCAGCGGCCCCACGGCCACCGCCAGCAGGTACGACGGCAGGGGCGGCGTCTTCGCGAAGGCCACCGTGCGCGTGCCGCCCTCCGTGGTCTCCTTCTCGATGGGCGTGTTGGAGAGGGCCAGGAGAGCGGCCGGCACGCGCAGCGTCATCTGGTAGGGGAACTTGAACTCCGGCGCGTCCCAGCAGGGGAAGGCGCCCCGCGCCTCGTCGGCCTCGAACTGCGTGAAGAGGTAGGCCTCTCCCCCGGCCGTCATCTTGTAGAGGGAGAGCCCCTGCGTGCTGTAGTCGTTCTTGAAGGCCACCTCCAGCACGTATCGGCCCGCCGCCAGCGGCGCCCCCGTGGTGACCGTGTGCTGTCCGAGGGCCGCCGGCGCGTGCTGGGCCGCCACCGCGCCCGCCGCGCCGGCCAGCTTCAGCGAGGTGACCTCCATCTCCTCCGCGTGGAAGGAGAAGGTGGACAACGGCTTCTCCACCTCCAGCTCCACGCGCACCGATCCCGTGTAGCCGGCCTGGGCCGGGTCGAGGTCCAGGGTGATGGCCTCGAACGTGGGCCGCACGCCAGCGGGCAGGCGGCCCGCGTCGTCGGCCGCGGCCAGGGAGGGAAGGAGGAGGAGCGCGGCGCAGCCCGCGCGGCGGACAAGGGATTGGATGGACATGGGACTCTCCTGACCGGCCATCATATGGCCGTCACCGCCGGCATGTCGCTTTTGTCCAATACCCGCCCGTCCGGACGCGCGATGATGGGCCTGACACTTGGGGGTCTGGGGGCAAAGGGCACGAAGTGCCCGGTAAGCCCCCAGTGCGGCGGGCCGGGCTCTGCCCGGTCCGCATAGCAAGAGGATGAACGGAAATGAGCAGGATGGCGGCGGTGCTGGGTGTCCTGACGTTGACTGCGACGGCCGCGGCCGCCGAGCCGACCGCGGCCGACCGCTTCGGCTGGATGGCCGGCTGCTGGACCGGCCATCGCGGCCCGGCCACGTTCACCGAGATCTGGACGCCGGCCGGACCCGACCTCATGGTCGGCGTGAGCGTGACGGTGGTGCCGGGCAAGCCCTCGGAGTTCGAGTTCGTGCGCGTGGAGAGCCGCGCCGGGCGCGTCTTCTACGTCGCGCAGCCGGGCGGCGTGCCGCCCACCGACTTCGAGTGGAGCGCGGCCGCCTCGGGCGCGGACACGGCGGTCTTCGCGAACCCGCAGCACGACTTCCCCAAGCGCGTGGCCTACAAGAAGGTCGATGCCACCCACGTGCTGGCCTGGATCGACGGCGGTGCGGACAGCAAGAACAAGATGGAGTTCCCGATGGAGCGGGGAGGATGTCCGGGGCGCTGATGCCTCAGTCGTCCGCGCCGCGCAGCATGGCGGCGGTCATCTGCCCCAGCCCGCGTCGCATCTGGTCGGGCGAGGCGCCGCCCAGGGCCAGGAAGTCGCGCACCATGTGGGACTGGTCGAAGTAGCCGCTGTCCGCGGACAACCGGGCCAGCGGCAGCTCGGGCGCACGCAGGAGGCGGGCAGCGGCGGCCTGGAAGCGGGCCACGCGGGCCAGGGTCTTCGGGCCGACTCCGACCCACTCGCGGAAGAGGCGCTCCAGGTGGCGGGCGCTGGTGCCGGCGCGCGCGGCCGTCGCCTCCACGCTCACCGCGCCGCCGTGGCGGCCCACCAAGGCGACCGCGGCTTCCACGCGCGCGTCACGCGTGGAGCGGCCGACCCGCGCGAGCAGGGCCCGCTCGAGCAGCGCCAGGCCGGCCGCGGCCGAGGGCGCCTCCTGCGCGCGCCGCAGCGCCGCGGTCAGCCAGGGCAGTCCGAGGCCCTCGCCCGCCGGGATGGCGTCGGCCAGACCGTGCTGGGGCACGCCGAGCAGCGCGAAGGCGCCGTGGGGATGGAAGCGGATGCCGATGGCCTCGGCCGCGCCATCGGGCGCCAGCAGCACCGGCCGGCGCATCTGGCCCACGAAGAGCAGGGGCGCCTGCCGCTCCTCCATCGCGCCCGCGAACAGCCGGAAGGGGCGCCCGCGATGGACCACCAGCTCCGTGCAGCCGTCGGGCAGGATGGGCTGGGCGCCCATGGCCCCGCCGCCCCCGCTCAGGGACCAGCAGGCCCGCACGAACGGCCTCAGCGCCGGATGCGGCAGCCGCTCGCCGTAGTTCATGCGAGACCCCTTGGGGTCTGGGGGCAAAGCCGCGAAGCCGCGGCAAGCCCCCAGTGCGGCACAAAGGTCAGCGCGGAGACGGCTTGGGCGAGGGCGACGGCGCTGCGTCCGGCTCGGGCCGGGACGAAGGCGACGCGCTCGGCGACGGCGAAGGCGACGGCTCCGGCTTGTCCACCGGCATCGGCTTGCGCGGGAACATCTCGGGCCGCATGGCCGCGTCGTAGACGAAGGCCGCCATCACCACCGAGGCCTGCATGAGGTCGTCCTTCTGCAGGCGGTCGAACACGTCCATGTTGGTGTGGTGGGTGCGCGTCCCGTAGTCGGCCTGGTCCTGGATGAACTGGAAGCCGGGCACGCCCACGCCGTCGAAGGAGAGGTGGTCGGTGCCGCCCGTGCTGCGGTTGGTCACCGTCACCGCGCCCAGGTCGTGCAGCGGCTCCAGCCAGGCGGTGAAGATGGGCAGGGCGGCCGCGTTGCGCTGCGTGTAGACGCCGCGCACCTTGCCGGTGCCGTTGTCGAGGTTGAAGTAGGCCGAGATCTTGGCGTGGTCGGGCTTGGTGGTGATGGGCCCGCGCACGCGGCCCATGCCCAGCAGCCGCTCGTCTTCGTCCTTGGGCTCCGGCCGCGAGGCCACGTGCTGCTGCACGTAGGCGCGCGAGCCGAGCAGGCCCTGCTCCTCGCCCGTCCAGAGGGCGATGCGGATGGTGCGCCGCGGCTTCACGCCCAGCGCCTTCAGGATGCGCACCGCCTCCATGGCCACCGCGCAGCCGGCCGCGTTGTCGGTGGCCCCGGTGCCGCTGTGCCAGGAGTCGAGGTGGGCTCCCAGCATCACGATCTCGCCCGCCTTGTCGGTGCCGGGGATCTCGGCCACGGTGTTGTAGGCCATGGTGTCGCCGTCGTGGAAGGTGGCCTGCACGTCGAGCTGCAGCTCCACCTCCTTCTTCTCCTCCACCAGGCGGATGACGCGGTTGTAGTGCTCGGCCGCCATCACCAGGGCCAGCGGCCCCGTCTCCTCGCCCACGTTGCGGCTGCCCCCGCCCATCACCCGCACCACGCCGCCGTCGCGCTCGGAGGGCTCCACCACCGCCAGCACCTTCTCCTCGGCCAGCCAGGCGCGCAGCTTGCGGCCGAAGCGCAGGCGCTGCAGGAACTCCTCGCGGTTGAAGTTGCCGCGCTCGGCGGGATCGAAGTGCGAGAGGTCGGTCAGCTCCGTCTCCGAGTAGCGCTTGAAGAGGGCCTGGTCGGGCGCGGCCAGCGCCCGGGCCGGGTTCAGGAAGACGATGGCTCCGGCCAGCTTGCCCTTCTGCTTGTCGAGGTCGGCCTGGTCCTTCAGCGTGGCCTGCACCACCTTGCCCCGGACCACGCCGTTCGTCCCCGGCGTCCAGGCCTTGGGGAAGGCGATGAGCGGCGTCCGGAAGGGCGCCACCATGTCCACCGACACGTGCTCCAGCGACCAGCCGCGCCCGAAGGGGCCCCAGGGATCGAGGTGGGCGTTGGAGAGGCCCCAGGAGGTGAGCTGGGACTTCGTCCACTCGTTGGCCTCCTTGAGCTTGGGCGAGCCGGTGAGGCGCGGCCCCAGCACGTCGGTGAGCTCCTCCGCCGTTTCCATCACCTGCGAGTTGGTGAAGCCCTCCTCGCGGATGCGCGTCATCATCCCGAGGTCCACTTCCTCCTCGCGCCCGGCCGCCTGCAGCGGACCGAACGACGTGAGCACGAGCAACGACCCGGCGAACCAGCGCCTCATGTCTCGATGCCTCCTTCCGGATCCCCCAGGATACGCCCGCGCAGCGTCCACACGACCAGCGCCACCAGCGCGCCGGCCAGGGCGTCCACCGCGTAGTGGAACTGGCAGTACACCGTGGCCAGCGACAGCATCACCGCCAGCCCCAGCAGCAGCGCCCCCAGCGCGCGCCAGCCGCGCCAGGCCCCCAGCGCCGCCGTGAGCGCGGCCGCCACGTGCGAGGAGGGGAAGGCGGTGCCCCAGGCGCCGGCCGAGTTCAGCAGGTCCTGGGTGAAGCGGGACACGGCGGTGGCGGTGGCCGCGTTGCGGGCCAGCGGGAACACGTAGCGCGGCCCGGCCACGGGAAAGAACATGAACACCGTGTAGCAGCAGTAGAACGCCAGCATGATCAGCGTGACCGCCTCGCCCGCCTGGCGGCGGCGGCCGGTGAGCAGCAGGCCCAGCGGCGCGCCGGCCAGGATGAAGTAGTAGGAGAGGTAGGCCAGGTGGAAGGGCCAGCTCAGCCACGGGTAGGGCTGGGCCCGGATCCAGGCCATCGAGGGCTGGGTACCGAAGAGGGCCAGCTCCCAGGCCTGCACGCGCGGGTCGTGCGACACGCCGGCCGCGCGGTTGAGCGCGCCGATGCCGGAATAGATGGCCACGGTGAGGATGAGGGCGTAGAAGTCGCCCAGGAAGCGCAGGAGCGCGAAGGGCCCCGCGCGCAGGCGCGGCGCCGCCAGGGCCACCACCACCAGCGCGGCGCTCCCCGCCAGCAGGCCGGCCGGCGAGCCCTGGCCTTCCGGCCAGCGCAGGAGCACGGCCAGCGACGCCAGCACGGCGAAGACGATGGTGCCGCGGTCGAGGGCGTTCAGAGCCATCCCGCGCTCCGGTACCAGGCCGCCGTCTCCGGCAGGCCCCGGGCCAGGGGAACGGCCGCGCTCCAGCCGGCGTCGCGCAGGAGCGCCGCGCTGGAGCAGGTCCAGGCCGGGGCCAGGAACTCGGCCGCCTTGGCCGGCGAGAGCTGCGTGGCCTTGCCCGTGGCGCGCGCGAAGGCCCCGCTCGTCCACAACACGCCCCGCACCACCGCCGGGGGCAGGGGGAGCAGGTGCACGCGCCGCCCCACCGCCTCGCCCACCTGGCGCACGAACGCGCGCTGCTCCACCACCTCGGCGTGCGCCGCGTGGTACGTGTGCCCCTCGGTGGCGGCGGCGTCTCCGGCCGCGATCAGGGCCTGGGCCAGGTCGGCGGCGTGGATGAACGACAGCTCCTGCCGCCCGTCGCCCAGCAGCGGCACCACGCCCCGGCGCGCCATCTGGAAGACGCGCAGGATCTCGCGGTCGCGCGGGCCGTACACGGCCGCCGGGCGCACGATGGTGCAGGGCACGCCGCTGGCCCGCACCGCCGCTTCGCCCGCCTGCTTGCTGCGCCCGTAGGGCGTGACCGGCCGGTCGGCGTCCGCCTCCTCCAGCGGCTGCCCGGGCACGGTGGGCCCCGAGACGGCCAGCGAGGAGACGTACACCAGGCGCCGCACACCGGCCGCGCGGGCGGCCTGGGCCAGCGCAAACGTGCCCGCCCGGTTCACGCGCAGGAACTCCTCCTCGCTGTGCGCGGCCACCAGCCCGGCCACGTGGTGGACCACCTCCGCCCCGTCCACCAGGCGGCGCAGCGCCTCGGGGTCGTCGAGCGCGCCCGGCACCAGGCGCGCGCCCCGCTTCTCCAGCGCGGCCGCGCGCGCCGGCGTGCGCACCAGGCACGACACCGCGTGCCCGCCGTCCAGCAGCGCGTCCACCAGGTGGGACCCCACGAAACCGGTGGCCCCGGTCAGCGCGACGTTCACGGCGCCGGCGGGGCCGGGAGGGAAGGCGGCGGTTGACTGGGCAAGCTGGCCGAGCCTACCGGGCGCTCGGCCCCGAGTCCAGCGGACGTCACACGCGGGCGGTATAGTGGGCGCACTCGTGGCCACCGTGCTGCCGCAGGTCCCGGGTCGCGGCTTCCTCCGCCGGCGACACGCGGTGGGGACGCTTGCGCTCGGCCTGGCCGGGCTGCTGGTGGCGCTGCTGATCGCGGAGTGCTTCCTCAGGCTCCACGACCCCTTCGGGCAGAGAGTCTGGGGCGACCGCATCGTCCTGCCCACGGGCTACCGCAAGGTCTTCCACAACCGCGCCAACCCGCGCCTCGACCCCGAGGTGGTCTTCTCGAAGAACACCATCGGCTTCCGTGGACCGGATCCGCCGGCCGCCTTCGATGCCGCGCTCACCGTGGTGGCGGTGGGCGGCAGCACCACCGAGTGCCTCTACCTGACCGACGGCAAGGACTGGCCCCAGGTCCTGGCCACGCGGCTCAGCGCCTCGTTCGCCGGCGTGTGGGTCAACAACGCCGGCCTCGACGGCCACTCCACGTACGGGCACGCGCTCCTCATGCACCAGCTCGTCGCGCGCCTGCGGCCCAAGATCGTGCTCTTCCTGGTCGGCGCCAACGACCTGGGGCGCACCGAGATGCGGGCCCAGGACCGGGCGCTGCTGGGCGAAGACTCGGGCTGGGCCGTGCACCTGGCCCGCCATTCCGCGTTGATGGCCACGCTCCTGAACCTGCGCCGGAGCCGGGACGCGGAGCGCGTCAAGCTGCCCTACCGGGAGGTGGACCTGCGCTCCCTGGCCGTCCTCCTGCCCGGACGCCAGCGCCGCCTCGACATGCTCGCCATGCACCGCGCCCACCTGCCCGCCTACGCCCGGCGCCTGGACGAGCTCGTGCAGATGAGCCGCGCCGTGGGCATCGAGCCGGTGCTGCTCACCCAGCCCGCGCTCTACGGGCCGTCGATCGACGACGTGACCGGCGTCGACCTGTCCCGGGTGGAGGTGGACGGCGAGCACCTCCTCAACGGGAACACGGCCTGGCAGCTGCTGGAGCTGTACAACGACGTGACGCGCAGCGTGGGCCAGGGCCAGGGCGTGCTGGTGGTGGACGAGGCCCGTCGGCTCCCCAAGAGCTCGCGCCTCTTCTACGACTTCGTCCACTTCACGAACGACGGGGCGGCGGCCGTGGCCGGCGTGGCCTTCGACGACCTCTGCCCGTTCCTGGCCCGCCGCTACCCGCAGTACGTCACCCAGGGCTGCCCGGAAGGCCCGGGCGCACCTTCCAGCCTCCGCTAGAGCGGCCGGTCGTACACGCGGTACGTCATGTAGGGCTCGAAGCCCATGCGCACGAGGCCGTTGGCCATGGCGTGGTTGCTCTCCAGGATCCAGCCGCCCTCGCCCCAGCGGATGCCGCGCTTCTTGGCGTTGGACCAGATGCGCTCGTAGAGGATCACGTCCAGGGCCTTGCCCTGCCAGGACGGCAGCAGGCCCAGCAGCGCGATGCGGCAGCGGTCCACCTTGCGCGCGGCCAGCAGCACCTTGAGGATGCCGGGGAACATGCGGCCCGAGGGGTTGGCGCGCAGGGCCACGTTGAGGTCGGGCAGGGCCACCGCGAAGCCGATGGTCTTGCCCTCGTGTTCGGCGAACAGCACCAGGTCCGGCACCACGATGGGCTTGAGCTGCGCGGCCAGGTTGTCGATCTCGTGCGCGGTCATGGGCAGGTGGCCCCAGTTCTTCTCCCAGGCCGCGTTGTAGAGCTCCTTGATGACCTCGACCTCCTGCTTGAAGCGCTTCATGTCCAGCGTGCGCACGGTGACGCCGTTGCGCTTGGCCATGGCCTGCGCGCCCCGCAGCAGGCGGGCCGGAAGGACGGAGCAGGCCCGCTCGAACTGCACGAGGTCCATCACGCCCTTGAAGCCCGCGTCCTCGACCAGCGGCACGTAGTACTGCGGGTTGTAGGGGTTCATGATGGTGGCCGGCTTGGCGAAGCCCTTCACCAGCAGCCCGAACTCGTCGTTGACCGAGAAGCTGGCCGGGCCGCGCAGGGTGTCGAGCCCGCGCGAGCGCAGCCAGCCGGCGGCGGCGTCGAACAGGGCCCGCGCCACCTCCGCGTCGTCGGCCGTCTCGAAGAAGCCGAAGAAGCCGACCTTGTCCTCGTGCACCTCGTTGTGCAGGCGGTTGTGGATGGCGGCGATGCGGCCCACCACCTCGTCGCCGCGGCGGGCCAGGAAATATTCGGCTTCCGCGTGCTCGAAGAACGGGTTCCTGGCCCGGTCGAGCAGGGCGGCCACGTCGCGGCGGAGGGGAGGCGTCCACATGGGCTGGCCCACGTGGAGGCGGTAGGGCAGGTCGATGAACTGGGAGAGGGCGCGCCCGTCGCGGACGGGCGCGAGATCTACCGGCACGCGATCCTATATACCACGAGAAAATCCGGCACTCCGTCTTGCGGCCGCCCGGGGCATGCTACTTTGGCCTGACAGACCCTGCCCGGAGCGTCACGTTGGCCGCCGGGTCGGGTTTTTGCTAGAGTCTTTCACCCCCCCGGCCGCGCCCCTCGGGGGGAGTGGTGGTGGTCGCCTTCTGCGACCGGGGGCGGTTGACGCGTGTTTTGAGGAGAGCCTCCGATTTCGAACAAGGTTTTTGTTGGCAACCTGAGCTACGACGTGACCCGCGAGGAGCTCATCGAGGCCTTCGGCGCCGCCGGCAAGGTGCTGGACGCGAAGGTCCCCACTGATCGCGAGACGGGCCGCCCCCGCGGCTTCGCCTTCGTGGAATTCGAGGACGACGACGCCGCGGCCAAGTCGATCTCGTTGCTGAACGGCAAGACCCTCAAGGGTCGCCCGCTGCGGGTGAACGAGGCCGAGAACCGGCCCCCGCGCCCGGCCGGCGGCGGTGGCTTCACTCCCGGCCCGCGTCCGGGCGGCTTCGGCGCGCCCCGGCCCGGCGGCTTCGGTGATCGCCGGCCCGATTTCTCGGCCCCGCCGCCCATGGCCGACGACTTCGGCGCCTTCGGCGACCGCGGCGGCCGCGGCTTCAAGAACAAGGGCAGCCGCCGCAACATCCGCCGCCGCAAGCGCGGATTCGACTAGGGGCTCGTTCGTCCCTTTACGCGGGCCGCGCTAATATCCGCGCGTGATCCTGGCCCTGGGGCGTCTGCTGTCCGTGGTGTGCCTGCTGGCGGCGGTGGCGGCGCGGCCCGAGGAGCGCTCGCTGGTGGAGCGGCGCCTGGAGACGCTGCGCCGGGTGCTGCCCGACAGCCCGCAGCCGCCCACCGACGTGGCCCTGGTGCGCGAGCTGGCCACGGCCTCGCGCCTGGCCAGCCTGGAGGTCACGGCCCGGCCGCCCATGGAGTCGGGCGCGCGGGGCTGGGTGCCCATCGACGTGAGCGCCACCGCGCGCTACGACGCCATCGACCGCTTCTTCCGCCAGGTCGCGCTCTCGCCCCGCCTCATCGACGTGGAGGCCCTGACCCTGGCCGCGCTGCCCGGTCACATGGTGAAGCTGACGGCCACCCTGAACGTGCCCTACCGCTCCACCCACGCGCCCGTGCAGCGCGCGCCCGCCCACGACTTCTCCGCCGCCGCCACCCGCGAGGCGGACGCCTTCGCCCGGGAGCAGGCCGTGCTGGCGGCCAAGGCGGAGGAGATCGCCGCCCTGCGCCGCGCGCGCCGCAACCCGCGCCTCTTCCTCTCCGAGCTGGCCGCGGTGACGCGCGACCGGCCGGTGGTGATCTCGCGGGCCACGCTGGGCGACGAGATGCTCATCAGCGGCCTGGTCATGGGTGAAGGCGCCATGCGCGACCTGCAGAGCCGCTTCGAGCGCGGCTTCTTCCGCGTGGCCGAGGTGCTGGTGGCCCGGCAGGCGGCCTGCCTGCGCTTCGAGGTGCGGGGCCGGGCCCCCATCGTGGGCCCCGACGCCGAGATCCCGCTGCCCAGCACCGAGCCCTTCGACGTCGAGGACTCCTCCTGCCGGCCCGACCGCGACCCCGGCCGGCCGCTGGTCATCCGCACCCCCATCTCGAAGGCCCCGCCCAAGGGCCCGGTGAACGTGCGCCTGCGCGACGTGGACCTGGCCGACGTCTTCCAGGTGCTCCACCTCGTCACCGGCCAGGGCTTCGTGGTGGACAGCGACGTGCAGGGCCGGGTGAGCGTGGAGCTGGCCGGCCTCGACCTCGAGCGCGCGCTCGACCTGCTGGGCAAGGCCGGCATCCGTGTCTCGCCGCCGGGCCCGCTGCGCCGCGTGTCGCGCGCCGATCGGCCCGGCACCACGGCCCGCCCGCTGGCGCGGCCGGCCGGCGCGCCCGCGCCGCGGCAGATGAGCATGCTGCTCAAGCGCACGCCCGTGCGCGAGGTGCTCACCCTGCTCGACGAGGCCCTGGCTCCCCCGCCGGAGCCGGTGGAGGGGACCGACCCCGCCGGGGCGGCGGCCGCCGCCGCCGCCCGGGTGACCTGGGCCCCGCCCGGCGACCTGGGCCGCATCAGCATCTGGGCCCGCGACACGCCGGTGGACGCGCTGCGCGCGGCCGTGCTGGAGGCGGCCGCCCTGGCGGAGACGGTGAGCGACGACAAGCGCGTGGTGCGGCCGGCCGGGTCCACCGAGGGCACGCCGGCCCCGGTCACCACCGGCCCCGTGTTCCGCCGCCTGCTGGTGCAGCCGGCCGCGCTCACCACCGTGGAGCTCTCGCTCTCCGGCGTGGCCCTGCTGCCCGAGGGCTGGACGGCGCTGGCCTATGCGCCCAGCGGCGCCCTCTTCCGCTACAAGCGCGGCGAGCGCATCGCCGACGCCGCCGTGGCCGAAGTCCAGTCGACCGACGTGCTCATCGAGACGGAAGAGGGCCCCTACCGGCTGCTGCTGCCCGACGCGCGCTAGCTCCCGTAGAGGGTCAGGCCGAAGGTGACTCCGATGAACACGGCCATCTGCTCGCGCGTGACCGCCTGCGTCGGGCAGTAGTTGCCGCCGCCGCAGCCCACCACCACTCCCCGCCGCACCAGCTCCTCGATCCAGCGGCAGAAGGGCGACGCGGCCGGCACGTCGCCGAACATGGGCGTGCCGCAGGCCGGCGGGCTGAGCGTGGGATCCAGCGTGCGCAGCACGAACACCGACATCTGCTCGCGCGTCACGGGATCGTTGGGGCAGAAGTTGCCGTTGCCGCAGCCGCCGGCCACGCCCCGCCGCGCCAGCTCCTCGATGAAGCGGCAGAAGGGGCTGGCCGCGGGCACGTCGCCGAAGACGGGCGTGGTGCAGGCCCGCGGCCCGTAGCCCGCGCCCTCCTTGGCCACCAGCACGAACACCGACATCTCCTGGCGGGCGGTGGCCGCGGCCGGGCAGTAGTTGCCGCCCGCGCAGCCGCTGGTGATGCCGCGGTGGAGCAGCGTCTCGATGAACGCGTAGAAGGCGTTCGAGCTGGCCACGTCGGGGAAGCTGGCGCCGATGTGCAGGCTCCAGCGCTGGATCTGGCCCTGGGCCTCGGGGGCCAGCCGCTCGAGCACGCTCGCGTCCCAGTGCGTGGCCGGGCGCGCGGACGGGCTCGACACCGCGACCTGGTAGCAGTCGCCGCAGTCCGCGCTCGCGTTGTTGGCGATGGAGGGATAGGCGCCGGTGCCGTCCACGATGGTGTAGGTGGCGCCGGCGGGGCCGCCCAGGGCGCTCAGGGTGCCGGTCGGCTGCTGGGCCGCGCCGTTGCGGTTGAGCCAGCGCGGCCGCAGGTCCACCGACTCGCCGGGCTCCCACACGTGGTTGCCGGCGGTGTCCACCTGCAGCGCGCTCGGGTGCAGGCCGCCGAAGCGCTGGAGGAAGAGGTCTGCTGAAGCTCCCACGTACCCACCCCAGCCGACCACGAAGTTGCCGGCCCCGTCCACGACCAGCGATTGGCCGAGGGAGGACAGGAACTGCCCGCCGGTCGTGTACGTGTTCACGACGAAGTCGGTGCCCCGGGGCGAGCCGTTGGCCAGGAAGCGCCGGGCCCGAACGCCGCCGCTGTCGCCGTCCCCCGGCGTCTCCGACCAGGTCACGATGAAGTTGCCCGCGCCGTCCACGGCCAGGCTCGGGCTCCTCTGGACGCCGGTGGAGGTGTTCACCACGAAGTCGGGACCCAGGCCGCTGCCCGCGGCGTCGAAGCGGCGGGCCCTCACGACCTGCCCGTTGGTGCCCGTGTCGAAGGCGATCACGAACGATCCATCCGGCGCGAAGGCGATCTGCGGGGCCTGCTGGTCACCGGGGGTGTAGGTGTTCACGGTGAAGTTGGCGCCCTGCCGCACTCCCGCGGCGTCGAAGCGCTGCGCCTCCAGGGAGCTGCCGCTGCCGTCCGTGCCCGCGAACGTCTCCCACGCCACCACGAAGCGGCCGTCGGGAGCGACGGCCACGGTGGCATCGAAGTGGAAGCCGGAGGTGTCGGTGTTGGCGAAGAACTCGGCCCCGAGAGGGGTGCCGGAGGCGTGGTAGCGCTGGACGCCCACGCCAATGCCGCCGGGAAGGTCGGACAGCCAGGTCACCACGAAGTTGCCGTGCGCGTCGGCCGACACGATCGGCCGGCCCTGGAAGCTCGTGGTGTAGGAGTTCACGATGAACTCCGCGCCCAGCTTGACCCCGGCGGCGTCGAAGCGGCGGCCGCGGACGCCGATGTCCGCGCCGTCGTTTTCGGTCAGCCAGACGACCACGAACCCGTCCGGCTGCGCGGCGACCGTCGGCTCGCCGCCGACGCCGGAGTCGTTCACCAGGAACTCGGGGCCCACCAGGTTGCCGCCGGCGTCGAGCAGCTGCCCCTTGGCGTCGTTGCCGGGATCGCTGTTCCACACGGCCACGTAGCGCCCGTCCCGCAGCCGGGCCAGTTCAGGGCCGAACTGCTGGCCGGCCGTGTCGGTGTTGATACGGACCTCGGGCCCGGCGGGCGTTTGTGCGCCGGCCAGGGCGGCCGTGCACAGGAAGGCGGCGGCGCACCAGGAGGGATGGAAGCGCATCGGTGACGGTCTCCTTCGTTCTTTTGCGGGTTGGGAGTATTGCCCCTCTCAGAGTGCGCGGCCAGCGAAAAGTGACCACAAAAACAAAAAGAGAAGGCCCGGGACGCGAGGTCCCGGGCCGGGCTGTCCTGTGGAGACGCGGCTGTGTTCGCGGTCCCCGGCGCGCCGAGAGGCGCGTCTCAGGTTACGGTTGTTTGTACGACGGCCTGTGCGAGGCCCCTACCGGCCCGGCGGAGTGTCCTCCACGGAGCACCTCCGAAGCCTTCGTTTCTTCTTCCTCTGTGCGACTACAGGCGACTCAAAACGTCTTTCTTCCGTCACCTCCAGTCCAATATCGGTTCCGCTCGCGGCCGAGTCAAGGGAGAAAGCCCGATCGCTTGAAGCGACTGACAGCGCACCCATTGCCCCCCCACTTTCGCCCGCGCGATGTGATGGGTGAGCGAAGCGGCGCTAAAGCGCGTATAACTGCCGTCACGTGCTGAGCCTCCTGCTGGCGGCGGCGGTCTGCTCGAGCGTCAAGGCCTGCAGCGCCGCCTCCCACGCCGCGCTGCGCGCGGGCAACCTCGCGCGCGCGGAGAAGACGGCCCTCATCGGACTGCGGCTGGCCGAGTGTGCTCCCGATGGACCGGAGAGCGACGCCGTCGAGGTGATGGCCCGCGTCTCCCTGCGCCGCGGCGAGCCGCTCATGGCCCGGGCCTGGCTGGGCGGCCAGCCGAACGACCTGGCCCTGAAGGCCACCGTCGACACGGCGGTGGCGCACATGCCGGCGGCCAGCGGCCACGCCGGCCGCTATTCGCAGGACCAGGAGGCGGGGCTGTGGAACCACGTGCAGGTGACCGCCGCCGCCGCCGACCACATCCACTTCCAGCTCGAGGGGCTGCGCGTGAGCCGGGGCCGCTGCGAGGAGCCCGAGCGGTTGACGGACGGCGACCTCTCCACCTCGGTCCCGGGCGTGGCCAGCCTGGAGGGCGACGCCGCCCGCCAGGGCGAGCTCTTCGTGTACGAGTCGCGCGAGTTCGTGGTCGACGCCGGCGACCGGCCCTGCCGCCTGACCTTCCGCTTCACGCCCCCGGGCCTCACGCTGGACCAGGACACGCGCGGCGAAGACTGCGGCTTCGGCTACGGCGTCAACGTGGCCGGCGACTACGTGCGCACGAAATAGCTCACGGCCCGTACAGCGCGAGCCCGAACGTCGCGCTGATGAAGACGCCCATCTGCTCGCGGGTCACGGGGTCGAGCGGGCAGTAGCGTCCCCCGCCGCATCCGTTCACCAC
>Ga0111538_10000959_pt1 | contig 39974 bp, 35 predicted proteins | sample SoiMethybrSBSTD1_FD_79669 | JGI IMG/M metagenome (GOLD analysis project Ga0111538, IMG submission 79669) | Bulk soil microbial communities from a Populus tree surrounding site in Tennessee, USA - Soil MetaG P. TD hybrid SBSTD1 (version 2)... | ecosystem: Environmental > Terrestrial > Soil >...
CCCCTGGCACCCCTGGCACCCCTGGCACCCCTGGCACCCTTGGCACCCCTGGCACCCCTGGCACCCACGACTACTGAACGCCAAAAGCCATGACGTTCCCGCCCGATGCGACCGCGATGTACTGCTTGCCATCGAACAGGTAGGTCATCGGCGACGCCTTCCACGTTTGATTGGTGGGAAAACTCCATAGCGGCTTGCCGGTCACCGCATCGGCGGCCATCAGCGCGCCACCGTCCTCACCAAAAATGACCAGCCCGGTCGACGTTGCCAGCGTCCCGCCCCACGAGAATGCAGGCCCTCGTTGCGGAAGTTCCCAGACCACCGCGCCGGTACGAATATCGAGCGCTCGCAGAATGCGCTGCGGAGTCGGATCCGGGGCGGTCCGCTGCGTTCCACCGAGATAAGTCTTTCCGCTCTCCCAATCGCCCTGATCGCGTTTGGTGTAGATGCTGCATTTCTCGAAGGTCTGGATGTAATAAAGACGCGTAACCGGATTATAGGAAGGCGAGTACCAGTTGGTCGCGCCATCCTGCGACGGACAGACCTTGGTTCCAGTTGCCGACGGTTCCTGCCCCGCTATCCTTATGGGACGTCCGTCCTTGCCGATGCCGCTTGCCCAGGTCAGCGTCTTGATGAACTGCTTGGCGAGCAGCAGCGTGCCATCGCGTCGATCGAACACGTAGAAGAAGCCATTGCGATTGGCGTGCAGCATCAGCTTCCGCGGCTGTCCCTGCCAGTCGGCGTCAACAAGCACTGAGGTTTCTGTCGCATCCCAGTCCCACAAGTCGTGCGGCGTGAACTGATAATGCCATTTCAACTTTCCGCTCTTGCGATCCAACGCAAGGATGCTGTCGGAATAGAGGTTGTCTCCCTTACGGTGATCGCCGTTGTATTCCTTCGCCGGATTGCCGGTCGGCCAGTAGACCGTGTCGAGATCCGGATCGTAGCTGCCGGTGAACCATGTGGGCGCGCCACCGTGATCGATATCCTTGCCCTGCCAGGTTTCGGATCCAGGTTCTCCGGCTTTGGGCACGGTCCAGAACCGCCACACTTCTTTTCCGGTTTCCTGATCGTGCGCCGCGACAAATCCGTTCGCGCCGTGTTCGCCGCCGGTCACGCCGGAAATGATCAGATTGCCTGCGGGAAGCGGCGCCGATGACGCGGCGTAGTTCTTGCGCCAATCCTCCAGAGGCGTTTCCCAAATGACCTCGCCGGTGAATCGATTGAGCGCGAGAATGTGCGCGTTATCCGTCTCGAGGAACACGCGATCGCCGGCGACCGCCACGCCGCGGTTCGCGCTGCCGGCGGTAATGCCGATCGTGCGTGGGCGCTTGAACTGCCAGATCATGCGCCCCGTGCCCGCATCGAGCGCGATGCATTCATTCGGGTTGGTGACGTACATGATCCCCGAGGCAACCACGGGTGTCCCCTGCAGTGAACCCGCGCCGGGAAACGCGAAGACCCATTTCGGCGCGAGCCGCTGGACGTTGGTCTTGTTGATCTGCGTCAGCGTCGTATACCGATTCCCGCGCGGATCGCCGTTGTAGGTTGGCCAGTCGGCGTCTGAGGTCACCTCACGAACGCGATCGCCGACACGTCGCAACAGGTGGACGCGCTTGTCGTCGGTGAGCAGTTGAAGATCGTCGAAGCCTTCGGCGAGCACCTGGCCGTCGAGCATCGCGCCGGTGCTGGTTTGGACCTTCGTTCGCACGATGGGTTTGGCTTCCGGGCGCTTTTCAATCGAGCGCAGAAACTTAATCAAATCGCGCAACTCGTTACCGCTGACATCACTGGGCGGCATCCCGCGCGCCGGAGAACCCTCGTGAATGAACGCCGCGAGCTGCTCATCGTCGCGCGCCGTCAGACGCGTCACGATCGGCGGCCCCATCTCGCCACCGTTGCCGTCCGCGCCATGGCACCTGGCGCAGCGGCTCTCGAAAACTTTCCGTCCTCCGTCGTCCTGATCCGCGATCAGGGTGGCGAGCGGAAGCAATGCAAGCAGGGCTATCGCGGCCATTCGTTTGCGCATGCGTGCATCTTACTCGTGAATGCCGCTTATCGGGATCCGTCGTCCGCGATGCGGAATCCGAAGCCGAATACACCGACTCGACCGGTGACATCGACTCGGATCCCGGACACCGGATCCCGACAGAAAGACAACCCGCTAACGAGTCACCAGCGGTCGTCCTGCCCCCACCCGCACCACGCCACCGGCGCGAGCCAATCGATGGCGGCGTCGCCAATCGGCGCACCCGGCGGCGCGTCATAGGTCGTCGGCGTACGAATGGGTTCGATCGCACGCTCGAGGAACCGCTTGATATCGGCAGCAAGGAGCGCCTGTGCGGGGCCATCTCCTTTGCCGTTTAGCGCATGCTCGCCGAGCTGAATCCTCCGCAACGCGTCGGAGGCTTCCGCGCGCACCTGCGGCATCGGCGCGCCGCCAGCGAGCCAGACCAGGCGGTCCACCAGCGCTCGCGCCGTCGCGCGACGAATCTCCTCTTCGTAAGGCGTAGCGGCGGTGCCCTGGAACGTCGCGGTGCGCAACGCATCGATCACCTCGGTGAGGCCTGGCAGCGACGGATCGATGGCGTGCTGAGCCACCATACGTGCCGCTCTATCCGGCTGTAAGGTGAACCCGATGGTGACATCGGAAGCAATCGAAGCGGGACTGAGCGGATCGAACGTGTCGCCGGTGTAGCGCGCGAACAGCTCACGATGCGGTCCCCAACCCGACGGCCGCGGAGGGATCTTGTCGAGCGCGGTCTTGGGCAACGCAAGCTCCGACGGTTTCAAGGTCGCCGCGAGCGCTGCGAGTGCCGCGCGCTGATCGGTGGCCGGAACCCATTTTGTTGGTGAACGTCCGTCGCCGCGAAACGCATAGATGTAATCCTGTCCAGCAACCGCCGACGCGGCAGCTTCCACCGCATAACGGTGATACATGTAGAGCGGCACGAGTGCCTCCTCCATTGTCGCCATCGGCTGGTCTTTCCTGATCACGGTTTCGTCAAAGCGATCGAGCGCGGCGCGACGCACCTTCATGATCCGGTTCAGCTCGGCCGCCATGTCGGTGCCGTTGTTCCACTGATCGGAACGCGGACTCGAATCAGTGTCCTGGTTTGTCATGTAGCGCAAGTCCTGCGTCCACGCGTCGTCAATGATCTTTTTTAGTGCCGCGGTCTCATCGGCGCCCTTGGGGAAATCCTGGTAGCCGTAGGCGATCGCAATCTTGTCCCAGTCGCCGATCCCAACCGCGTACGCGTTCGACAGATCAATCGTGCCATCCGGATTGAGCTTCTCCAGCGGGTGGGGATAGTCCATGACAGAGATTCGTCCCTTCGAACTGTTGTAGTACTCGTGCCCGAGACCGAGTGTGTGACCGACTTCATGCGCCGCGAGCTGACGGATGCGTGCAATAGCCGTGTCACGAAGCACGGCGGGCGTTTCAGATCCGGTCCTGTAGGGCGCGAGCAGGCCTTCCGCGATCAAATAGTCCTGGCGATCGCGCAGCGAGCCCAGCGTGACGGTCGCCTTGATGATCTCGCCGGTGCGCGGGTCCGAGATCGTGGCGCCAGAGCTCCACCCGCGCGTCGACCGATGCACCCAGTTGATCATGTTGTAGCGGATGTCCATCGGGTCGGCCGCTTCGGGCAGCAACTCGACGCGGAACGCGTTGCGGTAGCCGGCGGCGGTGAATGCCTGATCCCACCAGCGCGCGCCCTCGAGCAATGCGGAACGAATCGGCTCGGGCGTGCCGCGATCGACGTAGTAGACAATCGGCTTCTTCGCATCGCTCACGCGCGCGGACGGATCGACCTTCTCGAGCCTGTGCCGCTGGATCACGTAATGAACCATCGATGTGCCGAGCGGCGCCGCATAGTCGACATACTGAAGACCAAAGAATCCGGCACGCGGGTCGGCGACGCGTGGCCGGTAATTGCCGTCGGGAAGCTCGGCAAAAGTGTGATGCTCGCGAAGCGTGACGGCATCGGCTGACGGTGTCACACTCGCAACCGTTCCCGAGAACATGCCGCCGCCAAAGCTGCCGCCACCGGGAATCGGACCGCCGACCGACGGCGGACCCTGCGCCGGTCCGCCACCGCCCCCTCGCCCTCCGCCCGCACCATCGTTGGCAAACGTGAGGATGACGTCGACTTCCGTGTTCTTGGGGAAGGTTTTGGTGCCGGGCATATTGATCGCGCTTCGCGTCCGGTCGACGCGGAACGTGCCCGGGCGGAGCCGCGGAATGACATTGTGCGCGTCACGCACAAAGAATTCGGTGGCATCGACGAGCACGCGGCCGTCTGTTTCGGCGCCGACCGTGAATCCCCACAGGATCGATTTGGCGAAGGCGTCTTCGACCGCGCGACGCTCATCGGCGTTCGTACTGTTGGCGCGGAACGTGTAGTTCGGCTGCACCATCAGCACTCGCGGCCCGACGCGCTGAAACTTGACGACACGCCCCTGACCCGACTGTCCGCGATCCAGGCCGAGATCGTTCGAGCCGAGGCCGGCGGTGAGGCCGGTCGAGTACAGCATCTCGGTGTCGAACTTCCCGATCTCCAACCAGAGCGAGCCGGACTTCTGATCCCAATAGAGCGGCATGTAGCCGTCGAGCTTTTGGAAGCCGGTAGTGCGGGCGTCGATCGTCTGAACAGGAGCAGACTGGGTGCCGCCGGGGCGCTCGCCTGGGGTTTGGGCGACAACGCCAGCGGCAGCGGTGGCGACGAGGAGGAGAGAAGCGAATAGTGTTTTGGTGCGCATGGCGCGCGATTTTAGCGCGTCACGAGCTTTTCGCTTTTCGCTTTTCCCGTTTCCCTTTAGTTTCCCCGCCTCGTCGCTGGTGCCGGCGGCATGTGGGAGAGACGAGTGCGAACCGTTTCAAACGCAGGGCCCGTATCCGCAGTTCCGTTGACCCGAAGCGATCCCGCCTCGCGGTTGATAGCGGTGTACCGGTTGCCTGGATCGGGGTGATCGCTCAGCCACTCCGGACCGCTGCCGCCGCCCTGCCGCTGGATAGTGCGGAACATGTTCGCCATTTGCCGCGGATCGTAGCCAGCACGGGCCATGATTTGCGCGCCCAGCAGATCCGCTTCACGTTCGTACTCGCGGCTGTACTTCATGAAATATGTGCCGAGACCGACCTGCGATCCCTGCGCGATGACCTGCCCGGTTCGGCCGCCGACGATGGACCCGAGCACCTGACCGGCGATCGCGCCGAGCTGAAACTTCTGGGCTTTTGCCGCCTGCAGAGTCCCATGGCGCAGGATCACGTGACTGAGTTCGTGCGCCATTACGCCGGCAACCTCATCGTCCGTCCTCGCCGCTTGCAGCATGCCGCGGTTGAGAAACATCGGACCACCCGGCAGCGCGAAGGCATTGATGTCCCGCTGGTTCACCACGTCGAACGAATATCGGAACGCAGGCTGGCGGAACCGCGGAGGCACTGCAGCGACGAGCCGCGCGCCGATGCGCTCGACCAGATTCTCGGTCGCTCGGTCGTTCAACATCGGAAGTTGCTGTCGCACCTGCGAGGCCGCTTGCCGTCCGAGCTGAACATCCTGCGCCGGGGTAAAGCTGTTTCGGTGTGGCTCGATTCGCGTCTGGGCCGTAAGCGACCCGCTGACCAGAAGTGCCGAGACCGTGAGGAGCCACCGATGATGCCGTCGAGTGTGGCGAGTCATACCGCCACACTGTGCAAACAGGGCACCACGCAGAACACGTCGATTTGCCAATCTTTTGCCGTCACTCGCTGTTGAGCTGTCCTTTTTCCCTTTTCCCTTGTCCCTTTTGCCTTTTGAAGAATGGACCCCCGCTTGCACCTCTGAAGAACAACAACCAAAGGAGGTGTTCGTAATGGCAGAACAACTGCGCAACAAGCGCGTTGCAGCACTAGTTGAGAACGGATTCGAACAGAGCGAATTGTTGGAACCCAAGAAGGCGCTGGAAGACGCGGGCGCCAAAGTAGATATCGTGTCGCCGCAAAGTTTTCGAGTGAAGGGCTGGCAGCACGACGATTGGGGCCAGGGCGTTTCCGTCGATCATCATTTGGAGAGTGCCAACGCAGACGACTACGACGCGCTGCTGCTCCCCGGTGGCGTCATGAATCCGGACAAGCTCCGGATGAACCCGGGCGCGGTGCGTTTCGTGAAGTCGTTCGTCGACGCGGGCAAGCCCATTGCGGCAATCTGCCACGCACCGTGGACGCTGATCGAAGCGGGCGCCGTCAAGGGCCGACGCATGACCTCGTGGCCTTCGCTCGCCAACGACCTGCGCAACGCAGGGGCTCAGTGGGTTGATGCCGAGTGCGTTGTCGACAACGGCCTTGTGACATCACGAAAGCCCGACGACATCCCGGCATTCAACAGGAAGATGATTGAGGAGTTTGCCGAAGGTCAGCACGCGGTCGGCGCCGGTGCAGCGCGCACCAGCGACGTTCGCCGCTAACCCGTTTCTGTGCCACTATGACCTGTTGCGAGCGGCGTTATACGCCGCTCGTTTTTTTCGATCGCACATGCGATCGACTCTGCGACACGCTGCGAGCGTCTCGGGCACTGTCGAATGACGAGAAACGGGGGAAAAAACGTGGCAAAGCGTAAATCGGGCAGACCCGCAAAATCCATTCGAAAGAAGTCGACGCAGAAATCGCGCCCCTCACGGAAACGTCCGGCATCCAGAACACGCAGCGTGCCGCGAACAAAAAGCGCCAAGCGAAAGACCGCCGCGCGGACCGCTGCTTCTCGATCGAGGCGCCGAACCACCCCGAAAAAGCCGTCGCGACTGGCGAGTGCCGCGACAACCGTCCGCGGCGCCGTCGCCGGTGCCGTGGCAGCGGTCAGCAAGCGAATGCCCTGGGCTGCCGAAGGCGACGATGCGATCGCGCTGCTCGAGAAGGATCATCGCCGTTTTGAGGCCTTGCTCAAACAGGGCGAAGAGACCACCGAGCGGGCGATCAAGGGTCGAACGGAACTGCTCAACACGCTGACGGCGGAGTTGAACCTGCACGAGCTCGTCGAGGAAAAGATCCTGTATCCGGCATTGAAGTCTCATCCCGAGACCCGCGACATCGTGCTCGAGGGTTACCAGGAACATCACATCGCCGATGTGCTCACGCGAGAGCTTCACACATTGACCGCCGACGATGAGCGATGGGGCGCGAAGTTCAAGGTGTTGAAAGAGAGCCTCGAGCATCACATCCAGGAAGAAGAAGGCGACATGTTCCGGAAAGCTCGGGGAATTTTCAGCCGGGACGATCTCCGGGCGCTCGGCGCGCAGATGGCGAAAATGAAGGCCGACGCACGGCCGTAACGTGGAGACATTCGATGAAATTGACGGAGCTGTTTCTCGGCGAACTGGATCGCGAAGCGCCGTTGACCCGCCGCGTGCTTGAACGCGTCCCCGAAGGACGCAACGACTGGCAGCCGCACAAAAAGTCGATGCCGCTCGGCCGACTCGCCGCCCTTGTCGCCGGTATGCCGTCGTGGCTGGCGATGATGATCGACAAGGACGAATTTGATCTCAACCCGCCTGGCGGCTCGTCCGGATCGTTTCACGCCAATTTCAGGACCACATCCGAGCTCGTCAAGACCGCCGACGATGGGGTGGCGGCCGCACGCGCGGCGCTGCAGAAGACCAATGACGATCACCTGATGACGCGATGGCGGCTGCTCGTGTCGGGCAAGACCGTCGTCGAACAGCCGCGACATGTCATGATGCGCGACTCGATCAATCACCTGGCCCATCATCGCGGTCAATTGACGGTCTATCTGCGCCTGAATGACGTGCCCGTGCCGGCGGTCTACGGGCCGTCGGCGGATGATCAGCGATTCGCATGACAATTCATGCGAAGATCCCAGGGTGAATTGCGTCAACTGCGGCGCGGCAATGGGACTCAACGCGCGCGGCTACTACGTCTGCGCGCATTGTGGCACGACCTCTTTTCCGGAAGCCGTCAGTCGCGACGGCATCCGGATCCTCGGGCCCGGCGACTCCGAAGTCCGCTGTTCGAGCTGCGACGCCCCGTTCCTGCGCGGCATGCTCGACGACTACCTGGTTGACTATTGCGAGAAGTGCCGCGGATTGCTCCTGTCGCGGCGAGACTTTGCGGAAGTGGTGCGTCGTCGGCGCGCGTGGGCGCAGGGTCAATCGGTGCCGCCGACCCACACCGACGGGGCGGAGTTGCGCCGCCGGATCAAGTGCCCGAAGTGCGGAACCCACATGATGACGGACTGGTACTATGGCCCCGGCAACGTCGTCCTGGATCGCTGCGTCGCCTGTGACCTCGTGTGGCTCGATTACGGCGAGTTGAAGCAAATCGTGGATGCGCCGGGCGAGGATCGTGGTTCGCGGGATTTGACGTGAATGACGCGCTATTATTTCTATTCAGATATGACTTTTCGACGGATAACTTTCAGGCTCGCCGGCGTCGTGCTTGCGGCGTTGGCAGCGGGCTGCGGCGAGTCTCCGACGACGCCATCGACGGCGCCCTATAAACAGACAGACGTGCGCGTCGGCAGCGGCACCGAAGCCACGGCGGGTGCGGTGGTGACCGTGAATTACACGGGGTGGTTGTACGACGCAGCCAGGCTGGATGGCAAAGGGATCCAGTTCGATACGTCGATCGGCGCCGATCCCTTCGCCTTTACGCTTGGCTTCGGACAGGTCATCCAGGGTTGGGACCAGGGAGTTGCGGGGATGAAGGTCGGTGGCCTGCGACGTCTGGTCGTCCCGCCCTCGCTGGCGTATGGACCGGTTCGATACGGACCGATCCCGCCCGACGCGACGCTGGTGTTCGACATCGAGCTCGTCGACGTCCAGACATCCGCCACGCAGTGATACCGTTCATTTCTTGCCGATGTGCAGGCGTCCCCCAAACGTGACGTGACGCAGGCGATCGTCGAACAGCACCTCGCCGCCAGTTGTCGGGGTGCCTTTGAGGGTGCCAAAGGCCGCCTCGCCGTAGATTGCCAGCCAGGACGATACCCAGACCTCGAGACCGGGTGCCCCTATCCATCCCCAGCCGCGGGTTTCGACGACAAAATCCTGCGACGCGTTGTTGATCGTTTCATGCGTCGTGAGCGTGGAATCTTGAAATGTTGACCCGATCAGTCCGGTGATCCGCGTCGGCCCGATTGGAATGCCGAGGCGGCCTCCGAGAATCAGGACGTTCGGTTCAAGCGTGCTGTTGAAGGAATAATTGCTGCCGCTGCCCTGTGCCGAGATCTTCGGCGGCCTGAAGTAACTCGCCGTGCCGGCGACCCACGGTTTCAGCCAGAGATCGAATCCGGCCGTGTAACTGAATCCGGCGTCGTTACCGTTGCACGTCGGCGCGTTGCCGCACGAAATGAGCACCGCATCCCGGACATCGGCGCGGCCCGCTCCCCCGAACACCACGAGTCCCGTCGGCGACGCGCTCCAGGTCTTCGCGCGATTCGGATCGTACGATCCCTTGATCAGCATCATCGTCGGGTTTGCTCCGCCGAGATCGACCACCAGGGTGTTGTCGCGGCGAACGAGGTAGAGTCCCGAGATCTCGCGTCGATCGCATCCCGGCTCCTGCGTGGCCGGCGGTTGTCCACGCTCGACGACGATGACCTTGCGAATCTTGTCGCAGACGTCGATGAAGACGTTGGCGTCGATTTCGGTTTTGCCCGCGTTGTTCTCACGAAGATTCAGCGGCAGCCTGGTATCGCCGCTCGCATCGACGACCGCGGTGGCCACCTTCGCCGCATTCAAGAAAACCTCGACGGTTTCGCTCGCCGGCACGCGCCGGACCATCACCGTTTGAGCACTCGCCTTACCACTTCCTACTGCCATCAACAGCGCGGCCGCCACGAGCAGCCGCCGACCATTTTTCATCCGCACTCCTTCGCCATAAGTATCGTTCACATTTCGTCTTCCAGTGTCTTCTTGCCCTTTTCGCTTGTCCCTTGTGCCTTTTCGCTTTTGCGTTTCTGGTATTTGGCACGCGATCAGCACTGAGCTGGCCAGATCGGCTGAAGACCGCCGAAAAGATTACAAATATGTTCACCCGTGTGCCATTTCGGCGGTTGGTCACGCCACTGCTCGTTGCCGGCGCGTTGGCCGTGGTGCACATCCCGGATGTCCGCGCCGCGCGTGCACACGGGCGGATTACCGGTGTCGTGCACCTGGTTGCGCTGGCTGGCACGCCGCTACGTTCCGGAGCGTACCCCTCCCGCCGGATCAATCCACAAACACCGGACGCCGCGGAAATTGAAAACGTCATCGTCTTCGTCAAGGACGCGCCGACCGAGCCGGACCTCACCATGACGCGCGCTTCGATCAGTCAGCGCGACGAGTCGTTTGTGCCGCGCGTCGTTGCCATCACACGCGGCTCGAGTGTCGAGTTCCCGAATTTCGATCCGTACTTCCATAACGTCTTTTCGCTCTCGCGCGCGCAGACATTTGACCTCGGCCGCTTCCGAAAAGGAGAAAAGCGGGACCGCGTATTCCCGCGGTCCGGGGTCGTCAAGGTCTACTGTCACATCCACTCGGAGATGGCCGCCACGATCATGATCTTTGATCATCGCCTGTACGCCACGCCGGCCACCAGCGGCTCGTTCGTGATCGATGCCGTGCCGCCCGGCACCTATCAGTTGAGCGCCTGGCACGAGCGCATCGGCGAGACGACCAAGCCAATCAAGGTCGTCGCCGGCGAGGATGCGAGCGTCGAATTCTCGCTGCCGGTGGTCGAAAAGTAGTCAATGACGCATCGCACTCCGCCACGGTTCGTGATCCGCACGCTCGTGGCGACGCTGGCCACGGTCGCGTTCGTACTCTCCGCGGTGTTGCTCGTCGTCACGCTCAACGTGCAAAAGAGCGTGCGCGCCGGTGTCGTCGATCGATTGGAAACCGGTCAGCGGCTGCTGGCCGCACTCGAGGAACGACGAGGCCAGGAACTTCTCGCGCAGGTCGCGATGCTTGCCGAGAATTCCACGCTCAAGGCCGCCGTCGACACCTATCACACCGAGCTGCGAACAACCAATGCCGCCGGCCGTCAGGACTTGCTGGCCACCATCGCGCGAGAGCTCGACAAACTGGCGGCGCGCATTCAGCCCGACGTCCTCGAGGTTCGCAGCGCGTCCGGCGAGGTGCTTGGCGTCGCCGGCAGGCGCGCCGGTGAGTGGCCGGCGTTCGCGCGGGTCAGCGCCCCGCGAACCGACACGGAAGCCACATTCGTCACCACAGCAACAGGCATTTTCCGGCTCGCCTCGGTTCCGGTGGTCCTGCAGGGCACACAACTGGGCACCCTGAGTCTTGCGAGCGCGCTTGACGAGCGGTATGCGAGCGAAATCTCTGAGCTTTCAGATGCACGCACGCTCATTCTCGCCGATGACCACATTGTGGCGTCCACGCTCCCGGCGGAGGCGCTGATGGGGCTCACAACCGCGGTCGTCGACAAGATGGCCGGCGAGGACGCCGTAACGCTCGCGGGATCGGAGTACGCCGTGCGACGGCTGCTGGCCATCCCGGCACCGGCTCCGGCCGCCGTGGGCCATCAGCGCGGCGCACAGGTCTACGTGCTCGATTCGATCGATGCCTCGGCACGCCCCGTAATTGCGGTGGCGCTGCGGACGATGGGGTGGATCGCACTCGGCGCATTCATGCTGGCGGCGCTGGCGAGCGTGTGGCTCTCGCGCACGATTGCCCGTCCGATCGGCACGCTGTCGGCATCGCTCGCCAGCATGACCGAGACGAGAAACTTCGAGAATCCCCTGCCGCCGGGCGGTGACGTCCTCGAAGTCGACGCCCTGACAATCACGTTCAACACGATGATCCAGTCGGTCAAGGCGGCAGAGGAAGAACGGCTCAGCGCGTATCTTGGAACCATCCGCGCGCTGGCGCTCGCGCTCGACGCTCGCGATCCGTATACCGCCGGCCACTCGGAGCGTGTCAGCGCCCTTTCCCTGGCGATTGGTCGGTGCCTGTGGCTCGACGATGCGCAGCTCGAAGTCCTTCGTCTTGGTGCGCTGCTTCACGACATCGGGAAAATCGGCATCAGCGATCAGGTCCTGATGAAGCCCGGGCCGTTGAGCGACGAGGAATACGAGATCATCAAGCAGCATCCGGTCGTCGGCGCGCGCATTCTCCGGAGCGTGCCGTTCCTCGAGCCGCACATCCCGATCGTCGAGCTCCACCACGAACGCCCTGATGGAAAAGGTTATCCACATGGATTGCGGGGAACAGAGATTCCGCTGGTCGCCAGCATTGTCCACGTCGCCGATGCGTTTGACGCGATCACGAGTGCACGCGCTTACCGTCCGGCGCGCGCCGCGTCCGAAGGGCTGCGCGAGCTGTGGCGGTGCGCAGGTGCGCAGTTCGATGCCGAGGTCGTTCATGCTCTCGCCAAGGCACTTCCCGACATCGACCGGTCCAGAGCTGTCGACAGCGCGGCGAGGCCATTTGCGGTCCCGGTCGCGGTAAGGGCGATTCGCGCATGAGAGCCGAAATACTGCGTCGCACCGCGATCGCGGGAGCGACTGCGGTGAGATTTCTCGCGTGTGTGTCTCAGGTGCACGCACAGGACCCGACCGGGCGCGTCGCGATCGAAGCGCTGGCGTCGGCGTCGGTGTCGTCAGCCGATGATGGCGATCCGTTCCTCATCTTCGATCAGACCAGCACGGTCGCCGTCGGACGCAACTGGGATGTCGTCGTTCGTCCGTGGGCGCGGCGGATGCCGGGCGGCGATTGGGCCGCCGAGATGTATCAACTACAGGTCCGCTATACGTCGTCCACGCACATTCCGGTTCGACTGGATGCTGGAATCATCTGTTCTCCGATCGGATTGTCGACGCTCGAACTCCGACCCGATGTGAATCCAACAATCAGCGCGCCGTTCTATTACTTCGCGCCGCTGCCGGCGTTCGACGGCAATTTCGATCGCGTCACGTTGATCTCAGGTGGCTATCCACTCGGCGCGATTGTCAGTGCGTCGGGTCCGCATTGGGACGTTCGCGGCGGCGTCACCGACGCCACGCCAACGCGGGCACGAAGCGTCTTCAGTCACGCCAGGACTGCGAGCGCGACACAGGTGGTCGTCGGGGGTGGTGTGACGCCGATCGCCGGCTTGCGCTTTGGCGGTGCGTTTGCGACCGGCCGTTATCGCATCGACATGCTGTCACAAAGAACGATGGTGATTCCCGACGGCAGCTACGGAACGCCTTTCGCAACCAACGGGATCGTGGCGAAGGGGACGGCGCTTCCCGATGGGTCAGTGAGCCTGTACAACGTCGAAGGTGAGTACGCAATCGGCTACACGCGCATCACGGGCGAGCTCGTTGTCGATCGATTCGAGACGATGATCGCGCCGGCCGTGTCGCGCGGCTTCAATCTTCTGGGGGTGCGAACCCTGTCGCCGCGCTGGTTTGTCGCGGGCCGCACGGTGCGGGCTTCGACGCCTGTCCTGGTTGGTCCGAGTGCCGGACGTCGCATCGCCAAGAGCGCGGAAGGGACCGTGGGATATCGTCTCAATCGGACGATCACATTCCGCGCCGCATATCAGGGCTCCTCATCCTTCAGTCGCCCGGCATGGCAGCACGCGGTGGCTTTTTCCACTGTGTGGTCGCAGCGTTGGTGGTAGGGGAAACAACCTACTTTTCTCTCGTCTCCGACGTTTCAGATCCTGCTTGACACTCACACGTGAGAGGTCCATTCTCTCCGCGATCGCCTTCTGTCAAGGAGGCTTTATGGAAACGCCACCGGGCTAACAACGGCGTCACGGGGTTCTGCCGCACGCCGACCACGCGGCTTTCGGATGTATCCGGGCGCGTGGCCCCACTCACAAGCGCGACAGAACCCCGCGAAAGCCAGAGTTGATTTCCTTCCGCCGCATTCAATCGACAATCACATTCGAACACCAGAAATCTCAGCGAACGGCTTCGTTCAGCTTGCCCAATTGTTAAGGATGAGTGAAAGTAGATCCATGCGCAGCGGAACGGCACTGGTCATCAAGGGAGAACTGATCGCAAGTGAAGATGTGATGATCGATGGCCTGTTTGAAGGCACCATCGACGTCAAGGGGCACAATCTCGTCGCGGCCGCGGGCTCGCGTGTCCACGCCGCCGTGACCGCACGCACAGTCACAGTAGACGGATACCTCGAGGGGCACATCACCGCCGATAGTGTCGACATCGGTCCCACCGCCACGGTCGAGGCGAACGTCATCGCCAAGCACTTCGCACTCGAGGAAGGCGCACACTTCAAAGGCGCGGTGAACACAGAACGCGCCCGTGCCGCCGGCAACATCGCACGCCATCGTCTGCGGCCGCAATAACGCTGAACTTCTTCGGACCCGTGGCTTTCCGCCTATAGGGAAGTGATCGTGCGTATCGTCGAGCCCGACGTGGCATAAACCTTCCAAGCGTCACTCCCGTTCCGATCGACTTGACGATCAACGGGGGTGACTTGATGAACGAACAATACAGCTCGACTGCCGGCAACGGGCTGATGGACAAGGTGCGGCAAGGCGCAACGTCCCAACTCAGCACGCAGAAAAACCGCGCGACCGACGGCATCGGCACGGTCGCACAGGCTGTCCGTCAGGCGTCACAGCAGCTGCGGATCGAGCAGCACGACACCATCGCCAATTACATCGACCAGGCGGCAAATCAGCTCGAACAGTTCTCGACACGGCTCCGGGACAAGGATGTCGGCGAGCTGGTGCGCGATGCGCAGCAGTTCGCGCGACGCCGGCCGGCGCTCTTTATCGGATCCGCATTCGCGATCGGATTGCTCGGCGCGCGCTTCCTCAAGAGCTCGCGCGACCGTCGATATGGCGGCGATGGACGAAACTCGTACGCGAGATCGTCCACCGGCTACAGCACAGGCTACGGTATGCCATCGTCGACGACGGCTCCGTCGCCGGGCGCAGGGAGCGGCTCTCATGGCGCCGAAAGATGAACGATCGCTTGGTGAGCTCCTCTCAGAGCTGTCGCGCGAGACCAGTGTGCTCGTGCGTAAAGAGGTGGAGCTGGCAACAACGGAAATCACGGCGAAGGCGCGAACCGCAGGTGCGCACGTCGCGGTCATCGCCGCCGGCGGCGCGCTCGCGCATGCAGCGCTGCTGGTTCTTCTCGCCGCCATCGTGATTGGTCTCACACAGCTCGGCCTCGCGGCATGGCTGGCGGCAGGAATTGTCGCGATGGTCGTGGCGGTGGTCGGGTACATCCTGATTCAAATCGGCGTGAGTCGACTACGCGCGACTCGTGTCGTACCTGTGCACACAGTTCAGAGTCTGAAGGAGGACGCGAAATGGACGACGCGACAGGGCGCGTAGGACGCAAGAAGAAGACGACAACACCCGCGATGACGGCTTCGGCCGCCGCGGAGCACAATACCGCCGATCCCACACTTCCACGGGACGCGGACACACGCGCGCGCGAGATCCGTGAAGAGATCGCACAGACGCGTGACGAGATGAGTGAAACGATTGAAGCCATTCAGGATCGATTGAAGCCGTCGACCGTCGTCGCCAATGCGACCGAACGGGTCAAGAACGCAACGACGGAAAAGGTGAGACAGATGGCCAATACAGCAGGAAGTGCCGCCGATCGCGCGATGCACAACAGTATTGTCGACACGGTGCGGGAGAATCCCTGGCCGGTCGCGATGATTGGCATCGGCGCGGCGTGGTTGTGGATGAAGGGTCGTGATTCGGGCCAGTACAGCACGGGACGATATGCGTACGGCGACGATGACACGACGCGAGATGCGTACAGATTCGAGAACGACTGGCGGACGCGGAGTGGACCAACACGCACGATGTACAGCTCGGGTGAATACGCCGACAATGCCGGGTATTACGAGACCGCCGACGAACGAACCTCGAGCGTCGGCGAGTACGTGAATTCGGTCGGTTCGAGCGCGAGACGAACGTCGCGACAAGCGCAAAACAGCTTCAACCGGGTGCTGCGGGAAAACCCGCTCGCCCTCGGCGCTGCGGCCACGATTGTCGGCGCCGCCATCGGGATGACGTTGCCGGAGTCGGACGTCGAGAACGAATGGATGGGGGATGCGCGCGACAACGTCATCGACCGCGCGAAGCAGATGGCCGGCGATGCAGCGGAGCGCGTCGGATCGGCGGCCGAGCAGGTGAAAAACGTTGCGACGCGCGCGGCGGACGCGACGAAAGGATCGTAGATTTTTTACGGTTCAAACAAGTGGCGATACCGTGCTGGCTGTGAGCGCAGATACTGCTTTGGCGCGGCGACAGTCGCGCCCAGGTGAGCGGCTGCGTGCCACGGCCAGCGCGGGTCGTACAGAATGGCGCGCGCGAGGGCGATGAAGTCCGCGTCCCCGGTGCTGACGATGGCTTCCGCCTGCTCGAATTCGGTGATGAGTCCGACGGCGATGACCGGCAGCGAGATCGCTGGAAACATGCACCGCGCTGCACCCATGCACTTCAAGCGCTTTCGCAAACTCGATGGTCTCGTCGATGTCCCAGCCCCCTGGCTGCCTCCGTCTCGTCCGACCACAATCCGAGATCGCGCGCTGAGATTCGTGCTTCCGGAAGGACCGCTGTCGCTTCAATCGTCAGCAACGTGCAATCACGATGCGATTGCGAAGCTCGAGACCGTTCACGCGAAATGGAGTGAAGAGACGCGCCGTCGTCATGTCCCATTAGTGTGCAAGGATCAAAGGCAAAGATGTTTTCGCTTTCCGTGCTCGATCTCTCTCCTATCACTGACGGCAGCACGGCCGCCATCTCGTTCCGCAACTCGCTCGATCTCGCGCAGCACGCGGAAGACTGGGGCTACAAGCGCTACTGGATTGCCGAACACCACAACATGCCCGGCATCGCCAGCGCAGCCACCAGCGTCGTCATGGCGCACATCGCCGGCGGAACGAAGACGATTCGCGTCGGCGCCGGCGGCATCATGTTGCCGAATCACGCACCACTTATGGTCGCCGAGCAGTTCGGTACGCTCGAGTCGCTCTTTCCCGGGCGCATCGATCTTGGACTCGGGCGCGCACCCGGCGGCGCCCACGCGACCGCGCACGCGTTACGGCGGACACTGCACAGCGATCCCGACGCGTTTCCACACGACGTCCTTGAACTCTTGTCCTACTTCCATCCGGAGGACGGTCAGCTCGTTCGAGCTGTGCCCGGCGCCGGCCTCAACATCCCGATCTGGATTCTGGGATCGAGTCTCTTTGGCGCGCAGGTTGCGGCCATGATGGGACTGCCATTCGCGTTCGCCTCACACTTCGCCGCCGCGCAAATGATGCCGGCAATCACGATTTACCGCGACCGTTTTCAGCCGTCAGGGATGACCGACAAGCCCCGCGTGATGCTGGGCATCAACGCCGTGGCCGCGGAGACCGACGACGACGCGAAGTTTCTCGCCACCTCGGGCCGTCAGGCGTTTGCGAATCTGCGCCGCGGGATGCCGACGACGCTGCCGCCGCCGAACAAGGACTTTGAAAAAGACGTCGTGCCGTTCAGAGCAATTCGGCTCGAGGACGTGCATTCGGTTTCAATGGTGGGATCACCCGATACCGTGCGCGCCGATCTCAACGACTTCCTCGAACGCACCCAGGCTGACGAACTGATTGTCGTCTCGCACATCTACGATCATCAGGCACGACTGCGGTCGTACGAACTGCTGGCGAAGTTGTAGGTCCGGGTCAGGGCATGTCGCGTGAGCGGCTTCATCCTCGCGGACTCCGCCGCCCACGCGATCGTTGTCACTAACGGCGCACCGAGAGCGTCACCTGGTACTCGCCAGTGTTGTCGTCGAGATAGTCGTCGTTGACGCTCAGGTACAGCCGTCCGTTGGTTACGACATTCACGCGGCCGTTATCGCCCATGAAAATCGGGCCGCCGTTGCCGATGTGGCCAATCAGAGCGCCGGCTGGCCTGTCCTTGAACGGCGCGTTGTCGGCCCGTCGTCCGTTCCACGCACCTGATGGGCTCGCGCTATCGTTCCCGTTGCTCGACATACGGATGGTGCCGGTCGCGCGGAAATCGATGACGTCGCCGCTTCGCACGTCGATGCCGGTGTCGTACCAGCGCTGGGTCGAAGGCAGCATCACTTCGACCGCGTTTGAGCCGCTCGTGCCCACGGGGGTGTTGCCAGGATCGGCCGCGGTGAGCTCCGCACGGCTCAACACACCGTCGCCGTTGCGGTCGTAGCGATCGAAGCTGCGCGCTGTCGATTGCCATTCGCTGCGAGTCACGCGCCCATCTCGGTTGACGTCGAGATCGCGGAATTGATCGAACTGGCGCGCCTGCGATTGACCGACCACTTCGCGACGGCTCAGGACGCCGTCGTTATTGCGATCGAGCCAGCGAAACGCGTCTGCGCTGCTGCGCCATTCCGACCGCTCGATCCGTCCGTCATTGTTGGCGTCGAGCGAATCAAATCGATCTTCCGGGTTCATGTTGGTGTCGGCATTCACGAACTCCCAACGCGACACCACGTCATCGCCATTTCGATCCGCAAGCCGGAAGCCCTCGACGTCGTACCGCCACTCATTGCGAGTCAGCCGACCATCGCGGTTCGTATCGATGCGCTCGAACCCCGCCTGTGTCCAGTCGTACGGCGGCGTGCCTTCACTGGTGTCCGGCCGCGCAGCGCCGGCGCGCACCTCGGCGCCCGAAAGCACGTTATCGCCATTCCAGTCGTGGGTGCGGAACGAAGCATCCCTGCCGCGCCATTCCCGCCTGGTGATCACACCATCATTATTTCGATCCATGCCTTGGAACCGGGTCGTCTCTCGGGATTGCGAATTCCGCCGCTGCTCCTGGTCGTCGTTGTTCTGTGCACGAGCAACGGGCGCCGCAACCAGCGGCAACGCAATCACGAGCGCTGTCATCAATGCTCGAGGTCGCATACTTGCCTCCTGCGATGAGGACTCGCAGGAAGCGTACCGGGCCAACTCAGCCACCAAACTGCCAGAATGAGGGCTGAAATCGCCGCTCGTCCTTATAAACCCGACCACCGCAGGGAACAGGTGGACCATTTGTACGCCGTTTCGCATCCACCGCCTCATTCGACGTCGCGCCTCGTCGCTCGCCCTTTCCTCTTGTGCGATCGGCGACCGCCCGCGCATGATACGCACATGTCAAAGCAGCTTGTCCTATGCGTTCTGTTTGCGGCGGCGACGTCGGTCGGCTTTGCGTCCTGGACTGCGGTGCCCGAAAGCGGCCGCGTTGCCGTCGTGAACCACCAGGCCGATCAACGAGTGGACATCTCGGTCGACGGTCAACCATTCACGTCGTACGTCTATTCCCGGTCGCTCGAAAAGCCTGTGCTGTATCCGATTCGCAGCGCGGCCGGGTTGCTCGTCACCCGTGGTTATCCTCTCGAGCCGCAACCGGGTGAGCGCGCGGATCACCCGCACCACATTGGGCACTGGTTCAACTACGGCGACGTGAACGGGTACGACTTCTGGGGAAATTCCAGCGAAACAGCCGCAAATCTCAAGCCGAAGACGGGTGTCATCGTGCAGAAAGCGATCACTCGTGCCGCCGGCGGCGACAAATCCGGAGAACTGGCGATTACCGCCGACTGGATTATTCCGGATGGAACCGTACTGCTTCGAGAGCAGACTCGATTCATCTTTGCCGGCGGCCCCGGCCTTCGCACGATCGATCGGACATCGACATGGACCGCTGCGGACAAGCCCATTTCCTTCAACGATACGAAGGAAGGGGCATTCGGCATTCGCGTCGCGCGATCGCTCGATTCCCCGGTGAAGCAGCGAGATGCGTTCGTCGAAGCCGACGGCAAACGCGGATCACCGAAGCCCGACGACAACGTTGGAGTTACCGGCCGCTACATCGGCAGCGATGGCAAGACCGGCGACGACGTGTGGGGCACGACCGGGCCCTGGATGGGTCTGACGGGAACGGTGAATGGAAAGCCGGTCACCATCGCAATCCTCAATCATCCGTCGAGCGCGAACTATCCAACCTACTGGCACGCGCGCGGCTACGGGCTGTTCGCCGCGAACCCGATCGGCCGTCACGCGTACGATTCAAAGCAGCCGGAGCGAGTCTTGACCCTGGAGCCCGGGAAATCGGCGACGTTCCGTTTCAGAATCCTGATCCGCGACGCGCAACTCGGACGCGACGAGTTGCAGCAGGAGCAGGCGAAGTTTGAGAAGGAAAAATGAGGTCGCTTCCGCCTTCAGGCGGAAGACACCGCTGATCCACGCGCTCTTGATATCGGCCGGCGTCGTCGCGCCGGCCGTTCCGCTCTCCGCACAGACGTGTCGGCCGCTTGAGGTCCGTAACCCCTCGGGTAATTACATCGTCCCTGGCGTCAAAGGCGACATCCCGTATTCGGGCAATCTTGCCCTGGATGCATATGTGCAACAGGGGTCAGCACGCCCGCCTTCGGTCATCGTCATTCATGGCGGAGGCGGAACGTCAGGCAGCCGGATCGCGCACGTCGGGCAGCTTCTCGAGTTCCTGACGGGCGCAGGCTATAACTGGTTTTCACTCGACTATCACCTCGTCGGATCCGCGCGACACGACGATTCACTGGCGGATATCCGCGCCGCGCTGTCATTCATCCGGTGTCACTCGAAAGACTTCGGTATCGACGCGAACCAGCTGGTGCTCCTGGGCGAAGATTCTGGAGCGGAGCTCGCGGCGGTTGCGGCCAGTGAGCGCCTGCCGGGCGTCATCGGCGCGGTACTGATTGGTGGCGCTTACGAACCGAACGCCGCTCCACCACCTCCTCCGATCAAGGTACCGGTTCTTGTCGTCCATGGCACTGCAGACTCCGAGTCGCCGATCGCGCACGCGCAGAACTATTGCGATCGCCTTTCGACCGCTAGTGGGCGCTGCCAGATGGTCGCCGTGTCAGGCGCGAGTCATCGCAGTGAAAACTGGTGGCCGAACCAGTGGCACTACAAGCAGACGATGGCCGAATGGCTGCGGAACGTCGGCAGTGCGCCGGCGTTGCCACACCGGCCGCTAACCGGCGTCGTGCAGAAGAACATTCCCTACCGGTCCTCGCCGGCGCTTGCCCTCGACGCATACGTTCCTCGTACGAGCGCACCGGTTCCCGCCGTGATCGTTGCGCACGGCGGCGGATGGGAGGCCGGCGATAAAGTCACCTACATCACGCCTATCCTCGAGCCTCTCGCGCGGGCGGGCCTGGCCTGGTTTTCAATCGACTACCGCCTGACGCCGGCGTTCACGCACGAGGATCAGCTCGACGATCTTCGTGAGGCGATCAAATTCGTACGGGCCGAGCACACACGCTTCAACATCGATCCAGCGCGAATCGTTTTACTCGGAGAATCAGCGAGCGGCCAGATGGTCTCGTTGTTAGCCGCCGAAGATCGCACGCTTGCCGGTGTCGTGTCCTTCTACGGGGTGTACGACTTCAACGCCATGGTGACCGATGCGGCGCCGCGATCGCTCCTGGTCCGCCTGTTCCGCCGGAATGAGCTGAACGACAGCGCGCGAGCGGAGCTGCGAAAGTATTCGCCGCAGGATCGCGCCGATAAGGACATGCCCCCTCTTCTCCTGGTCAACGGCACTGGCGAGCGTTTATGGGCGCAGGCGCAGGCGTTCGATCGCCGACTGACCGAGCTCGGTGTGAAACACGACGTCATCGCACTCGACGGCGCGCCGCACGGCATGGAGAACTGGGAAGGACACCCTGAATGGATGTTCTACAAGCAGCGCGTGGTCGACTGGATTCGAAGGATAATGTTCTGAAGTGTCCGACCACGGTTCACACAAGAAAGTTTCAAACGGTCTCGTCGCGCTCAGTTCGGCGGCCGTGCTGGCCGTCTACGCCGCCGGATACGTTCGGACAAAATCGGCCGCGGATCGGTTCACCCTGCAAGCAGAATCACGGCGGCCCGTGATTCCCGCGCCGGCGACGGTCGCACCGCCAACCAATCTTTTACCGCCGCCGTCTGTGAACACCCTTGCGGTACCGCCAGCAAAAACAGTCACGAAGGCGCCTCGCCGATCGGTGAAGCGTCGTGCGGAAACACCAGCGCCAATTGCTGTGAGCGCGCCGGCAGCGACCGCCGAACTGCCAGCTGCGCTGCTCGAACAGGCGGCCGCGACTCCTGCACCTGTCGTCCCTGAAGTGGTGAAACCACAATACAAGGACGGGACGTATTTTGGGTGGGGAACATCGCGCCACGGCGACATCCAGGCGCAAGTGGTCATCGAGAACGGTCGAATCGCGGCGGCGACCATTGCGCAGTGCCTGACTCGCTATTCCTGCTCGGTTATCGCAAAGCTCCCCCCTCAGGTCGCCGAGCGCCAGAGTCCCGAAACGGATTACGTTTCAGGGGCGACGCAGAGTACCAACGCCTTTTATTACGCCGTCGTCGAAGCGCTGTCGAAAGCGAAGTGATCGGCGTGGCGGTTCGCAGCGAGGTGCTGATGGGGACAATCGTCACCATCCACGTCGTGCGAGACGACAGCGACGATGCGATCGATCGCGCGTTCGGGTGGTTCCGAGAAATCGAACGGCGCTGTTCGCGTTTCGACGAGCGAAGCGAACTCGTGCAGCTCTCACGCCGGACCGGCGAGGCCGTGGCTGCGAGTCCCATCTTGTTTGAAGCGGTTCAATTCGCGCTTCTCGTCGCCGCGGACACCGCGGGCGCGTTCGATCCCACTGTCGGTCGTCACATGGAAACACGAGGGTTCAATCGCGAAGACCGCACTGGACGGATCGTTCAGAATCGCGTCTGCCGCAGTGACGTGACCTATCGTGACGTCGAAGTGGATCCCGTGCGGCGCACCATCACGCTCCACCGGCCGTTGCTGCTGGACCTGGGTGCCGTGGCCAAAGGGCTCGCGGTCGACGCTGCGGCGCGCGAGCTTCACCCGTTCGAGGATTTTGCGATCGATGCCGGCGGCGACTTGTATCTTGGCGGACGAAATCCGGACGGCCGCCCATGGACGATTGGCATTCGCCACCCGCGAACCGACGGCGCGGTGATTGCCTCGCTGCGGATCTCGGATAAAGCGGTTTGCACGTCAGGTGACTACGAGCGAATCGGACCAGACGCGTCGCGACACATCATCGATCCGCGAACCGGGGGGGCCGCTTTCACCACCGCCAGCGTCACCGTCGTCGCTCCGACAGCACTGGCGGCCGACGCACTCGCCACGGCGGCATTCGTGCTGGGGCCTGTCGAGGGCATCCGGCTCCTCGAGCGGCACGGCGTCGAGGGCCTGATCGTGACGCCCGCGCTCGAGTGCTTCGAAACACCCGCCCTGCATCGATGACGGTTCGGCACTTCTTCAGAACGCCGAAAGGCCTGCTGACAATTGTCCTGATCCTTCTTGCCGCCATTGCGGCTCCGCACGAAGGCATTCGTACGATTGCGCCGGGGTTGCTAAGTGCAGTCGCCGTCGCGGCGGCCCTCGATCTGCTCATCCTTCGTTCGCGTCACACGCGGTGGGAGTTCCCGAGCGGGGCGGTGTTGACAGCTCTGATCATCGTCATGGTGCTCAGTGCGCAAACACCCTGGTATGTCGTGACGCTGACATCCGCGTTCGCCATCCTGACGAAATACCTTGTCCGAACACGCGCCGGAAATGTGTTCAATCCTGCGGCGCTCGCCATTGTCGCCACCTTCCCAGTTTTTCACGCCGGTCAGAGCTGGTGGGGCGCGCTGCCCGAGGTCGCGCCGGCCGTGCAGGCGGCCCTCGTCGTCACCGGTGTATTCATCGCCAATCGCGTCAACAAGATGCCGCTCGTGCTTGCCTTCCTCGCCATCTACTATTCGCTGTTCACGCTCACGTCTTTCGTGTCAGATCCCGCGTGGGTGTCTGAGGTCTTCCGAACGCCCGATCTGCAGGCCGTGCTCTTCTTCGCGCTGTTCATCCTGACAGACCCGCCGACATCTCCCGTCAGGTATCGCGATCAGCTGGTATTCGCGGTGATCGTTGCGGTCGTCAGTTACGCCGTGTTCGAATGGATCGGTGCTGTTTACTATCTTCTCGCCGGCGTTCTTGTAGCCAACGTCTGGGAAGCCTGGCGTCGAGTGCAACGGCGTGCCGGTCAGACTTTCCCGGATGGCATCGCTGTGTTCGTGCGCGAAGTCAGCCCATGGCGGGCGCGTCGATAGCGTCCTGCTACTTTTTCTGTGGAATTGTCGCCAGCAACCGTTCCGCCTCCGCCTTCGCACGCGCATCGCTGCCGGAGAGATTCAGGGCCACTCGCGCGACATTGCGAGCTTCGTCCAGTTTATTGACACGCCACAGAGAGCGTGCGGCAGTCAAGCGAATCCACGGATCGGACGGATCCAGCTTTACCGCTTTGGCAAGCAAGGAAAAGATTTCTTCCGGTGTGTGTTTGAGGGCGGCCCGCACCTCGGCAAGCGCGGCGAATGACTCCGCATGGAACGGATTGAGCTCTGTTGCCCGGCTGAGATATTCGTCCATCTGCTTCAGCGTCTCGTCATCGGTGCGAGTCGGTCCCCACATCGATGTTGCCGCCCGATAATAGACGTTGGCGTTGGTCGTCCCCAGTTTGGCCGCTTTCATGAAGGCGGCTTTCGCTTCGTCGGCTTTGTTCTCTCGCAGGAGCAGCTGCGCTTCTGCCGCGTACGCGTCTGCGGAGTTGGGATCGGTCTTGCGCGCTTCGTCGATCAACGAGCGAGCTTCAACTGGACGGCCCATCGCGACGTGAACCGAGGCACGTCCTGCGGCTGATTGGGTCGGCGTCAATGGTTGTGATTTGAACTGCTCGCGGGTTATCCCCTGGTTCAGCTCGAATTGCTGATAGTTGTAAAGCCGCCGGTTGATGTAGGCGGCGAAGTCGTTTTCCAGGTCGTCGGGGCGTCCGAATGCTTCGCGAAATGCTGCTTCTGGCTCGGATCCTTTATCCAGGAACTCGGCGAACTTGTTAATGCCCTGCCGCCGGGCGGCGTTCTGGCCGAACATCAGGAAATGCACGAGCGCCCACGCCTGGGCATCGAACCGTTCAAGTCCATTCTCTTGGGTGTACTCGCGCGACGATCGCGTCACACTGATCAGATCCTTCAACTTGAGCCGTGCGTACGTCTGCAGCCGCTCGATGTGCCAGGGGATCGGCGGGCCAAGAAGAATTTGTTTCCCCTGAACAATCGTGTTGCTCTGAACGCCGGCCAGGCCGCGCGAAAACCAGAGCGGCACATCACGTCCGAAGCTCGACATCAGAATCAGATGAACGTATGAGAAGTACGCGCTGGTGTACGGATTGATCAGTCTGTCTTCCTCACCCCGTTGTTCGACCCGGATCACCATGTAATGCTGATCGGCGCCGCTGACCCACACACTACCGGGCCGCACACCTCCTTTCTGTTCCCAGTACTGCGGCGCCAGCGCCTTCATACTCTGTTCGTCTTTCACGGCGACGACGAGCATCGGTTTCGCGAGATCGAGTTGCGTCCAGGGCCACAACGTCCTGAGGGCGAATCGAATCTGTTCGAGCTGCCACAGCAGATCGCGCGTCTGACGATCGCTGGCATTCGACCATGCCGTGAAGTTCGTGCTCTTGACCTCGGTCCATTTCTCCTCGGCGCCGAGACTCACCGACCGGCCGAGCACGATCGAGAATGCGATGACAACGGCGGTGATGCGCTTCACGGTCTCCTCCCCCTACCTTCCATATTTCTTCAACAGTTCGCGTAGTCTGTCGTGAGGCAACCGCTCAATCGTCCGACCGTTCGCACCGGTCATCGTCTCGGCGGCCACGAGTGCGTTGATGATCGCTTCCTCTGTCGCCTGAACCGTCGCTGAAAACAGCGCGCTGATCCGATCGTTCGACAGCATTTGCACGGTTGCGACGTCCGGCACGCTCGCCGATTTCGCATTCGCGGTCGAGAACGCGATGAAGATGTCGCCCGAGCTATTTCCCGATGTCGCGCCGGTACGGGCGAGCCCGAGCGACGCGCGCCGCGCGACGCGTTCGAGCTGATGCGGCAGCAGTGGCGCATCGGTCGCCACCACGATGATGATGGAACCGAGTTCGCGATCAGCCGCCGGATCGTTGGGCGCGTCGCCACGTGGCGGTGGCAACGGAATCTCGATGCCGATCGGCACACCCGCAACCCGCAGCTCCGATCGTCGTCCGTGATTGGCCTGGACGAGCACGCCAACCGTGTATCCACCCGCGTTGGTCTCGAGCTTGCGTGACGACGTCCCCGTCCCGCATTTGAATCCATAACAGATCATGCCGGTGCCGCCGCCAACGTTTCCTTCCTGCACGGGTCCAGCACGTGCTCCGTCCAACGCCGCGAACACATGGTCCGGCTTTACGTGAAAACCGTTGATGTCGTTGAGTGTGCCGTCCCATGTTTCGGCGACAACGGGAAGCGACCATGGCTGCAGGGTGGCGCCATGTTTAAGGCCCCACGCGATCGACGCGTCGCGGACGACACCGACGCTGTGCGTGTTGGTGATGAACACGGGCCCTTCCAGAAAGCCGCCCTCCTTGATCCACGTCGTTCCCGTCATTTCTCCGTTGCCGTTCAACGAAAACCATCCGGCCATGACCGGATCGTTCGACGATTTTCCGCGTGGCAGGATCGCGGTGACGCCGGTGCGCACCGGCCCCTTTCCTTGGACCAGCGCGCCCTCACCCTGGATCAGGGTGGCAAATCCCACTTCCACGCCGGCAACGTCAGTGATCGCGTTGTTGGTACCGGAAGCGCCCTCGAAGGGAATGCCCAGATCACGGGCGCGAGGCTTCCTGGGTTGAAGCGCCGCAACGAGCGCGGCCGTGACGAGCAGCGTGATGAACATCTGCATGTGCAGATACTACTGCGTCCGCCTCGGCGCACACGCGACGGCGAGAGAGGCTTGGGATTTACCGTTCGCGCCCGCGAAGAGGCTGGCGCATCATTTGCTGCTCCTCCGCCGAATCACATCGGTCGAACAGGTACTCGGGTGTGCGGTGTCCCACGATATCCGCACTAGACAGTCGCATTGGGCGCTGGAACACCCACTCGATGACGACCGTCGATCGATCAAGCCAGCCTCGCGCTGGAAGAAGGAGCCGGCATGCAACTCCTCAGGCTCGCTTCGTTCTCAGTACTGCTCACGTCTTCGCTGATCGTGGCCGCACCGGCCGCGGCACAGACGTCTGATGATCTGTTCGATCCGACAGTGCTCCACGACATCCAGCTCACGATGAAGCCGGGTGATTGGGAAACGTTACAAGCCAAATTCCTCGACGATGCGTACTATCCGGCGGACATGACGTGGCGAGAAGTGGTCATTCCGCGCGTTGGTGTGCGCTCGCGAGGCAGCGGCAGTCGCAACGCAAGGAAGCCCGGGCTCAAAGTGGATTTCGGTCGTTACGTCGATGACCAGACCGCGTTCGGGATGAAATCGATCGTGCTCGCCAACGGCATTCAGGATCCCTCAATGCTGGCGCAGCGTGTCGGCCTTGGAATGTTCGCCAAGATGGGGATGCCGGCGTCGCGGGTCGTGCACGCCCGGGTATTCGTCAATCGCGAGTACGTCGGCCTCTACCAGCTGATCGAACCGGTCGACAAGACGTTTCTCGCTCGTGTGTTCGGCAAAGATGCCAACGGTAAGACGGAAAACGGTGGATATCTCTATGAGTACCACTGGAAGTCCGACTATCCCTGGGACTACCTCGGTCCGGATCTCGGAATCTACGCGGAGCTCTTCGAGGCCAAGACCCACGAAAGCGACGCACCGGTTCCTCTGTATGGACCTCTCGAGACGCTGTTCAAGAGGTTGAATCAGTCAAATGACGCGCAGTTCGAGCGCGAGGTCGGCGAGCTGCTCGATCTTCGTCAATTCGTTCGTCACATTGCCGTCGAAAACTTCATTGCCGAACACGACGGCTTCCTGGGTCATTGGGGACCGAATAATTTCTATCTATATCGGTTCCAGGGACGAGAGCTGTCGCAGCTCCTGCCGTGGGACAAGGATCACGCGTTGTGGGCGAGAGACTACGACGTTCTGCAGGGCGTGAACGACAACATTCTCGCCAGGCGGGCCCTGTCGATACCGGCGTACTATCGTCTCTATTTTCAGACACTGAGCGACTGTGCGGATGCGGCCATGCAGCCCGAATCCGAGGGTTCATCGATTGGCTGGCTCGAGGCGGAGATGCGCCGGATCAGTGCGCAGATAAAGGATGCGGCGCACGCCGATCGAAACACGCGATTCGACAACGATCGGTTCGATGAGGAGGTCGGGAAAGTGCTGAAGTTTGCGCGCGAGCGAGGTCCCTTCGTCGCGCACGAGTCTCGCTACGCATTGGACCACATGGACTTATTGCTTGCCCGGATGAACTGGCCCGGGGTATCATCAAAGGTACTCCCCCGGTCCAACTCATTTGATTTCACGCAAGACGGCCACGGTCTTGATAGCGGTTCTTTGCCTGCACGCGGCATGTGGTGGTAGTCACCTTGCCAGTCCGGGCGAAGTGCCGGTGCCCGTTCCACCGAATGTCGTGGTCCCGACACCTCCCGTCGCGGACGAGATCCTCGTCGGTGCCGGCGACATTGCACGCTGTGAGGACACGAACACCGAGGCGACGGCAAAACTGCTCGATCGCATACCCGGAACGGTGTTCACGCTAGGCGACAACGTCTATCCCACCAGCACGCCGCAGCTCCTCGCGACGTGCTATGAAGCGACCTGGGGCCGACACAAATCGCGGACGCTGACGGCCCCGGGGAATCACGACTGGGAACAGGCTGGCGGAGCGCCGTACTTCGCCTATTTCGGCGCGAGTGCCGGTCCCGCCGGTCGCGGCTACTACAGCTACACGCTCGGCACCTGGCACATCGTGTCGCTCAATAGCAACGTCTCGGCCGATCCTGGTTCGCCTCAATACGAGTGGCTCAAAGCCGACCTCGCGCAGTCGAACGCGGCATGCACGCTCGCCATGTGGCACCATCCACTTTTCAGTTCCGGTCCGAACGGCAACTCGCCGCAGATGCGCGAAGCCTGGCGTCTCCTCCACCAATTCGGCGCCGACGTCGTCCTCAGTGGTCACGATCACGATTACGAACGCTACGCTCCTCAGGACGCCGACGCCCGTCCGACTCCCAATGGCATCCGCGAATTCGTCGTCGGCACCGGCGGCTATTCGCTATACGACCGCATGAGTCAACAGCGAAACAGCGAGCTGTGGGAGAACCGCACCTGGGGCGTGATCAAGTTCACGCTGAAGAACGGAACCTACGACTGGGAGTTCGTTCCGATCGACGGTCAAAGCTTCCGTGACTTCGGGTCGGCCTCGTGTGCGACGACCTCGGCCGACACGTCGCATTGAGCTGGCTCGCCCCTTTTCATCAAGTCAACGGCGTTCACACTCACGCGGCATCAATCGCCCAGAGATAAACAGGAGAAGGGAGAAGGGAGAAGGGTGGAACAAACACAAATGATCCTCCGTTCTCCATTCTCCTTATGTTTGTCTCTACGCCGTGATCGCCGCGTGACCGTGAAGGATGTTGATTTGTGCGAGCCGCACCAAAATCTAGATTCGTGCGGTCGCGTTCGATCAATCCGGCGCGGTCCGAAGACCGCGCCGAACCAGAGCGCTACATCTTCCGTGGGAGTCTCAAGGACGCGCGCTACGGCGTCGTGATCTTCTTCTTCAACTCATTGGCGAGAATCGTCAGCATCCGCGCATAGCGCGCATCGTCTTTCGCGAACATCGAGTTGTAGCCAGGCTCGTTGAGTTTCTGCGCATCCCATTTGCCGTCGAACATCACCATGACGCTGCCGTCAATCGTGGTGCTGTCGAACGGCTGGTCGACCCCGGGCACCTTCTTCAATCCGTCAGCCAACGAGTCGACCACAAAGAAGTGTCCGTTGTGCTCCCTGACGGCCTGAAGATTCAAATAGGCGTCTCTGTAGTTGCCCGACGCGATCAAACGATCGAGAGCCGCCGGCACGGTATACGGCGCACTGATCACCAGCAGCTGCGAGTCCTCGAAATAGAGCGCCGCGACATAACGGCCGGCCTCTTCGGGATCGCGCGCCGCGATCGCATCCATCTTGAGCTGCCCGAGCAGCGCTTTCACTGACGCCGCCGGAGCGGCCGACTGCGACGGCTCCTGCGCGCTGATGACGATGAGAGACAGGAACCCGACGACAAAGGCAATGACAAAGGTAAAGATGAAGCGCCTCATGGAAGAACCTCCCGGGCCGCGGGAGTGCTGTATTCGTGCCACCACGACCGCGCGTTTTCAGGCGTGTTTTGTCACGTCTGGCGGAAGGCTGCCGGATTTCCGGCGCCGTTGGACTCGCCGGCGCAAGCAGCCCCAGGCTGGATTACGTGCAGCCGCCTGTGAACGGCGTGATCGTGATTCCGTAGCTCGCCGTCTCGCCCGACGACGTGTTCTGCAAAACAATCCGGCTACGGGTGCCATGAGGTTGCAGAGTGTTGCCGAATCGCAGCACGCCGGTGGGACGCGGCTCCATCGTGGCGTCGTAAAACGACTGACAGACATCCTCTGGCAGGGGCAGACACGACGGATCGATCTGACGCAGACGCAACGGAATCGTTGTGGAATCCAGAGTGAAATCCAGGTTGATCTGTGTCGTCGATGATGGGATTTCGACGTCGTAAAACCGAATCTCTCCCGGAGCCAGGGTAGCCGAATAGCTCGCCGCCGGGCCGGTCGGTCCGGCGACCGATGAACAGCACCCGAAACAGACAAAAGCGGCGCCGGAACTGAGCACGGCTGTCAGGAAGGTTCTGAGCCGCTGTTTTCTCGACACTGATCGACCTCTCCAGATCAACTGCGCGAACGGCGGGACTTTCAGCTCACCGCGGGGTTAAGTCCGTCCTACGCTGGCAGCCGGACCACTTCCTGTGGCGGACCATGTGAGGCGTTAGACTCAGGGAATGATTTCCCGCTCGGTACTCATCTGCGCGGCGGCGCTGCTCGCAACTTCGGGAGAGTTACGCGATCCGCAAGTACGATCTCCGGCGAACTCCGCGACGTTGATTGCGCCCGTCGCGAGCGCGGCCATCGAGCGTGCTCGCGTCAATGGCGTGCAATTCGAGACCAGCGTTGCGGCGACGCAGCGCCTGCTGCAGGTGTGGCTCACGCACGCTGACGCGCGGACACTGCTCCTGCCCGATCGCCTCGATACCGAGCGGACCACGTGGATCTACACGCCACATAACTCGGGCGCGGATCTCTATCCGTATCTGATCCTGACAGCGCAGCTCACCGATCCCGACCTTTATCAAGGGCGGATGCTGGAGATGCTGCGCAACGAAGTCCGTTACACGTCGGCAAAAGCATCAGTCCCGGGCAACCTCACATTCGCGACCGGCGAGCTCAGTGGTCCCAGCCTCTTCGGCGCGGGCGAGTACGCCAAAGACGGCCTGGTCGCGGTGACCGAGTATCTCGGACGGACACCGTGGTTCTCGCGCATGGTCGACATGACGGCCGACGCGATGGAACAGGCACCGGTTCGTTCGCGATTCGGCAACCTGCCAGCGTCGGATACCGAATTGAACGGGGACTATCTGCAAACGCTCACCCGTCTCGCGCTGATGACAAGTGACCGGCGGTTCCTCGACTGGGCACGTCGGATTGGAGACGCCTACCTCGATGAAGTGCTGCCCGGCAACTTCGGCGTGCCCGGCATGCAATGGGACTTCAGCGCTCATACCGGCGATCGTCGCCTGCGACTCCGCGATCACGGCAACGAGACGGTTGTCGGCCTGACGCTCCTCCTGGCGCTCGAACATCAACTCGGTACCGATCGCGAACCGCGTTATCGAGTCGCGGTCCAGCGCATGCTCGATCGCGTCCTCGAGTCGGCGCAACCAGACGGCATGCTTTACAACGAGGTCGACGCGGAGACGCTGAAGCCGCTCGACGAACGCCTCTCCGACAACTGGGGCTACGTCTACGGCGCGATGTACACCTATTACCAGGTCACTGGCGAACCGAAATATCGCGATGCTGTTCGGCGCGTCCTCGCGAGCTTGCCCAAGTACCGAAAGTACGTGTGGGAACCTGGTCGGAGTCTGCCGCTCGGCTCGTTCGATGGGTATGCGGACTCAATCGAGGGCGCGATCTATCTGGTCAATCGCGAGCCCGTCCCTGAAGCATTCGACTGGATCGATTCGGAGATGAAGGTCATGTTCGCGATGCAGCGCCCGGACGGTCACCTTGAGGACTGGTATGGGGAGGGCAACTTCAATCGGACGTCGCTGCTGTATGCGTATATGAAGAGTCTCGGTGTGCGGCCGGCACGGTGGGAACCAGGCGTGCGGCTCGGGGCAGCGCTGGATGGAACGCGACTTGTACTCTCGCTGACGGCGCCTTCCCCACGACGGATTCAGTTCGATTATGCCCGGCACCGCCGGGTGATGAACCTGCAGCAGAATCTGGTGCGACTGAACGAGTTCCCAGAGTGGTTCACCGTCGATGAGAATACGCTCTACCGGGTCGGCCGTGCTGGAACGACTGGAGACATTCGGCTCGGATCCGAACTGATTGCCGGCGTCACGCTCGACGCTGGCGACTGGATCGTCGAAGCGTTGAATCGGCAGTGAGAGGGATTATCGCTTCCGGTCCGTGGCGTCGGAATCGGCAAAATGTTACCCTTCGCCATTATGACGACGTTCTTGATCGCTCTGGCGACCTCGGCTGTGATAGCTGCGTCCACAGAGAAGGCCGCCATCATCGTCGAAGGACAACAGCCACCGGTCCGGATTACTCATGCGGCAGTGATGACCGCGACCCAAGGGCCCCCGATCATTCTGTATGAAGCGGTCAATCAGACCGACAAAGAGTACGAGCAGTTCACGGTGACGGCGTTCGTTTTCAAAGCGGATGGCACGCCACGGGCCAGACAAACGGCGCCAGGGCGGCGCACGCTCGAGGCGCACGAGAAGAAGTATTCGACAATCGTGCTCGATGGCTCGGCGGTGGAACCGACCGACGTGATCGTGATCGGGATCGATCAGGCGCAGCTGGCGGGTTCGGAGCAATGGTGGCACGCCGATCTCCGGCCGCTGGCAGAGGCCGCCGTACCGGTCAAAAAGTAGTTTGGCGCTGACCCCAGGGACCCGGCTCGCCTCCTACATTATTGAAGGGCCGCTCGGTGCGGGTGGTATGGGGGAGGTCTATCGCGCCCGCGACCCGAAGCTGCAGCGGAGCGTCGCCATCAAGGTTCTGCCCGAGATTCTCGCCGTCGATCGTGAGCGGCGCGAGCGGTTCGAGCGGGAAGCGCAGTTACTCGCGGCATTCAATCATCCGCACATCGCGCAGATTTATGGCACCGTCGACACCAACAACGGAGCGGGCGCGATCGTCATGGAGCTGGTCGACGGCGCGACGCTGGGCGAACGCATCGCCCACGGTCCGGTTCCGATCGAGGAAACGCTGGCCATCGCGTCGCAGATCGTCGACGCGATGGATGCCGCGCACTCGCGTGGCATCGTGCATCGCGACCTGAAGCCCGCCAACATCAAACTCACGAGCGATGGATCGGTCAAGGTCCTTGACTTCGGCCTGGCGAAGACGATCGCGCCCGACACGAACAACCCAGTCGACGCCAACGCGATGAACTCGCCGACGTTCACCAGTCCCGCGACGGCGGTTGGCCTGATTCTCGGCACGGCAGCCTATATGGCCCCGGAGCAGGCGCGTGGAAAGAATGTCGACAAACGCACTGACATCTGGGCCTTCGGCTGCATTGTCTTTGAAATGCTCGCCGGTCAACGACTGTTCGAGGGCGCCGATGTATCGGACATCCTCGCCGCTGTGCTGCGCGCGGATATTGACTGGATACAGCTACCCGCCAACACCCCGCCGGCGCTTCGGCGGCTCCTTGCGCGATGCCTCGAACGTGATCCCAACAAGCGGCTGCGGGATATTGGCGATGCGCGGTTTGACCTGGAGGCGGCGCTGCATCAGCCGCCGGATCAAGGCACGCGGTCGGCGCCAAGCGGTGGACGCATCGTCGCAGCGTCGCTGGCGCTCGTCGCGCTGACGTCGCTGGCAACCGGCCTGAGCGTATGGCGACTGAAGCCGGATCGCGCCGTGCCGCTGCGCAAGTACGACGTGCTGTCGGACGTGAGACTCGAACAGGCTGAAACACCAACGCTCGCGATCTCACCCGACGGTTCGCGCATCACCTACGTCAGCGCGGGACACTTGTGGGTCCGAGATCTCGATCAAATCAAGCCGCGGGATCTGGGTCCGGCCGGATCCGCCTACCTCGTAGCCTGGTCACCGGACAGCACGTCAATCTCGTATGCGTCCGACGACGGCGTCATTCGGCGAGTTCCGGTGAGCGGAGGCACTCCGGTGACCGTCTGCAATATTCCCGACTCGAAACGTCTCATCGGGCTTCGGTGGAGCGGCGACGACCTCATCCTGGCTGTCTGGCGCAGTTCGCTCTATCGCGCCAACGCACGCGGCGGCTCACCACAGCAATGGGTGCCGATCGATCCAAAGACCGAAATCGATTTTCACGCGTTGACGCTGCTTCCCGATGGTCGCGCCATCTTTGCGACCCACCGCGGGAATGACCAGTTCACGCTCGAAACCTGGGACGGAAAGACGCGAACGGCGGTGCTTCCGCCCGAACTCATCTTCGCGACGGCGTACTCGAACGGCCATCTCCTGTTCGTTCGAGACAAGCCGAATGCCGGACTCTGGGCCATCCCGGTCGGCACCGGCGCATTAAACCCCGCGGCCGCCTTCCTCGTCGAGCCCACGGCCCGATGGGTCAGCGCATCCGACGATGGAACGCTCCTCATCACATCGGCATCAGAAAAGCCTCCGGTTGAACTGGCGCTTTTCGATCGCGCCGGCAAGGCCACGAAAGGCATGGGAACGCCCGCTGCGTTCATCGCCGAGCCTTCGTTTTCGCCAGACGGGAAGCAACTGCTGTTTATGCGCGGTAGCGGCCCTGAGAGTGTCGAGGTCTGGATCCAGGAAATTGCCACCGGAAGGCCGACGAAACTCACCTTCAACGAAAAGGGGGACGGCGGTCCGGCCTGGTTCCCCTCGGGTAATCGCATCCTCTACACCGATCACCAGTCGACGGTGAACGGTGCCCGGGTTGTCTCGCTTGCGGCAGACGGATCGGACCAGGCGCGCCCGCTCGTCGCGGCCATGGGTGCGGACATCTCCTCCGACGGAAAACACCTGCTCTATCTACTGGACGAAAAAGGGACGGGGCGTCTGCGATACGCCGATGTCATGCCCGATGGAAGCATCGGCCCCGCGCGCACCATCTTTAAAGGGACAGAACCGAACATCCATGACGCTGTCTTATCATCCGACGGACAACTTCTCGCCTACGTCGAGGTGACGGCAAACGGTCAGGAGCTGTTCGTCACACGTTTTCCCTCGGGAGAAGGACGCTGGCAGCCGCTGACTGGCATCCGTGAGCAAATACCCCACGTCAGGCGTGAGCTGCGGTGGGCCCGCGATGCACACGAGCTCCTCTTTCCTTTGACCACTGCCAGACCGGGTCGCGTGCGGATGACGAGCGTCGGCATCAGCAATCGCGGAACGGTGAAAGTGGGAGATCCGATCGCGCTGTTCGAAACCGATCTCGAAGCTGTCAATCTGGGGTTCGATATCTCCGCTGATGGAAAGTCCATCGTCATGGCACGCGCGGTCAGTGATGAGAGCAACAGCCCGCGGCGGCGGTTCATCCTCGTCCAGCGTTGGCTCGACGAATTCGAGAAGCACTGATCAGGTGACCGTCCGACCTACCGGCTGCTACTCGGCGGTACCATCCCCTTGATTCGAAAATAGGTCACCAGGTTCCCGTAGTGCTCCTGATAATGGCCGACGTTGCCGATCAACGCTGACGCGCGGGCCGCGTCCTTTCCGCCAAATGCCATCGGCACGATCTCGGCCGCAGTCCGATCGGTGAGCGCCGTGTAGGCGACGTCGCAATACGCGATCGATTCGTTCAGCACCTTGACGATCTGCGCCTTGCTCGTCGCGGTCTTCTCGAAATCATCTTCCGCGTGCGGCGTTTTCTCACCACGCGCCGCCGAACAATAAACGTAGCTCGCGCCTGTCAGATGCGCAAGTATCTGACCGAAGGTGCGGACCGAATCGGTCGGCTTGAAGCTGTAGTCCGCTTCGCTCATCTGTTGCGCCGATTCCTTCATGTTCCGCTTTGCGCCTTCCCAGGCATCTCTGATCGCCTGGCTGACGGGATCGGCCGCCGCCGCAGGCTTCTGCTGCGCTTGAAGGGTCGGACACAACAGCGCGATGCTGCACACGATCGATGCTGAGAGTCTCATGATGTCTCCTGCGCTCACTATACACGCCGCAACACCGGGCACCGAGAGTACGATGATACGCGGAACCATCGACTGACCCGGGAGGAAGCCATGCGATCGGCCGCTCGACGAGCGACATTCTTGATTGTGTTCTGGAGTCTGCCCGTTCTCGTCATCGCGCAGACACCAGCGATGCTTACCGGCACGGTGACAACGCGGGCGGATGGGTTGCCCGTGCCAGGCGCGGTCGTGTCGCTCGTCGGAACGGACGTGAGCGCGACGACCGACACCGAAGGCAAATACCGGCTCGAAGTCCCCCAGGCGTACGCGCGCACCGGATCGGTTCAGATCAAAGTCGACGCGCTCGGATTGGCGCCCAAGATCTATGGCGTCGAGATCAATCAGGGCGGCTCGACGACATTCGATGTCGCGCTGAGTCTGGGATTCGAAGAACAGGTAACGGTTGGATCGCGCGCCGCCGGCGCCGAGAATCAAAAGGCCGTGCCGGTCGACATCATCACCCAGGATCAGATCGCGACCACCGGGTATGCAGAGACGGCGCAGGTGATTCAGGCGCTCGCCCCTTCGTTCAATTCTCCTCGGCCGACGATTACCGACGGCACCGACACGGTGCGCCCGGCGACGCTGCGTGGATTGGGTCCCGACCAGGTGCTCGTGCTGATCAACGGCAAGCGTCGTCACCAGAGCGCGCTGGTGCACTTGAACGGCAGCATCGGGCGCGGATCGACCGGGGTCGATCTCAACGCGATTCCGGTCTCGTCGATTGATCACATCGAAGTGCTTCGCGACGGCGCCGCGGCGCAGTATGGATCTGACGCCATCGCTGGCGTGATCAACGTCGTGTTGAAAGGCGGGGAGTCACGGCCAGCGCTCTCGACCAGGTTCGGCCTGTCGGACGGCAGTTTCGTCGGTAACGCCTGCACGCCCGACGGCCTCACATGCCACGAAGGGGACACAATCAACTTTTCCGACGGCGGGCTCTTCGATCTCGGCGGCACATGGGGGGCACCAATCGGAAAAGGCTCCCTCACACTCGCCGCCGAGTATCGTCATCACAACCGCACGAACCGCGCCTCGTTCGATCCACGCGATCAGATCGTCACCGGCGATGCGGCGAGCAATCCGGTGCCGGAACCGAACCATCGATGGGGCGATCCGGATACGCGCGACCTCATGACCGTGGTGAATGCCAATGTGCCTCTGAACACGAAACAGACACGCTTTCTCTACGCGTTCGGCGGATTCAGCCATCGCGACGCCAACAGCGCCGGGTTCTACCGCCGTGCCCTGGACGTTCGCAATTGGCCGGAGATTTATCCCCTTGGCTTTCTGCCCGAGATTCAACCGACGGTTGTCGATTTCTCGGCGACGACGGGTGTGCGCGGTGCGTGGGATCAGTGGGCGTGGGATCTGAGCGCCGAGTACGGCCACAACCGCTTCGCGTTTACCATTGGCAACTCGCTCAACGTGTCGCTCGGCCCGGCAATCCCACCAAACAAGACGTTGTTTGATGCCGGAACGCTCGCGCTCGGTCAGATGGTCGCCAACGCCGATCTCCATCGGCCGTTCAAGCTGGACGCGCTGGCAGGGCCGCTGAATGTCGCCTTTGGGGCCGAGGTCCGCCGTGAACAATACGAGATCACAGCAGGTGAGCCGGATTCGTATCGCAATGGCGGCGTCCCGAATCGCGCCGGCGGCGTTGCGGCAATCGGCGCGCAGGTGTTTCCAGGATTCCGTCCCTCGAACGAGGTCGATGAGTCTCGTCACAGCATCGCCGGCTACGCAGACGTCGAAGGGGACGTTCTCTCGTGGCTGCGTGTCGGAGTGGCGGGACGCGGCGAGCACTACAGCGATTTCGGCGGCACGTTCGATGGAAAACTGACCGTCCGGGTGCAGCCCGTCCGAAGAGTGGTGCTGCGCAGTGCGGTCAGCACGGGATTTCGGGCGCCGTCGCTGGGTCAATCGTTTTTCTCATCAACGGCCACAAACTTTATCAACGTCGCCGGACAGGGACTCGTGCCATTCGAGTCGCTGACGCTGCCGGTCTCGTCGCCGGCAGCGCAAGTGCTCGGCGCACAGCCTTTGAAGCCGGAACACTCGACCCATGCGAGCGCGGGCCTGGTCGTCACCCCGACTCCCGGCCTCGATGTGGCGCTCGACTACTACCACATCGCGATCGACGATCGCATCGTGCTCTCGGGCAACTTCACCGGTCCGCTCATCACGCAGCTGCTCGCGCCGTTTGGCGCCAACAGCGCCAGGTTTTTCACTAACGCGATCAACACGCGGACCAACGGCGTCGACGCAACCGCCGCCTACCGCGTCGCGTTCAGCACCGCGGGCGACCTGCGATTGCATGTGGGGTACAACAACACGCGGACGAACATCGTTGGTGAAGTCGCGACGCCGCCGCAGCTCGCTGGGTTTGATCAGGTTCTTTTCGATCGTATTGAACGCCGGCGGATCGAATGCGGACAGCCGCGCGACAGCCTGCGCCTCGGGGGCGACTGGCGCCGCGACCGGTGGGGAGCATTCATGAATCTCGCGCGCTACGGAGAATTCTGCAGCTTCACACAGAACCCTCCCGACGATCAGACCTACGGCGCGAAGTGGCTGACCGATTTCGAGGTTTCCTACTCGTTCGACCGCAGCATCATCTTCGCCGCGGGCGCGCAGAATGTGTTCAATGTCTTCCCCGATCGCAACGCCACCGTGAATTCGTTCAACGGAATCCAGACATTCCCGAGCCAGTCACCATTCGGGATGAACGGCCGCGGACTGTACGCGCGAATCAACTGGAAGCTCTAGACCACAGATCAACACGGATAAGGCCCTAGCCACGGAAGAACACGGATCAACACGGATAAGGCCCTAGCCACGGAATAACACGGATCAACACGGATAAGGGCTTGCCGCGGACGCACACGGATCAACACGGATTCAAGACACGCCACGGCAGAACACGGAACAGCACGGATAAGGGCTCGCCACGGACGACCACGGATCAACACGGATAAGGGCTTGCCGCGGACGCACACGGATCAACACGGATTCAAGACACGCCACGGCAGCACACGGAACAGCACGGATAAGTCCTCGCCGCGGACGAACACGGATCAACACGGATTCAAGACACGCCACGGCAGCACACGGAACAGCACGGATAAGGGCTCGCCACGGACGAACACGGATCAACACGGATTCAAGACACGCCACGGAAGGCACACGGGACAGCACAGATAAGGGCTCGTCACGGAAGAACACGGATCAACACGGATTCAAGACACGCCACGGAAGCACACGGAACAGCACGGATAAGGGCTCGCCGCGGACGCACACGGATCAACACGGATTCAAGACACGCCACGGCAGCACACGGAACAGCACGGATAAGGTCTCGCCGCGCAAGAACACGGATCAACACGGATTCAAGACAAGCCACGGAAGCACACGGAACAGCACGGATAAGGTCTCGCCGCGGAAGAACACGGATCAACACGGATGAGATCAGGTAGCTACGGCATAAGCTGGAGTCGGCGAGACTGTGTCGAAGCAAGTGCACGATGCAGGTTTGCATCGTCGTCCGTGGATAAATGGCCGCCAGCGCGTCACTCATGCCCTTCGGGCCATCGGTGACCGCGATCAAGATGTCCTGGCACCCACGTGTTTTCAGATCAGTCGCGGTTCAAACGTCCCCTGCCGATCGCGCGGGACCTCGATCGCGACCGGCCCGTCGTCAGTCAGGAC
>Ga0111538_10000961_pt1 | contig 39877 bp, 37 predicted proteins | sample SoiMethybrSBSTD1_FD_79669 | JGI IMG/M metagenome (GOLD analysis project Ga0111538, IMG submission 79669) | Bulk soil microbial communities from a Populus tree surrounding site in Tennessee, USA - Soil MetaG P. TD hybrid SBSTD1 (version 2)... | ecosystem: Environmental > Terrestrial > Soil >...
CCGCCTCGAGGGCGCCGCCCCCGAGTACGAGGGAGCCGGCGATGACGACTGAGCGCCGACCCCGGCGGCCCCACGCCGCGTCCGGCGCCCGGCTGGTGGCGGCAGGGCTGAGCGCCGGTGCGGCGGTCGCCCTGGTCGCCACGATGGCCGCCGCCGCGCCCCGGACGGCCCCGGCGCCCCCGGCGGCCCCGACCGTCGCGGTCGGCCGCAGCCCGGTCCCCGACTCGCCGACCGTCCGGCGGGCGCCCCCGGTCAGGAGCACCCCCGCCCCGCCCGTCACCTCCAGCCGGGCGAGCTGACCGTGGCCGTCGCCGCTCCCCCGGCCACGCCCCTCCGCCAGGCGCGGCGGCGGGCGATGGGCAGCGAGGCCCACCTCCTCGTCGTGCCCGGCGAGGGCGAGGCCGACCGAGCCGACGAGCTGCTCGCCGTCGGGTGGGCGCGGGTCGACGAGCTCGAGGACCGGTGGAGCCGCTTCCGCCCGGACAGCGAGGTCAGCGCGCTCAACCGCCACCCGGGCGCCCCGGTGATCGTCTCGGACGACACGGTCGAGCTGGTCCGCCACGCCGTGGCCGCCTGGGCGCTCACCGGGGGCCGGTTCGATCCCACGGTCGGCGCCGCCCTCGTCGCCCACGGCTACGACCGGGACCTCGCCGAGGTCGTGCGCGGGACCGCCACCGTGCTCGAGCCCCCACCCGTCCCCGGGCCGGCCGGCATCGTCGTCGACCCCGACCTGGGCGCGGTGCTGCTCCCCGCGGGCGTGACCTTCGACCCCGGCGGCATCGGCAAGGGGCTCGCCGCCGACATGGTGGCGCGGGCGGTCCTCGCCGCCGGGGCAGCAGGAGTGCTGGTCAACCTCGGCGGCGACCTCCGCGCCGCGGGCGAGCCGCCAGACCCCGACGGCTGGCCGGTCAGCCTGCCGGACCCGACCCGCCCGGGCCACGAGATGGCCCGCTTCGCCCTCCCCTGGGGGGCCGTGGCCACCACCAGCCGACTGCGCCGACGTTGGCGCACCACGCGAGGCGAGGCCCACCACGTCATCGACCCGACGACCGGCCGCCCCGCCGACACCGAGGTGGCCGCGGTCACGGTCGTCGCCGACCAGGGATGGCGCGCCGAGGCGATCGCCACCGCGGTGTTCCTGGGGGGCGTCGGCGAGCTGGCCCGTCACCCCGACGTCCACGTCGTGGTCGTCGACGCCGACGGGCGGCGCCACGCCACCGCCGCGCTCGAGGGGGCCCTGCGGTGAGCCCGCAGATCTGGTGGTACGTGGCGCGGGCGACCGGCATCGTGGCCTGGGCGTTGCTGTCGGCGTCGGTCATCTGGGGGCTGCTGCTCAGCACCCGGGTCGCCGGCGGGCGGCCGCGGCCGGCGTGGCTGCTCGACCTCCACCGCTTCCTCGGCGGCACCGCCGTGGTCGCCGCCCTCCTGCACATCGGCGGCCTCGTGGCGGACACCTACGTCCACTTCGGCCTCGCCGACCTGACCGTCCCGTTCGCGTCCTCGTGGAAGCCGGCACCCGTCGCGCTCGGGATCGTGTCGGCCGACCTGCTCGCCGCGGTGGAGCTCACGTCGCTCGCCATGCGCCGCCTGCCCCGACGGCTGTGGCGGGGCGTGCACATGACCAGCTACGTGCTGTTCTGGTCGGCGACGTTCCACTTCCTGCTCGCGGGCACCGACGCCACCAACGCGCTGGCGCGCGGGGGCATCGACCTCGTGGCGGTGACCGTGGTGTTCCTCACGCTGGTGCGGATCCTGAGCCCACGGGGCAGCCGCCGCGCCCGCACCCCGGCCGCGAGGGCACCCCGCGTCCGCGTCCCCGCGACCGCGGGCGCGCCGGCCGCGCCCCGCGCCCCCCGCTGACGGGCCGTCGGCCGCGGGTCGACGCCACCCCCGTCACCCGGAGGCGGGCGGGTCCGGCGTCTCGTCGGGCCGGGCGGGCTCGTCGGGGAGCAGGGCGCGGATGAGCGTGTCGGCGAGCCAGTCGGCGTACTGCTCGTCGGTCCAGCCCCGGTGGACGCACAGCAGGCGGGCGACGTCGGGGCTGGCGAGCGCCCACAGGGTGTCCGCTACCTGCTCGACCGGGGCCCGGAGCGGACCGTGGGCCGCGATCCACTCGGCCGCCCGGCGCATGTTCCCGGCGCGGTAGCCCTCCATCTCGGCATGGACGGCCGCCATGTCGGAGTCGACCGCCGCCGCGGTCCGCAGGACCTCGAACACCGGCCGCACGCGCGCCGACAGCGCGGCGATGTCGCGGGCGAACAGCCGGATCTGCTGCCGCGGATCGGGCTCGTCGCGGACCGCCACGACCTCGGGCCGGTCGAGGAGGCTCGTCTCGCCCTCCGGGGCGAGGCGGCTGTCGATCAGGGCGGTCAGCACCCGGGCCTTGGCCCCGAACGTCGCGTAGACGGTGTCGGCGGCGACGCCCGCGGCGTCGGCGATCTGGCGCACGGTGGTGCGGCCGTAGCCCTGGGCCTCGAACAGCTCGGCGGCGGCGTCGAGGATGCGCCCCCGCGTGCCGGCCGCCTGGGCGCGCCGCAACGGCGAGTCGTACCTGCGCCTGACGTGGCGCTTGACCGGTCCAGTCATTTGATCCTAATTTGATCCTAGTGTTGCTGTATTCAATCGATCGCGACCCGAATGATAGAGGAGGTCGCCATGACCGTGGCGGAACCCGCCGACCGCACGCCCACCACCGATCCGCTGCGTGCCGCGCTGCACGCCATGTGGTCGTCGGTCGCCGGCGCCTGGGCCGACCACGCCCCCTTCGTCGACGCCCGGGGCACACCGGTCGCCACCGCCATGCTCGACCTGTGCCCGCCGGTGGGCGGCGACCGCGTGCTCGAGCTGGCGTGCGGGCCGGCGGGAGTCGGCCTCCTCGCCGCCGAGCGCCTCGGTCCCGACGGCCGGGTCGTGGTGTCCGACGTGGCGCCCGAGATGGTCGAGGTGGCCGCCGCCCGGGCCGAGCGGCTCGGCCTCACGACGGTCGGCGCCCGCGTCCTCGACCTCGAGCACGTCGACGAGCCGGCCGGGTCGTTCGACGTCGTGCTGTGCCGTGACGCCCTCATGCTGGTGCCCGATCCGGTGCTGGCGGCCACCGAGATCCGTCGTGTCCTCCGCCCCGGCGGCCGCACCGCCGTCGCGGTCTGGGGCCCGCGACAGCGCAACCCGTGGCTCGGCGTCCTGTTCGACGCCGTGAGCTCCCGCACCGGTGCCCCGGTGCCCCCGCCCGGGCTCCCCGGGCCGTTCTCGCTCGACAGCCCCGGGTCGCTCGCCGACGTGCTGCGGCGCGCCGGCCTCGACGACGTCGAGGTCCACGAGGTCGACACGCCGCTCACCTGCGGCTCGCTGGACGAGTGGTGGCGCGTCGTGCCCTCCCTCGCCGGGCCGGTCGCCCAGCTGGTCGCCGCGCTCCCCGACGAGGACGCGGCGGCGATCCGGGCCCACGCGTCCGACGGCCTGGCCCCCTTCGCCGAGCCCGGGGGCTACCGGATCCCCGGCGTCAGCCTCGTCGCCCGCGCCCGCCGGGGCGACGCGGTGCCCTCGGCGCCGGCGAGCTGACCCCGCCGCGGCAGCTCGCCGCGTCGCTCACCGGCGCCGCCGGTCGCGCTTGTCGGCCAGGCGGGCGGCGTACACCGCCGCCTCGGTGCGCCGGTGCATGCCCAGCTTCATGAGCAGGTTCGACACGTAGTTCTTGACCGTCTTCTCGGCGAGGTACAGCCGCTCGCCGATCTGCCGGTTGGTGAGCCCCTCGGCCAGGAGGTCGAGGATGCGCCGCTCGCGCTCGGTCAGGTGGACCCCGCCGGTCTCGTCGTCGGGGCCCCGGCGGAGGCGCTCGAGGACCGCGGCGGTCATCGACGGGTCGAGCAGCGACTGGCCCCGGGCGACCCGGCGCACGCTGTCGACGAGGTCGTTGCCGCGCACCTGCTTGAGCACGTACCCGGCGGCCCCCGCCATGATCGCGTCGAACAGCGCCTCGTCGTCCGCGAACGACGTGAGCATCAGGCACTGGATCTCGGGGTGACGCGAGCGGATCTCACGGCACACCTCGACCCCGTTGCCGTCGGGCAGGCGCACGTCGAGGACCGCCACGTCGGGGTGGACCGGCGGGATGCGGGCCAGCGCCTCCTCGGCGGTGCCGGCCTCGCCGACCACCTGGATGTCGCCGTCGGCCTCGAGCAGCTCTCGGACGCCCAGGCGCACGACCTCGTGGTCGTCGAGCAGGAACGCACGGACCGTCGGCGCGGGCTGCTCGGCGCCCGCGCCGTCGGGCTCAGGGTCGGGTGTGTTCACGCCCTCATCCTGCCATCGCCCCCCGGGGACGGCGCAGGGCAGGGCGCCTCCGACGCCGTGCGGCCACGATCGCGCCGGGCCGCACGGTCACCGGCCGCGGTCGACCCGCAGCCAGTCCCACGCGGCCCGGGTGAACGCGTGCACGGTGTCGAGGGCGTCGGCGGTCCGGTCGACGGGCACCGCCACGTGGTCGGCGACGGTGCCGAGGGGGGCGTCGGCGTTGCCGGACGCCATCGCCAGCCCGACCGCCTGCCGGGTGGCGACGGCGACCGGGCGGTCGTCGCGCAGCACGACGACGGCGGCGTCGCCGGTGGCGACCAGACGCCGCCAGGCGTCGCCCACCGTGCTGACCGGCGTCAGCGGCGGGGGCGCCGTGCCCGGCGCCACGACCGTGGGACCGCTGTCGGTGAGGGGGAGTGCCATCTCGCACCTCCTGTTCCTGCCCCCATCGTGCGGGCCGGACCGGCCGCCCGACAGGGCCCATGGTCACGACGCCGGCCCCTGCCGGTCAGGCGGTGCGGGCCAGCGACCGGTTGGCCCGGCGGGCGGTGCGGTGGATGCGGTGCACCAGGCCGACGGGCTCGAGGAACATCAGGGGGCAGGCGCCCGCCACCACCTCGATGCCGTGACGCTCGCACTCGGCGACCGCCTCGTCCGACAGCGCCCCCGGCCCGCCCAGCCCCTTGAACAGCCACACGTGGCCGATGCCCCGCCGGGCGCAGGCCCGGACGACGTCGACGGCCTTGTCGCCCGCCACCATCACGATGACCCCGTCGACGGGGCCGGGCACCGACTCGACGTCGGGGTACGCGGCGTCGCCGTCGACCGTCGTGGCGCTGCGGTGGACGGCGACCACGTCGAGGCCGCCGTCGCGCAGGGCGCGGTAGACGGTGTTGCCGAACTGCCGGCGGTCCGGTGACGCGCCGACCACGGCGAGCCGTCCGAGCGCCAGGAACTCCTTGATCGTGCTCTCGTCGATCGTCATCAGGGACCTCCTGGTCATGGGGTGGGTTCAGCTGACGACCACGGCGGTGACCATGCCGTACATGCCCGTGTCGCGCTCGACGTGGTTGAGGATGTGGCAGTGCCAGACCCACGTGCCGGGCTGGTCGAGGTGGACGAGCACCGTGTACCGCTCGCCGGGGGCGACGTTGACGGTGTCGGCCACGTAGGGGTTGTCGAGGGGGAAGCCGTCCTTGGCCACGACGATCTGGTCGAACTGGTGCAGGTGCATCGGGTGGATCTGGCCGCCCTCGTTGACGTAGTGGACGACGATCCAGTCGCCCTGGGCGGCGGTGATCGGGGTCGTCGCCGGGAAGCTCTTGCCGTTCAGCGAGTACCCGATGGTGCCGGTGTCGTTGAGCACCAGCGGCAGCTCCTGGCTGACCTGCAGGTCGGCCGGGATCGGGTGGCCGCCCACGGTCCGCCCCCGCGGCAGCGCCATCTCGCCGACGAGCAGCGTGCCCAGCATCCCGTTCGGGACCTGCATCTGCCCGTGGTGGTGGGCGTGGTACATGCCCACGGCGGGCTCGTCGGCGGTGAACTCGTAGGTGAAGGTCTCGCCGGGGGCGACCGCGTCCTGGGTGACGGGGGCGACCCCGTCCATCTCGTTCGGCACGTTGATGCCGTGCAGGTGCAGGTCGGTCGCCATCGGGAGGTCGTTGGTCAGCTCGATGCGCACGCGGTCGCCGACCTCGACCTGGAGCTGCGGGCCCGGGACCATGCCGTTGTAGGTCCACGCCTCGACGGTGCGCCCGGGCTCGACCTCCCAGTCCACGATCTCGGCGGTGAGCCGGAACACCTTGGTGCCGTCCGCCGCCACCTCGGGGGCGAGCGGCTGGTTGCCCGTGCCCGCGGTGTCGGCGGGGAAGGCGGCGATCGACTCGTCCATCGCCCGTGACATCTCGGCGTACTCGGCGTCGGTCATGGCCGACATGTCGTGCCCCTCGTGCCCGCCGGAAGTGGCGGCCGCGTCGCCGGAGAGGCCGGTGTCGCCGGAGAGGCCGGTGTCGCCCCCGGTCCCGCTGCCGCCCACCGTGAGCGTGCCGGTCATCCCCGAGTCGGCGTGACCCGGGATCGCGCACAGCACCTCGTAGTCACCGGCGGGCAGGGAGGAGACGTCGAGCGTCTCGCTCTCGCCGGGGGCGAGGTCGGCGGTGGCCACCTCGGTACCGGTGATCGACAGGTTGTGGGGCACGGCGCCGGCGTTGGTCACCGTGAGCTGCCCGCCCTCGGGCACCGTGAGCGCCGCGGGCGTGAGGGCGAACTCCGTGAGCTCGACGGTCACGGCGTCGGTGGTGCCCGCATCCCCGCCCGAGCCGCCACGGTCGCCCACCACGGCCACGACGGCCGCGATGACGAGCGCGAGGACGGCGACGATCAGCGCCGCGCCGCCGGCGCCGAGCGGTGGCGTCGCGGGAGCGCCGCCGCGGGGTGGTGCCCCGGCCGGCGTACCGGCCGTCCCGGGGTCGGGTCGGGCGGGCGCGGCGTCGGCGGCGGACGCGCCGGTGGGCAGGTCGGGATCGAGGGTCTCCACGGTGGCTCCTGTCGTCTGATCGATCTGGTCGAGGGGGTCGCGCCCCGCGCTCATGCGCCCGTCTCCCGCGGGCGGGCGGCGGCCCGCTCCGCGCGGGACCGGGGGCGGCCGGTCGCCCGGACGAGCTCCTCGCGGAGGCGGTGCTGCAGGAGGTCGACGGCCTCGAACGCCTCGGACGCGTCGACGTGGGCGTGCAGCCGCCGACCGCTGAGGTCGAGGTCCGCCTGGGCCCGGCACCGGCGGCCCGACGCGTGGCCGGGCAGCCGGGCCATCGTGACCCGGACCCGGACGATCCGGCCCGGTGCCAGCCTCTGGAGGCGGGCCACCTTCTCCCGGGCGTACGCCTCGGCGGCGGCCGGGATCCCGGGCTCGGCGACGAACTCGAACGACGGTTCGACGGCGGTGGGCCGGCGATGGGTCTGCGTCATGGCGTCACTCCTGTCCGGGCCGCGGGGCGCGGCGACCCGCCGCATCGGTCGACCGCACGTCGTCGTCCCGGGGGGCGGTGCGGACGGCGGCGAGCTCCATGCCCGGAGAATGCGCCGCCCGGGGTCCGGGCGGGCAGGGGCCATCGGCCGGCCGGGACCGGGACGTTGGTCCCTGGAGCGTGCGTCCCCGAGGGACGATGATCACCACCGTCGCGGCCCGGGGCGCCGCCCGCGGGCCCCTCGGGACGTTCGCCCCTTGGCGGGCCCGGTCGCGCCTGCTTCGATGCTGGGTGGAAGCCGGTGCCGACAGAAGGGGGACACCCGTGAAGGCGCAGGTGGGAGACAAGATCGTCGTCGAAGGCCATCACCTCGGGGAGCCCCGGCGCGACGCCGTGGTGCTCGACGTGCGGGGCGCCGACGGCGAGCCGCCGTACCTCGTGCGGTGGGACGCCGACGGGCACGAGGGCCTGTTCTTCCCGGGCAGCGACGCGTCGGTCGTGCACGTGCCGCACTCGGGTCCGGGCTGACACCCCTCGCCCGGACGAGGAGGACGAGCAGGAGGCCCGACGCCGGGCGGTGTCAGGCCGGTGCGGCCTCGTCGCGCAGGTACAGGTACAGCACCGTGCAGGCGTCGTCGCCGACGGCCCGGACGCTGTGGTCCACGCGGGCCGGGATGTGCACGTAGGTGCCCGGACCGACGCGTTCGCCCAGCATCTCCGCCATCCCGTCGACCACCCACATGTGGTGGTGCGACAGCACGTGGGCGTGGGGCGTCACGCCGTCACCCGGCGCGATGCGCATGAGGCCGGCGACCGACTTGCCCGACCGCCACAGCAGCTTGTGGTCGACCCCGGCGTAGGGCTCGAGCGGCTTCCACGGGAGCGCCGTGGCCGCGGCGCTGGTCACGAGCGTGGCGACCGGCAGCCCCCCGGCCTCCGGCGACACGTTCACGACCCCGCCCGACTCGGGCTCCCGACGCCCGGCCCGTCCGACGGCACCGGCGCCGCCGGGACGACGAGCACGGGTCGGGTGGCGGAGTGGACGGTGGCCGAGGTGACGCTGCCGAGGCGCAGCCGGTCCCAGCCGGTGCGCCCGTGGGTGGCCATCACGAGCAGGGCCGTGGGCCAGGTGCGGTCGGCGGCCATCGCCGTGAGGGCGTGCTCCGGGTGCGAGTCGTGCAGGACGTCCCACCCCTCGACGTGACCCCACCGGCGGGCGAGGCCGGCGACGTGCGCCGTCTCGGTGGCGTCGCCGTCGGTGATCCACTCGGCGGGCGGCCCGGGCTCCCCGACCTCCGCGAGCCAGAGGGGCATGTCGAGCGCGGCCGCCCAGCGCTGGGCGGGCCCGAGCGTGCGCTCGGACTCGTGGGAGCCGTCGACGCACGCGACGATCCGGCCCCGGAGCACGGGGTCGTCGGTGGCGCGGGGGCCGACGACGAGGGTCGGCCGGTCGATCGCCCGGAGCAGGGCCTCGGCGACGCTGCCGATGACCGCCCGCGCCGCGCCTCCCCGCCCGTGCGACGACATGCACACGAGGGTGCCCGCCCCGAGTCCGTCGAGGATGGCGTCCGGGATGCTGTCGCGATCGACGATCTGGGTCTCGGCGTCGGCCACGCCGGCGGTCCTGTCGGCCAGCTCGGCGAGGTAGCCGGCGGCCTCCTCGGCCTCGTCGGAGAAGATGCGGCGCAGCAGGCGCAGGGGCACGCCCGTCCGGGCCACGAGCTCGAGCGCGGGCCCCAGGGCACGCTCCGCGGTCGGTGAGCCGTCGAGCGGCACGAGGACGTCGGTGAACGGTGGCGGTGCGGTGTCCACGCTGGGCTCCTCCCCGTCGTGCACCCCGACGGTAGAGGCGCCTCCGCGACCCCGACAGGGCCGGAAGTCCCTTCCGCCGACCCGTCGCGTCCGCCGACCCGTCGCGGGCGGCGGGGCGGGCTCGCGCGCACGTGGGGACCTTCGCCCCTGGGTTCCCGAGCTCCCCCGGACGAAGCTCACCGGTGATGGAACAGCCACGAGGTGCCGACCCGGCGCCGGCGCGCACGGACGCCGTGTGGGCCGGCGACATGTCCGTGCTCGTCCCGCTCGACGGGTCCGAGGAGGCCGAGCGGGCCCCGGCGCCGGCCCGGCGCCTGGCGGCGGCGTTCGGCGGCGCCGTCCACGTCGTGAGCAACACCCGGCCCGACGACCGCTGGTGGTACGCCCGCTACGTCGACCAGCTGCGCGAGCGGGTGGCCGACACGACGACGCACCTGGCGGACGAGCTGGACCCGGCCGAGGGTGTCGTGGCGACCGCCAGGTCGCTCGACCCCTGCATCGTCTGCGTGGCGACCCACGGGCGGTCACGTGGCGCCGGGATCGTCGGCTCCACGTTCGTGGCGATCGCCCGGGCGGGAGCGGCCCCCCTCGTGGCCGTCGGGCCCCGGGTCGGGGCGGCCGCCGGCGCCGACGCCCCCGGCCACCTGCTCGTCTGCCTCGACGGCAGCCCCTCGAGCGAGCAGGCCCTGCCCCTCGCCGCGGCGTGGGCGCGCCGCCTCGGCTGGCCGATCACGACCGTGACCGCAGCCGACCCCGTCCTCGTGGAGCTCGACGTCGAGGCCTACCTCGAGGAGGTCGCCCGGCGGCCCGAGCTGGCCGGCATGACCGTCGGCGCCCGCGTGCTGTGGGGCATGGAGTACCCCTACGAGATGATCACCCGGTGCGCCGAACGCGAGCCGAACGCCCTGCTCGTGGCGACCACCCACGCCCGCACCGGGCTCGCCCGCGTCGCGTTCGGCAGCGAGGTGGCGCGGATGATCCACCACAGTCCCGTCCCGGTGCTGGTGCAGCCGGTCCGCGCGCCCTGACGACCCGCCGCGACGTCCCTCCGCTCACCCCGACCCGGCGCCGGCACCGTGCAGGCGCACCGCCCCCGCCGCCGCCGGGACCACGAGCGTGGGGCGGCGGACGCCGTCGACGACGGCGCGGGCCACGCTGCCCAGCAGGGGCCGTGCCGGGTCGCCGCGACCGCGCGTGCCCACGACGACGAGGTCGGCGTCGACGTCGTCCGCGACCTCGACGAGCGTGGGCGCGGGATCGCCGGAGCGGACGATCACCTGGACCTCGACACCCCGGTCGCGGACCGCGTCCACGTGGCCCTCGACCAGACGGGTCGTCGCCTCGATGGTCCGTTCCTCGGCCTCGCTGGTGCGCGCCGCCTCGGGGCCCAGCGGGAACGGGTCCACGTACTCGAAGACCTCGAGGACGCTCAGCGACCCGCCGGCCACGACGGCCAGGTCGGCCGCCAGGTCGAGCGCCGCCAGCGACCCCTCCGAGCGGTCGACGCCGACGAGCGTGTGACGCAGCGCGGGCGGGCCCGGCGCCCCGGCCCGCGAGACCTCGGGGACGACGAGCACGGGACAACGGGCCACCTGGAGCAGGTGCAGGCTGGTCGACCCCAGGGCCTGCGCCGGGTCGGTCGCGCCGACGCCGCGACTGCCCACCACGACCAGCGCGGCGTTCTCGTCCTGCGCCACCGCGAGGAGCACGTCGACCCCGGGGCCGTCGCGCACGACGACCCGGTGCGGGGCCCCGGCCTCGGCCAGACCGGCGCACCACGTGCGCGCCACGCGGTCGTGCAGGCGCGACCGCCACGCCCCGGTCTCCTCCCCGGGGTCGTGCACGTCGTCGAGCAGTCCGACGGCGTGCACCGCGACCACCTCGGCGTCGACGAGGGGCCCGAGCCAGGCGGCGACGAGCACGGCCTGGCGAGAGGCCGCCGACCCGTCGACACCGACGACGATCCGCGTGCGGTCCACGTCCCCAGGTTCACGCGGCGGCCCGGTGGGCGCCAGGGCCGAACGGCCCGGGCGCGGGAGCACGGTCGGCGAGTCGCGGGCCCGCGCTCCGGCGGCGGTGCGCCACCGCCTTGTGGACCGCGTCGGCGGCGATGACGGCGGGCACCGCCAGCAGGGCGACCGCGGTCCCCGCGGCCGTGGGCGGGGCCTGGTCGAGCAGGTCGGCGACCGGCGCCACGAACAGGAACCCGGCCAGCATCGCCAGCTCCGCCACCACCGCGCCCACGAGCAGCCGGTTCGTCGTCCACCCGATGCGCCACGGCGGCGACACGGTGCTGCGGCAGGCGAAGGCGTTGGCCGCCTGGCCGAGGACGACAGCGGTGAACGCGGCCCCCGAGGCGGCGAGCAGCGTGTCCCCGCTCGGGAACGCGTCGCCAGGCCGCCAGCCGGCGACCAGGAACACCGTGAGGAACGCCGCCATCTCGACCACCGCCTCCACCGGCCCGAGGACGCCGAAGACCCGGGCGAACATGCGGCGATCGAGGAGGTGGTGGCGGATCGGCGGTCGCTCGAGGACCCCGCGGGCCGGGGGCTCCGCCCCGAGCGCCAGCGCCGGGAGCACGTCGGTGCCGATGTCGAGCGCGAGGATCTGGAGCACGCCGAGGGCGAGCGGGAACCGCCCGCCGGACAGCGCCCACACCACGAACGGGGTCAGCTCGGCCACGTTGTCGGTCAGGTGGTAGGTCAGGAAGCGGCGGATGTTCGAGAAGGTCGAGCGGCCCTGCTCGACCGCGGCCACGACCGTGGCGAAGTCGTCGTCGAGGAGCACGAGGTCGGCCGCCTCGCGCGCCACGTCGGTCCCCGACCGCCCCATCGCCACGCCGATCGCCGCCTCGCTCAGCGCGGGCGCGTCGTTCACACCGTCGCCGGTCATCGCCACGACGTGGCCGCGGGCGCCGAGCGCCCGGGCGATGCGGAGCTTGTCCTCGGGCGACACCCGGGCCACCACGGCGCCGTCGCGGTCGAGCACGGCGCCGAGCACGTCGTCGTCCCGGGGCAGGTGGCGCCCGACGACCACGACCTCGTCGCCACCCTGGATGAGCCCGATCTCGCGGGCGATCGCCCGGGCGGTCTCGGGGTGGTCCCCCGTCACCATCGCCACCCGGATGCCCGCCCGCCGGCAGGCGGCGATGGCGGCGGCCGCCCCCGACCGCGGCGGGTCCTCGAGGGCCACGAGGCCCAGCAGGGTCAGGTCGCGCTCGGCGACGTCGGCCGAGTCCGGCACCGGCTCGCCGCGGAGGTCGCGGGCGGCGACGGCCAGCACGCGGAGGCCGCGACCTGCGAGGGCCTGGAGGGCCTCGGTCGCGCCCTCGGGCACCGTGCAGCGGGGGAAGACGGCGTCGGGCGCCCCCTTGACGACCAGACGATCGCCCACGACCACCGACATCCGCCGCCGGCGGGCGTCGAACGGGAACCGCGGCCCGTCGGGCGCGGCCTCCCGGTCGGCCGCCTCGTCGACGCCGACGCGGCGGGCCAGCGCGTCGAGGGCGGCCTCCATGGGGTCGCCGCGGGCGGTCCACCGCCCGTCGTCCTCGACGACCCGCCCCCACGAGCACCGGAGGCCGGCGCGCGCCACCTCGTACAGCGCCGCCGACGCCTCGGGCGGTTCGCACCGGACCGAGCCCACGGGCTCGTAGCCGACGCCGTCGACGACGGCGCGGCCACCCGGCAGCCACACCTCGACCGCGGACATCTCGTTGCGGGTCAGCGTGCCGGTCTTGTCGGTGCAGATGAACGTCGTCGAGCCCAGCGTCTCCACCGCCTCCAGGTGCCGCACCAGCGCGTGGCGGCGGGCCATGCGCTGCGCGCCGATGGCCAGCGACAGCGTGACGGTCGGCAGCAGGCCCTCGGGCACCAGGGCGACGGTGACGCCGACCGCGAACAGGAAGCCGTCGGATGGCGGCATGCCCACGAGCACGGCCAGGCCGAAGAAGCCGATGCCCACCGAGATGGCCACGGCCGCGATGAACCGCGACACCCGGACCAGCTCGCGGTGCAGCGGGCTCGGCGCCCGCTGCTGCGCCCGGGTCAGGCCCGCGATCCCGGCGAGCCGGGTGCCGGTGCCCGTGGCCGCCACGGTGGCCGTCGCCTCGCCCTCGACGACGAAGGACCCGGCGTACGCCACCTCGCCGGCGGCGGGGCGGGTCGGCACGCTCTCGCCGGTGAGGGTCGAGGTGTCGACCGCCAGCGCGTGCACGTCGTCGAGGCGCAGGTCGGCCGACACCCGGTCGCCGTCCCGGAGCACGACCGTGTCGCCGGTGACCAGCTCGGACGCGGAGATCTGCTCCACCGCGCCGTCGCGCACCACGGTGACGCGTCGCGGGAGGAGGTCGCGCAGCCGCTCCGCGGCGTGCTCGGCGCGCTCCTCCTGCAGGAAGGCGAACAGCCCGTTGAGCACGACCACGACGAAGACCGCCACGCCGAGCTGGGGCATGCCGGCCACGAAGGCCAGCCCCCCGGCGACCCAGAAGAGCAGGGCGAAGAAGTGGAACATCTCCCCCGCCAGGCGCCGCCACGCGGGCACCCGCCGCGGCGTCGGCAGCTCGTTCGGGCCGTCGCGGGCCAGGCGCCGCTGCGCCTCGGCCCGGGTGAGGCCGTCCGGGCGCGCCGTGGCCCCGGGGAGCGGGGCGGGGCGCTCCACGGGGCCACGGGTGGAGGTCACGGGTCCCCTGCTACCGGACGTCACCCATGGGCGACGGGGACCCTGGTCACGGGCCGCCGACCCTCGTCGGCCGGCAGGGGCACGCGGACCTCGAGGATCCCGTCCTCGTAGCTCGCCGTCGTGGCGTCCTCGTCGACGCCCGGGGGGAGGGACACGCTGCGGACGAAGGAGCGGTAGCGGACCTCGGACCGGTCCACATCCCCGTCGCCGTCCCCGGTGCTCTCCTCCCGCTGGGCCCGGATGTGGAGCACGCCGTCGGCGACCGACAGGTCGACGTCCCGGTCGGGGTCGATGCCGGGGAGCGCGGCGCGGACGACCAGCGTGCCGTCGTCCACGAGCTCCTCGACCCGCAGCCAGCCCTCCCAGTCGAGGTCGACCATCCTGCGGAACGCGGCCGGGACCTCGACGTGGAACCGTGCGGGGCGATCGATGCGGCGCTTGCGGATCGGTGTCATGGCCACCTCCTGTCGGTGGGCGGGGACCACCCGCCCACCTCCAGTGAGGCACAGGCCGTCGGCCGCTCCCAGGGCCCAAGGTCACCTCAGCGGGACATGAGCACCTTCATGGCGTCGGTCTCGGCCGCGCGGGCGAACGTGTCGTAGGCGTCCAGTGCGTCGTCGAGCCCGAAGCGGTGCGACGTGAACCCGGCGGGGTCGATCCGGCCGGCGCCGATCAGGTCGAGCAGCGTGGGGATCGTGAACGTGTCGACCAGTCCGGTCGTGATGGTCACGTCCTTGATCCAGAGCTCCTCGAGGTGCAGGGTCGCCGGCTTGCCGTGGACGCCGACGTTGGCCACGTGGCCGCCCGGGCGCACCAGCGCGCAGCAATGCTCGAACGTCTCGGGGATGCCGACCGCCTCGATCGTGACGTCCGCGCCCCGGCCGCCGGTCAGCTCGGCCACGGCCTCCGCGGCCTGTCCGGGCTCGACCGCCGAGTCGGCCCCGAACCGCAGCGCGGCGGCGCGGCGCGCCTCCGCCGGGTCGACGACCACGACGTGCCGGGGGGTGTAGAGCCGGGCGCCCACGAGGGCGGCCAGGCCGATCGGCCCGGCACCGACGATCGCCACCACGTCCGCGGGCTGCACGTGGCCGTTGACGACGCCGACCTCGTAGCCGGTGGGCAGGATGTCCGCCAGGTAGAGCACCTGCTCGTCGGACAGCCCCTCCGGCACCGGGTAGGTCGACGTGTCGGCGAAGGGCACCCGCGCCAGCTCGGCCTGGACACCGTCGATGAGGTGGCCGAACAGCCACCCGCCGCCACCCTGGCACAGGCCGTACTGGCCGCGCCGGCACGACGGGCAGCGCCCGCAGGCCGAGATGCACGACAGCAGCACCCGCTCGCCGACCCGCCGGTTGCGCACACCGGCGCCGGTCTCGACGACCGTGCCGACGGCCTCGTGGCCGAGGACCCGACCGGGCACGACCTCGGGCACGTCGCCCTTGAGGATGTGCAGGTCGGTGCCGCAGATGGTGACCGAGTCGACCTGGACGATCATGTCCCCGTCGTCCTCGATCTTGGGGTCCGGGACCTCGTCCCAGCTCTTCTCGCCCGGTCCGTGGAACACGACAGCACGCATCGTCAACCCCTCTCGATAGGCATCCCCTCGAGCGTGGGCGCCGGCGGCGGTGGGCGGAAGGGCCACACGGGGGGATGCGGCGGGACCAACGTCCCGGCGACCCCACCGGGGCCGCCCGCGCGGTTCGGGACGTTCGGCCCTGGGAGGCGCCCTCCGGTGGCGCGGATGATCAGGCATGGTCACGACCACCAGCCGCGCGTCGACCCGGCGCGCCGCCGGGACCGGTCCCGACGACGCCGGCGACGACCCCTCGGCTCTCCCGCAGCGCATCGTCGTCCCGGTCGACGGCTCGCCGTTCGCGGAGCGCGCCCTCCCGATCGCCACGTGGGCCGCCGGGACGCTCGGCGTGCCGGTGCACCTGGTCGAGGTGGTCGGGACCGGCGCCGGCGCCGACGACGCCACGGTCCACCTCGACGACCTGGCCCGCCGGCACGGTGCGGCCGGCTGGAACGTCGCCCGCAGCGACGACCCCGGCCGGGCGATCGTCACCGCAGCGAGGGTCGGCGGGACCGGCCTCGTGTGCCTGGCGACGCACGGGCGGGACAGGAGCGCGGCGGCCCTCGGCTCGGTGGCCATGACGGTCCTCGACGTCAGCACCGACCCGGTGCTGCTCGTGGGCCCCGCGGCTCGGCCGCCCTGCGCCGACGACTCCCCGGTGGTGGTGGCCGTCGACGGCACCGCGGACGACGACGCGCTCACCCGGTCGGCCGCCACGTGGTCCGCCTGGCTGCGCCGCCCACTCGTCGTGGCGACCGTGGCCGAGCCGGTGCCCGGCTCGTTCCGCCCGGACCGCCCCACCCGCCGCGCCCGTGGCCCGGCTGATCCCGAGGCCTACGTGGCCCGGATGGCCGCCGCGGCCGCGGCCGCGGCCGGGCCCGGCACCCGGGTCGACGCCCGGGTGGCCTACGACCCCGTGAGCGTCCGTGACGGCGTGGTCGACCTCGTCGACCGCACCGCCGCCCTCCTCGTGGTCGGCACGCACCGCCGCACGCGACCCCGGCGGGCCGTGGTGGGGAGCCACGCCGCCCGCATCGTCCACGACCTCGAGGTGCCCGCGCTCGTCGTGCCGCTCGACGCCGGGGGCTGACCGGGGCGCGACGATGGATCACGTGGTCGCGCCGCTGGACCCCGACCACGCCCGGGTGGTGGCCGGCCTGGCCACCGGCCTCGCCGCCGAGCTCGGCATCGACCCCGGGGCGACGACCCCGCGGCGACCGCACGTCACCGTCGCGTCCTACTCGGGGCTCGCCCCGACGGCCACCGTCGACGCGCTGCGCCCGGCCGTGGCGCCGATCGCCCCGTTCTCGGTGCGCGCCCACGGCTACGGCGTGTTCGCAGGCGACGGCGACACCGACCTGTCGCTGCACGTGATGGTCGTGCGCACCGGCACCCTCGACCGCCTGCACCGCCGGGTCCACCACGCCCTGGCGCAGGCCGGCGCCTGCGTGGCCGGCACGACGGCGCCCTCGGCGTGGACCCCGCACATCACGCTCCTCGACCGCGGGCTCACGCCCCGGCTGCTGGGCGACGCGGTCGAGATGCTGACGCGCCGCCCCCACCGCAGCTGGACGGTCCCGGTGGCCGCGGTCGCGGTCACCCGGCGCGGGACGGGCCCGGCCCCGCCCGTGGGCGTGCTGCCCCTCGGCGGGGCCGCGAGCTTGCGCGACGTCTGAGCCGCCCGCCACCTCCCGGCACGATCGATCGCGTCACGGCTCGTGCCCGGAGCCCGCCCGCCGCGAGTGACCTTGGCCCCTACCCGCGCCGGGGCTCCGGGCCGATGCTCAGGGCATGGCGGACACCTCGACCACGAGCGAGCAGACGCCTCGGAACGATGCCGACGGCCGCGACACCGGGCGCGCCGCGCCCGGCGGGCCCATCATCTCGGCCGTCGGGGTGAGGAAGACCTACGACGCCGGGTCGGTGCAGGTCAAGGCGCTGGCCGGGGTCGACCTGACCGTGGCGCGGGGCGAGGTGGTGGCGATCATGGGGCCGAGCGGCTGCGGCAAGACCACCCTCCTCAACTGCCTGTCGGGCCTCGACACGTTCGACGACGGCGACGTGCGCATCGAGGGGGTGTCGCTGTCGACCCTCTCGGACCGCGAGCGCACCGCGTACCGCGGCCGACGGATGGGTTTCGTCTTCCAGTTCTACAACCTGCTCCCGGTGCTCACCGCGGTGGAGAACGTCGAGCTGCCGCTGCTCGTGGCCCGGGTCGAGTCCGGGGAGGCCCGGCGCCGGTCGCTCGAGGCGCTCGCCATGGTGGGCCTGGAGGACCGGGCCGCCCACGTGCCCGAGCAGCTCTCGGGGGGCGAGCGGCAGCGGGTGACCATCGCCCGCTCGCTCGTCAACGACCCCGCCATCGTGTGGGCCGACGAGCCCACCGGCGACCTGGACTCCGAGATGGCCCAGGAGATCGTCGAGCTGATGCGCCGGCTCAACCGCGAACGGGGCCTCACGTTCGTGATCGTCACGCACGACATCGCCGTCGGCCGCCGTGCCGACCGCATCGTCCGCATGCTCGACGGCACGGTCGTCGACGAGGAGCGTCCGGAGGGCAGCCATGTACGCGCGGGTCACGCAGCTTGAGATCGACACCGTCCGGGCCACCATGCCGGCGGCCGTGGCGCTGTTCGAGCGCGAGGTGCTGCCGGACCTGCGGTCGCAGGAGGGCTACCGGGGCGTGTACGTGCTGGCCACGCCCGAGGGCAAGGCGGTCCTGGTCTCGCTGTGGGACACCGAGCAGCAGGCCGACGCCGGAGCGCCGTCGGGCTTCTACGCGGCGACGCTGGCCCGCTACGTGACGCTGTTCGCGGCGCCGCCGGGGCGGGAGCGCTACGAGGTCGTCGTCGCCGACACGCCGGCGCCCCAGCGGAGCTGAGGGAGGCGGTCCGGTGGAGCGCCTGTTCGGCATCCCGATCGACGCCTTCGCCGCGGGGTTGGCCGTCGTCACCGCCGTCGCCTTCGGCGTCGTGGCGGTGTGCGCGGTGCGGAACCGGGTGTTCCTGCGCATGGCGGCCCGCAACGTGGGCCGCCGGCGGGCGCGCAGCGCCCTGATCGTCGGGGGCCTCATGCTCGCGACCGCCATCATCGGGGCGTCGCTGGTGACGGGCGACACCATGGGCCGGACCATCCGGTCGTCGATGCTGCGGGCCCTGGGCGACACCGACGAGACGGTGGTGGTCGCCGGGGCCGAGGTCGACCCGACGCTCGAGCTCGACGCGGTCACCCCGGTGGGCTACGCGGACGAGGGTGCGGTCGACGACGTCGGCCGCGTCGCCGCCGCCAGCCCGCTCGTCGACGGCGTGGCGGCGGCGGTGATCGAGCCCGTGGCGGTGCAGGACCGCTCGTCGCGGCAGAGCGAGCCGCGGGTCACGCTGTTCGGCGCCGACCCCGACGGCCTCGCCGGGTTCGGCGACATCACGGGGCCGGGCGGCCGGAAGCTGGCGCTGGGAGACCTCGCCCCGGGCACCGTCTACCTCGACGAGGACGGGGCCGACGAGCTGGGCGCCCGGGCCGGCGACCGGCTGATCGCCTTCGCCGGCGAGGTGCCGGTCGAGCTCACGGTGGCCGAGGTCGTCGCGTTCCGCGGGGCGGGGTTCGACGGTCCGGCGCTGCTGGCCCCGCTGGCCGAGGCGCAGCGGATCGTGGGCCAGGAGGGCCGGGTGTCGCACCTGCTGGTGTCGAACGCCGGGGGCGAGATCTCGGGGGCAACCCACAGCGACGACGTCGTCGACCTGCTCACGCCGGCCGCCGAGCGCGCCGGGCTCGAGGTCGTGCCCGTCAAGCGCGACGGGCTCGACCTGGCCGACGAGCAGGGCAACGCGTTCATGTCGCTGTTCTCGACGTTCGGCACGTTCGCGATCGCCGCCGGGATCATGCTGATCTTCCTGATCTTCGTGATGCTCGCGGCCGAGCGGCGCACGGAGATGGGGGTCGCCCGGGCCGTCGGCACTCAGCGGTCGCACCTCGTGCAGGGCTTCGTGTTCGAGGGTGCGCTCTACGACGTGGCCGCCGCGGCCGTCGGAGCGCTCGTGGGCCTGGGGGTCGCCTACGCGATGGTGGCGATCGTCGCCGGCGCCTTCGCCGCCGACGACTTCGCCATCGAGTACGCCGTGCGCCCGACCAGCCTGCTCGTCGCCTACGGGTTGGGTGTCGTGCTGACCCTCGTCGTGGTCGCGATCTCGGCCTGGCGGGTGAGCGTGCTCGACGTCGTGACCGCCATCCGCAACCTGCCCACGCCGCTGACGCGGCCGACGCGCCGGGCGCACGGGTGGCGCGGTGCGGCACTGGTGGCGATCGGCGTCCTGCTCGCCGCCGCGGGCGTCGCCGGCGGGCAGGCGACGCCGTTCCTGCTGGGCGTGTCCGTCGCCATCGCCGGCCTGGTCCCGCTGGCGCAGGCGGTCGGGGTCGGCGACCGCGTGGCCCACACCACGGCCGGCCTGGCGCTCGTGACCTGGTGGCTGCTGCCCGGCGGGGTGCACGAGGCGCTGGCCGGCGAGCTCAGCTCGGACTTCTCGATCTGGGTGGTCTCGGGGCTGGCGATCGTGCTCGGTGCCACGTGGACGATCATGTACAACGCGGACGTCGTCCTCGCCGTGGTCGGCAAGGTCGTGGGCAGGTCGAGGGCGCTGGCGCCCGTCCTGCGCATGGCGGTCGCCTACCCGCTGCGCAACCGGCTGCGCACGTCGATGACCCTCGCCATGTTCACCCTCGTGGTGTTCACGCTGGTCAGCGGCGCGACCATCTCGGGGTCGTTCATCAACGACCTCGACGACCTCCACTCCTTCAGCGGTGGCTTCGACGTCCGTGCCGTCGTGGCCCCGATCGCCCCCGTCGACGACATGCGAGCGGAGCTCGAGCGGGCGGCACCGATCGGCGGGTTCGACCCGGGCGACATCGACGTCGTGGGCGCGCAGTCCCTCGTGCCCCTCGAGGCCCGCCAGCGCGGGACGTCGGCCTTCGCCGACTACCCGCTGCGCGGCCTCGACGACGAGTTCCTCGGCTCGACGACCTACGGGTTCGCGGCCCTGGCCGACGGCTACGGCACCGACGTCGAGGTGTGGTCCGCCCTGGCCGAGCAGCCGGGGCTGGCGGTCGTCGACCCGTTCGTCGCCCCTCGCCGGAACCAGTTCTCGTTCGGGGCGATGCCGGACTTCCGCCTGGAGGGGTTCTTCGTCGAGGACGGTTCGTTCGAGCCCGTCGACGTCGACGTGCGCGACCCGGCCACGGGCACCGCGCTCACGGTCACCGTCATCGGCGTGCTCGACGACTCCGTCCCGTGGGAGATGGCCGGGGTGACCACGTCCCAGCGCACGCTCGCCCCGTTCGGCACCGCGGCCCGGCCGACGACGTACTGGTTCGGGCTCGACGACGGCGTCGATCCCGACACCATGGCGACCGCCCTCGAGTCCGGGCTGCTCGACCGCGGCCTCGAGGCCCAGTCGCTGCGCGACCGCCTCGACGAGTCCGTCTCGGCGTCTTGGACGTTCAACCACCTCATCGAGGGGTTCATCGGTCTCGGCCTGGTCGTCGGCGTCGTGGCCCTCGGCGTGGTGAGCGCCCGGGCGGTGGTCGAGCGCCGCCAGCAGATCGGCGTCCTGCGGGCGATCGGCTTCCAACCGGCGATGGTGCGCCTCTCGTTCCTGGTCGAGGCGTCGTTCGTCTCGCTGACCGCCATCGTCGTGGGCTGCGGGCTCGCGCTCGTGCTGTCCCGCAACGTCGTCGCCGACGTGGGCGAGCAGCAGGGCGTCGCGCTGACCGTCCCGTGGCTGAACCTCGCCGTGATCTTCGCGATCGTCTACGTCGCCTCGCTCGCCAGCACGCTGCTGCCGGCCATCCGGGCGTCGCGCGTCTACCCCGCCGAGGCGCTGCGCTACGAGTGACAGGAGGTGCCATGCCCACCTGGCTGGCGGCCCGGGGCCTCGCCCGCTACCGGGCGGCCGACCTGCGCCGCGACGTCGGCGCCGGCCTCGCCCTCACCGCGCTGCTCGTGCCCGCGGGCATGGGCTACGCCACCGCCGCGAGGCTGCCCCCGGAGACGGGCCTCTACGCCACCGTGGCGGCCCTCGTCGCCTACGCGCTCGTCGGGCCGTCGCGGGTGCTGGTGCTGGGCCCCGACTCGTCGCTGGCGCCGCTCATCGCCGCCGCGGTCGTGCCGCTGGCCGCCGCCGGAGCGGTCGGGGCCGAGCGGCGCGTGGCGCTGGCCGGGCTGCTGGCCCTGCTCGTCGGCGTCGTCCTCGTGGTCGGCGGTGCGCTGCGGCTGGGCTTCGTCACCGACCTGCTGTCGATGCCGATCCGCATCGGCTACCTCAACGGGGTCGTCGTGGTGGTGATCGTCGGCCAGGTGCCGGCGCTGCTCGGGTTCTCGGTCGACGCCGACGGCCTGCTCGCCAGCGCCCGAGAGCTGGTGGTCGGGGTGGCCGAGGGGCGGGTGCAGCCGGCGGCGGCGGCGATCGGGGGCGGCGCCCTCGCCGTGATCCTCGTGTGCCGGCGCCTGGCGCCGCGCGCCCCGGGCCTGCTGCTGGCGGTGGCCGGCGGCATCGCCGCCGTCTGGCTCCTCGACCCGGCGGGCGTGCCCGTCGTGGGCCCGCTGCCGACCGGGCTGCCGACGCCGGCGTTCGGCACCCTGGCGTGGGGCGACCTCGTGTCGTTGGCCGCCCCCGCGCTCGGCGTCGCCCTCGTCGCCTTCGCGGACACGAGCGTGCTGTCACGGTCGTTCGCGGCCCGGGCGGGCCGCGAGGTCGACCCGGACCGCGAGATGGCCGCGCTCGGCGCCGCCAACCTGGCCTGCGCGGTCGCCGGCGGGTTCCCGGTCTCGGGCAGCGCCTCGCGCACCCCCGTCGCCGCCGCCGTCGGCGCCCGGACGCAGGTCACCGGCCTCGTCGGGGCCGCGGCGGTCGTCGTGGTGGTGACCGCCGCCCCCGGGTTCACCCGGAACCTCCCGGTGGCGGTGCTGGCCGCCGTGGTGATCGCGGCCGTGCTGTCGGTGGCGGACGTGCCGGGGACGCTCCGCCTGCTGCGCATCCGCCCCAGCGAGTTCGCGCTGTCGCTCAGCGCCTTCGCCGGGGTGGCGGTGCTGGGGGTCCTGCGGGGCGTCGCCGTGGCCATCGTGTTGTCGCTCGGCGCGTTCGTGGCGCGGGCGTGGCGGCCCCACATGGCCGAGCTGGTGCGCCTCGAGCGGCGCAAGGGCTACCACGACCGGGGTCGCCACCCCGAGGGCCGGCGGGTCCCGGGGCTCGTGATCGTCCGGTTCGACGCGCCGCTGTTCTTCGCCAACGCCCCCCTCTTCGCCGACTTCGTCCGCACCACGGTCGCGGCCGCCGGCGGTCCCGTGCGGTGGGTGGCGATCGCGGCCGAGCCGATCACCGACGTCGACACGACGGCCGCCGAGGTGCTCGAGCGGCTCGACGACGAGCTGGCCGCCGGCGGCGTCCACCTGGTGTTCGCGGAGCTGAAGGGCCCGGTGAAGGACCGGATCCGCCGCTACGGGCTCGGGGCGCGGTTCGGGCCCGAGCGGTTCTACCCCACGATCGGGACCGTGGTGTCCGACTACGTCGCCCGCACCGGCACGGACTGGCGCGACTGGACCGACGTGGCGGAGCCACCCCCTTCCCGCCCCGACCCGTCCTCCCGCCGCTGACCGCGCGTGACGGGGACGGGGACCGGGTCGGACGACCGGCCCGTCCGTCGCTCGCACGGTACGGTCGCCGTCGTGCCCGCGCCGGAGTCCGATCTGGTCGTCGCCGTCACCGGCCCCACCGGCACCTTCGGCTACGGCCTCCTGCCGCTGCTCCAGGCCGACGCGCGCATCGCGCACGTCGTCGGGGTCGCCCGCCGCCCCTTCGACCCCGCCGCCCACGGCTGGACGAAGATGGCCTACCGGCAGGGCGACGTCCGCGATAGCGCCGGGCTCGAGCAGGCGTTCCGCGGCGCCGACGTCGTCGTCCACCTCGCGTTCTGGATCACCGGCACGGCCACCCGGGCGGCGACGCGGGCGGTCAACGTCGAGGGCTCCCTGAACGCCCTCCGCGCCGCGGCGGCGGCCGGCGCCCGCCGCTTCGTGTTCGCCTCGTCGGTCGCCGCCTACGGCTTCCACGCCGACAACCCCGTCGGCATGACCGAGGAGTGGCCCGTCCGGCCCGCCGACCACCTGTTCTACGCGCAGGAGAAGGCCGAGCTCGAGCACCTCCTGGCCGACGAGGCCGACCGCCACGCCGATCTCGGCCTGTACCTGCTGCGCCCCTCGATCGTGGTCGGGCCGCACACCATCGGGGCCAAGGGCGTGGTGCCGGCGCCGCTCGCTCCCCTGCTCGGGCGCATCGCCGCCGGCGTGGGCCGGCTGCCGGTCCGCCTCCCGGCGCCCGTGCCGCGGTTCCCGGTGCAGCTCGTGCACGAGGACGACGTCGGGCGGGCGCTCCTCCTCTGCATCGTCGGGGCGGGGCCGCCGGGGGCCTACAACGTCGCCGGCGACGGCGTGCTCTCGACCACCGACGTCGTGCGCGAGCTCGGGCTCACCGCCGTGCCCGTGCCGGGCGGCCTCGTCCGGGCCCCGGCGCGGGCGATCACGGCCCTGGCGGCGCTGCCCCTCGCCCCCCCGGCGCTGGCCTGGGCCGAGGTCCTCCGCCGGCCGGCGGTCATGGACACCGCCAAGGCGAAGCGCGTGCTGGGCTGGCGTCCCCGGTACTCGGGCCTGGAGGCCTTGCGGGCCACCCTGCGGGGCGGGCGCGGGCGCGAGGGGTGATCGCACCCCGGCCGCTCACCGCCCCACCACCCCGTCGAGCACCGCCGCCCACTGCTCGAGGTGCCGGTCGGGCATGAACTCGTCCAGCGCCCGGCGGTGGGCGCCGGCGCCGAGGCGGGCCGCCAGGACCCGGTCGTCGAGCAGCCGGCGCACGGCCGCCCCGAACGCCGCGAGGTCCGTCGGGTCGGGCACCAGCAGGCCGTGCTCGCCGTCGACGATCTGGTCGGCGATCCCGCCGAGGTCGCTGGCCACGATCGGCCGGCTCTTCCACATGGCCTCGGCCACGGTGAGCCCGAAGCCCTCGGCGAGGCTCTTCTGCACGATCACCGCGGCGTGCCGCTGCAGGGCGTTGACGATCGCCGCGGTCTCGTCGGGATCGCGCATCGGGGTGCAGGCCAGGTGCACGTGGGACCGCTGCGCGTGCGGCAGGCGGCGCCAGGCGGCGGTGCACTCGTCGAGGACGCGGGCGCTCTCGGGGTCGTCGGCCACCCCGGTCACCGCCGGTCCGGCCAGCACCAGGTGCGCCCCGCCCGCGCCGTCGACGTGACGGGCGAACCCCTCCATGACGCCCCGCATGTCCTTCAGCCGGTCCCAGCGGGAGGCCTGCACGACCAGCGGGATGTCGCTCGGCGGTGGCGGCCCCGTCTGGAGGATGTCGGCGTACCGGTCGATCCGGCCCTGCGAGCCGTCGCGCCGGGCGAACGGGGCCGGCGACGGGTGCTCGTCGCCGGCGAGCAGCCCGACGTAGCGCAGCACGCGCACGGCCTCGTCGGGCGTCATGTCCGCGTTCTTCGCCGAGAACGGGTCGATCGACGGGGCGATCACGTGCAGGCGGTCGTCACCGATCCACGGCGGCGCGAAGCGGCGCCGCGAGAAGACGAACGCCTCGACGTCGTCGAGGTAGGGACGCAGGAACGCCCAGGCCTCGTCCACGTCGGGGCCGGGCGTGTCGACGCCCACGTGGCTGCGCCACACCACGACGCCGCCCGCCCGCCGGGCGACCGACGCCAGCGCCGCGGTCTGCGGATCGTGCAGCAGCACGACGTCGCCGGGCCGCACCACCGCCAGCAGGTCGTCGGCGTTGGCGCGGAGGGTCTTCTCGTAGACGCGGCGCTCGGCGGGGCCGAGCGCACCACCGTCGCCCCGGGCGCCGTAGAGGTGGTTGTGGACGCGCTTGGTGATGTCGAAGAACGCCGGATCGCCCTCGACGACGAACCACCGGGCGTCGACGCCGACCCCGCGCGCGTACGCCAGCAGGGTCTGGAGGAGCTCGGCCACGCCGCCGCCGTTGGCGGTCGAGTTGACGTTGATCACGGCGCGACCCCCGAGCGCCTCCCGGGTGGCCTCGGCCGTGGCGACGAAGCGCGCGGCACGCTCCTCGCCCAGCAGCCGGCCGAGGCGGTCCGGCGGGCGCTGGACGACGTCGACCTCGGTGAGCCGGGCCACCGCCGACCTCACGATCCCCCGACGGGGGCGGGCCCGCGGTCCTCGGCGGCCGGCTCCCGGTCGTCGGTCGGGGGCAGGCCCCGCAGCCAGTGGTGCCGGTCGGCCCACACCAGCAGCGGCGGCAGCATGATCAGCGTGCTGGCGAGGGCGAACAGGACGTCGAGGGCGACGACGATCCCGAAGTCGCGCAGCAGCGGCATCGGCGAGAGCGCCAGCACGCCGAACCCACCGACCAGGGTGAGCCCCGAGGCGACGAAGGCCCGGCCGATGCGCGGCACGCCGAAGGACACCGCCGCCCGGGGGTCACGACCGCGGCTGCGCTCCTCGCGGTACCGCGCCGCCACGAGCACCGAGAACTCGGTCCCGACCGCGATGACGAGCGGACCGGCCACCGTGGTGAGCGGCGTGAGCTCGATCCCGAGCGCGGCGATCGCCAGCGACGACAGGCCCACCGCCGTGGCCACGGGCACGACGATCAGCAGGGCCCGCACGAGGCTGCGCTGGGCGAGCACCAACCACGCGAGCACGAGCCCCAGCGCCGTCAACGACAGCGTGCCGCGGCCCGCCTCGAGGCCGTTGACGAGCTCGACGCCGATGACCGCCAGGCCGGACGGCGTGGCGGTGACGCCCGGGGGCGGCGCCAGATCGCCCGCGAGCTCGGCGTCCAGGTCGTCGAGCAACCGCTCGCGCTCACCCAGCGACACCGGTGTGATCGGGAACACGAGGTTCGCCCGGGTGCGGTCGGCACTGACGAGCGACCGGGCCACGTCGTCGGGTGCGACCGAGAGCAGGGCGGCGATGTCGTCGCCTCCGGGCGTCGTGCCGTGCACGCCCGTGGCGATGGCCGCCATGCTGGTGGCGCGCTTCAGCGCCGGGTGGCGGGTGACCGCCTCGGCACCGAAGCGCTCCATCCAGGCGGCGACCGCGGGGTCGGTGACGTCGGGGGCCTCGACGAGGATCGTGAGCTCGCTCGAGAAGCCCGTGCCCTCGCGCAGCTCGTCGAGGTCGGTGACCGCACGCCCGTCCTGGTCGACCCAGCGCTCGGGGTCCGTCTCGATGGCGAGGCCCCCCTCGATCAGCAGCCCGGTCGTGACGACCACGCCGCCCATCACCAGCAGGGGGACGGCCGCGCGCGCCGGCAGCGACGATGCCGCCCGCACGACGGCCTCCACCGCCCGGGGCGTCCGGGCCGAGCGCTCGCCCCGACGGCGGTCGTGGCGCAGCAGCACCGCCACCGGCAGCGTGAGGGCGACGGCGACGAGCACCGTGACCCCGACCGACAGCAGCAGGCCGAAGTCCTGGATCATCGGCACCTGCGACCGCTCGAGGGCGAGGAAGCCGACCACCGCGGCGACCATCGCCACGGCCAGCGGCGGGCCCATGTGCCGCACGGTCGTGTCGACCGCCGCCTCGGCGGCGCGGCCGTCGGTGCGCTCCTCCTCGTAGCGGTTGTGCATCTGGATGGCGAAGTCGACGCCGAGCCCCAGGAGGATCGGCAGGCCCGAGATCGTGACGAGCGTCAGGGGGATCCCGGCGAGGCCGACGGCTCCGAACGCGCCCACGGTGCCCACGGCGACGACGAGCAGGGGGAGGAGGCGCCACCGGGCCCGGAACACCAGGAGCAGCAGCAGCGCCATCACGCCGACGGCGAGCGCCCCGAGGGTGGCCATGCCGCCGCGGAGGTAGTCGTTGATCTCGGCGAGCAGCACGGGCGGGCCGCTGGCCAGCACCGCGGCGCCGGGCACGTCGTGGCGGGCCACGATCTCGTCGACCACGTCGGCGCCCCGGGCCTGCTCGTCGATCGAGGCGTTGCCGGGCAGGCGCACGAGGACGAGCGCGTGGTCGGCGTCGAGGAACGCGTCGCCCATGGCCGGACGGATCTCGCCGTCGGGCCCGAACACCAGGAAGTCGACGAAGGCCGGGTTGTCGAGCGTCTGCTCGCCCGCCGCGGTCAGCCGGGCCAGCTCGGCCCCCACGGCGTCGGCGCGCTCGCCACGCAGGGCGGCGTCGGCCGCCGCCGCGGCCTGTTCCTGCTCGGCCGGGGTGCGGCCGGCCGTGGCCGCGTCCGACCGGGCGGCGGCCGCCGCGGCCTCGGCGTCGCGCTCGGTGGCCCCCGAGATGAGGTCCGGCGCGACCGCGAGCTGGTCGGCCGCGAAGTCGAGGGCGGTGGCCGGCCCGACGACGGCGGGGAACTCGCCGCTCGCCCGGAGGTCCTCCTCCAGCGCCCTGACCTCGGCCAGGGCGTCGCGGCTCGTCAGCTCCCGGATGTCGCCGGTGAGCAGCACCAGCATCGGCTCGCCGCCGAAGGTGTCCTGGTACCGCGCGTTCACGCGTGACACCTGCTCACGGGAGTCGACCATGGTGTCCTGCCCGGTCACGAACTCGAGCCGGGGCAGGCCCACCGCCAGGAGCGCCACCGCGGCGACCACGGCCAGGACGACCCGGCCGGGATGGCGGGTGATCGCCGCCGACAGGGATGTCCACAGCGAGCGCATCGTGGCCTCCTCGTGGGCCGGATCCGCACGGCCGGGGAGCCGGCCGCTGGATCCGACGCTCGGGTCGATCGTACGGAAGCGGGGGTGCGGGCCCCAGGGCCGAAGGTCCCGCCGGACGGCGGGACCGCACCGCCGCCGAGGGTCCTTCGCCCCTGGTCCGGGTCCCGCCGCGCGCCCACGCTGAACGGCATGTTGCGTCGACACCGCCAACGCCCCGGGACGGGGACCCCGGGTGGGCCGGACGCGTCCGAGGGCGCCATGTCGTGGATGCTCTCGGAGCGATCGCCCGACCCGGAGCACGCTCCGTTCGTCGCCCGCATCGCCGCGGTCGGGCGCCGCCTCCCCGCCACGCACGTCACCTCCGCGGCGCTGATGGGCTCGACCCGCCACGACACCCACATCGACCTCGAACGGTTGACGGGCATCCACGAGAGGCGGGTGTCCGTCGGCGACGAGGACTCGCTGAGCCTCGCCGTCGGCGCGGCGCGCGACTGCCTGGAGCGCGCCGGCCGGACCGGGGCCGACATCGACCTGGTCGTGAGCTGCAGCATCACCAAGTACCGCGACGGCCTCGTGCAGTGGCTCGAGCCCCCCATGAGCCTGGCCGTGGCCCGCGCCGTCGGCGCCACGGGCGCCACCACGTTCGACCTCTCGAACGCGTGCGCCGGCACGCTGACCGGGGTGCTGATCGCCAACAACTGGGTGCGGCGCGGCGCGATCCGGCGCGCGCTGGTGGTCAGCGGTGAGTACATCTCCCAGCTCGGCGAGAACGCGGCCCGCCACGTGCGCTCGATCATGAGCCGCGAGCTGGCCTCCCTCACGCTCGGCGACGCCGGAGGCGCCGTGCTCGTCGAGCGGGCCGAGGACGGCGAGCCGGGCATCGCCCTCGCCGGGTTCACCACCGTGGCCGAGCACAGCCGGCTGTGCCTCGCCTATCCGGCGCGGCACGAGCCCGGTGCCCGCATGTTCACCAAGTCCCGCGCCCTCCAGCGCGTGGCCATCGCCGACACTCCCGCCCTGCTCCAGGAGGCGCTCAGCACCGCGGGCGTGGACATCGGCGAGATCGACCTCGTGATCCCGCACCAGACGTCGGCCCGCGCCATCCGCAGCGGCATGCGCGAGGTCACGGCGGCGCTCGGCGGGGCACCCCGCACCCCCGCGGTCGTGACGGTCGACCGCTACGGGAACACGGCGTCCACCACCCACGTCGTGGCGCTCGTCGAGGAGCTGGAGGCGGGGCACGTCCGGGCGGGCGACCGCGTCGCCCTCGTGGCCCTGGCGTCCGGCCTCGAGATCGGGGTGGTGCTGTTCACCGTCGACGAGGGACTGGAGGCCTGCTGTGGCCACGATCGTTGAGTCCGTGGCCGTGGTGCACGGCCACGGCCGCCGGCGCGCCGCCCGGGTGCTGGCCGACGCCGCCATCCGCGCCGCGCTCGACCGGGCCGGGGCGGCCCCCACCGACATCGAGCTGCTGGTGAACGCCGGCCTCTACCACGACCGCAACCTCGGCGAGCCGGCGCTCGCCGCCCTCATCCAGGAGGACATCGGCGCCAACCCCGAGGACCCCCACGTCGGAGGCCACGGGACCTTCTCGTTCGACGTGGCGAACGGGTCGTGCGGGATGCTCAGCGGCCTGCAGGTCGCCGACGGCTTCCTGCGGTCGGGGACGATCCGCCGCGCCGTCGTCGTGGCCAGCGACGCCGACCCGGGGCACCGGTTGGCACCCGGCTTCCCCTACGGACGCACCGGCGCCGCGCTCGTGTGCGGCTGGGGGCCGGACGGAACCGGCATCCAGGCCTTCCGCTTCGCCAGCGCGCCGACCTCGCTCGGTGACGCCGCCGGCGACGGCCTGCGCGCCACCGTCGGCTTCGCCGGCGGCCGCAACACGTTGACGATCGAGCAGGCCCCCGGCCACCTGCAGGTGGCCGGGGCCTGGGCCGGCGCCGTCGCCGCCGACCTGCTGGCCGACGAGGGCGTCGAGGTCGCCGACCTCGATCTCGTGGTGGCGAACCCGCTCGTGCCGGAGTTCCTCGACGCGCTCGCGTCGCGCCTGGGCGTGGACCGCTCCCGCCTCGCCGACACCGACGCGGGCCGCGCCGCGCACACGGCCGGCCTGGGCGTGGCCCTCGACGCCGCCGGCGACGCGCTGGGCCGGGGGACGACGCTGCTGGTGTCGGCGGGGGCGGGGCCGATCGCCGGCGCTGCGCTCGTGCGGGCCTGAGCGGCTGCCCGGGCGCCCGCAATCACCCGCGGCGGAGCGCGACCAGGCGGTCCCGCAGCCGCTCGGAGACCGCGGCGGCGCCGCCCCGGACGCCAGCGGCCGCCACCGGCTCGGGCTCGACGCCCAGGCTGTTCAGGGCACCCGCCAGCATCTCGTAGTGGCCCACGAGCAGGCACAGCTCGATGAGCTCGCGCTCGCCCAGCTCGCCGGCGAGGCCCCGCCAGGTGGTGTCGCCGATCACGTGGCGGTCGACCAGCTCGTCGACGGCCCGGACCAGGAGGCGCTGCCGCCGGGGCCAGCCGGCGGCCTCGGGATCGGCGGTGATCCGCTCGAGGTCGAGCGCCGCCGGCCCCGTGCCGGACGCGAGCGCGACGTGCTGCACCCACACGTACCAGGCCCCGCAGCGCCAGGCGGTGCGGAGGACGACGAGCTCGCGGTCGGCCGCGGGCAGCTCGCCCCGCAGCAGCAGCGCGGCGCCGAACCGCAGCCACGCCCGGAACAGCCGGCGGTGGCGGCCGAGCGTGGTGAAGACCCGCAGCGGCTCGCCCCCGGTGGCCCCCGTGACGCGGGCCGCCCCCACCGCCGTGAGGCGGGCGAGCGGGCCCAGCGAGCGGCGATCGCCCGGCGGCACCCGCACCGACGGCCCCGGGCCCGTCACCGACGCTCCGTCCACCGAGTCCCGGGTCACCGGTCCCCCCGTCACCGAGTCCCCGGTCACCGGTTCCCCGGTCACCGGGCGTACATCTCGTCGACGAGGTCGCCGAACCGGTCGATCACCACGGCCCGCTTGACCTTGAGCGTCGGTGTCAGCTCGCCCCCCGCCACGGTGAGCTCGCGGGGCAGCACCCGCCAGGCCTTGATCCGCTCGGCGGGCGCCCGTCCGGCGTTCAGCCGGCCCACCGCCGCGGTGAGCTCGCGCTGGACGATGGGATGGGTGGCGAGCACCTCGGTGCCGCCGTGGCCGTCCGGACCGCCGATCGCCGCCTCCGCGACCTCGGTGTCGAGCGAGATCAGCGCCGTCAGGTAGGAACGGCCCTCACCGACGACCACGGCCTGCGAGACGAACGGCTCGCTGCCGAGGTGGGTCTCCATGTCCTGCGGGGCGATGTTCTTGCCGCTGGAGGTCACGATGAGGTCCTTCTTGCGGCCCACGATGCGCAGGTAGCCGTCGTCGAGCGTGCCCAGGTCGCCCGAGTGCATCCAGCCGTCGCCCAGCAGGGCGGAGGTGGCCTCGGGATCGTTCCAGTACCCCGCGCACACGTTGGGCCCCCGCACCAGCACCTCGCCGTCGGCGGCGATGCGCACGTCGAGCCCGGGAAGGGGCTCGCCGACCGTGCCGAGGCGGATCCGGCCCGGGCGGTTCATCGTCGTCGGGCCGCAGTCCTCGGTCTGCCCGTAGACCTCGGCCACCGGGATGCCGACGGCGTGGAACCACCGCAGGAGGTCGGGGTCCACCGGGGCCGCCGACGACACGAACACGCGCCCGCGGTCGAGCCCCAGGCGACGGCGGATCCGGGCCCCCAGCGTGCGGTCGAGCGCCATGTACGCCAGGCGCTCGCTCCAGGCCGGCGGGGGCCGGAGGCCCTCGCCGGCGGCGACCATCGCCTGGCCGAGCTCGACCATGCGGGCGGAGGCCGACCGCACGGGGCCGGGAGCGTGCGCCAGCTCGGACTGGACCGCCTGCTGGAACTTCTCCCACACCCGCGGGACGGCGAAGAAGATCGTGGGCCGGCAGGCGCGCAGGTCCTCGGCGAGGGTGGCGAGGCTGCGCGCGAACCACGTCTCGCCGCCCGAGATGATCTGACCGAGGTGGCTCGTGCACCGCTCGGCGATGTGCGACAGGGGCAGGAACGACAGGAAGCGATCGGTGGGCCCCACGCTCACCACCTGCGTGAGCGAGCGGATCGTCCCGGCCACGTTGTCGTGCGTGATCATCGTGCCCTTGGGCGGCCCGGTCGTCCCGCTCGTGTAGACGATGGTGGCCACCGAGTCGGGGCGGAGGGCGCGCACCCGGGCGTCCAGCAGCGCGGGGTCCTCCCCGAGCCGCTGGCGGCCGAGCGAGCGCAGGTCGTCGAAGGTGAGCACGAGGTCGTCGTCCAGGCCGTCCGGCGGGTCCGCCAACATGACCACGCGCTCGAGCGCGGGGAGGCGGTGGCGACCGAGCAGCAGCTTGGCGAGCTGGTCGCGGTCGCCGACGAAGCACACCCGGCTGTCGGAGTGGCCGAGCACGTGGGCCACCTGGCTCGCCGCCCCCGTCGGATACGCCGGCACCGAGACGGCCCCGGCCGCCATGATCCCGACGTCGGCCATGTGCCAGCGCGGCTGGTTCCCGGAGAGGATGCCGACGCGGTCGCCACCCTCGATGCCGAGCGCCACCAGGCCGGCGGCCACCTCGCGCACCGCGGTGCCGTACTCGGCCCACGACACGGGCCGCCACTCGCCGTCGTGCACGTAGCGGAGCGCCGTGCGCTCCGACCAGCGGGCCGCCCGGTCGAAGAACAGGTCGACCAGCGTGCGGCCCGCCTCGAGCGGTGGCGCCGCCTCGGGCCGCGCCGGCCGAGCGAGAACCCGTGCACGCATCCCTCTCGACACGGCCATGGTCGTCTCCTCACGTTCCGCGGTCACATCGACCGTACGACCGGCGACGCGACCGGGGAAGGGCCGGAGGTCCCCTCGTGCCCCGGGGCCGGGGACCTTCGTCCCTAGCCCGGGACGGTGGCCGGTGCGCACAGTGGGCCCGTCCCTGAAGGGGAGGTCGTCGTGCCGAATCGTCCCGCCGCCCGCCGCCTGTCGGCGTCGGACAGCCTGCTGTGGCGCATCGAGGCCGACCCCGTCCTCCGCTCGCCCATCCTCGTGGTCGGGCTGCTCGACCGGTCCCCCACCGACGACGGCGTGGTGGCGATGCTCGAGCGGGCCGCGACGGTCCTGCCCCGACTGCGCCAACGGATCGAGCCTCCCCCGTGGGGCGTGGGCCGTCCCCGCTGGCAGGACGACCACGCATCGCTGGCGCACCACCTGCGGCGGGTGCGGGCGCCGGGCGGCGACCTCGACGCGGTGCTGGCGGTGGCCGAGCCCGACGCCGCCGCCGCCTTCGACCCCGCCCGGCCCCCCTGGACCCTCACGATCGTCGACGGGGTCGACGACGGGCGCGCCGCGGTCGTGCTGCGCTTCCACCACGCGATGACCGACGGCGTGGGGGGCATCCAGATCGCCGATCTGCTCTTCGACCGGGCCCGGCACCCCGCCCGCGGCGCCCGTGCGGCGACGGTCGCCGGCAACGGCGCCAGCGGCGACGACGACGGAGCCGGTCGGCCGCCGCGGCCGTGGCCCGTCGACCCGGCCGCGGTGGTGGCCGGGGGCACCGACGCCGCCCGCCGGCTGGTGGGGGCGGCGACCCACCCCGTGGCGGGGCTGACGGCCGCGGCCCGGTTCGGGCGCTCGGCGGCGCGGATGCTCGCGCCGGCGCCCCCGGGGTCGCCCGAGCTGGCCGGGCGCAGCCTCGACCGCTGGCTGGCGGTGACCGAGCGCCCGCTCGCCGACCTGCACCGGGCGGCCGGCGCCGCCGGGGGCACGGTCAACGACGTGCTGCTCGCCGCCGTGGGCGGCGCGCTCGCCGCCTTCCACCGGGCCGAGGGGCGGCCCGTGCCCTCGGTGCGGGTGACCATGCCGATCAGCATCCGGCGGGAGGACGACGCGGTGGGCGGCAACCGCTTCGTGCCGGCCCGGTTCTCGCTGCCGATCGACGATCCCGACCCCCGCACCCGGGTCAGGATCGCCGGGGCGATCGCCCGCGGCTGGCGCTCGGAGGCGGCGGTCGGCGCCACCGACGTGCTGGCCGCCGGCCTCAACCTGCTGCCCCGGCCGGTCGTCAGCCGGTTGTTCGGGGGCATGCTGCGGTCGATCGACGTCGACGTGGTCGACGTGCCCGGCCTCGACCGGCGGGCGTTCGTCGGCGGGGCCCGCATCCTGCGCCTGTGGGCGTTCGCGCCGCCCACCGGAGCGGCGCTCAGCGTGACCCTCGTGTCCCACGAGCAGACGTGCTGCGTCGGGCTGGCGTGCGACCGCCGCGCCGTCTCGGATCCCGAGCTGCTGGCCACCTGCCTCGAGGAGGCGCTGTCCGAGGCGGTGGGGATGGGGAGGACGCACCGATGAGCATCGACCGGTTGACCGCGCTCGACGCCAGCTTCGTGTGGCTCGAGCGACCGGGAGTCCCGATCCACGTGGGCGCGGTCGCCACCTTCGAGGCCGGGCCCCTGCTCGACGGGCGCGGCCGGCTGCGGCTGGACGACCTGCGCTCGCGCATCGGGGCCCGGATCGGCGAGATGCCGCACCTGCGGTGCCGGCTGGTGCCCGTGCCGTTCGGCCTCGACCGGCCCCGGTGGGTCGACGACCCGGAGTTCGACATCGCCCGGCACGTGGGCGAGGTGCGCCTGCCGGCTCCGGGCGACGACGCCGCGCTGCGCGAGCTGGCCGGTCGCCTGCAGGCCGAGGTGCTCCCCCGCGACCGGCCGCTGTGGGACCTGCGCTTCGTCACCGGGCTGGCCGGAGACCGGGTCGGGCTGATCGAGCGGGTCCACCACTCGCTGGTGGACGGCGTGTCCGGCGTCGACCTCGCCACCCTGCTGCTGGACGTCGAGCCCGACGCGCCCGCGCCGCCGCCGCCCGCACCGTGGGCGCCCGGCCCGGCGCCCGAGCCCGCCGAGCTGGCCGCCGCCGGGCTCGTCGACCGGTTGGCCGACCCGGGGCGGGCGATGGGGGCCACGCTCCGCCTGGCGCGCCACCCGTCCGCCGCGGCCCGGGTGCTCCGCACCCTGGTCAGCGGGATCGGCGCCATGGCCGACGACGGCCTGCTGGCGCCCCGGACGTCGCTCAACGCCCCCCCGACCGGGGGCCGCCGCCTGGCCTGGGTCCGCACCCGCCTCGACGACGTGCGCGCCGCGGGCGCGCCGACCGGGGCGTCGGTGAACGACGTCGTGCTCAGCGCAGTGGCCGGCGGCCTCCGGTCGTTGCTCCTCGGGCGCGGCGAGGGGCTCCCGACCGATCTCGTCCTCAAGGTGCTCGTCCCCGTGTCGGTGCGCGCCCCCGACGAGCACGGCACCCTCGGGAACCGGGTCGCCGCGCTCTACGCCCCGCTGCCGGTCGGCATCGGCGATCCCCAGGACCGGCTCGCCCGGGTGAGCTCCGCCATGCGGCGGCTGAAGTCGTGCCCCCAGAGCGACGCCACCGGACTCGTCCTCGGGGCGGCCGACGCCCTGCCCGTCGGCGCCGCCCGCCTGCTGGCCCGCGCCGTCGACCGCCAGCGCCTCGTGAACCTCGTCGTCACCAACGTGCCGGGACCGCCGTTCCCCCTCTACGCCGCCGGCGCCCGGATGCTGGAGGCCTTCCCCGTGGTGCCGCTCGGCGCCAACCTCACGCTCGGCGTCGCCGTCCTGTCCTACGACGGCGCGCTCACGGTCGCGCTCACCGCCGACGACCGGACCTGTCCCGACGTCGACACGTTCGCCCGCGGGATCGAGCGGTCGCTGGCGCAGCTGGGCGTCGGCGGCTGAGCCACCGGCCCCGGGTGGACCGGACCCGGCCTGCTCGCGTCAGGCGTCCAGGGGGACGCACCAGCGCAGGATCGTGCCGGTGCCCGTCGGTGCCTCGTGCACGTCGAGCGACCCCGCCAACCGCTCGGCCCGCGTGCGCATGTTGCCGAGCCCCCGCCCGGACGACGCGGGGCCCGAGGCGCGGAGCCCGACCCCGTCGTCGGTGACCGTGAGCCGCACCTGGCCGTCGGCGACGGCGACGTCGACCTCGACCCGGCCGGCCCGGGCGTGCCGGGTGACGTTCGACAGGGCTTCGCGCAGCACCTTGACCAGCTCGTCGGCCAGCGAGTCGTCGACCGCAGCGTCGATCGGGCCGTCGAACCGCACCACCGGATCGAACCCGAGGGCGGCCGTCTGCTCGGCCGCCACGGCGAGCAGGTCGCGCCGCACGCTGCGCCGGTCGCCCGCGGGGAGCGGTTGCAGCTCGAAGATCACCGACCGGATGTGCCGGACGGTCATGTCGAGATCGTCGACGGCACGGTCGATGCGCTCGGCCACCTCGGGCCGCTCGGTCAGCCGCGACGCGCCCTGCAGCAGCAGACCGGTGGCGAACAGCCGCTGGATGACCGTGTCGTGCAGGTCGCGGGCGATGCGCTCGCGGTCCTCGATGACCATCACGTGCTGCGCCCGCTCGTGCAGGCGGGCGTTCTCGATGGCGACGCCGGCCGCGGCGGCGAGGCCGACCACCAGCTCCTCGTCGACGTCGGTGAACTCGTCTCCGCCGGCCTTCTCGGTCAGGTACAGGTTGCCGAACACGTCGCCGCCCCGCACCCACACGGGGACGCCGAGGAACGAGGTCATCGGTGGGTGGCCCGGCGGGAACCCGTAGCTGTCGGGGTGCCGCGTGAGGTCGGGCAGCCGCAGCGGTCGGTTGTCGATGATCAGCTTGCCGAGGATGCCGTGGCCCTCGGGCAGGTGACCGATGGCGGCGATGCCCTCGTCGTCGATGCCCACCGTGATGAACTCGGCGAGGCCCGTGCGCGACCGGTCGAGCACGCCGAGCGCCCCGTAGCGGGCGTCGACCAGCTCGGTGGCGATCTCGACGATGCGGCGCAGCACCACGGGCAGGCTCAGCTCCGACCCGAGGGCCATCACCGCCTCGAGGAGACGGCGCAGCTGCTTCGCGCCCGCGACTTCGCCCATCGACGGCGAGTGTAGGACCGGACGCGTCAGCCGGATCCCGGCCGGTCCAGTCGCCGGCCGGTGACCCGATCGAGCGGGATGGCGACCACGTGCCCGTCCCGGCCCGCCACCCACCGCCGGAGGCGGCCGAGGTCGGTCGCGTCGGCCACGTCGCCCGGGTGCGCCTCGGCGACGCCGGTGACGACCACGCTCCAGCCCGTCCCGGTCGCCTCGTCCACGTCGTCGACCTCGAAGGCCACCACCGCGTGGTGGGTCGCCGCCTCCAGCTTCGTGCCCGCACCCGTGCGGAACAGCACCTGCCCGTCGGCGACCACGTAGTCGACGGGCAGGATCGTCGGGAGCGCCTCGGACGTGATGCCGATGCGCCCGATCGACCTGGTGCCCAGTAGGCGGACGCACTCGTCCGCGTCGAGGACCTCGAGGCCGTTGCGGTCAACCTCCACTGCGCTCTCCTCCCGTGTCGAGCACGGCCGCCCGCGCCCGGTCCCGCGCGACCTCACGATCCCCCGTCGTGTCGACGACCGTCGCCTCGGGCCACGGCGCCGCCGTCGCCGCCAGCGCTGCGGCGATCGCCGGCGTGGCGTCGGAGGCGTCGGTCCCGCGGGCCAGCCGCCGGAGGATGCGGGCCTCGGCCACGGACGCCGGGGCGGCGCACCGCAGCTCGACGAGATCGGCGGCGGTGGCGTCGGCGACGGCCCGGGCCTCCCGCCGGTGGTCGTCGTCGGTGAACGAGGCGTCCAGCACGACGCTCTCGCCGTGGGCCAGGGCGGTCCGCGCCCGGCGCGCCATCTCGTCGTAGGTCGCGGCCGTCGTCTCCGGGCGGTAGATCCCCTCGCCGAAGGCGGCGGCCGCCGACCGGTCGGGCGCCAGCCCGGCGAGCTCCTTGCGCACCTCGTCGCTGTGGAGGCAGGTCGCCCCGAGGTCGTCGGCCAGCGTGGTGGCCAGCGTCGTCTTGCCCGTCCCGGGCAGACCGCCCACGAGCACCAGCCGGACCGTGCCGGCCTCGAGGTGCCGGCGCGCCATCGCCAGCAGGTCCCGCGCCTCGACCGCCGAGTCACCGGACCCCTGCGCGGCGCGGATCGCGGCCACCTTGGCCCGCACCTGGGCGCGGTAGGCCACGTGGTGGTGCGCGAGCGAGGCCGGCCAGGCGTCGTCGGCGTGCTCGCGGTACGCCTCCAGGAAGCGGGCACCGAGGTCGGGGCGGCCGAGCCGTTCGAGGTCCATGGCCAGGAACGCGACGTCGGCCAGCACGTCGTCCCGGCGGAGGGCGGCGTCGAACTCGAGGCAGTCGAGCACCCGGGGGCCGTCGTCGAGGCAGAAGATGTCGTCGGCCAGCAGGTCGCCGTGCCCGTCGCAGGCCCGGCCCCCGGCGACGCGCGCCCGGAACAGCGGTTCCCGCCCGGCGAGGTAGCGCTGCGCCCGCCGGTCCACGGCCCGGACCGCACCGGGGTCGAGGCACGACCGGGGCAGGGCCAGCATCTCGGCCGTGTTGTGGGCCCACCGCCCGGCCAGCGCATCGCGGCCCGCCGCCCGGTCGGCGGCGGCGCTCCGCTCGGCCCGGGCGTGGAACGACGCCATCACGTGCGCCAGGCGCCAGAGCTCGTCGTCGACGTCCCCGCCGGCGCGCACGAGGGTCGCCAGGCGCCTCTCGGCCGGCATGCGGCGCATGACGACCAGGTGGTCGCACGGCTCGCCGTCGGCCCCGACGACGTCGGCCACGCCCAGGTAGACGTCGGGCGCCAGCCGGCGGTTCAGCGCCACCTCGCGGTGGCACGCCGCCTCGCGGGCCGGGCGGAGGCGGAAGTCGAGGAACCCCAGGTCCACCCGCTTCTTCACCTTGTAGGCGCGATCGCCGAGGAACACCACCACGGCCGAGTGGGTCTCGGCGACGGCCGCCGGCACGAGGGCCGCGTCCGGCGCCGGGCCCGCGGGGTCGGGCGCCGGTGAGCGTTCGGGGGCTGCCGTGTCGCTGGGCACGGATCGATCGTGCCCCCGTGGCGGGCAACGGCGGAAGGGCCCTTGGTCCTGCGCCGGCCGGCCGCGCCGGCGCCCCCGGCGAGAGGGCGCGAGCGCACGGGCGCCGCGGGTGCTCGACGCGGGGGACCGGGGCAGGGCCACCGTGCGACCGGGATTCCGCCGGGAGCCGCCGGCTCAGCCGGGCACGGCCGGCGCCACCGGTTCACGGTGGCCGAAGAGCACCTGGGCGGTGATCGGGCGGGAGAGGCGGGCCAGGTCGTCGGTCAGGTCGACGAGGAGGTCGTCCATCGTGAGCATCCCGACCACCCGGTCGTCCGCCACGAGCGGCAGCCGGCGCAGCGCGTGGCTCTCGAAGATCGTGAGCGCCTCGCGCAGCTCCGCGTCGGGGGCCAGCGACACGAGGTCGGTCGTCATGACCGAGTCGACCCGGGCGTCGGGGTCGGCGCGCCGGGCGACGGCGCGGACGACGAGGTCGCGATCGGTCACGATCCCGAGCGGCCGGCCGTCCTGCTCGACGACGACGAGCGCGCCGACCGCCAGGCGGTCCATCTCCTCCGCGGCGTGCGTCACCGTCTGCTCGGCGGCGATGGTGGCCGGGGGCTTGCGAGCGGCATCGATTGCGTGCATCAGGCACCTCCGTGCGTGGGCTTCTCCGCCCTGAGCGTCGGCCTGCGCCCCGCGGACCGACAGGGGCGAACGGCCCGATCTGCGCCGCCGGGCCGTGCGGAGGCGGCCGGGCCTGCTCGCCTGCTCGCTCCGCTCAGGCGACGAGCACGGCGGCCCCCGTCACCCGGTCGCCGGCCAGGTCGGCCAGCGCCCGATCGGCGGCGGCCAGCGGGTACCGGGTCGTCGTCACCTCGAGGCCGAGGCGGGCGGCGAGCGCCAGGAACTCCTCGCCGTCGGCCCGGGTGTTGGCCGTGACGCTGCGGAGCTGGCGCTCCTGGAA
>Ga0111538_10000964_pt1 | contig 39867 bp, 36 predicted proteins | sample SoiMethybrSBSTD1_FD_79669 | JGI IMG/M metagenome (GOLD analysis project Ga0111538, IMG submission 79669) | Bulk soil microbial communities from a Populus tree surrounding site in Tennessee, USA - Soil MetaG P. TD hybrid SBSTD1 (version 2)... | ecosystem: Environmental > Terrestrial > Soil >...
CCTGCTCTCCAGCTCCCCTGCTCTCCAGCTCCCCTGCTCTCCAGCTGATAAAGTCCCGCCGTGCGTCCGATCCACATAATCGGGGTCCCGCTCGACCTCGGAGGCAACCGACGCGGTGTCGACATGGGGCCCTCGGCGTTCCGCATTGCCGGCCTCGGCGAACGGCTGACCGCGCTCGGCATGACGGTGTCGGACGAGGGGGATCTGGTCGCGCCGATTCCCGAGGTCAAGGCCGCCGGCGACCCGCAGAAGAAGTACGTGCGCGAGATTGCGCGGGTGTGCGAGCGCCTCTACAAAACCTCGCTAGGCGTGCTCGAGAAAGGGGCGATCCCGGTCGTCCTGGGTGGCGATCACAGCCTGGCCGCGGGCTCGGTGGCAGCAACCGCCGATCACGCCCGTCAGGGCGGCGGACGCATCGGCGCGCTCTGGGTCGACGCGCACGCCGACATGAACACGCCAACGAGTACCGGCAGCGGCAACGTCCACGGCATGCCGCTCGCCGCGCTCCTCGGGCAGGAGCCGGCGGAGCTCGCGGGAATCGGTGGGTTCTCGCCGAAGCTCCGGCCGGAGAACACCGTGCTGATCGGCGTTCGCAATCTGGACGAGCGCGAGAAGGTCATCGTCCGCAACTCCGGGGTCCGGGTGTTCACGATGAAGGATATCGATCGCGGCGGCATTGCCAGCGCGATCGAACAGGCGCTCGTTTTCGCCAGCGAGGGGACATCGGGGGTGCACGTCTCGTTCGATCTCGACGTCTGCGATCCGACGATTGCGCCCGGCGTCGGCACGCCGGTGAAAGGCGGCATCGACTACCGCGAAGCACACATGGTGATGGAGATGATCGCCGACTCGGGCCTGCTTCGTGCACTCGATCTCGTCGAGGTCAATCCGATTCTCGACGACCGCAACATGACTGCAACGCTCGGAGTCGAGCTCGCCCTCTCGGCACTGGGACAGAAGATCCTTTGAATTCTGCAGTCGCCAGTCCCAAGCCGCTGCTCGTGATTCCGGACTAGCGATGAGGGACTACTGACTGGATCATGCCGTGGAGCGTCTCGACCAGCATCACCAGTGAGAATGGTTTCAGGATCAGCCGCGTGTTTGGCCGCATCTGCTCCAGCCCGCCCGATTCCTCGGGCACCGCCGAAAAAATGATGACCGGCGTCGGCGGTGGAATCGACAGGACGATCTCGCGCCCGGATCCCTGAGGCAATCGGAGATCGATCACTGCGCCCTGAATCTGGTGATTGCGCAGCAGATCCTGGGCGCCATCGACCGATTCCGCCGCGACAATGTCGAAGCCGTGCATCCTCAGGAACTTTTCGAGAGGGCCGCGAACCCCGGGATCGTCGTCGACGACGAGAATCAACGGACGGATCCGCTCGGCTGCGCGTGCAGGCATGCGACCTCCTGGGGCTCTATCTTGCCAGAAGTCGAAGGAGTCATGCGCCGTCCCCCTGCGATAGAATGCGGGCGGCTCCCTGATTGACAACTTGCCCACACTGCCACGCAACGGTAGCCTCGAACGGGGTGTGCCCATCCTGCGGCAGCGCTGTGTCCCAGGGCGCAGACACCCGCGTGCCGGGCATGCATGAGGACGCCACCCGCACCTCCATCGGCGCGCTGACCGCGGCGGACAACCCGTCGGACGCAGTCACCGGCACTCACATGAGCCTGACGGACGCGCCCACGGCGCCCGGCGTCACGTCGGCTTACTCCGCTGCCGCCGATGCCCCTCACGGTCCGCTCATGCCCGGACAGAATCTTGGTGACCGCTACCACATCGTCAAGCTCCTGGGGCTGGGCGGCATGGGCGCCGTTTACCAGGCGTGGGACGCGGAGCTGGGCGTCGTCGTAGCGGTGAAAGTCATCAGGCCGGCAGACGGTGCCGATCCGCTCACGGCACAGGCGCTGGAACGGCGATTCAAGCAGGAACTGCTGCTCGCACGGCAGGTCACCCACCGGAACGTCGTTCGCATCCACGACCTCGGCGAGATCCAAGGCATCAAGTACATCACGATGCCGTACGTCCAGGGCGAGGACCTCGCGACGATCCTCCGGCGCGAAGGCAAGCTGTCGATCGAACGGACACTGAAGGTTGCGCGTTCGATGGTGTCCGGTCTCGCGGCCGCGCATGCCGCCGGCGTCGTGCACCGCGACCTCAAGCCGGCGAACATCATGATCAACGCCGACGGCGAGGCGATGATCATGGACTTCGGGATCGCCCGATCGATGACGGATGTCGTCGCCGCGGGCGGCGCGGTTTCACCTGCGACGGGCGCCGGCCGGAGCGCGACCGGTGGCCAGACCATGGTTGGTGCGGTTGTCGGCACGGTCGAGTACATGGCCCCCGAGCAGGCGATGGCCGAACCCGTCGACCAGCGCGCAGACATCTATGCGTTCGGGCTGATTCTTTACGACCTGCTGCTCGGACGGCATCGCGCAAAGCAATCCGAGAGCGCGCTCACCGAGCTGTACGGACGCATCAAGGCCGCCCCTCCGCCGCCTCACTCGATTGACCCGGCGATTCCGGAGGCCTTGAACCGGATCATCAACCGCTGCGTCCAGCCGGACCGCGCCGCCCGGTACCAGACCACGGCGGAACTCGCCGGGGAGCTCGAGGGCCTCGACGACTCGGGCAAGCCGCTGCCGATGGTCCGGCGGTTGACGAGACGACTGACCGCTGTATCGGTCGCGGTGGTGCTCGGGCTGCTTGGCCTGACGTTCTGGCTTGCCCGCGGGCCGGGCGTTCCCGTGACGCACGAGCCGGTGTCGGTGCTCATCGCCGACTTCAACAACCTCGCGCAGGACAAGACCTTCGACGGCGCGCTCGAGGGAGCTCTGGGGATCGCGCTCGAAGGCGCGCCCTTCATCACGTCGTATTCGCGAACTGACGCGCGCAAGATTGCCACCGACCTGGCGAAGCGGTCAGCGATCGACGAAAACGCGGCGCGCCTGGTCGCGGTGCGCGAAGGCATCAAGGTCATTCTGGCCGGCACGATCAGCCCCGATCGTGATGGCTATCGCATCGTCGTGAAGGGCCAGAATCCTGACGGGACGGAGCTCTGGGCACAGCAAAGCCGGGCGCGGAACCGCGCAGACGTGCTCAATGCGGTTGCGGCGGTGGCATCGGACATCAGAAGCGCGCTCGGCGACACGAAGTCCCGAAGCGACCGGCTCGCGGAGTCCGAGTCGGTGACCACGAGCTCCCTCGAGGCGCTCCAGAGTTACACGGTGGCGCAGGAACTCTATTCGAACGGCAAGTTCGACGAGGCGGTGAAACAGTTCGAGAAGTCGACCGCCCAGGATCAGACGTTCGGACGCGCGTATGCGGGCCTGGCGAACGCGTACTTCTATCTCGGCCGCCAGACAGATGCCGAGGAGAACTGGAAGAAGGCGTATTCGCTCATGGATCGCATGACGGAACGCGAGAAGTACCGGACGCAGGGAACCTACTTCTTTGCGATTGCCAGGAACTACGAGAAGGCGATCGAGAACTACGAAGCCCTGATCAAGGCGTATCCGACCGACTCCTCAGGTCTGAACAATCTCGGCGTCGCGTATTTCCTCGTACTGAATTTCCCGAAGGCGCTCGAGGCGGGCCGGCGCGCGCTGGAGCTGTACCCGAAGAACGTGCTGTTCCGCAGCAACTACGCGCTCTACGCGATGTATGCCGGCGACTTCGCCACGGCGACGCGGGAGTCGGAGCCGCTGCTGAAGGATCCCGGACCGAATCCCTTCTACAAGATCTACCTGCCGCCGGCGATTGCGGCCGCGGTCAACGATCAGCCGGACGCCGCCATCGCGGCTTACGAGATGATGGCCAGGGCGGGCGCGGAAGGCGCGTCGCTCGCCAGCACCGGACTTGCGGATCTGGCGATGTATCGAGGGCGCTACGGAGAGGCCGAGGGCATCCTTCAGTCAGGACTCGAAACCGATACCCTGTCCGCCAATTCTGCCGGACTCGCCGCCAAGCGAATCATGCTCGCGGAGATCTATGTGGCAACCGGTCGGATGCCGCAGGCGATGACGGCGGTCGAGCAGGCACTGAAGGTCGGACGATCGGAATCGGTGCTGGTGCCCGCGGCCCGCCTGTATCTCGCCGCAGGGCGGCTCAAGGAAGCCAACGAGCTCACGGCGACGCTCGACAATTCCCTCCAGACGCAGAGCCGCGCCTACGCCAAGATCCTCGACGGCAACGTGGCGATGCTGAACAACCGCCGCGCGTCCGCGATCGACGCCTACCGCGAGGCCGTGAAGTTCGCGGACTTCTGGCTCGCCCGGTACGAGATGGGCGTGACCTACGCACGGGCCGGAGCGTGGGCAGAGGCGCTCTCGGAATTCGCCGCCTGCGAAAAGCGCCGCGGAGAGGCGACAGCGCTCTTTCTCGACGACAATCCCACCGTCCGTTACCTCGCGACGCTCCCTTACTGGCTCGGCCGCGCGCAGGAAGGCGCGGGCCAGCAAGCCGCCGCCCGCGCGAACTACCAGAAGTTCCTGGCCGGCAGGGGCGCGACGCTGCCGGCCGATCCGCTCGTCATCGACGCGCGGAAGCGCGCCGGCTCCTGACCGCTGTCACTTCAGTTCCAGCCGCGCCACTCGCACCGATTCGCCCTTCGTCATGCTGCCGATGTAGACGTTCCAGCAGCTGCCTGGCTGGGAAGGCGCCGTCCAGTTCATTTGCCAGGTGTAAGCGCCGTGCGTGGGATGGGGATTCGACGCACCGAAGTACTGGAACCCCGACGATCCCGGCGTCTCGCTGCTGATGAAGAGACTCTGGTTGAGGACGGGAGTGGCAACTTCGGTGCCCCCGGTCGCGCAATTGCGTCCCCAGCCGGTGATCCTGACGAAGCGCAGTTCCGGCCGGAAGTCCCGGCTGTCGACCGCGACGCCTCCCATCGAGAACTTCCACGCGATCGGAATGCTGCTGCCGCTGTTGTATGTCTTCGGCGGTTTCTGATAGGGGCTGAGCGGACCGATGATCGCGAGCCCGGCCTGTACCGTCACCGTAAACGAGGCCGTCGCCGTGTTGCCGCGGCCATCCGACGCGGTACAGGTCACCAGCGTCGCGCCGATTGGGAACGACTGGGTGACCGGGAACACACTGGCAGCACCAGCCGCCGACGAGCAGACCACCTGGATGGCCTGGCCGAGATCCGTTGCAGACGCGCTGTAGGTGATCGGCGCCGTCGTGGCACCGTTCACAGTCGTCGCACCCATATTGGTCGGCACCGTCAGGGCGGGCGCGACGGTATCAACGACGGTCACCACGAAGCTCGCGCTGTTCCCGTTCCCTGCCGCATCCTGCGCCGAACACGTGACGGTGGTCGCGCCGATCGTGAACGTCGAACCGCTGGCCGGCGTGCAGGCCACGTTCACGGCGCCATCGACATTGTCGAGGGCGGTCGCGGAGAACACGTGAACCGCGCCCGCGAGCGTCGAGGCCTGCAGCGTGACGTTGCCCGGGACCGTGATCACTGGCGCCGTCGTATCCACGACGACGATCGAGAAGTTGTTGCTGGCAACGTTGCCGTGGGAGTCGGTCGCCGCACAGGTGATGGTGGTCGTCCCGTACGGGAAGAGGCGCGTGGTCGAGGACGCAGGCACAGCCTGCCCGTTGATCGAGCAGGACACGGTGACGTTGACGCCGAGCAGCGCGTCCACCAAATCCGATGCGGACGCCGAATATGGCACCACCGCTCCCTGCGATCCCGTACCAGGAACGGTGTTCCCGGGAGCAGCCGGGCTGAATGAAAGGACCGGGGCGGCGGTGTCGAAGATATCCAGCCGGTCCCCCTGCTCACACTTCGGCAGATCCGGGTTGACGAGGTCCGGGCTGGTCGTGCAGTCCGGCGCCTGTTTGGACAGCACCACCTGGGTATTGGCGTCGGGCGTAAAGCAGCCAGACGGCGTATTGCATGCGACGCGCAGCGTGACGACCGCCTGTTCACCGGGTGCGAGGCTGAAGCTGGTATTGGCGACGCCCGTCGTTGTCGTGACATTGGCGACCGGCTGGAGAATCACCTGGTTGCCGAGCGTGCAGGTATCAGTGCCCGGCGCGGTCGACACTTTGCTGACCACCACCTGCAACAGGGAACCCTGTGGAAGCGAGAGCACCAGTGCGTCGAGGTCGTAGCCGGAGGTCACCGTGCCGGTGCCCTGAGCCAGATAACTGGCCTCCGTGATCACCGGTTGACTCGTCCATGTCGGGCTGGTCCATGTGGGACTGGTCCAGGTCGGACTGGTCCAGGTCGGACTGGTCCAGGTGGGGCTGGTCCACGTCGGACTGGTCCAGGTCGGGCTGGTCCAGGTCGGGCTGGTCCACGTCGGACTGGTCCAGGTCGGGCTGGTCCACGTGGGATTCAGCAGGTTCGTCGCAAACGATGCATCGTTGAACACCGTCGCTGACGAAATCAGCGGCGAGGAATAGGTCACGCTGTTCACGACTGCGCCGCTCGCCGTCTGCACCGGAAGAATCGTGAAGTCCGCGTCGTGGCTTTCTTCGACGAGTTCCTGCACCGGCGCCAGCGGATCTGGTGCGACGATGACGCGGCTCTTGTTGCCACCGGCGACGAGCGGGCACGCCGACGGTGATTGCCGGCAACTCTCGAGTGGAATCGGTGTGCCGTTGGAAAACGCGCCCACTTCCTCGGCGAGGACGACCACCGGCGCGGTGGAGTTCTTGCGGACGAAGAGGGTCCGTGCTGCCCCCGACGCATATGGAAGATCGACGTACGCGGTCGTCACCCGGGGATTCGGCGCGCGATTGTACCGCGCCATGAACTCTGCTTCCGTCAGATCCGTGAAGTCGGTCTCGAAGTCGAAGGAGGCTTCCCCGCTGCGGGCCGCGAACGTCAGGCGGAAGCGCTTGTTGAGGGTGGTTGGATCCTGCGATTGCGGCGCCACCAGGTTCTGCATCTGCACGACGTAGGCGCGCTTCTCCAGGTCCTTCGTACGGCGGGCATTCCCTTCTGCCTGCATGATGAACCCGCCACCGAGGAGCGACGAGTACAGGTTCTGATTGCGCGTCCAGGTGGGAGATCCCGGCGTACATGCCGCGCCCGGCGCTACGTAGCTGTCGATCAAGGTGGGGTCACCATCGATCTGCAGCACGTCCCGGTTGTCGGTCCAGATCCCGTGCGTCAAAGGCGATTCGTTCGCGAAGTCGTTGATCGTCCAGGGCGTCAGCTGTGTACACCCGTCGTCGGCACAGAGTGGCGGCGTAAATGGATTCCTGGAAACGATCTCCAGGTAATCGCCGAGAAACGGCACCGTGCCGCCGCCGAACAAAGGCCAGTTCAAGTAGTTGTGCTGAAGCTGCACGAACCCGGGCGACGCAGGGGGCTCCGGGTTGGAGTCGTACGCGAGCGGATACTTCGATACCTGGATCGACGAGCCCGGTGTGAAGGTGCCGTTCGGACCGCTCTGCGCCGCGCGCACGTCGACGGTGTGTACGGGAGGCGAACCGATCGGATTGATGACGAACGGGAAGAACACCCAGGGCATCGGCGGCAGCGAGAAGGCGATGTCGTTCCGCTGGTCGTACCACAGCACCGTGGCCCGCTTGCCCGTACAGGCGATCGAGGGCTGGAACTGATGCCCGGGACCTGGATGATTGTCGATTGGCGTGACCGTCCAACCGTTCCCGCTCGATGTGGCCAGCATGATGCGCGCGTAGTCGACCGAGAGACGCGTCGGCTGCGGGAATCGCTTCGAGAACACGACCCGGAGCTGACCGTCAGTGTCGAAACATGCTGACGGATAGCCGTTCGTTCGCGCCATCCGCAGAAGGTTGAAAACCGGATGATCCGGAATCGGGAACGTCGTCTGATCGAACGCGCTCGAAACACCCGAAGGCCAGGGCTCAGCGGGACGCGGCACGCCGAGATTCCCGATCTCGCTCACCTTTCCGAACGTTCTGCCGCCGTTGCTGGACGTCGCGGTCAGAATCCGGTCCGGCGAGCCGGCCTGGCCGAATTCGCGCCAGACGACCTGGATGTTGCCGTTGACCGGGTTCACGACGACGATCGGCGACTGGCTGAGGGGAATGCTGGCGGTGACCTTCGAGCCGTTCGACCAGGTGGCGCCGCAGTCGTTCGAGCTTCGAACCCAGATGTCGCTGTGCGGGTTGTTGCCGCTGCCGAGGAACGTGGCATACGCGACGTAGACCACGCCGGTCGGGATCGTCTGCGCCGCCGGCTGTCCACCCGGCCCGGCGGGAATGGTGCACGACGCGAGCCCGCGCGGCCGGTCGGCGATGACCCACGGCTTATCGAGAAAGCGTCCGCTCGTGCCCGCATCGACGATGGTCGTGCGGAGATAGCGCGGCGGCGTGTTCGGATCTGACGAATTGTTATCGTCGATATACACCGAGACGAACTGCACGCCTTCCTTTCCCTCGCCACCGGCCTGCGTCGTCGCCACGCCTCCCGATTCTTCATCGCGATTGAACGCGATGCCGCTGACGTAGAACAGGCCGTGTGTGCCCGCTCTGACGGTGGCATCCGCGGCCGCCTCGAAGCCGGCGATGGGATTCACGCCCGGCAAGCCTTCAGGAGTCGTGTCCTTGAACGATGGGCTGTCGGTCTTCCATCCCGGCAGCAGCGTGCTGCGCCAGCTCTGGCCCCCGTTTCTCGACCAGTAGATCCCGAGCCAGGCATCCGCCGTCACTTTCCCTTTGGGGGCGTCCGGGAGATGGATCAAATCGATCAACCGGTAGTCGTTCCCGGCGGCGAGACAGGTCAAGGGATTGCGGGAGCTGCACGCCATCGATCCCTCGTTCTGCCGCTGGATCGAGACATCGCCGAAGACCTGAAACGGACAGGTGGCGTCCTCGGCCTTGCTGCAGGCGGGACCGCCGACCACATTGACGTTGGGGCCCGCCACCAGCTGGGCAAACGCCGGCGCAGACGAAGCAATCGTCAGTGCGATTGCGAATGCGATACGTCTCATGGGTGTCCTCCGCACCAATGAGTTGAGCGTCGCAGCCAGATCAAACGCAGAGCGTCAACGCTAACGGTTCAATTGCCAGGATTGATTGAGGAGCTTATCACGCCGCTTGCCCATAGGGCCCGCGTCTGGCGTGATCGAGATCAAGAAATCCACGATGTTTTGCGCCGATGCTCGCGGTCGGCCGACCGCGCGACTTTTGTCGTGGCGCCTTGAACATTTCTTCGTGGCGCGAGGGGACTAAACGGCGAAAACGCATCGAGCACGCGCATCGCGCGCCCCGATTCACCTCGCCGATCCGGTCGAAACCCCGCGTGGTACCATGGGCGTTCCGCCGGGCCGCTAGCTCAGTGGTAGAGCACCTGACTTTTAATCAGGGTGTCCCGGGTTCGATCCCCGGGCGGCCCACCATAAAACTCGCACGCCCCGCAGCGGTGCATCGGAAGCGCTTGCCGACCTCGCTTTCGCGTTCCAGCAAATTGTGATTGCAATCGCATCAGCTGGATCGATCACCGTCGCCCATTTACGATCTGTAGATCGCGTGTTGCGTTCGCGTTCGAGTGAAAGGAGCAGGGTCAGTCTCAAGATGCGTGTGCAGCGAAACGCCGTCGCCCAGGAAGAGCCGCTCGACAGCGGTCAACAACAATCGCCAGATCGTGGTGAGCCCAAGCAGATCGTCTATGACGCGGATCCGTATGCACATCTGACCGCTGGTGAACGCTACACCTTGGCGATTCAGCGGCGCGATGCCTTGCTCGCCGCACGATCGCGATCGTCTTGTTAGCGTTTCGCAATCAGCAGCTGGTCCCCCAAGTCCCCTTTTAGAGAGACGGCATTGCGTACTGCCTGAGCGCGCCCTACACTTGACAAATGGGCGATGCGTCCGGATCGCCGCACCTGCCGAAACGGTGCCCCGTCTGCAAAGGGGCGGGCATTCAACCCGTTCCAAACAAGACCCCCGGATCCGTCCTCTGGTTCTACTGCGCTTTCTGCAAGCATGTGTGGAAAGTTCAGATCGATGACCCGAAACGCGCCTGATTCCACCGGCGTTTGAAACGGGGTCCTTACGAGGCCGCGGCGACGACCCCGCTCCTCGCGCCAGCCGGCACAAAGAGACCGTAGACGATCACGCCATCGGCGGAGCGCACCGGCAGCGCCTCGAAAACGATCGGCTTTCCGTCGCAGATGCACGGAAAGCGTGCGGCGCGGCCGGCGAGGACCGCGGCGCACTGGCGCTCGACTTCGAGGCGGGCGACGTCGGGAAATCGCGAGGCGACCGGCTCCCCGGCGCTCGGGCCCGAAACCAGGCGGCCCTGCACATCAAAGAGAATGGGCGAGCCGTCGCCAGTCGCTGAAGTCACGTGAGTTCGTGGGGTGGGTCCGCCGAACCAGACCCCGCCGGTGAACAGGAGAGCAGCGATCGCGACGACGCTGACCAGCACGCCCGGGAGTGTAAATCCGAGCGCGCGCGTAAGGCCGAGGAACACCAGCGTGACGCCCGCGAGGAGCAGGACGAAAGCGAGGACCGGTCTGACCTTCGCCATGGGTGAATGACCGGCGCGTATCATACGCGAGAACCGATTTTTTCACCGCGGCCGTATGTTATTGTCCCGGCGTCTCTTCTCGTCCGAATGGCGACCTGCCCACGCTGCCACGGTCACCTCACCGATCACCACCGCTGCCCCCGCCGTCGCGGAAGAGTCGCGGCTGAGATAACCCTGGCGGCGCTCGCCGGAGGCCTGACGGCGCTGCTCGTCGTCGCCCTCGTGGACCCGGGCGGCCAGTTCACCTACATCGGGCCGACCGCGGTCACGATCGGCGTGTTCGGCGGGATCGGGCTCGATCGGCTGCTGCGAGGATGACGGCAGCAGTTTTGCTCAGTGAGGGTCGACGCTCAGGAGGCCGAGCTTAGATGTCTCAAATGCCAACAAGCGCGCGCGCGGCCGTCGGCGCGGTGACGCCCCGCTCGCCCGGCCCGGGACACACGCCTCACGTGCTGGTCGCCGACGCCAACCCGGCCTCGCGCCAGGAGCGTGAGCAGCACCTGAAGGCGGCGGGAGCGCGCGTCGTCATGGCGCGCACCGGTTTCGAGGCCATCGTCAAGGCGTCCTGTCAGATGCCCGACCTGATTGTGCTCGACGAATCGCTGGGCGAAGTGGAAGTGGCGGAAACGGCTCGCCTGCTGACGATCTGCCCGGTGACCGCGCAAACTCCTGTGCTCTGCCTGCGAGCGCGGCGCAAGGTCCCCCTGCGAGTCCTTGCGGGGCTGCGCCGGCGGGTCGTAGTCTGACCGGCGATCGTATCGGGGCGCTCGCTCCGCGCATCGAGCCGATACACTTATCTACCGTGGCGCCGGCATGGCGCGACGGTGGACGCCGCGGGCTCAGCGCTTCAATTCAATCTCGATCAGAACGTTGATGTACTGCGCCTCGACCGCCTGAGGCAGCCGCCGGCCGTTGATGAAGAACGTCGGCGTCGCATTCACTTTCAGGCGTTCGCCGAGCGCGGCATCAGCGCGAATCTCTTTCAGTGTCGCAGGATACTGCGCGTCGAAGTCGGTGATCCCGGCGACGTCGCGAGCGGCATCCTTCACCTGCGCCGGCGTGAGGATCGGCGGCCCCTGGTGAGAGAACAGCCACGCCTCCATCTTGTCTGACGTCCCCTTCGCCTGCGCCATGATCACGGCGGCCGCCGCCTCGCATGCCGCGAGGTGGCCTCCCCCGGGTACGCCTGGATTGCACTCGCCCTCGAGCGGATAGTGCTTGGTGATTGCCTTCACGGTCCCCGGGTAATTGTCGAACACGGGTTTGTACTTGGTGTAGGTCAACCCGCACAGCGGACACTGATAGTCGTTGAACTTCACGATCACGACTTTCGCGCCACCTCCGTCCACCGGCACGTCTTCCTTGGGCTGAAGCTCCCACCACTCCGCCCACTTCGCCTTTTCCGCATCAGTCACGACCGGCAGCGCTTCGACAGGCACCGACGCCGATGCGGCCGGCGCGTTGCCGGCCGGAAAGGCTTTCGCGGTGACGACCGTCGCCACGACCAGTACCGCGGCGATCGCCAGAGCGAGCGGGTTTCGCGCGGCGGCGACGAGATCGCTCGACGCTCGCCCGGGCACCGTGCCGAACGGCACGCGCGACTCGCGCCATGCGACGAGCGTGATGCCGACCACTGCGACGTAGGTGATCGCGCAGAGAATGCAGAACGCGTGCAGGATGAAGAACGACGCGAACGCGAGATACGCGACGAAGGCCAGCGCCGGCAGCGACAGCGCGAAGATATACGCCGGCGCGTAGGACGGCGTTTTGGCGGGAGGCTTCCAGGCCAGTGCGGCGATCGCCAGAACCGCGGCGAAATACAGTGCCCCGAAGATGGCCACCGGCACGCCGGCAAGCTCGCCATAGGAACTCAGATACGCCTGCGTGCAGCTGACCGTCGAGTTGACGTCGCAGAAGCTCGTGAAATTCGGTACCGTCAGCAGCCGGTAGTGGACGTAGGTCGAAGTGCCCGCGGCGGCAAGGCCGATCGCGGCGAGGAGCAGAACGAGTAGACGGCTGGCTGATGTAGACATGTAATTTGCGGTTGTACCGCAGCCGTGGGCTGCGGTCAACGCGCCGCCACGTGCCCGGGCCACCCTTCTGACAAAGTCGTCAGGCCGGCCACGAATCCGGCGTCCGTCCGGGACCCCTCAGACCCGTAACTCCCAGTCTCTCAAACGGTTGCCCCCAGCCTTCCAGCGGCGCGGAGCGTGCACCGTAAGAAGCCGGCCCCTGGCTCGCCCCGGCGATCGTTCCGGGAGGACACATGACCATCCCACGCTGCTGCGCGTTCGTGGCGCTGTTCTGGATCGTCGACGCTTCGCCGGCCTCGGCGCAGTGTTCGTACTCGATGTCCAAGACCGCGTTCTCGGTGCCGTCGACGTTGAGTATCCAGTCGGCCAGCGTGGTCACGGGGAGCTCGTGCTCCTGGACCGCGACAACCACCGACTCCTGGATCACCATCACGAACGGCACGGATCATACCGGCCTGGGGTCCGTGTCCTTCCGGGTGGCGGCCAACCCGACATCGAGCGTACGCACGGGCACGTTGCTCGTGGCCGGCTATACCCTCACCGTCACCCAGGCAGCCGGCAGCTGCACCTATTCCGTGTCCCCCACCAGCTTCGCGATTGACGCGTTGAGTACGAGCCGGACGCTCAGCGTCACGGCGGGCACCCAATGCACCTGGGGGGCGTCGACCGCAGAAACCTGGATCACCATCACGAACCCGGGAGCCGGCGTCGGGATCAGTTCGGTCACTTTCAGCGTCACCGCCAACGGAGCGGCGACGCAACGCGTCGGAACGCTGACCGTGGCCGGTCAGGCCGTGACCGTTACGCAGGCTGGCGATCCGGGCACGACGCCGCCCCCGCCGCCACCGTCCAATCTGCGCATCGTCCGTTAGGGCATTCGTGACGTTGCCGTGTCGGCCCGAGGACGAGCAAGCGTGCGCTCGGTATTGATCAGGTGGGCACGGCGACCCGCGCGCCGCTACCCCTCAGTGGAATCCCCTAGATTCGCTACTGCCCTTCCCGAGTGACATCGCTGAGCCGGTATGACCTACTAAACCACGAGTGTGCGCGCCGGTCCGCGCCAGGAACAAATCCGAACAACGGTGCACCGTGGCCCCAGGTTTCACCTTCCGACTCCCCGACCGGTGCAAGTTCTGCGATGCCCTGGGAACGGTGACGGTTGAAATGACGATCGTCCGCGGCGTGACCAGGCGCACCTGGTGCTGCCGCGGGTGTCGCCGGGAATGGCCGCTGTCCGACCGGGAGTTGAAAGCGTTCGAGCGCCATTTCGTCTCTTCGGATCGCGGACGGGCAGCACGGCGGCGCCGGTCCACCGCACGTTAGCGCCGTTGCGACGAGCTGGCACTCTCCTCGCAAGTGGGCGCGGCGGACCGGACCAGTCCGCATTTCCGTGTCGCCGAATCAGACGCCGGGCTCTGCGAGCGTAGCGTTATGACTCGGCCCGGTGGGAGGGAGGGTGGACGGGAGCCCTTCTTCCCGCCCCTGCTGTTTCAAAATTCGGCGCTCAGGGGCACTTTCCTGTCGTGCTAGGATTCAGCGGACAGATGAACCCCCCTTCGAGTTGGCCCGAGCTCATCATGTGGCGTGATGGCCCGCGCCGTTGCGAACTGTGGATGTCGTCCGGCGTTCCCGAACTGCGCCTGTTCACCGACAACACGCTCCTTTATAAGGAGCGCGCCCCAATCGAGTCGCTGTACGAACGCGCCGAACAGTTGCGCGGGCTCAGAGCCTGAGGGCTCAGCCCGGTATTGGTTTCGACATTCCTGTTCGCAGACGAGCGCCGGTTGCGTCAGGCACCGAACTGACGCAGGTGGTAGTCCGTGTGCCGCCAGGCCCATCGCTGCCAGTCCCGCGTCGTCATCGACCCGAACATGCCGTGAGCGGGTTCGAGCGATCCCGGCCTCGCTGCTGCGATCGTCCGGAGGGCGGCCACGACACGCTGGCGATCGCGATCGAAGTCGGTGGGCCGGGTTCCGCCGGCCCTGGGATCGTGCATCGGGTTGGTCGGCACGCCGTGCGGCAAGCGCCTCGGGAGCCAGAGCCACAGGTACTTCGCGGCGGGCCTTTGCCGGACGGCCAGGGGCTTCGCCCGAGGTCGCACCAGAGTCACCATTTCGCAGGCGTCACCGAGATGACACAACATCTCGTGCGATGTGAGCGTGCCCCAGCGCCGCGGCGCGTCCGGGCGGACGCTGGAGAGCCGATCGATTAGCGCGTGGAGGACCGCCGGTGTGGCAACGGTGCGGAAGACATCCACAGCGCGTCGAAGCATAGCAGCCGATCGCGCGGACCGCACTTATACTCGCACGGCGTACATGATCCGCAACGACCACGGCATTCCCCTCTGGACGTTTGCAGCCGTTCTGACCCTCGTTTTTCTGGTGAGTCATGGAACGGATGTCGGAAAGGGGTTCGTCAAGGAGGATGCCGCGTGGGTCATGCAGAGTCGCGTCGACACCGTGCACGACCTCTCGCGCGTGGTGACCCGAACCGGTGGCTTCTTTCGTCCGGTCGTGGCCCTCAGCTTCGCCATCAACTACTGGATGTTCGGCGGCGATCCTCTCGGCTACGGATGGACGAACCTGCTGCTCGCAGCCGCCACCGGGCTCGGGATCTATATGCTGGCGCGGTCACTCGGCCTGCCCCGGGGAAGCGCGCTGCTGGCCGTCGCCCTGTGGATCCTGAACTTTCACGGCATCAACATGGCAGTGCTCTGGCTCAGTGGCCGCACGGCACTGCTGCTGGTGCTGTTCGCGGTACTCGCGGCGGTCGCGACCGCGCGCAATCGCTTGTTGCTGGCGTGCGTGTTCGCGCTGCTTGCGATGGGCAGCAAGGAGGAAGGAGTACTCCTTCCCATCGCGTTGCTCTCAATTCTTGTTCTCCATCCTGGTGTGCCGGCGACCCGACGCCGGGTCCTGACATTCGGTGCGGGTCTCGTAGCGGTCTGGGTCGTGTACGCGGCGGTTCGGATGCAATCGGATGCGATGACACCCGTGAACGCCCCGGCCTTCTACACCTTCGCCGCCAGTGGCTGGTCTCCGTTGAAAAACCTCGCAGAATACGCCGACCGGTCGCTGACGTTCTCGCTTGCCGTGACGATCGTCGCGATCGCGATTGCCGGTTCACTGCCACGACTCACCCGGGCCGAGTTGAAGATGCTCGCGCTCGGCATGATCTGGCTGATCTGTGGATTTGCTCTCACCATCCTGCTGCCGGCCCGGTCGAGCCTTTATGTCGTGTTCCCATCGGTAGGCGGCGCGATCGCGGCTGCGGTCATCTGCACGGCCGCCTGGCGAGCCATGTCGCCGAAACGCCAGGCGCGTGCGGCGCTCGCCGCGCTGCTCGTCCCCGTGCTCCTGGTTCCGATCCACTGGCGGCGCAATGCACGATGGACGGAGCTGGCGATCGTTTCCAGAGATGTTGTCACGGTCTTTACCGCGCTCGCCGGCACTGCCGCGCCACGGTGGGATGTGATCGTGATCGACGACCGCAGCGCGCGCGCGAACATCGCCGCCGCAATCGCGATTCCGGATGCCGTCGAGCTCGCGATCGGCCGGCGCCCGCACGTCTGGCTGATCCCGCCGCCCGACGACATGGAGGCGCATGACTGGACGACGCCGCCGTCGAATCCGGATGCCGTGCTGGCGTTGCGTGCCGGACGAATCGTGCGCGTGCCGGTGACCGAATGGAGGCCCGCCCCGGCGGCCGAATGGCCGTGATCGATGGGGCGACAGCAACGACCGATCCGCGGGGTGCGTGCTATCATCTAGTGTTTCGCTGGCTCGACCGCAGCGCTCTCTACGTCCCCATCGTCCAGAGGCCCAGGACGTGGCCCTTTCAAGGCCAAAACACGGGTTCGAATCCCGTTGGGGACGCCAGCCTTCGCTCGATCGCAGGTGAAGGCTGCCCCGCCCGAAGCCGCGCAGCGGCGGAGGAGGGCTGTCTCTGTCCACGAGAGCTTCGGCTGGGCAAGCCGCAACAAATTCGGTCTGTCAGGACTGCTGCAGAATCCGCTGAGTGAGACTGTCCTCCACGTGGAAGTTTTTCGACACCCGCGCCGGCGAAATACTCCGAAACCACCGAATCACTGCACGTTCTATAAGGGCGACGCTCTTGCAGAATGGCCGTGCGTGTTCTCGTGTAGTCGTTTCGTCTACGTCATTCAGAGTGTCTCTGATCCTCGCCGCTACTACGCTGGCCTGACGACGAATGTGTCGCAGCGCCTCGACGTACACAACTCGGGCGGGTCACAACACACGCGGCAGTATCGTCCGTGCCGATTGGTTGTCTCTCTTGAATTCGGATCGGAGGCCAGTGCCACGGCGTTCGAAAAGTACCTGAAGACCGGCTCCGGCCGGGCGTTCGCGAAGCGACACTTCGTCTGACAGCGAACGCACTTCCGGTCGGGTGTGAAGACGATCAGGCCTCGATCAGCTTCCGCAGCATCTGCCGCGCTCGTGGTGCGTGCTCTCACAGCAGCCCTTTCCATTCGGTCAGCTTCGTCCGGAGCAATTGCCGCTGCTGCGCAGGATCGATCGCTGCCACGCGGAGCTCTCCGAGATCCGCTACGGGTGCTCGACGGTGTCGTGCTCCGGTAATTAGTTCGGCTATGAGAGCTGCCTTCTACCGGCGATCGGGCTCGTCGCCCTTAATCGCCACGGGAGGCTGCCACCTGGCGCCCGACCTGTTGCGACCGCAGCCGTCCGCCGGCAGATACCGCGCGCGTGCCACCAGCCGTGGAGATGATCTGCCAACGACCGGCGTGCACCGATGCCGCAGAACGCCCATCGGACTCGAGGCCGTCATCAGTCGAGCGGCTGGAACGCGTGCGCGAACACCCGGTCGGCGATCTGCTTGGATTGGCGGCGCGCGACCTCGTCGGCGAACCGGAAGTGGATACCGAGCAGGATACGGCCCTCCACCGCGTCGTCGGCCAAGGCGGAGAAGCGGTGATACGTACGCGGCGCGATCGGCTGGCCGTTCTCCAGCGCGCCCGTCGTCGCCTGAAACGTCCAGATGTCGTCACCAAAGAAGTTCTGGAGCGTTCGCATGAAGGACCCGCTCAGTGAGTTGAGGCCCGAGGTGTAGTCCGGATACGGCGGGTTGTTGATGAGCGGCAGCCAGTCAGGGTCAGGCTCGGTGCGGGGGTTGCCGTCGTTGGCGGCCTCGAGGATCGCCGTGCTGGGCCTCCAGAAGTGGTAAGTGCGCTTGTTGTTCCAGGTGTTGATTATCGAATCAGCGGCGGAAGCGAAGGCCAGGGCGAAAAGCCGCGCTCGGTCGCCGCTGTCGGTCAGGCGCTCCAATGCTACGGCGCGGACGACCCCAACCAGGTTGGGCCCGGAGAAGAACAGCGCAAAGGTGGTCTGCCCCGCCGACCGGGCGCTGTTGGTGCGCCGCCCCATCGCCTTCACCTCCTGGTAGTCCCGGGTGTACAAGCCGCTTGTGAGCGATGGCGGCCCGGGTTCGTTCAGCAGGCCCTCTCTTGACTTCAGCACAAACGGGGCCATGTCGCCGATCCACGGCCCCGCCATCGGCAAGAACGCAGGCGGCGTGGGACGCCACTGGCCAGGATCGGTGCCGCCGGTGAAGATCTCCGCGTTTACGGGAAACGAGCCGTCGTGGGTTCGGTTCACGATCATGTTGAGCGCCGCCTGCTTCCCTATTGCGACCCCGGGATCGTCGGCCGCCAAGCCGTTGTTGCTCAAGTAATTCGCATAAAAAAGGTCCACTTGGTCGATGAGTGGGCCGCTCACGGCATTAACCTCCGGAATACTGAGCCGGCTCACCAGCACGTCGTGCGCGGCTTTGGCCACCGCGGCGACCATCGACCCTGACGCGTCGGGAATCGGCGCGTTGTACATCCTGAAACGACGTTGATAGGCCTGAACCGCGTCGTGCATCGCGATGTGGACGATCGCCTGGTCGATCGTTCCAAAGGGCCCCGGCGGCCGGTTCGGCTGGTTCGCGCCAGTGACCTGGATTGTCAGCGCGCTCCAATCGGCCACTACTTCCGCCGATGCCGGCGTGGCAACGGCAAGGCTGCCGACCATGATCGTGCTGGCCAGTTGCCGCGCAAGACGATTGCGTGGAGTCCTCATGTCGCCTTCTCCTGTCAGCTGGTCCGAAGGCCGCCAGCTAGCCTGATCTCGTGTGAAACCCAGGGAACATTGGGATCGGAGCCGAGGTCGAACTGGGGACTACGTGAGCCGTTACGGCGACAGCGGCGACGCAACGTGACATGAATCGCTGTCGTCAGGTTGTTCCTATACGAACTGTGCACGCCGACGGCGCGCAGACCGCACGACATGAAATTCCCGTGCAGTAAGTGTCATTGCAGAAGATCGGATCGCGTCTTGGCGAGCCGGCGCAATTTCTGTTGATTTGATTGGTTCGGGAGTCTAAAGGACAACACCAGCGGCAGAAAATGATTCAAATCAACTTTCTGAGCAATACATGCGCGACAGACAAAGGCTCTCTCAGAGAAATCTTTGTCGTCCACCATGGCCGCCCTGGTATCGAAAGCAAGGTCGGTCTCTCACCCGACCGCCGCAGCAGCCTCGCGATGACGCGGACCGACTCCGCGATCTCGGTCCCAGGTCGGCGAGCGCTTCACGCATCGGGGGCGGGTCGAGGGTTCTCACCGCGCACCCGAGGATCAGGCTCCGACTTTTAAGGCGTTGCTGCTCACGCGTCAACGCCTCGACTTGCTCGAGCGCCAGGCTGGCGTGCGCCGGTGACCTTTACAAGTGCGCCAGCCGTTCGCTCTCACGCGGCCGTTCGTACGGTCCCCTTGAGCGGCAGTTCGTACGTTTCTCCGTGTCCGGCTTCGTACGTATCTCGCGAGCCCGTTGGGGACGCCATCCAGTTGGACCAGATCCCATCCAGCAATCCGTCCGTTTTGATCGGCGCGGTCCAAGGGATCCAGTCGGGCACATCTGCCATGTCCTGAAGGGTCACCGGCCCGATCAGCCGACGCACCAGCGCCTGCGGAAGTCCAATCCAGCAGCGAGCTGAAGCCTGTGCGGCGCTGATCGGGTCCTCTCAGGTCGCCACGTTGCCTCCGGTGTTCCCGCGGAATCGAAACAGGGCTACCGTCCCCGCAGAAACACGTCCCAGATCGGGATCAGCAGGCCGAGATCCGCGCCAGGATCCTCATCCGGATAATGCTTGCTCTTCCCCGGATCGCGCACGGCCGCCGTCCCTCGCAACCGGAACTCGTTACCGTACTTGTCTCTCAGGCCATCATCCACGTACCCGCCGCTGATGCCGAGGTAGTGATCGGAAAACTTGTGCAGCTCCTCGGCCGCGCTGATGCCGTCGTGGTTGTCGTCTTCCCAGAGCAGGAGCTGCTCGTACAACGCACAGCCTTCACGGACCAACCCCTTACACGGCGTCGATTGACTCAGCGCAGCAAACCCGTTCCCGGCACCGGGCAGCGTATGGTTCCCGAACAACTCCGCGCCGCTGTCGATCGTGCCGTTACCGTTACGATCCAGAGCGAGAAACGCGAGCTTCGATCCTGGCGCCGTCCACGCGACCAGTTCGAGTCTGCCGTCCCCGTTCAAATCGAACAGCACACCCTGCGCGGGATCCGTCAGCCGATAGTCCTTCTGCTTGATCTCGCGCTTGTCGCTGCCGATCGGCATAATGATCATGTCGTCGATTGGTGCACCGGCCGGGTTGATCGCGCCCGGATAGCGGCTGGCGATTTCGACAGCGATCCGCTCCGTCTCCTCATAACGTCCCCGTTCAACATACTCGACCGCTAGATACGCTCGCGCCAGGGCGCCCACCTGTGTGCCCTCGTCGCACCACGCGTTACCTTGGTGCCGGATTGTGGCTTCGAGAAGTTTCTCGCGCTGCTCACGATGCGCGGCCACCCGTACCTCATGGATACGCTCTCGAGTCGGTTGGTCCGGGGAGGTTCTGTTCGGTCGTTCCTGCTTCGAGGTGCCGGTCGCGGCTGCCGACACAACAGGCACGAGCAGTATCGCGACAAGGAATTTCACCAGTTGCCACATGCCCCGCATTGTATCCACGAGCCCCATAATCGGCCCGGTCCCCGCTGCCAGAGTGAACTGCCGGATTTGTCCGACGGAGTGTCCACCGCAGGACCGTCCGACAGCGGGCCAGTCGGCGCGAGCACCCTGGCCGCTCCTCGTCCTCCCTGCGTTGCGGTGCGGCGGGCAGCTGCCCCCCAACCTCCTCGCTCACCCCCGTCCCGCCGATCAAGTTGTTCGCACCGGGGCCGGGGGCCGGCCAGCGTGACCCTTGGGCGGAATCGAAGCCACAAGGGGGCGATCCCTCGGCGACTTCCGTGCGCTAGCTACTTCCCTCGCGCGTGCAGGTTTGTCGTCGGTGGCTGCTCAATGCGGCATCCTGTTGACCGCACCCGCCAGCACCTTCGCGATCTCTCGCGCCGAGGTGAGGGCGCCCTCTCCTGCCTCGACACTGAGATGAAACGCCACGCGCCCGACTCGGAACAGGATGGTCGTCGGGCCGTTCGTTGGTTCCCTCCATACGAAGGCGTCGGTCGCCTGGGCGCTGTGGGAATACGCGAGTGGAGGATGGTTGATATACGTCTCATCCCCGAAGACGTGGTCGGTCGGCCAAAACGCCCGAGTCGGAAACGACCTAGCAAAGCACTCCAGGTCGTGCTTCGCCGCCTCAGGTGTCTGCAGATATACAACTATGACGCGCGCCCGCTGCTCATTCCGTATCAGTTGCAGTGACCGCGTGTATGCGTGAGGTGTCTTGTGGCTGGTCACCGTCCAGGGTGACGGGATCACGGTCGGCGCCGATTCGATCGCGAGTTGGATCGCTTCGTCGATATCGTCTTGGTGCTGCATCACAGGACAGGGACTCGGGCGCACTCTTTGCGCTCCGGCGGAGGCGACCATCATCACGGCGAGCATCAACGAACAAACAGACAGCTTCGGCCCTGACATCCCATCGCCTCCCGTAGCGTTCGCCTATCGTGGCTGGCTTGGCTACTTCGACGAGTGAACTCGATCACCGGTTGGCACACCGATACGAATCGGCGGCGGCTGGCCGAAAACATCCCGATTGATGAGCGGTTCATTTCGACGACGGAGGGACTGGAAAACAGGGGCGAGAGTGAAGCGCGAGCACGAGGGTTTTCGAGCTGGTTGTTTATGGCTCTTTGCGGACGCAGACGCAATCGGTGATCCAGAGCCCTCCCTCGCCCTTCACTCTCCACTGTCCATCTCGTTTCTCCAACAAGTAGATGAACCCTGACGGGCAGCGGCAAGGCGGCGCATCCTCAATGCGAACGTCCACGAGTGCCTGGGTGCCGTCAGCCGACATGCCGGGGCGTGATAGGCGAGCAATGCAATGCGCCGGACTCTCGTCACCGCCTGCGAGCACCACACCTTCAGGCAGGCGGATCGCATCAAGCGAAACCGCGCTCTTGTTGACGGCTTCGGCGGCAGTTATGAGGTCATCAGGCACCCGAGTTGGGGGAGGTGATTCGGCACCGCTGACATACCAGGGAGTAATCGGTTTCCGACCGGCCACCCATCGTTCAGGCCACGAGAATGTCGAGCGGGCGACTTCGCACTTCGAGGTTGACGCTAGTGACAGGTGGGCTACGACAGCCGTCGAGACTTCAGCTTCGGATGAAGGTGCGGGTGGAACTGCGACTGATTGGCTGTGAAGCAGGACAAGCGTCAGCATCAATCCCTTCACGTGGCCTCCCATTCGGTCGCGTAGCTCCCGCTATCACGCAGTGGTCAATGTTCAATTTCAAGGGGAGTAGGTGAGCTGTTGAGACACAACCTAATCAGTCATCTGACCTCGAATGAGAAACGACGACCCGAACACGGCCAACCCCACAACAATCAAAGCCCATCCCGGGCGAACGAACACACCAACGTCGGCCCAGTTATGAAAGGCGCTCAAGTCGCCTTTGTCGAAGACGAAGTTCCGAGATGGCAAGAACATCAGCCCCAGTAGCGCGACTACGATCCCTCCGATTCGAAGGACGGTCTTCAGGTTGTTCATGGTTCCACGATCCGTTGCCCTGACTCTCAGGGTAGCGCAATCAGGGACTTGTCGCGGCTGCAGTCCGCCGCCATCGCTTGATGGTCGCTCCCGAAACCCCAAGCGCCTCCCGCTTGACCCGTTCGGAGAGTGCTCACCGCCTCGCTCGAACTCACTCAGCGCGGCCAGGATGTGGAGTTGGAGGCGACCGGCGGGTGTGCCGAGGTCGACCCTTCGTCCAGGGAAACGAAACCAGCCAATGGCTTGCAGGTCCTCATTGAGACGGCTCGTGCCCGGACGCGGGAGACCGCCAAGCAAGAGCCTGCAGTGCATCGGACAATCTCGTCATCCCGGCAATGGAAGGCGCAGGTAGACGGCATTGTTGTTCGTGTTGCGTTCTCGAGTCGGCCACCGATGGCCGCCGTTTCCGCTCGGCGTGACCACGTGAACGCGAACGCCGATGCCACTCCCGCCTTTCGGCCACTGGAACCTGACTTGTGGGCGGATGCTGTGGTGCGCAGCGACTGCGCCGTCCCAGCGTCCGCCGACACAACAGGTATCACTCCCTTCAATGAAGGGGTCCAGATTCAACGTCGCGACTGTGGCCGTCCCGCCGTCGTTGTGGATGACCACCTCACAAGTCACCGAGGCTCCCGCCGCCGGCGCACGCGGGACGCATCGCACGCTCTGTTCATCGACCCGAAGGTCAGGTTGGTTCCACTTAGCTGGCGCTAACCGCACCGCAGTGGGCAATTCACTGAGGCGGTGGACGGTTAGCGAGTCTTTCCCTGCGTCAACAAAGATTTCTTCGATGCGTGGTGTGCCCCAATTTTCAAGTCTGCCTTCACCAAGCCAGACGCTGACAGCGGCCACTCGGCCACCAACCGACTGTGCCCGCGCTATGACGCAGATCGGATAGCGGGGATCGTCATTCCTGTAGGTCGCCGGACAGTTCGTGGGTGTCCAGTGAACCGATGTCCCCGACCGTGCCAGCGTGCTCATCCATTGGTCCAGCGAGATTTTCGGCAGCGTAGCGTCCAGCTGAGATACGAGCACCGCTTTCGCACGAGGTGTCCGCCGATCCTCCTGCCTTGCGCCGAGCGCAATACCGGAGGCAACAAGTGCAAACGAGAGCGAGGCGGCAAGGGGTGCCGACGGCACGAGTAACCCTCCGAACGTCGAGCGACTCCTGCGATACCGAATCATGGATTTCGTCGGATCGTCACTGGCGACGAGTCGCGGCTTTTTTTCAAGCGATCGGGCTGCTCATTTCCAGCAATGGGAGGGCGCGGAACTCTCCGGCGGCCACTCCGACTCGCCGATGTTGAACGGCTGAAGACCGAGTGGCCGCCGCCGGTGCAGGTGCCGCACCTCACAGACCGGCCGGCAGTAGCGGCGGGTCGGCAGCTTCTCCAGTCCGCAGTCAGAACAGCGGTGTCCTTTCGGTTTGTCGCCGGTACGGGACCATCCGCTGTCTTTCCTGAGACGTTCGCCGCGTCGGCTTAGGAGCGGCTCCCAAGACGACCACCGGCAATCAGTCTCGGCGCGGCGCACGAAGGTCGATCGGTATTGCGTTTTTGGATTGCACGACCATTATGGGATTCGTAAGCGTCAACTCGGCGCGGACTTCCACGGCTCCTTCGGTCTGGGTCAGGACGTGCTTTAGCGCTCCCTCGGTGCTTTGCCACACTGCGGGTACGCGAATCAATGCGCTCTCTCCTGGCGCCAGTCTCTGCAACGTACCCGGCACCGATCGCGACCCGTACAGACCTTGGGAGTCCAATGGCGCAAGATCAGTCGAGCGCGCGCGATCCCGCACGAATATCGTTAGAAAGCCCTGGACTATCGAGGGTGTGGTTGATTCCCTCCGAACACTCGCGCGGTCGGGCGACCACGGCAGGAATGCCGGAGTTTTTCCGGCGTTCTCGATCAGCACCTCGTAGACCATCGGCGCGCCGATCTCGTAATCGGACCGGTCCAGGCTCAGGAGTGTGGCTCTGAGCACGACTGATGTCTTGTCACCAGCCGCGGCGCCCAGGGATCCGGACGCGATCCCCCCGGGTTCTCGCGGATCGGGCACATGATGGATTGGGCCATACGCCACCACATCGAGCGTGTGATCAGCGCGACGACGTCCCTGCGCGCCGAGTAAGAGGGCGGTCGAAAGAACGACAAACACAAGGACTTTCATCTCAAGCTCCACAGAGGTGCCGGAGGGCATGCGACATAATTAGGGGCAAAGTTGATTTCGCCTAGGAATTGACCGGTGTCTGACATATTCACCCCATAGGGTTCCACTTGTGTCGCAGCGTATATCCGTGTCACGCGTGTCTGCAGTCCAGCAGCAACGTCGTCCTTAAACTGCTGATCACTCACGTTCGGACCCTTCACCGCCGCCTCCGCAAAAATGCCGAGGTTGTTCAGCGGGTCGTTTTGTGCATCGACGTAGTGTCGATGATGGCTCGCCGAAGCCCCGCTCTCGTGACGGATGGTTTGGGCCTGCAGGTTATCTCCACTGATGAATCGCCCCATCTGTGTCGCAGGGACGTAGTCGCCGCACTGCATCTGGAAGAATTCACGCGTCGGGTTTTCCAAGTCGGGAACCAGCACCCAATAAAACGCGGTCGGCACAGTGATCGGTTGACTGGGCGGTCCTTTCACGCCGATGTCGCTCAACTGGGTCCGTATGAATTTGAAACCATGATTGGGACCCTGATCAGCTATCGGGGCAGTCGCCTCCGCCGGCAACCCTCCCCATGCTAGGTCGAGCCCCATGGCCCCGGCAACGGGATATACCCCTGTCGGGGGGTTCACGGGGTTCAAGACGTGGCCATCTGGAGTCGTAAACGGCCAGTCCTTCTTTGTGGCCTGCTCCGCTTCAAATGCCCAGCCGGAACGGGGCAGCACTTGCACTTCGTCACTGCTGATGGGAATCGTGCGGCCAGCCATCTTCACAGTCACCGAGCCCCTGCCGCCTGCAACTATGACACCTGGCCAAGTGACGGCCCCGGTATTAGTCTGTCGCAAGACCTCGCCATCCTGCAGTGACGCGTAGCGCCATCCCTCGAATGTCGCGCGATGCGCTCCAAGGACCCTGAACGTTGCCTGCTCGCCTCGCGTCACAGGATTGGGCTCGATCGTGAGACGAGGACTCTCAACCTGAAACTTGAAGGCCCATGTGGGATACGCGCTAGCTCTCACGCGCAGGAAGAAATCGGCGTCCGGCCCCATATTCACGTACGTAACCGGAGCCGCAGCCGCGGCGGGGAACTGGACGGCAGTCCCCGCCAAGACGTTTGTCAGCCGGATCAGCTCCTGCTGATTCGCGTCGTGCAAATGGATCGTGAAATTGGATCCCCACTTATTGTGCCCGGTGGCTTCACCTGAGACGTAGATCAACTGATCCTGTTTCAGGCGGATGCGGTAGAACTGCCCGCCGACGGAAGGCTGCCCGGGGGATTCGAGGGGGTGAACGGTTCCGTACTGCATCTCGCCCACGTCGATGAGGGGCGCATTCTCGAAACTGTCACCGCCACGATTGTACAAAGGCCGGGGCTGCTTTTTCACAATCATTGTGTAGAACACGGGAGGGATGGCGCACCAGTTAAAGGTACCCGCAGTCACCTCGACGAACTTGGCCAGACCTTGCGCACCCCGGGTGCCTGGCAGAGGATAACCCGACGGTTTTGCCGGATATCCCATCGCGTCCAGCTTCGGCACTTCGATGAAACACGAGCCGTTGCGGCAGAGGAAGTCTTCGGTCGCGAGAAAGTCCCCTGACGCGTTCTTGAGCGTCAGTTTCATAGAAACATCAGCGGGTAGGCTCCCGGAACCGCAGCCAATGCGCTCTTGGGGCGTGGCAACGCGGTACGATACCGCCATCCCGACCACAACCGTCTCGCAGGGCTTCATGGCACGCTCGCCTGCGAACTCGAACGTCGCGCTCGTCGTCACACCGAGGGTTCCCCCCCAATCGTTCCATTGCGATGGATCGGAGGGACACGGCGGCGGGCCCTGAGCTTCCGCCACATGTGCCGTAGCGGCGAGCGTCAGCGACGCAAAAAGGGCAATCGCCAGGAGGCGGTGAGGACGGTGTGTCATGTAGCTCCCTATGCGACCGGAGGCGATAAGGCGCGCCTTAAGTCCGATAATCGTGTGCCGTGTGTAGAGCAAATGCGCTGCCAGCTCGGCAGACTTGGCGGGTCTACAAAAAGACCCCGACATTTTCGTGAGGAAGTCAGAACGAGCGGACGCTGAATCGGCGAGGCGCTGGCCGACCGGCCAATTCGTTGGCCGCAGCGCTTCAAGCGTCCTGACCAACCTGGCGTACCGGCGAGCACGGGGATGTCCCGGCGGCTGTTGAAATTTAGCGGCGGCTCAGTGACCGAGTTTCTCACGTGGTCGAGGTTTCAGGGACGAGTCTCTGAAACGGCGACCGCATATACGGCGCTAGCCTAAGCCTAGGAGTCTGTCCGAGTAATCGCTGTGGTAATGACGTTTACTCGTGCTGCGCGCCCACGATGCCTACGGCCGCTCTCGGCGATGGCCGCGTCGGTCTGCCACGAGCGAATCGCGTCTCCGTACGCTCCCGACCGAGGATGCGCTATGCGCATCGCGGCGAAGATTGGGTTTGCTGTGCCTGGTGTTGGCCGCTTGCATCGTCCGAGTCGAAGCCCGGCGCGTCAAGTCGCTAAGCGCTCCAGTTGAACTGATGCAGCGTGCCGGAATCGCCGTCCCAGGCTCGCAGGTCGGGATCGGACCACCGGCTGCCCTTGCTGCTGGCCAGGTCCATGCTGTCGATCAGGAACCCGGCCTGCGCTGCCGCACCCTGGACCTTGGTTGGCCGTCCGGCCGCGTCCTTCATCGGCTGCAGCTTCGCTCGGCCGACGCTCCCGACCGTCAAAGAGGGGGTGTCACCCCACTCGAACTCGATTTTCGCAATTTGTGCCGGCAGCCGCTTCGTGATCACCGCCCCAAGCAGGCCTTCCAGGTGGCCGCCCTTGTTGCCGCTGAAGATCGCCTCCAGGGCTCGGCGCTGTTCCTCGTTCGCGCTCTCGTCGATGTAAACGCGTAACGTCCCGTTACCGGCGAAAAAATTGCCGGGCCACTCGCCGGTGAAGGCGGCTTTTGTGCCATTCAACATGACGCCGTCCGATTCGCCCTCGTGGATATCGAATGCAAAGACGCCTGCGCACCAACCGCGGTCAGGTTCGCCGGCAGGACCCAGCCAACACGGGCACAGCATCTTGCAGCTGCAGAACTCGATGCTTCGTCCGGAAATCTTCCATCCCATCGAACACCTCCGCCCGAATGGCCCAGTATATGCCCGACGGCCAATCGCAAATGCTCAGGCCGCTCAATTCCTTCACAACCTTGCCGGCACGCATTGCTTGAGCGCGATTACTCAATTACTCGGACACGCTCCTAGGAACGACGATCTCCTCTCGGCTACGGGTGTACTCTCCCCCTCACGCGACCCTCTCCTCCGCCGTGGTCAGCCCGAGCTGCGGATCACGAGCCCGAAGCTCGACCACCAACGTGGGCATATCACGGTGCCCCTTCAGCCGGCGGAAGCCTTTGACAGCCTCGAGGACACCCGCGGCAACCCAGCGGAGCATCATCTTTCCCCCGCGCCACCGCTTGACGTTCCGCTTCACGTGTCGTGTGCGGCTGATGAGACTTTCGGCGGCGTTCGTGGTGGTGAGCGATCGCTGGAGTCGCTCGGACACTCCAAGGCCCATGACCGTCAGCGTTTCTTCGAGACCCTCGCGCACGCTCTCGGCCGCGCTGGGATGCTCGGCCTCCAGCCGGCGTGCGAGATCGAGCAGCAGCCGCTGCGCGGTTTTCATCTCGGTGGCCTGATAGGCGCGTCGCAGGATCGCTTGCCCCCACGCGCGATCGCGGTCGCCCAAGTACTCGAGGATATTCCGGGTCTTGTGCACTTGGCAGCGCTGGACGAGCGCGGCCTCGCCGAAGGTGGCCCGCACGGCTTTGCGCAGCGCCTTCGAGCCGTCGAGGATGACCAGCAGACTGCGGTCGGTGCGCAGGCCGCGGCTCTGCAGATTGGCGAGGAGGTCCTGACACACCCGCGCGTTCTCCGTCGACCCATCCCACAGGCCGAGCGCGTGTTTCTGGCCATCCGCCGCGATCCCGAGCGCCACGATCAGACAATGCTCCCCGATGTGGACGCCGTCGATCAGAAGCCCGACCAGGTCGAGCCTCTCGAGCGAGGCGGTCTGCCAGGCCGCCAACTGCGCCGTGGTCTTCGCCACGAAGCGGCGACTCACGGCACTCTTGCTCGTGCCGCGGCTCCGCATCGTCGCCGGTACCGGCTCCAGACTGCGCGCATAGCGCCGGGTGGCGACGCCGACCAGCATCTGCTCAACCACACGGCGATGCTCAGTGTCACTCATTTCGCAGCCGAAGTCGCTGACGGCATCGTGGCAATCACGTCCCGAAGTCCAGTGACGCTGACGGCACGGATGAATCGATACTCTGGCTCTGGACCTTCCTCGGTGATGACGTCCTTTGGCAAGATCACCTCACTCCAGAACGTAGCCAGTCTCCTGCCCTCTCGAGTGAAGACGGGCATCCTCCCCCGGCCGGCATGGAGCAACTTGCCATCTCGGACGAACAGAATGGCCTCTTCGTTTTTCTCCGCATCGGAGATATCGCAGATCCAGGTCGGAGCGGCGACGAAGCTCACGTGGCCCGTCACTTGACCTTTCCAGCTCTCTAAGATGGTCGCCGTTGCTCGAGGTCGCCGAAGGAAAGGAATGCCAAGGCTGATTCTGTCGACCCGAACGACGCCGATGAACTCGGCCTGGTGGGCAAGGTCCGCGAGGCTGATCGTCGTGACCTTCGCAGCCAAGGAAGATTGGGCGCCACCCAGAATCGCGATCAGCACGACCACCGTTGCGAGTGCCGTTCGCACCATGCACTTCATCTCAGGCAATAAGACGCATTGCTGGACAATGCGGCCGGGCAATCGTGGTGCGCGGGATCACTCCTCGTCCGCTGGATCGGTACCGCCGGCGGTAAGCGCCGGCGCGGCGATCCGCCGTGCCAGTACGATCCGCTCGGAGCTCCGCTGGGTAGGAACTCAGCGGGCAGGCCGGGCGGATAACCGGCCGTGCGGGGCGTCTCCCAGCCGCTGAATGGCACAGAATTCTACACGGCGATGCCGCCCGTAATTAAAGGCAGCGCAGCTTTGCTGCCTGCTAAGCTGATTGACCATGTACAGCACCACCAGTGCGGTCATCCCGTAATAGGAGAATCGCTCCCACGCCTCGGTCGCTGCCAGGTCGTAGAGTCCCTTCGGCTGTCTGAAGATGCCGCGTGCGGGCGTACCCGCGACGTCAACCGTCGCTGTCATGCTGCCGCCTCCTGCTGCTGCGCTCGAATCCAATGGTGTGCTCCAGCATAGGCGCCGACTGCGATGGACTGACGTGTCGGTGACGATGGAAGGATGCCCCGGGTCAGGGAAGTCGCGAAATCCTAGCACCTCTCGATTTCCTTGGCCCGATCCACCGCCGATGGTAGACTCGCCGCCTTCCCGACATCCCGGCAGTCGTCCAGCCGCAGGAGTGCGAAATGTCACGTGTGTCTCTGACCCGGCGCGATCTGCTCGAACGATGCGCGGTTTTCGGAGCGCTGGTCGCAGTGCCGGCGCTGGACATCCCGGCGATCAGCGCGTTCTGGCAACAGGCGGATGCGCTCAAGCCGACTCCCCCGAATGCCCTCGGTCCGTTCTACAAGAAGCGCGCACCCGAGGCGCGCATGCTCCGGATGAAGACGGACGCCGGCATGCCGCTGGCCGTCGCCGGACGAATCATCGACACGCGCGCCGAGGCGGTGCGCGACGCGACTCTGGAGATCTGGCACGCCGATCACGGCGGCCATTACGACATCGCGGGCTACCGGTTCCGCGCGAAGCTGCCGCTCGACGCCGAGGCGCGCTACCAGTTCGACACGGTGATGCCCGGTCATTATCCGGATCGCGTCTGCCAGCACGTCCACTACCTGGTGACGGCGCCGGGCCACAAGCCGCTGATCACGCAGCTGTACTTCGCCACCGATCCGGTGTTCGACGGGGATCCCGACAAGAACTTCACGAAGGATCCGCTGATTCGGAGCCGGGAGCTGGTCAGACCGGTGAGGATCACGGGCGATCCCAAGGAAATGTACGCGGCAGTGAACTTCGACCTGTGCCTGGAGCGGCTGTGATCGCCCGCGCGCTATCGCTGCTGTTCGTGCTCGCAGTGTGTGCCGAGGCCGCAGCGCAGACGTCAGGCTTCACGATCAAGGCGACCGGCGACATCGCCGATCCGGTCTTCGCACCGCGCGGGGACAGGATCGCTGCTGACGTCGGGCGGGATCGCATCTGCGTCTGGTCGGCCCTCGATGGCAAGCTGATTCAGACCATCGAGCTGCCGGACCGTCCGGCGGCCAAGATCTTCGACGCCGCCGGCGACGAGCTCCTCGTCTCGCTGCGGAACGGCACCATCCAGGTCCGCGCCGTGAGCACCGGCGCGATGCTGCGCGAGATCAAGGCTGACGCGAGCCAGGGGACGCTGGCGTTGAGCCGCGATGGCCGTCTCCTCGCGACCGCGGCGCGGGAACGGGTCACCGTGTGGGATAGCTCGGGAACCATCCTGCGAACGTTCGCGCACGATTTCGGCGACGTGGTGAACCTGGCGTTCTCGCCGGACGGATCTGCCCTCGCCAGTGCCGGCCTGGACGCAAACGTCCACCTGTGGGACGTCGGCACCGGCCGGCGCAAGGCGACCGTGCCTGACCAGCTGCTCGCCAATTTCGCGCTGCGCTTCACCGCGGACGGAAAGAGCCTGCTGATCGGCGGCGTGGCAGGCGCGATCGAAATCGTGGACGTCGCCACCGCGACGATCGCCCGCCGCCTGCCCGCGCAGAAATACGCGGTGTTCGCGATCGACGTGTCACCCGATGGCGAATCGATCGGCGCGGCATACTTCGACATCGACGGCATGACGCGGCCTGCTCCGGTGACGGTGTCGCAGCTGGACTCCGGACGGCTGGTCCGGCGCACGAATCCCGGCGTGCCGTCTGCGATCGGCTTCACTCCCGATGGTCAGTTGCGGTATGCGCTGATGAAGGGGCCCGAGCTCACCGTCGGCGTGGCCACGCCGTCGGCGACTCGTCGGGGCGGCTCGTAAGACGGCCCCACGCACCGCGGCGGTACACGACGTTGGCCAACCGCTTTACTCCGCTCATATGGCGCATCGCGATGCAGGACGAACTCGCGGTCTACGAGGCGCGCCGAGAGGCGCTGCGGCAGCTCGGGCTCCTCGCCGGACCTCATCGATCCCCCCCGCTCAGTGCGGATCATGACCGCAGCGTGGCCCGATCCCCGGACAAGACCAGCGCCACGCCGAGGATGACCAGGACCAGATAGGCGACCGATACGTAATAGAAGGAATTCACCGCATACATCCCGACGGCGTTCATCGTCTCGGCGGGAACCACTCCCCCGAGGACGGCGAAGCCGGCCCAGCGCTGTCCCCGTCTCAACCCATAGTGGACGAGCGCCAGAGCGGCGGTGCCCACCCCGACCAGGCCGCCGCCGAGCGCGTGGAGGAGGTGCACTACGAGCGAAGCCGTCTGTGGCGACACCGCACCTTCCCCGCCGCCGAGGAGAAACCTGCGGTGAACCTCGAGCGGCTCGCGGATCACGAGATCGCCCACGCCGCCGAGGATGATGGCGATGGTGACTACGTAAAGCAGACCAAACCCAAGCTTGGCACGCATTGGTACCGCCTGGGTCCATCTTCTGCCGGAATCCTGGCAGAGGCAAAGACCGGTCGGCTGTTCGTCTTGGCGAACTCATGCGCTCGCGGCCGCCCTGACAGCAGTCTGGACCGCCCGAGCAGCCAACCCGTTTGCCTTCACGTTTGTCTTGATGGATGTGGGCTCCAGGGCTGGCGGCACCGACTACCGTCACCAAGCGGCGAGGATCTTAGTAGATCTGGTAGCTGCTTGTTGTGAATGCGAGAACGCGACCTGGCGCTCGACCTTGAGGATGGCCGGACCGTCGCCGGACTTCTCAGCGCAGCCGGGTCAGATTTATCCGAACAGGTCGCTGCAGCCGGCCTGACACCCAGCCACCGCGGGCGCCGTGCTACGATCCCCGCCCCGAATGCCTGCGGTGTCTGACCTCAGAGCCACTGGCCGGATCGACACGATCGTCGGCGCTCGAGTGAAGGTGATCGTATGACGCCACGGAGGATCGCTCGTCACGTCATCATCTTTGCCGTGATTTTCTTGGTGCTCACCGCAGTCGCTATCTGGCTGGACCTTGGACCAGTCGCCCACTCGAGGAGCCCTGTCCTCGCCACCGACACGAGATATGACTAGCGCCGCCTGGGTCCGGTTCAAGATGTCCAACTACCTCGCCGGCCAAGCCTACACTGCTGCGTGCGCGGGCGACTTCGAGAAGCGGGCGCGCCTGTGAAGCAGTCCTTGATTGTCTTCGTGATGACGGCGATCCTCGGTGTATCGCTCACGGCGGCAAACGCCTCCGGTGTCTGGTCGCTGAGACTCACGACCAAAGATGATGAGAGCGCACCACGAGCTTCCGTAACGCTGAAGCAGGAGGGTGACAAGCTCACCGGAAGCTGCGTCATTGAGAACACCGAAGAGACCTTCACCGTAACTGGTCAGGTGGTTGGGGAGACGGTCACGTGGCGATGTGAGAGCAAGGGGCCAATCGGCGCGTCATTCAAGGGCACGATCAATGAGAGCGGACGAGAGATGACCGGGTCGTGGACCACAGAGAAGTCTGGAGGCACGTTCAAAGGCTCGAAACGCGCAAAGTGATCTGGCAGGACAGCAGCGTCGCCGTCCCACGATCGGCGTTGCGGGCGACCTGCCCCCTTGCCGGTCGTTGGGAGTCTTCCTCTTGCTGGTCGTTCTCGGCACAATCGTCTGGAATCTCATCCCGTAGTTGCTGTTTCCCTCACCTGGACATGTCCAGCCGCTTCGGATAGCCGTTTTTGGCATACAATCACGCACCACACGAATGCTGGGAGGGAGACCGCTCATGTCCACGGTCGTGAACCTCGCGTCGAGAACCGCAGCGGCCGGGAAACAAGTGCTGCTCTGGCTCGGCATGGCGCTGCTTGTTTCGATCGGTCTACTAGGACCCCGCGCCGTGCCACTGGCTCACGTTGCACTCTGGTATGTGACTGGAGGGCCGCCCCTCGACTTCGACGCACCGCACGATGGTCAGGTCATTGTTCACATCGACGTGCTTGGCAGCATCGCTCCGGACATCTCGAGGATTCGAATCACAAACACCGCCGACAACACGGTCGTCTGGGACGTGAAACCACTGTCGAATCAAAGCGAGTGCTGGAATGACTGCTGGAATCTGAAGTTCCAGATTGGGCCCAACCCGTCATCGTTCACCGCGGGCCATCAGGCGTTTGTTGCCGGGATTCCGCAGGCACCCACCTTTTCCCTTGCGCAAGGCACTCTTTATCTCTTCGAGGTATGGGACGGCAAGGGGCGCGTGGAATCGCAGCGTTTTCGGTTGTAGCAAATCTACGCGGCGCGCGAACCCGCGGATATGGATTTCATTTACGGGGAACCGCTTTCAGGAGGCGTGTCCCCCACCGTGCTCGCGTCAGTCTGCGCCCACGCCACGAGGTCCGGCGGATACGCGGATGCCTCGTCGCCTCCAAGGACCGACCACACGAGCGCTCCCCCATAGCCCGCGCGCTTCGCCGTGTCGAGCACCTTCGCGATCGACGCACTGCGGCCTGCGAACTCCCCCAGTATCACCGGCTGATCACCGAGATCGAGATCGGGCACTGGCCGCTCGAGCGCCCGCCACCCGAATCGCTCGTACCAGTGAACTTGATAGACATCCAGACCAAGGGGCCTGACCAGGTCAAGTCCGAACGTCCCGGCGCTTCCGATGGTCACCGGATGGCGGGAAGATTCGTGGACACACTCGACCGCTTGTCCTAGAAATGCCTGCAGCGCGCCAAACGTCACAGGGTCGATGGTACGCGGTCCGGTCCCAAGGCACCACTCGGGTTCGTTCATGATGTCCCAGGCGGCGATGACCTCCTCCTCTCGATAGCGTTCGACGATGGGGCGAAGCACGAGATCGACGAGCGCCGATCGGGCGGCCGGATCCTCGATCAGCCGTGATCGGCCTCCGAGCTGGACGCCATTGACAATGTGCGGCAAGCCGCAGAGATGAAAGTCCAGTAGCACTGGCATCAACTGAATGTGATGCTGGCGTGCAACCGCCACCAGCGAATCGAGATCCAGGAACACGGCGTCGTCCAAACCGGTGGGGATGCCGCTGGCGTCGAATCGCACGCCGGATCGGAGGTCGCACAACAGGAACGTGCGCACTAGCGTTATCCCGTCGCAGGCGAGCGTCGCGAAGGTACCGTCGAGCAGCTCTTGCGACGCGAGCTGTGAGCTCAGTCCGCCAGCCGGATACCAGGCGCTGGCACCAATGTCGGTTCCGTACCCCACCCAGGGAAGATTCGCGCCGAGGATGAAACGTGGCGAAGGGAGCAACCGCATGAACGATTCCCGTTGTCTCCAGGCGTTGTCAGCGCCGCCTCTTTCGACGTCAGCCTCTCGTATGGCAGGCAGGCTACCGCGTCACGCGTATCGCCGTCAGCACCTTCCGCTCTCCCCCGCCATTGGTGAACGACAGCTCGATCACGTACTCGCCCGGCGCGAGGGGCGCGAGCACCGCATCGGCGACGAGCCAGCGTTGACCGTCCTCATCCGTCTTCTCGCCGACCTGCACCGGGATCTGCAACGGCTGCGCGGCGCGATCGAGGAAACGGCCGGTGCCCGGCTTCGCGCCGCTGGTCAGCGGGACCTGCAGCTGCAGACGATCGGTCCGGCTGAACTCGAAACTCGCAGCCGGGAGCAGCCGGTTGCCGGTCGACAGCCCGCGCTTGAATGGCATCGGCTGCAATGCGTTTGGATCGATCGAGACCTTGACCACCTGGGTCAACGGCGTCGCCTGGCCGGCTGGCGTCACCTTCACGTCGATGTCGACCGACGTGGCCCCGTTGGCAGGCGGAGTGTCCACCGTCAGCTTCGTCAGGAACGAGCGCTCGCCAGGTTTCAACGTCCCGATCACGCCGCCCTCGGTGACGCCTCCCTGGCGCACGATGTTGAGTGCGCCACCGCGGGCGAACTCGTCACGCGGTCCCAGCACTTCTCCCGCAACCCACACCGCGGTGATGCGCGATCCTGACGCGTCGAGCACTGGTGTCACATTGACCGCCAGACCCTGCCCGGTTGGTACCCGCGCGAGCCGGCTCAGCGCCGCATTCGCCGTCCGCGCGGCTTCCGACACCGGTGCAGCCGCGGCGGCGGGACGACCCGCGTTCACTTCCTCCGCCGTCGCAGCGCGATAGCCGCGTCGCGCCCGTACGTCGACGCCGGAGCGTTTCACCTTGACCGTGATCTTGCGGTACTGACCATCCAGCTTGCTGTTCGTCGTGTAGTAGCCGAGCAGGTAGTAGGACGTGAGGTCATCGGCGATCCGGTGCATCCCCTTCTCGAGGTTGTTGGTGTCAATGACGGCCATGCCGTCGGTGGCGTCGGCCAGCGTGCGCAGGCCGTCGAGACGACGCCGCAACATTTCGCGATCGACCGTCAGCGACGGCGGCGCTTTCGGACCGATGTCGGTCTCGAACACCTCCAGGCCACGAGGATCGACCGGATAGAAGCTGGCGTTGTTGCGGTTGGCGTCTTCGGTCAGCCGGCGCAGATAATCGTCGTCGTCGATGTTGGCGAGATACATCCGCTCGCGTTCGCAGACGGTGATGTCGGTGTCCCCGGCGCCGTCGCGGCGCGGCGGGTTGACACGCAGCTTGCCGAACTCGTCGACGCCGACCGGAGGCTTACCGGGCAGGCCCTCGCTGTTGCGCAGCTTCAGCATCGAGTCGTCCGGCCGATAGAGTGGCCATCCCTCGGTCACGGCGATGATGGCCTTGCGCTCTTCACGCACGCTGCCGAGATAGCGCACGAGATCGTAGAGCGCGTCGAGCGAGACACGCTCGCGACGGCGCCGGATCAGCTGCTCGACGAGCTGCTTTTGATCGAAGTTCGGAAAACAGCTCTCGTACTGCCGCTCGTGTTCGTTTTCCGCGACCAGCGTCATCCGACGCCCATAGCTCCAGTCCTGGCGCAGCATCTCGGCGATCACCTGCGTCTTGCGGCCGAACGTGATGTCCCCGGCCGACATGTCCGTGGTCATCACCGCGACGACGTCGTCGGGACCGAGGACGCGATCGATCAACCGGATCAACGGTTCCCTGATCGCGCCCGCACCTTCGAACGATACGTGCGCCCGATCGATGAAGAAGACGAACACCCGGTTGCGCGGATTCGCGGCCGCCTGCTCTCCGGCGCGGACCGACCCGGGGTCGACGCGAAGCGATTGAGGCCCTGCGGGGCTGACGACGATGTGTTCGAACGCCTGGACTTGTTGACGCGCGCCGTTCTCGAGCACCTCGAAGTCTTCGACGTTCAGGTCCTGCACCGGGACGCCACCCTTGGTCGGGTAAACGTCGACGCGCACGTAGTTGGCCTCGATCCTGAAGCGCGGGGGCGGCTGCGGTTGTTGCTGCTGCTGCGCAGCGGGATCCGGAGGCGCAGGCTGCTGCTGCGCGGCCACCGCCACTGTCGCCAGCGCGGCTACGACGGTCAGGAAACGAACCGACACAGGCGGCACGGGAACTCCTCATCGCAGGTACAGCCGGGTCTGAACAACCGGGCACAAACGTGGCCAGGCCATGGACCAGCGGTTGCGGACTTGCGGACCAGCGGCCTTGCAGTCTACCGCGGTTACCGCATTCGTGAGAGGTCCTCGACGAGGAAGGCAGCGGCGTACCCGATGGTCACGCGGGGATTTTTGGCGCAGTAGGTGTCCATCCACGCGTCAACGGTCTCCGCGTTCACGCGAGCGAATCGTTCCTCAGACACATGTGCTGCACCGACGACGAATCCGTAGACCCAGGCGTGCTTGGTGGCCTCGTCGAAGTACAACGCGCTGGTGAAGCCTTTTTGTGGCCGGACCGGAGGAGGCCAGCTCACACAGAGGATCTTGCCAACTTCGGCGAACGTGCTGAACGGGGGACCAAAGGACTCGATGGACTGCGGCGGGGACTGCGCTTGCCCAGTCACCGCCACAGCGCAAAGGGTGAGCACCAAGAGCGGCATCCGCACTGGACCTCCTCGCTGATGGGCACCCATTCTACGTCCCGGCGGCCGCGGTGCCGGTCGGGGCATCCAAGGGCCGCGACCGCGGTCCTTCAGGGATCCCCCGAGGCCAAGCGGCGTTCAATGGCCGTCAGTCGCTGCGTGGGGTGTCGCCTGAGACGCGACAGTCCGTCGCCCTCTTTTGGCAATGCAGCCTACCGCGAAAGGAACCATCGCAACGACCGACGCCCACGCTAACCACACCTCGTATTGCGGGTGAGGCCAAGCGCCACGAACAGGATGGTGGCGAGTTCCACGAGATGGGCGGAATCCATATGGCAGTCGGGCGGACCGATAAACTGACTGTTTGGATCGAGCGGCGTCGGCAACAAGTCGCTGGATGTCGCCCGAACATCCGAGAGATTAATATGCTCGAGCGGTCGGATTCGAGCAAGCCTGTCATTCGCTGCAAAAAAACGCTGCTACCCCTGACGCGCAACAAGTGACGTCGGGTCGAGTCGCCACAGCGCTTGTGGCCCGTCGGTTTCCGTGGCATCTTGTGGCGCGTAAGGCCAGCACTGATGCGACCCGCGTCTATCGTGGCGTTTGGCGTGGCATTCCTTGCCCTATCGGCCGTCGCTGACAAAAGCGCGATGTTCGTGGGACTGTCGCTCGTGAGCCGGGACCCGCCCTGGAGCGTCACTGGTACCATTACCGACTGGCACGCTGGTGAATCCATCGCGGTCGGTCGTGACCACTATCCGCAGGACCTCACGATGACCTTGCGGCCCCATACTGTCTACGAGCGCGACGCCAGCACCATCAAGGTGGGCGTTCGTGTGACTGTCTGGTGTCGAAACGTGAGCGAACGCCGCATGGTGGTGGAAAAGGTACGGGTGCTCGACCGTTAGGGCCGGCTCTCGGGCAACGCGGACTGGCGTGCACGATGCTGGCGCGTTCTAAGGCGCCGTGAGCCTGCCAGCGCAAGCCCGGTTGCAAACAACACTATCGTTGCTGGTTCTGGTACGGGGGCGACCTCCGCCACCTCGACCATCACCTCCGGCTGAACGAAGTTGCGAGTCTGCCCGCCGGCCGTTCCATCGATGTTGGCAAATGGACCGACCGAGTACCGCACCTGTCCGCCGATGCACGTGTTTGGATCGTCCGCCTGGAAACTCGCGCAGTTGTTGTGGAAGAAGTTCTGGTTTCCAGGGCCATTGAACGAGAATTGGATGTGGTACGAATTCCCCGCCACCAATTGGAGCGGCTCGAACGCGAACGGAATCAATTCAAGGCCTGAGGTCGTGATCGTTCGCGCTCCTGCTCGCACGATCAGTATTGGCTGACGCGAGTCCGGCTGGCTCGCAGGGGGATTCTTTGCTCTCTGGGATTTGCGTCCGGGGTCCGGCGCACGACCGGACCGCCGCAACGCGAGGTCGATCAGGTCTGGCCGGTCGCAGCAGTCGGGTTCACGGTAATGCTTCGACGATAAAGGACAGGATGAAGGGGTTGGTCGTCCCAACCTGGGCAACGCCTATCCTCAGGTGCACATCGACTGACGCACCGTTGACCAGCGAGCCGCCCGGAAGGACGCTCACGTCGAGCGTCAGGGTGCTGTTGATCCCGCCGCCGTTGAACTGCTGCTGGGGAAGTTCCAGCAGCATCGGCCGCAACCCGGACACGATCACCGTCCCGGTGCTGTCCGTGACGGTTCCCGTCGCGTCGATGGGTCGCAGGTCCCAATCTGTCGAGTTTTCCGGGAACGTGGTCATGCTCACGATTCGCACGCGCAGGCGCGTGACGGCCTGCCCGGTGTTGTTCGTGAACCGCCTTGGAAGCGACAGCACGCCGGAGGGCCAGTTCACAACTCCGCCGCCAGGAACGTTCCAGTCGGTGCTTCGGTTGTCGCGCACCGACGATGGAGTGGCCGGAATGTCGCTCACCAGGATCTGAGCCCGGCGAATCGGACTGGTGGTGCCCCGTGGGCCGGGCATGCCAACCCTCTGGCCGTTTCCGGTGAGCGTGCCGTTCGTGTCGACCGTCGTGAAGTCCGCCCTGTTGTCGTCCGTGTCCTTGGGCAGGCCGGTGGCGAGATTGCGAATGTACGCCTGCTGGAG